>JAEEGH010000458.1_pt1 | contig 164738 bp, 143 predicted proteins | sample 9134181 | NCBI WGS metagenome assembly JAEEGH01 (sample SAMN16246544, study PRJNA631951) | gut metagenome | biome: gut microbiome; feature: rumen; material: DP-attached | host: Bos | place: Iran: Karaj | collected 2018-10 | reverse complement strand
TTTTAGGAGATTTTGATGGAGTAATGACATCATTAACATCAGAGCAGATGAGTGGTTATATGAGTGAGTCAGCATTCAATGCATATAGCAACGTAAAGGATAGCTTAGAGGGATATGCACAGCAGATTAATGCAGTAGGTCTTTCAATTCAGTCAAGTGCTAACAACATGAATGCAGCAGCACAGCAGGCTGGTGATAATATCTACGCATAAGATATTGTTGTTGAGTTCATTCTGCCAAGATAACTTGGCAGAATGATTTCTGCTATGTGAAAAAAATTTTTTTGTATAGCAGAGATAAAAGTTAAAGGAGAAAAGTTATGAGTAGTAGTATTACAATGAGTGAGAGAGTAGTAGGTTCCGCGTTTGAATATATAGATTCATACTATGATAAGCTAGTAGACAATTTTAGAAGCGCTAGTGATGTGATGGAAATCGGAGACATTATTATGGTCAACGCTAATGAGGCGGAAGGAACAGAGGCCATAGTTGAAGCAGATAAACAGCTAGAAGCAATAGTAGAAGTGACAAATAGATTTAAGACTTTTATGTCAACAGACATAGCAAATCTGATGACTAAATGTGCAGAGAATCTAAGGGATACTGATCAAACAGCAGGCGACAATATGGGAGTGGAAGGATAGAAAGGGAAAAATATGGATATATTAGCTTTAGGTGCTGTAGGAGTTTATTCTATATATAAAAGTTATAGAAGCAAAAACGGAGGAAAGTTTTATAGCGCGCCAGAGACAAAGAAACATTACGATAATATTTCTGCTGAATTTGAATCATATTCAAAATTAGCGGAAGCATTAAAGGGAGAAATGGATGCTATAGCAACAACCGACTCATATCAAGGTGATGATGCAGATGGTGTAAAGCAGTTGATGTACACCACTGAGCCAGAAACCCTCGATATGATTCTTGATTTACATAAAAAAATAGAGCAGTATTTTGCAGATGTAATTGATGCATTTGCAAGAGATGTAGATTCATCGCCAGAAGCATTTCTTAGTTTTGATATGTTAGATTTAATCAAGCAAGATTTTTGGGATATGTTAAATGACTACAATACAGAAGCAAAAATAGCTAAAGAGAAAATAGAGGAATACTCAAATAAGTATAGTGCAAAGTATAATCATACTATTACTATTCCGGATTTTACGCCTGGAACAAATGCTTTTTTAGCATTATGTGGTGAAGAGGATGGGGATGGAGCGGATGATTATCTATCCAAGTGTCAGAAGATGTTAGTTGATTTTGACGAGGCAATGGCAACTCATTTAGCTGATCTTAATTTAATGGATCTAGTAGATTCTATTAATCAGAGATTGATTGCTCAAATTGTAGAACAATATCCAGAATTAAAGGATATAAAAAATCTTAACGTTCTAGAAAATAGATATAAAGAAATACGAGCTGAAGAGTTGTTGGGAAATCCTGATGCGGTTTTATCAGAAGTAGATAGGGAAATAATCGACGAAGTTGTAACAAAGAAATATAATGAATTGATGAATTATCATCAAGTAGATGGTACTTATGAATTCGAAAATGTGATGGGCAAGTGTCGTGATGAAAACTACCAGATGACAAATGTGGAGCAAGCAGCAATGGCAAAAGTTGCTGATGAACACTTTGACAAACTAGAGAAGCATACAGCAACAGATGCAGATATAGATATATGTGAGCGGTTGCTGAAAGGGTGTATTAGCGTTACAGAAGGAAAGGATCCTGATGGTAATGTTTTGCCAGATTCATATCTATATACGTATAACGAAAATGTAGTGACAGGGCTGCTTTCATATCTTGATTATGATTCTTTGGCTTATCAAAGTATTCTTAGGATATGTCCAGTAGGAGAATGTGGAGAAACTAGTAGGGACTATTCTATGAGAATATTGTCATTCGATATCCAATATGATGACTTAGGTATAGCTATATATATGGATGTAAATACTGATGATGAGGGGGTTGTTGAATATCATCATGATAAAGGAATAGGTGTATCAAGAGTAACAGCCACAAATTATATAAATAATCAGCAGAAAACAAATTCTTCATTCGGTAATGGATTATCAGATGAGGAGTTAGCAGAAATTTATTTAAATGTTTATACACAAAACGATAAAGAATTTATGTATTGTCTGGTGAATGACCATGAATATGATGATGCTTTTTCGCGCAAAGAAAAATTGTCGGAGGGTGGAAAGGTAGCATTATTAAATTACACATTGCATTTTTATCAAACTGATGAGCAAGGTAATTATGTAGCTGATACATCAGATGATAGAGAGTTAAAAAAGCTATTAAATAGTTGTACTGATGGGGATTCACAATATATAAATGCATTGTATGAAACAAGTGAAATGCAAACAGCAGATTATGCATGGTCTATTTCATCTTGTAGTAGAGATTCTGCATATTGGAATGTTGCTTATGCTGAATATTGTAGAGAGTTAAACGCCACAAATCTATTTAGCTTTTTAGCTAATAGTTCCGATTTATGGAAAGATGATGATATTCAATCAATAGAACAAAATGGTGATAATTCTTTACATATAGAAACTGTAAATAATGACAAATTAACATTATATGGGCTTGATGCGTCGCCAGATTTAGCTATTATTAGTGATAATTTGGCAGACAGGACAAGACTTCAAGATGAGATTGAGGCTAATCTGATTAAAAATGGCAAAACACTGTTGAAAGATGGTATCAGTGGAGTAGGAGCTTTCTTGGGTCCTTATGGTATGATAGGAGCTGCTGTAATTAATCTATTTATTGATTCATCTGATTCGCAATTTAAGACTTCTATTCGTACATCTTATACAAGTGGATTAAAGAGGGCAAAAGCAAATAAAGCATTTGCTGCGTATGCTGATGATATTGAATTTGCATCAAATGCAGGCAGTTTAACCATAAATGTTGTTATGGATATTTCTGCAATAGTAAATGATTATTATGAGGGAAATGTACTATTAACAGAGGACGATTTAAAAAGAAAAGCGGCTTGGTTTGGTGGTGGTGTACACTATAGAATTAATAGTGGTGCAGAAGTAGAAAATTATTATTTGGTTAATAGTGATATAGTATCGCCTCTTGTTTTTGAAAATGTCAAAATATGGGAAGAAAATGGATTGGCAGCTGTTCTTAACTGGGATGACCAAACAGTAGAAACTGTGTTGGCCCAGATTGAAAAAGAGAATAACGAAGAAGTATATCAGAACGCATTGTTATTATTAACGGGAGAAAATGAATCAGGAGATTCTTTCTCATTATTATCTATGGAATCCTATTATGATTTTGAAAATACGGTAGATGTAATTCAAAGCGGTTACAATCAGGCATATGAAGGTACAGACAATAATATCAATATCTTATCTGAGTGGAGAAATGCGTGCCAACCTAGCTCAGAGGAGTTGCTAGGGGCTGAAACTGATGAAGGGTAGTATTGAATATTGAGATGTTAATATCGAAGAAAGGGTTAATGATGAAAAAGAAGATTTTGGTTGGGATAATAGTTTTCTTAATTGCAGTAGTGTGTATTGTCTCATATGTTGTTGTAAAAAAGGCTACTACAGAAGGAATTTGGCTAGGGGATTACAAGTATTATTTTAATTTAGAAGAAAAAACAGCTTCTATTAGAGATTATAGGGGAAATGAAACTAAAATAACTCTTCCAACAAAAATAGTAGGTTTTAAGATAACGAAAATTGATATTTCGAGTACCAAATTCGACGGTGGTGCGTCTGAAGAAGATGGAGTAAAGGTTATTTACGTACCAAAAGAAATGGACATCATAGATATCGGAAATGCAAGTAGTTTGGAAGAGATTTATTTTGAGGACGGTACTACAAATATTACATGTATAAATATTGATTCTTGTAATAATTTAAAAATAATAGATATACCAGAGACAGTTAAATCTATTTCTATTTTAGGCCTAACATATGCCGATAAATTGGAAAATATAGAATTCCCTAAAGAGATAACAAATATAGGTCTTTTTGATCTTTATGATGTTTTATTTGAAAATAAACACTTAAATGATAAATATTATGTAGTTGGAGACGCAATATTGCTATTTTATAATGGAGATGAGGAAGAAGTAGTAATTCCTTCGGGCATAAAAGTTATTCCTAATGCTGTATTATTGGATAATAAAGTAAAAGAGTTATATATACCAGATACAGTTGAAAAAGCGGACGCCCTAATAATTCCAAATGGGGCAACTGCATATTTTGGTAATGGGAAAATAGAAAATCTGGAAGATGAGATAGATTGTTTTATCCATGGAACTGTTGTTGCACCTGCTGGTTCTTACATGGAACAATATTGCAAAGAAAATAATGTAGATTTCAGAGCAATGACAGAGGAAGAAGAAGCTATCTGGAGAGAAAAAACAGAAGCAGCAGCAAGTGAGATTGTGTATCAGGACTAATGGGATAAATGAGTTAATGATGAAAAAGAAGATTTTGGTTGGGATAATAGTTTTCTTAATTGCAGTAGTGTGTATTGTCTCATATGTTGTTGTAAAAAAGGCTACTACAGAAGGAATTTGGCTAGGGGATTATAAATACAAATATGATAATTCTGAAGAAAAGCGGATAATAATATTAGACTATCGCGGTACAGACTCATATGTTGAATTCCCTACTAAACTATTTATGCTTGATGTCGCATATGTAGAATCGAATGTTTTTTATCGTAATAATAACATAGAAAAAATGTTTATTCCCAAAGAAGTGGATTATGAATACATTATTTATCAGTGTGATTCTTTGAAGGAAGTTGTATTTGAGGATGGGACAGAAGAAGTAAATGTGATAATTAAAGAATGCGAAAACTTAGATAAGATATATATACCTGAGACTGTTACTAGTTTTCCGGAAGGTTTCTGTTATGGCTGTCCAAAATTGGAAGATATATATATATCAGGTAATGTGTTAACTGTTAGCGGAGATGCATTCTTTGCCACGGGATTAGAAAAGAAATGTTTAGATGATAAATATTATGTTGTAGGGGATGGTATCTTGCTTTTCTACAATGGTGACTATGGGGAGATTATAATTCCAAATGGAGTTAAGAAATTGAATCAGGAAACACTGTTTTTTAATAGAAAAGATACATCATATTTAGAGGCTATATATTTTCCTGAAACAATTACAGATGTAGGAAATATGGAAATTTATGAAGATGTTACTGCTTATTTTGGAGCAGAAGATATTGACGGAGTTAATCCTGAAAAAATAGAAGGTACTATCGTTGCCCCAGCAGGCTCATACATGGAACAATATTGCAAAGAAAATAATGTAGATTTTCGAGTAATGACTGAGGAAGAAGAAGCCATCTGGAGAGAAAAAACAGAAGCTGCAGCAAGTGAAATAACATATCAAGAATAAAGGATTTAAAGAGTGAAAAAATATGGGTATTAGCGAATTAAGAGCTAGAATAGACAGTAATAACGCAGAAATTGAGGAAATTAAAAAAGATATTACGGCGATGGAAACGGCAATAAAGGTTGTTTCTCGTTATGCTGTGGAATTCCAAAATCAGAAAAAAACGGCAGAAGAATATGATATCTCATATAAGGATAAATGGAAGGAAGATTTGTGCGTTGACGCCAAAGATTACCAAGCTAAGGTGGTCGAAGGAATAGATGGTGCAATAACATCATGTGGAACTGCTGTATCGGATATTAATACATGTATTGAGAATGCACGCAAGCGAATAAAAGAGCTGCAAGATGATAACGCATGGTGTGAAGCCGAAATTAAACGTATCGAGGAAGAAGAGCGCAGAGCTGCAGAGGATAGGAAAAATCATCCAGAAAGATATCAATGTGGCTAGCGATTCCGCATGGGATTTATTAAGAAAAAGAATATATAGAAGTAACATAAAGCCTGGCTATAGTAAGCCAGGCTTATATTATATGGATGGGGCAAGAACTTGCATTGAAATGGACTAGAAACTACTATCCACTAGGCCTGACAGTACTTTAGAATTGTAAATAAGCCTAATTTATAATAAAATATGAAATAATTGTGAATTCTGTTTGGATTTCATTTGGTATAGTTTTTTAATAATTCGTGCATTAGGGAGCATGTAATAAAAATATGAAGTTTGATGCATTTATTAGCTATAGGCATTTGATGCCAGATGAATATATAGCTAAAAAAGTTCATAAGGGACTTGAGACACTTAGGATTCCTAGAAAGCTACAAAAGGAAATAGGGAAAACTAGGATTAATAGAGTCTTTAGAGATATGGAAGAGCTTCCAGTAGGTAGCGATTTGGGAGCTAATATTATGGCTGCCTTGGAGGAGTCAGAATACTTGATTGTCATTAGTTCACCTAAGACAAAGGAAAGCTATTGGTGCAATCAGGAAGTTGAAAATTTTGTTCGAATGCATGGACGAGATAAGGTCCTTGTTGTTCTTGCAGAAGGAGAGCCTTATGAGTCTTTTCCAGAGTTGTTGCTCAAGGATGAGATGGGTAATCCAGTAGAGCCATTTGCAGCAGATTTTCGTGGTGCCACCAGAAAAGAGATTAATAAAAAGGCTAAGACAGAGCTTGTAAGACTTGCGGCAGCTATTCTGGGAGTTGATTTTGATGATTTAAAGCAGCGTCAAAAGGAACGCAAGGCAAGGCGTAATATGATTCTTGTGCTTGGAATTGCTATATTTGCACTTATTTTTGGCGGATTTAGTGCTTATAATTTGGCCAGAATTAATGAAGAGTATCAGGAGAAGTTGATTAATGAGTCGAAAGTATTAGCAGCAACATCTGCAGATGTTCTTGAGACGGGCGATAGAAAAACCGCGGCACTTATTGCTATGGAGGGTATACCACAAGATGATGAGAGACCTCTTGTACCTGAGTCACTCTATGCTTTGTCCAAGGCTCTTGGAATATACGATTCTAGTACGACACTTTCTAGTGAGAAAGTTGTTCATGCAGATTACTCAATAAAAAAGGTGTGCAATAATTATGCTAATGATAATGATATTGTAGGCATTTTAGATGATAATGGAAACGTATATGTATGGGATTTAAACGCAGGTGAGATGTTATATGAAATTCAGGCGGAATACGTTAATGGTATACTTACGCCTGTTTTTGATATAGGTTTTACAGAAGATGGTTCCACATTAGTTATTATCTCAGAGGATGCTGTTAGAGGTTATGATGAATCAGGAGAGATGATTTATGAGTACACGCCTAAACAGCCTGTGCTTGCGGCTAGGTTTTCTAGGTATAATAATTGTCTAGCAATAGAATATGCCTCAAATGGAGTTGACTATTATCCAGATACGTTGGCTGTTATTTCTCCTTACCATGGTAAGGAACTGGCTATTTATGAGAATGATTGTAATGCACCATATTCAAATATAATTGAATTTGACAGCACGGGAGCCCTCGTTATAGTAGGACATTTACAGATGGATGGAGAGGAAAATTATGTATCAGTCTACTGTCCTTCTGATGAAGAAAATTATAGAAAACTGTTGGTGCAAAATGATTCAACTATTTCATTGGGAATTGCATATACGGAGGATGTTGGTTTAATAATTGCCTCCGCTCCGTATGAGACCCTTGGCGATGGAAGAGAAGTAACTGTTGATCTTCAATATTATGATTTAGCTGATTTAGATAAGACCTGGACTATTTATACTGATTATTTTATACAGTACGCAAATGCAGACGATTACAAAATACTACCTTTGGATGATGGTACATCTTCTAGTTATGCATTTTCTATAATTACTGCGGGCCGTTCTATTTACATAGTTGATAATGCTACTGGAGAGATTGTTAATCAGATTAAATCAGATTCACTTTTTAGTGACATCATTGTAGGCGGGGAAATCTTTATAGTTTCTACTGAAGCGGGATTTCTTAGATTTTATATATATTCTGAAGGGGTAACCAATCCATTTTTTGAGCGTAAAATGTCCAATAATATCGCTCAGATATGTATGACTGATACTCGATTTGTCACAATTGATGGTACTAGTCCTGATGCTAGAATATTCTACACTGACAATACGCAGTATTATGATGCTAGCTATGAAGTGGAAGGTGATAGTAGGGATGGAATGAGTAGTCCCGATGGAAAATATTACTATATTGCTTCAGAAGCAGAAAATGATTCGTCAGAGAAGATTTTTACTATATGCAAATCTAGCAATCATGAAAAAGTAGGGCAGTTTAAGGCTAAAAATGCTATTTATAGCGGAGTGCAATTTATAGACAATGATACAATATTTGTTCCTACGGATGATTTGGAATTGATTTTTTACTCTATATCAAGCAAAAAGCAAGATGTGATAAAGAGTGATATAACAGTTAGAGATGTAGGGCAGAATATATCTCATAATAAAAAATACTTTGTTCTATATAGCTTTACTTTTGCAGATGTTTACGATTTAACTACCCGAAAAAAGGTTGCGCATAAAGATTTTGCCTATGACATTACCGATTGTTCTATTACATCAGCTGGTGATTACTATTATATTTTTGATGGTGAGTGTAGATTACATAGAATTGATGTTGCGACAGGAGAGGATGAGTTGTTTGACGAGGATTATGGAATCTTAGAGATAGCAATTAGTCCCGATGATAGCAAATTAGTTCTCAATTGCGATGACAACAAGTTAAGAGTAATAGACTCAAAGACCAGAAAAGAAACAGTAGCATTTGATTTTGTGGCAAGCCGTGAGGGATATATTAAGTTTTCGCAAGATGGAAAATATGTATTTGCCCAGTCATCAAATTATTATTTTCGTATTTACGATATAGAAACAGGCTCGGTTGTGCTTCTGACAGATGCCATAGATTCAAAAATTAGGCGTATTTCCTATGATGAAAGTGCTGGAATATTGGCGGTTTCTACAGTTACAGATATGTATCTGATTGATATGGAATCTGTGGGTTTGCTAGCCTATATACCATCGGGAAGATTCTTTATAAATGGATCTAATCAGATACTAAGTGGAAGCAATGGAGATATATTTGTTTTCAATTACAAGGATGCAGACGAGCTTATAAAAGAAGCACGAAAAAGATATGGTGATTCTGAATTGTCAGAAGAACAGAGATTAATTTACGGTATTGGAAAAGAATAGCATATATAAAAATGCATTAGGGAGAATTACGAGTAATGAAATATGATGCGTTTATAAGTTACAGACACCTTGAAAAGGATATGTATGTAGCAAAAAGAGTTCACAGAGCGTTAGAAACAGCGAAGATTCCTAAGAAGATTCAAAAGGAAATCGGACGTAAGCGAATTAACAGAGTTTTTAGAGATCAGGAGGAGCTTCCTATCGGAAGTGATTTGGGCAGCAATATAGAGGCTGCTCTTAGGGAGGCGAAATTCTTAATAGTAATATGTTCTCCACAGACTAAGGATTCTTATTGGGTGATGAAGGAAATTGACACCTTTATTTCCATGCATGGCAGGGAGAATATTCTTGCAGTACTAGTGGATGGGGAACCTGGAGATTCTTTCCCTCCACAGATTCTTACGGATGAAGCGGGCAATCCCGTTGAGCCATTGGCTGCTGATGTTCGTGGTGAGAAAAAGAAAATAATCAAGAAAAAGCTTAAGACAGAGAGTTTGCGCCTTGCAGCAGCTATCTTACAAGTGGATTATGATGATTTGAAACAACGCCATAGAGAGCGTCAGATGCATAAATTCCTTGCAGCAGCTATTAGTATTGCAGCTGTTATTACAGCTCTTGCTGTGGCCTTTGGTTTGTATAATGCATATAACCTAGACAAGATAAACGCAGAGTATCAGCAGAAGCTTATTAATGAATCTAAAGTGCTTGCAGAGAAATCAGAAGATGCCTTAGATGTGGGAGACAGAAGAGTAGCCGCTCTTTTGGCGATGGAGGGGCTTCCATCAGATGAGAATGATAGACCATTGGTGCCAGAGTCTGTATACGCACTGTCTCGTGCATTGGATTGTTATGATGTAGGAGCTGAGTTGCGCCATGACAGGATTCTTTCTCACAATATGCAAGTAGATGATTTCGACGAGAATCTCAGCGGAACTAGAGTTGTTAGCTACGATACTTCCAAGTATGTGTATCTGTGGAATCTAGAAACAGGAGAAAAGTTATTTGAGCTGCCACCGGAGTACAATTATCTGGATTCTGGACTTGTAGATGAAATAACAATAAAAGATGTTAGTTTCTCAGATAATGCAGTGGTGGTTGTTAGTTCTAATTCTGTAACAGGCTATGATGAAAAGGGTGAGATTCTTTATCAATATAATCCTGAGGGTTCCATCAAAAATGGCATTATAAATCAGGTGGCCAATAAAGTAGTTTTTATTGATCACTTTAGCGGACTTGTTGATACTGAATATATTACAAAAGATACACTTGTTGTAATGGATACCACAACAGGTGAGGTTATTAAAAAGTATGATGACCATCTAGATTTTGGATTTGGTTATCATTTTGCTATAGACAATAATGGAAATTACGTAGCAGTTGATCGTCACGTAGATGTTGACCAGAAAAACATCCTTACAGTTTACAATTTGGAGACTGATGAATATGTGGATTGTACGCTGGCGGAAGATTGTAACCTTGAAGCAAAGTTTACAGTAGATGGACAAATAGCTGTCGCATCTATTGATTATGATGACCTTTTATCTGTTGGAAATGTTCCAATGCAGTTTCAGAAATTTGATATTGCAACAGGCCAGGAATTGTGGAATGTAGAGGCTCAGGACTCAATTTCAGCCTTCGATACGAGTTATACTCATATTTCTAGCACAATTACAGACATTGATGGTGAAGAATGCGGTCGTATTATTTTCAATACCTCCAAGGCTGTATCAGTTCTGGACTTGTATACTGGAGAATTAGTTAATACTATTCCATCAGATGCTTCTATCCAAAGAATCGGATTTAATGGTTCAGGCGATTATATCTATGTTGGAACTAATGATGGTAAATTAACACTCTACACCACTAAGCCAGGAATCACATTGTCCAATGGAGTAAATGAGGTCATGGATAATACGATGATTGACTGGCATATGGCGGATGGCACTCTTGTTGCTAGCGCATATAGGGGTGCTAACCTTACTGTTATGAAGTATTCAAATGATGAATCGCTTCTGTATGAAACTGAGTGTGAAAACGAGGCAAGTAGGATTCCTGCAATTTCGCCAGATGGTTCTTCCTATGTAACATCTGGTTCAATACATGATACTGAGGAATTTTCATATGAATTCAATGTAATCGATACTGCGACTGGAGATATTAAGGGGGTATTTACAGTTCCCTATGCTAATTCAGCAGATGCTAGATATGTTGATTCCGACAAGATAGTTGTGCCTTCTTCTAATGGTAATATTTATGTATTTACTATTTCTAATGGCAAGCTTGAGCCAAAGAAGTTGTTAGAGGGAACATATAGTGGAGTGACAAGCTATTCAGCAGATGGCAAGTATATGTTGTACAGTGGGGGGGCAGAAAAGGTTGTATTGAGTATTCCTGATTTAAAAATAAAATATCAGGTTAACAACCATGATGCTAATATAACAACGTACTCATGTGGGACATTAGCTAATAATGGTAAGACGATTTACTATATTTCTAGCACAGATAATGATAGTCTCTGTAAATACAATATTGAAAAAGATAAAATAGGCAAGGTTATCGATGATTATCAAGTGGATAGATTTGCTTTGAGTGACGATAACACATTGCTTGCTGCTGCTTGCAAGGATGGTAAGCTTAGAATATATGATATAAAAACAATGGAATGTCTGGATGAGATAACATTCTATGCAAAGTCCTATAGTGGTTTGATTAAATTCTCCCAGGACAATACTCATTTGTATTTACAAGGTGCTGATTTATATTTTAAGATTTACGATCTTACTAACAAGGACTTCGTGTTTAAGTTTAAGGAGCAGACTAACGAATTAGATTATTGTCAGTACGACGAAACTACAAATCGATTGATAGTATCTAATTTTATAGGTATGTCAATTATAGATCTTAACCAGATGGGTGAACTCAGCTATATTGAACATGGATTGGCTTATGTACCTCAGAGCGGTACGGTAGTTTGCACATATAGACAGTATGTATATGGGTTTAAATTCAAGGAAGTAGATGAGTTGCTTAAGATGGCAAACGACATTTATGGCGACGATGAATTAACTGATTTAGAAAAATTAGATTATGGAATTGAATAGCTAATTTCGCTTAGGCTTTCGGTCTTAGGACCGAGAGCCTAATTTTTTTTAAAAAAAATTTTCAAAAAAGTGTTGACATGAATAATTGATAGTACTATTATACTACTCAGAAAGAAAAAATACGCTAATCTAAAAAGGAGGTAATTGAAATGGCAAAGGTGGCAAACAGACTATTACTTTTTGCATTATGTTTTTTTGCATTAATGTGCGGAGCTTTCCTTGCTAAGGGAACTCCAAAGGAGGAAGGACAGATTTCTACAATAGCTGTAGAGCAGGTTTCTTCAGAAGAGGCTGTTTCCACAATGCACAGAGGTATTATTACAAGAAGCTCTGGTGCTGGCACACCAGCAAAAAACGGAACAAAGGCTAACTATAAATCTTCTAGTATTGCTAGTACAATTCATGGCATTATACAGGGGAGCAGTGTTAGCAGAGGTCCAGTTTACCAGAGAAATCATTAATTAGTTTTTGTTTTTTCAGATTTGAAGTTATGATAAAATCTGAATTATGAGTAAAGGAAAATTAATTTCAATCGGGGCAATTTGTATACTGATTATTTTTATAGTCTATAAAGCTATGTTAGGCACAGTTTCTGATGTGGGGCAGGATAAGTATTCTGTAGTTATAATCGATTTATTCGATACTCGCACAGAGATTTGTGGTTATGAGACTGATGAAGACACATTCACTGAGAATGTTGATTTTATAAAAGATAGGCTTACTTATTACAATCAGCAATACGATATCTACAAGAGTTATGAAGGGTTTAATAATATCCGCGATATAAATAAATATGCTGGTGTTAAGCCGGTACGGGTGAGTGAGGATATTATTGAGCTAATAAAATTTGGTAAAGATATATATTATGAAACTGACGGACAGGTCAACATCGCTATGGGTGCGGTGCTATCTATATGGCATGACCATAGGCAGGCAGGTGTCGAGACACCGGAGTCTGCTAGCTTGCCATCCATGGAAGAGCTTGAAGAGGCGGCATCACATACTGATATTGAGGATGTGGTAATCGATGAGACAGCCGGTACAGTTTTTCTAGCAGATGCACAGATGTCACTTGACGTGGGAGGCATTGCTAAGGGATACGCAGTTGAACGGGTAGTACAAGAGGGATATGAGCATGGTATTGACCATTTGCTTTTAAATGTTGGAGGCAACATATCCTGCATTGGTACTAAGGGAACAAAGGGAGATTTCAATATAGGTATCCAGAATCCAGATATTGAAAGCGATGAGCTTTACATAGAGACGGTTTCAATTTCTGATGGAGTTTGTGTTGTTTCCAGCGGTGATTACCAGCGATATTACGAAGTGGAAGGGACTAGATATTGCCATATCATTGACCCTGATACATATTTCCCTGCCACAGAGTTTAAGCAGGTATCTATCGTGTCGGATGACTCCGGAAAAGCAGATGCTTTTTCAACAGCACTTTTTAATATGACCCTAGAAGAGGGCCAGGAATTCATTTCAAACCACCCAGGTGTTGAGGCTATGTGGGTAATGCAAGATGGCTCCATAGTCTATTCAAAAGGATTTAAATGATAAGCGTATTTAGGACGAGTAACATCGTCCTTTTTTCTTGCTTAAAAATTAATCAGTTACTATTCAAAGTTACTCCACCCACATTCATAATGGAAGTCTTTAAATATGTATACCTGTGAATAGTAACGTTAAATTTAAATATTATACTTTAACTTGCTAAAGTGTTGTGCTACAATTAAGTCTGATATTCTTAGATAACTGAGGGTTTTAGGAGGATTTAATATGAAAAAGAGATTATTTTCTATGTTCATGGTTTCTCTTATGGCAGGAGCTATGATGATTGGATGTGGAGATAAGACTACTGATGGCAAGGACGCTAAGACAGAGGTTGCATCAGATGCTCAGACATATAAGGTAGGTATCATACAGTATGTTGATGATGCTTCATTAAATCAGATTGTTGATAGCTTGGAAAAGCAGCTTGATGTCCTGGCTGAGGAAAAGGGCGTTACATTTGAGTACGAGGACTACTATTGCAACGGTCAGGCTGATTCTACAACAATCAATCAGATGGTTTCAGAGCTTATCAATGATGAGGTTGATATTTTAGTACCAATCGCAACTCCAACAGCTATGATTTGTCAGGCAGCTACAGAGGACAATCAGATTCCTGTTGTATTTGCAGCAGTTTCAGATCCAGAGGGTGCTGGCCTTGTTGCTAGCAATGATGCTCCTGGTTCAAATGTTACTGGTACTTCTGATGCCCTTAACACAGAGGCGGTATTGGATTTGATGATTGAGCAGGATAGAGACCTTAGCAAGGTAGGCCTTTTATACGACAAGAGCCAGGATGCTTCAGCAGCTCCTATTGCAGCAGCTAAGGAATATCTTGATGCTAAGGGAATCGATTATGTAGAAAAAACAGGTACTACAAATGACGAGGTTATGCTTGCAGCAGATGCTCTTATTGCAGCAGATGTTGAGGCAGTTTTCACACCTACTGACAATACAATCATGACAGCAGAGCTTGGTATCTATGAGAAGTTCATTGAGGCAGGCATTCCACATTATTGTGGCGCTGACTCATTTGCATTAAATGGTGCTTATCTTGGATATGGTGTTAACTACGCAACACTTGGTACAGAGACAGCTAACATGGTTGCTGAGATTTTAGTTGATGGCAAGGACCCAGCTACACTTCCAGTTAAGGTTCTCGACAATGGTACTGCAACAGTCAACACTGACACAGCAGAGGCTCTTGGTTTAGACTACGAGAAACTTAGAGATTTGTGTGATGGATTCGTAGAAATTCAGACAGCAGAGGAGTTTGAGTAATGTCTTCACTTTTCTCAATTTCGATTTTTCAGAGTGCTTTAGAACTAGGGTGTATATACGCCCTAGTTGCTTTAGCACTTTTTATTTCATTTACCATTTTAAATATTGCGGATTTGACCACTGACGGCTGCTTCACATTGGGGTGCGCAGTTGGTGCTATGGTTACCCTTGCAGGTCATCCATTCCTTGCTTTTTTGGCAGCGCTTATATCTGGTGTTTTGGCTGGATTTTGCACAGCATTTTTACAGACTAAGCTGGGAGTCGAGTCAATTCTTGCAGGAATTATAGTTAATACCGGTTTGTACACCATCAATATTGCGGTGATGGGATTTTCGTCCCTGACTAATCTATTCGGATGTGACACTATTTTTTCTATTGGCAAGGACACAATTGGAAGCGGAGTCATTGGTGATTGGTACAAGCTACTGATTGTAGGAGCTATTGTTGCACTTATTGCTGTATTTTTATGGTGGTTCCTTGGTACCACACTTGGTATGTCTATCAGAGCCACAGGCGACAACGCTGATATGGTTAAGTCATCTTCAATCAATCCTACATTTACAATTACTGTAGGACTTTGTCTTGCCAATTCCCTTACAGCTTTATCTGGTGCACTTATTGCCCAGTATCAGAAGTCAGCTGATATCAATATCGGTACAGGTATGGTGACAATCGCCCTTGCTTCACTGATCATTGGTCAGACACTTATTGGAAATAAGGGAAGTATGCTCAGACGAATTGTCGGCACTATTTTAGGTTCCGTTTTATACAGAGTAATTGTGGCCATAGCCCTTAGAATGTCTGTGCCAGCAGAGGCTCTTAAGCTTGTTTCTGCAATCATCGTTGCAGTTGCTATTGCTGCACCTTATGTACGCAAAAAGGCAGCTCTTAAGAAGAGAGAGTTTGCTAATTATAGAGGACAGCGCAGTCAGGAGGTAAAGGAAAATGCTTAAACTTGATAATATTTCAAAGACCTTCAATCCTGGCACTGTAAATGAAAAGGCGGCCCTCACTAATCTCAGCTTAGATTTAGCAGATGGCGATTTTGCTACAATCGTAGGCTCTAACGGAGCAGGCAAGTCCACTATGTTCAATGCCATCGCAGGCACGTTTATCGTAGACGAAGGCAATATTTATTTGGACGGAGAGGATATTACATTTAAAAAGGAGCATGTCCGTAGCCGTGTTATCGGTCATCTTTTCCAGGACCCACTTAAGGGTACTGCTCCAAATATGACTATAGAGGAAAATATGGCCCTTGCATTTTTGAGAGCTTCTCATGCATCTAGTCATTTATTTTCTCGCATTGGAGCAAAGGACAAATCTCGTTTCAGAGAGCAGCTAGCCCTTCTTGGAATGGGCCTTGAGGATAGAATGAAGCAGCCAGTAGGTCTTCTTTCAGGTGGACAGCGTCAGGCGCTTACACTTCTTATGGCTACATTTGTTACACCAAAGCTTTTGCTTTTAGATGAGCACACAGCAGCCTTGGATCCAGCCACAGCTGAAAAGGTTTTGGAACTTACCAAATCAATTGTTGCTGAGCGAGGAATTACTTGCCTTATGGTTACTCACAATATGCATCAGGCCCTTGAGGTTGGCAATAGAACCCTCATGATGAATGCCGGCAAAATTGTCTTTGATACAGCTGGTGAGGAGAGGGCAAAGCTATCGGTTGCAGACTTACTTGAGAAGTTCAAGGTAGGTGCTGGAGAGGAATTAGATAATGATAGAGTGCTTTTATCCTAAACTTTTGGGTAATTTAGTACTTTAATTTAGTAAAGCATTGTTGTATAGTATTATGTAATTGCGAATCGTGAGCAATATAATATCAGGCGGCCGTGGGCCGACGATTAAAAAATAGGAAGAGGATATATTCGATGAAAAAGGTTGTAAAATTTGGCGGTAGCTCATTAGCAGACGCTAAGCAGTTCATGAAAGTTGGCGATATCATTCGCGCTGATGAGAATAGAGTATTTGTAGTTCCTTCTGCGCCTGGTAAGCGCAATAGCAAGGACACAAAGGTTACAGATATGCTGATTAAGACCTACGAGGATGCTAAGGCAGGCAAGGACGTATCTGAGAATCTTGTAGCTATCAAGGCTCGTTATGACGAGATTATTGATGGTCTTAATCTCAAGGGATTTAGCCTTGAGGATGATTTCAAGAAGATTGCTGAGGATATCAAGGCAGATTTATCACTTGATTATCTTGCAAGCCGTGGAGAGTTCCTTAATGGTAAGATTATGGCTGAGTATTTAGGCTATGATTTCATCGATGCTAAGGATGTAATCTTCTTTAACGAAGAGGGACATCTTAATTCATACAAGACAATGAAGGTCCTTGGACAGGCACTTGAGGAGCATCCTCATGCTGTTATTCCTGGATTCTATGGTTGTGATAAGGACGGCCGTGTTAAGACATTCTCACGTGGTGGTTCTGACGTAACAGGCTCTATCGTTGCCGGCGCTGCTAAGGTTGACGTATATGAGAACTGGACTGACGTATCAGGATTTTTGATTTGCGATCCTCGCATCGTTAAGAATCCAGTTGGTATGCAGACTATTACATACAGAGAGCTTCGCGAGCTTTCATACATGGGTGCATCAGTTCTTCACGAGGATGCTATTTTCCCAGTTCGTTCTGCTGGTATTCCTATCAATATCAAGAACACTAACAGACCAGAAGATGACGGTACATGGATTGTAGAGAGCACAGGTCAGAGAAATGAGTACGTTATCACAGGTATCGCTGGAAAGAAAGGATTCTGTACAGTCCTCATTACTAAGTCACTTATGAACTCTGAGGTAGGTTTCTGTAGAAAGGCCCTTCAGGCATTCGAGGACAATGGCATCAGCATTGAGCACATGCCTTCAGGTATCGACACAATGACAGTTGTTGTTCATGAGGACGAGTTCATCAACAAGGAGCAGGCTGTTGTTTCTGCTATTCATCGCAATTGTGCTCCTGATTCTATCGAGATTGAGTCAGACCTTGCACTTATCGCAGTCGTTGGACGTGGCATGAAGAGCACACGTGGTACTGCTGGTCGTATCTTCTCAGCCCTCAGCCATGCACATGTTAATGTCCGCATGATTGACCAGGGTTCTTCAGAGCTTAACATCATCATCGGTGTTGAGAATCAGGACTTTGAGACAGCTGTTAAGGCTATCTACGATATTTTCGTAACTACAAAACTTTAATATAATAAAAATGGAGCTGCATCAGTCTGATGCAGCTCTTCTATATTGCAATTCAATTTTGTATGCTGTTTTTGCATTTTTTCACCTACGTCCACGTCTTCTTCTTCCACCCATCTGTTTAGACTGTTTGGCCTGTTTTGGGATTGGGGCATTGCCAGTCTGTGTATCGCTTTGGATAATCATCTTGGGCTGAGAGGTTGTAGTGGATTGTGCCTGAGCATACATATAGGCAGGGTTAGTTCCAAAATCTTTTTTTTCATTTTCATATATTTGAGTATATCTGTAGGGCTGGTTGTACTGATATACTTGGTTATAATTATAAGACTGAGTCTCCTGGTTATCCTGATTGGACTGGTATGATTGATTATTTTGTCTAGTTATTCTACTGTGATTTTGCTCTGGAGTGAACACTATAGTTTCATCAGGTGCTTTTCTTAAATCTTTTCTTTCTTCAATTTGTTTGTTGTATTCAGAAAGGTTTACTTTCTTTTTATAGCTGTTTGCTGAGTCAGGACGGGAATTGTCATTTGCTACAGCATTGGCTTGATTGGTCTTTTGATAGTTTTCATTATATTGAGTACCTTTGAAGTTGTTTGTATTTTCCTGTTTATTATCATTTTGAACAGTGTCATAGTAAGATACTTTATCTCTATCCATTTCTCCTTTTAAAACCGAATTTGGCGAAAAATTTGGATTATAAACATCATTACTATTCGTATTAATGGAATTAATAACATCTTCTAATTCATGAGAGAGTTTATTGCCTAATGCCATATTTATATCCTCCTTACCTATAGGCATATAAAATCAGTACTATTATTAGTTCAATAAAGATTTTGCGTTTTTTCCAACCTATTACAAAAAGATTACTAAAATGTTTCGGATTGAATATTGGAAACGCAGAAACGGGTATTGCTTTATTCGTTCAAGTAGTATATAACTACTATATAACCATTCATAAGAGGAGAATATTGATGCAAGAAGAGAGAGTACCTTTAATATCAACTGCAGTGATAGTGCAGGCTATTGTGTTTCTTTTGATGACATCCTACGGGAGTATGTCTGTTTTTTCTTTTAGTGGTAGGACTATCTGTGTTGTTGCTTTGTGGGTGTATGTGTTTTCCATGGTGGATTATACTTACACTAGAGAGATAAGACATGCCATAAAAATGGCTATTGTCTATACGGTGATATGGGGCGCTATTGAGACTGGGATGGATTTTGTGTTGAATAGACTGTTAAATATGGGATTTTTTACTGTGGGTGGTGCCTGGTACGGTATTCAGAATCTGTTGTGTTTATGTAGTGTATTAGCATTTAATCATTATTTTGATGAGGATGGAAAGGAGATAAAAAAGTCTGTTATAGCATTGTTAGTTGTCGGGGTGGCGGTATATTTATTTGCTGTACATTATGTTATTGAAAATGTGCCAAACACGGTCCCTTCGACTATTTTTGAGCATGTAACATCTACAGTCAATCAGCAGGACATAATTCTAAAGAGATTAGCAGCAATATTCTATGGAATTGAAGGATTTTTAATAAGTTTTTCATTAGAAAGACAAAATAATTAAGAGAGATGTGTTATGTATGAAAGGGGAAAGATGGAAGAGCGTAATGAGAATAAGGCGGGTTTATACAGAGTATTGGTATGTCTGATTTCTTTTGTGGGTATTGTGCTTGTGTTGGGAAGCATTTATCAGTTGCTTTTGCTAAGGAAGAATTATTTGATGTTCCACAATCCATATCTTTTAGATATAGTGCCTATTTTTATTGGGGCAATTATTATTGGAGTACTTTTGCTAGTGGGAGATATAAAATTGTACCATCATCTTTTGCCAAATGATCGAGATATTGAAAAGAGGCAAAAAGCTAAGGTGCTGAAAGAACAGAAGGCTGAGTCTGAAGCTCAGAAGCTACAAGCTGAAAGAATTAGACTTGCGGCAGAAAGAACTGCAGCATTTGAGAAGGAGATGGAAAAGGAGAGACAGGATAATCTTAAGAAAGAGAGCCAACAAGGACGTCAGGTGGAGGATGAGAGGCAGAGTCCAGTCAGATTATCTCATGTACATGGTGAGGATGAAGCCATTCAAATAGTATTTTTTAAAGGCTCCTTTATTGAACTCTACGTTGCCATATTTGTAGGGATAGGGATAATGATTGCATCAGCTTTCTTTATGTATAATTATGTGACGACAATTGACGCTATATCATCTGCTGAAAAGGGCACTAGCCTTTATTATTTGAAAATAGCTGGCTTTATCATTCTTTTTTGGATTGGAATTTATTTCTGGCAACTTGGTAAAGCATATGACTATAGAGTATCTACTAGTTGTATTGCCAATTATTGCGGAAAATTATATCTAGTAGGAGTCAAGGATTCTATTATCCACGGTGGGGATGAAAGGCGAATTATCAAATCAGTAGGAAAAATTGGAAAAGCCATTGATGCCGCTGCCACTAAAATGGAAAGGGCTGAAGCAAGAAATGCAATCAGGCAAGAGTTTAGAGATCCAAATTTTCCGGAACTTGCAAAGAGAATTATATCGGCAAGTGAGTATCATAGATATTTGGAGGCTTATGATTTAATCGCCTATGAGAATATGTCCAAAATGCTTAAAAAGTACTTGCTCCATTTGTATAACAAGAGTAAGTGATAGTTGCATTCTATCACTGCTTTTAGAAAGAAAGAAAAAAAGGGAACAATCTCGGATGTGATGAATCTGAGAGTGTTCCCTTTTTGAAGGATATATTGAATAGGATTTAATGGGAAGAAGTTGTCCTTAGATGATAACTATTGCTAGAACTAGGTTCATTATTATTCTGGCGACTTGGTCTACGTTCTGATGGTTGATTGAAGTAACTTTGAGTGTAAAGCTCATTTCTACGACTATTAAGGTATGCTTCGTCTATTTTAGCGGGTGGATTATTATGGAAATAATCTAAGCACTGTCGAGCATATTCTTTTTCACTCCTTAAAAATGGTTGTAATATTCTAGTATGTGTGACAAGAAATTGAGACGGAAGCTTTTTTGATTAGAATTAAACTAGTACAGCCTATTAAATAGAATGCACAGAAGTAGTTCTTTGAAGGTTGTTAATAGTTTTGGTAGGGTTAGAGTTGACAGGTACTTTTTGTTTGCCATCTATAACTGTGGCATCAGTTATACGGTTATATGCTTCGTTTTGTCTTGTAAAACCATTATTCGCCAAATCCCTTCTAAGCTTCTTAGCAGGTCTTAATAACTTAATTCTTTCTTCGGATATTGAAGGTGTAGTATTCCTTGGGCTTATATTCTCACCAGTGGATTGTTTTGTATCTGCGGAAGCATTTTTCGGTGCAGAATACAAATTAGACACATCTATATCGGAACTAATTTTTTTAACAGAATGAACTATAAAACCATGCTTACTTTTTGTTTTTTTCTTATTAGACAAAAATTTGGTAGAATGAGTAAAAAGGTTACGTAAGTTATTAAAACGTCTATTTTTATTCTTCTGCTTAGTAGTTTTTTCAGTAACTTCCGATTGACTATTAGTCTGCTGGTTAGTAGTTTTTTCAGTAACTTCCGATTGACTATTAGTCCGTTGTTTAGTAGTTTCTTCAACAGCGTGATGTATACGATTTAGCATGGCTTCTCTATACGAATCGTCAGATACTATATCAAGCCTTTTTGCTCGAAATTCTTGTTCTTCTTTCTCTTTGTTTTTAGCGTCCAAATGATTACCATCATTGTCATTTGTATTTCCAGGAATTGCATTTTTTTGCTCAGGTGAAATATTTGCGGCTTTTGAAGTCTCAGCATGGACAGTACTCGAAGAAGCTTCTGATTGATTAGTGGTCTTAACAGATTTATTCTGTGGGCTACTAGTAGCTCTATTCTTATGTGAGACCTGTTGAGTATGCTGTTCAGCTGTACTTGAAGAAGCAGCCTGAGTATTTGTGTTTTGTGAGACGGCAGTATTCCTTATCTGATCAAGATGAGCTTGGACTACCTCAGTTAATTGCTGTAGACGCATTGGAGAGCTCGCATATGCAGATGCTGCTTCCTTAGTTATCATTCCTTCGGTAACAGCGATTAGCAAGGCATTAGTTTTTTTTATGTCTTCATTATTGGTGGGAATAGAATCTCTAGTTTTTTTTAAATTATCATATTCACCGTTTACATTTCGCTTTAGGAGATCTTCTTGAAATTTATTCTTAGCTCTTCCGCTATCGGATTTCAAGTTTTTACTAGTTGTTTCAATAATCTTTTCTGCGGCAGCCGTTTGTTTTAATAAATCGTCAATATTTTTTGAATAGTTATCAATAAAATCTTTGTACTTAGGGTTATTAGTAGCTAGCAAATCGTCTATTGCACTATAGTATGCATCAATTCTCGCATATCCTCTTTGGACAACATCAGCTGCTACCACAAATGGATGTTCATTATTTTGTAATGCCATAATTATTCTCCTTTTCTGTTGCATAGAAATCTATAACTTCACTTGTATTTCAATAAATAATAATTTATTTTTCCATTTAACATAAAATACCTATGTAAATGTTGTGGGCAGGGCGGTATTTTGCTATACTATTTGAAGTTGAAAACACGTTAGTTGAAAGAGGTATAGCATGAGCCTTATTATTAAAAACGGCAGGGTATTAAACCCACCTACAGACACAGATGAAATATTAGATATTAAGATAGACGGGAACATTATCTCAGCTGTTGAGGCTGATATTGTTCCCGTTTTTTCTGATACGGTGATTGATGCGAAAGGATGCTATGTCATGCCTGGACTTATAGACATGCATGTGCACTTCAGAGATCCCGGTCAGACTGCTAAGGAGGATATCGAGACCGGCTCTAGGGCAGCAGCAAGAGGAGGAGTTACAACAGTGCTTGCTATGCCAAATACAAAGCCAGTTGTAGATAATCCTGAGCTTGTAAATTATGTCCATGACAAGGCAGAGTCAGTTGGATTGACAAGAGTTCTCCAAGTCGGCTCTGTGACTAAGGGCATGGAAGGCAAGGAGCTTTCTGATTTGAAGGGCATGATTGATGCAGGCATTCCTGCTATCTCAGAGGATGGCAAATCCGTTATGGACTCGGGCATTTACCGTGAGGCAATGAAAATCGTAGCAGCCGATGTTCCTGTGCTTGCTCACTGCGAGGACATTAATCTAGTTCAGGGTGGCGTTATGAACATGGGCGCCAAATCAGACAGCATGGGAGAAAAGGGAATCAGCAATGCTGTTGAGAATATTATTGAAGTTCGTGACATTATGCTTGCTGAGGAAACAGGTGCAACACTTCATCTTTGCCACTGCTCTACAAAGGAGAGTTATGACATTGTAAAAGAGGCTAAGGCCAGAGGCGTGAAAGTTTCTGGGGAGGTTTGCCCACATCATTTCACACTTACAGAGGACGACATCGTGCCAGGTGATGGCAATTACAAAATGAATCCTCCTGTCCGTACTACTGAGGACAGAGATTTCCTTAGAAGAGGCTTGGCTGAGGGTGTGTTTGAGGTTATTTCTACAGACCACGCTCCTCATACAGCAGAGGAAAAGGCAAAGGGCTTTGCATCGCCATTTGGTATCGTAGGTCTTGAGACTTCTGCAAGCCTTACATATACAGAGCTGGTACTTTCAGGTCTCATCACACCACTTTCAATGGCGGCATACATGAGCTCTAATCCAGCCAGAATTCTCGGTCGCGATGACCTTGGAAATATTGCACCAGGCAAGGTAGCCGATATCACAATTTTTGACCCAAGCATAGAATATGAGATTCATGCAGCAGACTTTGTAGGCAAATCAAAGAATATGCCATTCGAAGGCCGCAAGGTCCAGGGAAAGGTGGTCAAGACTATCTTCGGTGGCAAGGTGGTATACGAAGCCTAAATTGTTTGGGACATAGTATTATAGAAAATATAAATGAGCAAGTAGCTATCAAGCTCTTAGTGTTGCGTAGCGAAACATGTAGTTGAGTGAAGCAATATCTAAGGCTTGAGAGCGTAACTTGTGGACTATAGTTTATAGTGACAATAAATTTAGATGAGCCTGTAACTATCAAGCTCTTAGATTTCTCAAGCGAATCGTGTTAGATGAGCGGAGAAATACTAAGGCTTGATAGTGTGACAGGCGGGAAAGAGGTTAGAAATGATACAGAAATTAATTAGCCAAATTAAAGAGAAGGATGCTCCAATAGTTGTAGGTCTTGACCCTACAATGAAGCTCATGCCAAAGAGCCTTGTGGACAAGCACATTGCTGAACATGGCCAGACACTTGAGGCTGTGGGCGAGGCAATGTTTGATTACAACAAGCAGATTATGGACGCTTGTGCTGATTTGATTCCAGCAGTTAAGCCACAGATTGCCATGTATGAAAGCTATGGCATTCCAGGTATGATTGCATACAAGAAGACAGTTGATTACGCTAAGGAGCTTGGCCTCGTAGTTATTGCTGATATCAAGCGTGGCGACATTGGTTCTACATCTACAGCATATGCTCTTGGACATCTTGGCTCAGTTCAGGTTGGCGATTACAAGTATCAGGGATTTGATGCTGATATGGCTACTGTTAATCCATATCTTGGAACAGACGGAGTCAAGCCATTCGTTGATGTTTGCAAGGAGGAGGACAAGGGTATCTTCGTACTTTGCAAGACATCTAATCCATCTTCTGGTGAGTTCCAGGACAGACTTATTGATGGCAGACCACTTTATGAGCATATGGCAGAGAAAATCGAGGAGTGGGGCGCAGACACACGTGAGGGCAACTACTCAAATGTAGGTGCAGTAGTAGGTGCTACATATCCTGAGATGGGCGCAAAGCTTCGTAAGCTTATGCCTCATACATATATTCTCGTTCCTGGATACGGTGCTCAGGGCGGAAAGGGCGCAGACCTTGTAAACTTCTTCAACGAAGATGGCCTTGGCGCAATTGTAAACTCAAGCCGCGGAATCATTGCTGCATACCAGCAGGAGAAGTACGCTAAATATGGCGAGGCTAATTTTGCAGAAGCAAGCCGCGCAGCTGTAGAGGATATGCTCGCAGATATCAGAGGAGCGCTTAACTAGTAATTACCTCATATCGAAGAGGAAGCCGGTTGTGAGTGGTAAAGAAATATTTTAGGAGTCATGGAAGTAATGAAAGTAAAAGAAAAAGCCCAGGTTTTAGAACAAATGAAGCTGGCTGAGGGAGTATACAGCTTGAAGCTTAAGACTACAGCTGCTGAGTATGCTATCCCAGGTCAGTTCATAAGTATATACAGCAACAATGGAAGCAAGCTTCTTCCACGTCCAATCAGTATCTGCGAGATTGATAAAAATGCAGATATACTTCGCGTAGTTTATCGTGTAGTAGGCGAGGGAACAGCTGAGTTTTCGCAGTTAACTGCAGGAGATGAGGTAGAGGTTATGGGACCTCTTGGCAATGGATTCCCACTTGAGGGTGAAAAGACTGTAGTTGTTGGCGGTGGAATCGGTGTGCCTCCAATGCTTGAGCTTGCAAAGCAGCTTTCAGGCAACGTAACAGCAGTTATGGGCTATAGAAATGACGACATGTTCCTTACAGAGGAATTTACAGATGTGGCAGCGGAGCTTATTATTGCCACAGATGATGGCTCAGTAGGAGTACATGGTACTGTAGTTGACGCCATGAAAGAAAATGATTTGGATGCAGATGTTATCTATGCTTGCGGCCCAAAGCCTATGCTAAGAGGCGTGGCTGAGTATGCGGCTGAGCGTGGAATCAAGTGCTATGTATCAATGGAAGAGCGCATGGCTTGCGGAGTAGGCGCATGTTTAGGATGTGTATGCCAGTCTACTGAAAAAGACGACCACAGCCATGTTAACAATAAAAGGGTTTGCAAGGACGGACCAGTATTTCTTTCTACGGAGGTGGTGTTGTAATGAATACAAAAGTTACCATTGCAGGAGTTGAATTTCAGAATCCTATTATGGAGGCTTCAGGCACCTTCGGTTCAGGAATGGAGTACTCAGAATTTGTAGACTTAAATAAGCTTGGCGCTGTTGTAACAAAGGGTGTTGCCAACGTGCCATGGCCAGGCAATCCAACACCTCGTATAGCTGAGGTTAGTTCAGGAATGCTAAATGCTATTGGCTTGCAGAATCCAGGCGTTGAGGTATTCTGCGAGAGAGATTTAAAATTCCTTGAGCAGTTTAAAGATGCCAGAGTGGTGGTTAATGTTTGTGGTCATTCAGCCGAAGAATATATTGAAGTGGTAGACAGATTAGCTGGTGAATCTCGAGTAGATATGCTAGAAATCAACATTTCTTGCCCTAATGTTAAAGAGGGCGGAATTGCATTTGGACAGGATCCAAAGGCGGTTGAGGAGATTACAAAGTTGGTCAAGGCTCACGCAAAGCAGCCTATCATTATGAAGCTTTCGCCAAACGTTACTGATATAAAAGTAATGGCAAAAGCTGCAGAGGCAGGTGGAGCAGATGCCATATCACTTATCAATACTCTTACAGGTATGAAAATCGATGTGGAACGTCAGAGCTTTGTCTTAGCTAATAAGACTGGCGGTATGTCAGGCCCAGCAGTTCATCCAATTGCAGTTAGAATGGTATATGAGTGCGCAAATGCAGTAAACATCCCTATTATAGGAATGGGAGGCATTTCAACTTGGCAGGATGCAGTGGAAATGATGCTTGCTGGTGCAACAGCTGTATCTGTAGGGACAGCTAATTTTTACAATCCAACAGCGACACTTGATATTCTCTCAGGAATGAAAGATTATATGGTTCGCAAGAAAATCGATGATATAAATGATATAATAGGAATTGTAAAATAGAATTGATTGACACTTATCCCGATGTTCACAGAAAAATCAGACAATATACTCAGAAATTTCCGTGACACATTTAAATCGATTTGCTAAACTTTTATTACATCGACACACTATGTGAAAGGAGGGGGAGCTGATGAAGTTCAAGAGAATAGGCGAGGATAAAATACGCTGCGTCATCACCAAAGAAGAAATGGAACAGAACGGCATGGAGCTTGGAGATTTCGTCAGTGACCAGGAAAAGACCCAAAGCTTTATCAGGGATATTTTAGCTGAGGCATGCGAGACTTTAGGTATGGAGACTCACGCTAAGGCTTATAGTGTTCAGATGACAGTTATGCCACAGGGCGATGTTGCATTACTTATATCCCCAGATTCAAGTTCAGGACTGGCAACTGCAATTGAGGAATTGAAGAAACATTTAACAGGTTTACAGGAGACACTTTCTACGACTAAGAATCCACCTCCTATTTCAGCAAGCACAGCTGATGTACCGGTGCAGAACGCAACAGTACTTAAGGACGAGAGAGACGAGGTTACAGATCAGTATCTTGATACACCGTTGTGGGCTATTCTTCCAGATTTGGATGCTGCTATCGAATTATGCAAGCATGTTCCAAAGTATGAGGGAATTAAGAGCTCGCTCTACCGTTATGGCGATGATTACTATATCAAGCTTAACTTCCAGCTAACACGTCGCCAGATTTCAGCAGTGATTCTTGTTATTGCTGAGTTCGCAAGTCAGATGTTTACAGAGAGCTTTGATGGAGCATTTCTATTAGAGCATGGAGATCTGATAAGCGATGATTGCGTAAATGTTTTATCTCAGATTTAAATATGACTTTTTTAAATGGCACTTGGATTATTCCAGTGCCATTTTTTTATTGGGAAATAAGTCCGCAAAAATTTTTTATAAAAGTGTTGACAAATGAAATTCGATTGCGTACAATCTATTTATAAAATCAATTGCGCACAATCGAATTAAACAATTAGAGAGTATTAATGATTATTTTAAGGAGGACAAGACAATGGGATTTTATGATTTATCAGTTGAGAAGTCAGATGGTACACAGCTTTCAATGGCTGACTTAAAAGGTAAGGTAGTTTTAGTAGTTAATACAGCTACAGGTTGTGGATTCACACCACAGTACGAGCCAATTGAAAAGATGTATGAGAAGTATCATGAGCAGGGATTTGAGGTAGTTGATGTACCTTGCAACCAGTTCGCAGGTCAGACACCAGGCAACGATGAAGAGATTCATGAGTTCTGCCAGCTCAACTACAACACACAGTTCCCTCAGATGAAGAAGGCTGATGTTAACGGCGACAATGCCATCGAATTATTCAAGTATCTTAAGTCACAGAAGGGATTTGAAGGATTTGGAAAGGGCCCTGCAGCTCTTGCAATGAGCGTAATGCTTAAGAAGATTGATAAGGATTATAAGAACAATCCTGAAATCAAGTGGAACTTCACAAAGTTCGTTGTTGACCGCGAAGGCAACGTAGTTGCACGTTTCGAGCCAACAGCAGACATGAAGAAGGTTGAGGAGTGCGTAGCAAGCCTCATGTAATACCACACCTGCCTGTTTAATACAGGCCATAATTTAACATTTTCAATAGAAAGTGTTTCCAGTTGTAATACAAATAGAATTTCTCCATATTTACTTATACAAAAAACATGTGGCATAGTCTTTTGATTCCCTCATTTTTCAAAAGCAGCCACATGTTTTTATTTTATCGATTCTTTATTAACTTAATGATTCCCTTGATGATGCCACGGACAGCGGCGAAGATTAGGAACATGAGCATGAAGCCCCAGACACCGAATACAATGTCGTTAAAGTCCATGACGCCAGTGTGTGTGACCTTTTGTCCGATTTCAATGGCAAATGTAAGCAGGATAATAAGTGTGAAAACATAAATCCAGCTGATGACAAGAACATGACCACTCTTTGCTAGAAGAGTGAAAAGTGGGTGCACTATAAAAATCATGATCATGCCGATTACACCGATTACGATGAAATGAAGCTGTTTGTCAGTGAAATTTGCCTCGAATGAATCGTTTAAGGACAAAAAGTACGTATGGAAGTAAGTAATTATGTCAATAATGCCATATAAAAAGTTGTTCATAAAATGTCTCTCCTGTGTTACAATCATCCCATCAGATACTCTAATTTCATAGGGAGGATATATATTATGGGTAACGTAATAGTAGCACAATCAGGTGGCCCGACTGTGGCTATCAATGCCAGTCTAGCTGGTGTAATCGAAGGAACTATTGGTTCAAACTACGACAAAATTTACGGATCAATTAATGGCATCTTGGGTATTCGAGATGACAATATAATTGATTTATCTTCTATCGTGGCTTCAGACCCTCATTTCTTAAAGCGTTTAAAAACAACTCCAGCTATGTATCTAGGTTCATGTCGTTTTAAACTTCCAGCCATTGACTCTGGTGACCCTATCTATAATACATTATTTGAACAATTTAACAAATACCAAATAGAGGCATTTTTCTATATTGGCGGCAATGACTCTATGGATACAGTAGACAAGCTTTCTGCATATGCAGCACAGATTGGCTCTGATATTAGATTCGTTGGCGTGCCAAAGACAGTTGATAATGACCTTTGTGTAACAGACCACACACCAGGTTTTGGTTCAGCTGCAAAATACATTGCAACTTCTACAATGGAAGTTATTTTCGATGCACAGATTTACGACAACCCAAGTGTTACTATTATCGAGGTAATGGGACGCGATGCCGGATGGCTTACAGCTGCAACATCCCTTGCTAAGACAGAATGTTGCGATGGTCCTGATCTTATATATCTTCCAGAGGTTGCTTTTGATAAGGAAAAGTTCATCCAGGATGTAAAATCAATTCTCGGAGAAAAGACCAACGTTGTTGTTGCAGTTTCTGAGGGAATCAGAGATGCACAGGGTGAGTACATTTCTGCATCAACAGGCACACTTGATAATTTCGGTCATGCTCAGCTTTCAGGTGCTGGCAAGACATTAGAGTATCTTGTAAAGGACAAGCTTGGCGTTAAGGTTCGTTCAATCGAGGTAAATGTTCTTCAGAGAGCAGCAGCTCATATGTCCAGCCTTACAGACATCAATGAGTCAGAGGCAATTGGCAAAAAGGCTGTAAATATTGCTGAGGAAGGTGTTACTGGCGCAATGGTTACAATGGAGCGTATCAGCAATGCACCTTATGAGATAAAGTTCGATTATGCAAAGATTCATGACATTGCAAACGAAGCTAAGGAAGTGCCTCAGGATTGGATTAATCCAGAGCACAACGGTGTTACAAAGGACATGTTAATGTACCTTAGACCGCTTGTAATTGGTCTTCCAGATGTGGAGTACAGAGATGGACTTCCAGTATTCGTAACTAGATAAATATGTTGCAATAAAAAACAAGCCTATGTTGCACGGTGGATTATTAAGGTAATCTACCGTGCAATTTTTTGTTAAAAATACAGAAAAAAATTAAAAGATACAGCCCCAAGCATGAAATAGAATAGTATTTGTCAAAATGAAGATTGATTAATAAAGTTCTTATTTTCTAATAGTTTTTAAAGGAGTCTAAAATTATGGGAAAAGTCAATTTAATCATTGATGGCAAAGCTATTGTGGCAGATGAGTCAAAGACTGTACTTGAGGCAGCTCTTGATAATGGTATCTACATCCCTCATCTATGTCATCATGATGATTTACATCCAAATGGTGGATGCCGTCTCTGTGTGGTGAAACAGGACGGAGTAGACGGTGTGATTACTTCATGCTCAACCAAGGTAAAAGAGGGAATGGTGATTACAACAAAAGATGAGACAGCTGAAAAGGTTAGAAAGCTTTCAGTGGACTTGATGTTTAAGACTCATCCAAGTGAATGTGTAGGTTGCCCAAAGTATGGCAAATGCCAGCTGGCTTCTATCTCACAGTATGTAGGTGATTCTGGCAGAGACCTACGTCAGCAAAAGTTACCTCTTATTGAAAATGAAGAAAATCCATTGATGCTTCACGAAATGTATCGATGCATTCTCTGCGGTAGATGCGTGCGAGCATGTTCTGAGCTTCGCGGCGTAGGAGCCCTTAAATTTGAAAAAGTTGATGGCAGAATGAAGGTTGTTATTAACGGTAAGAGTCTTGAGGATGCAGGCTGCCAGTTCTGTGGAGCTTGCGTTGAGGTATGTCCTACTGGTTCAATCCGTGACAAGGTTGGTGTATTTAAAGATGACCCAGGCCTCAGCCGTGAAATGACACTTGTTCCTTGTAGCGAGGGATGCCCTGCACATATCAATGTGCCTAAATACATTAGATTTATTAAGGAAGGCAACTTCCCAGCTGCAGCAGCAACAGTTCGTGAAAAGGCGCCATTCCCAGAGTCACTTGGATACATATGTGTTCATTCATGTGAGCTTCAGTGTAAGAGAAATCATCTTGATGGCCCACTTTCTATCAGAAATCTAAAGAGATTTGCAGCTAGTCAGGATGATGGTAGCTGGAAGGCAAATGCTTTCATGAAGGAATCTACAGGTAAGAAGGTGGCTGTAATCGGTGCAGGCCCTGCAGGACTTACAGCAGGATACTATCTTAAGAAGCTTGGCCATGAGGTAACCATTTTTGAAAAGCTTCCACAGGCAGGTGGACAGATGAGATATGGCATTCCTTCTTATAGACTTCCTAGAGAGGTTCTTGATAGAGAAATCGCTGAAATAGAGTCAATCGGAGTGGAAATCAAGTGCAATCAGGATGTTAAGTCGGCAGCTGAACTTAAGGCTCAGGGCTACGATGCAGTATTCGTGTCAGTTGGAACTCATGCCGGTAACAGACTTCCACTTGAGGGCAATGATTTACCAGGTGTTTATCTCAATGCAGATTTCCTCCGTTCTATCAACCTAGGAAAGCCATTTGAAGTAGGCGAGAATGTAGTTGTTCTCGGTGGCGGAAATGTAGCAATAGACTGTGCTGAGTCGGCACTACGACTTGGTGCTAAGCATGTAGTTATGACATGTCTTGAGGCTCCTGATAAGATGACTGCTTCTGAAGAGGAAGTTACATGGGCCAAGGAAGATGGAATCATAGTTGAAAATTCACGTACATTCGATGCAATAGAGTCAGAAAATGGCAAGGTGACAGGTCTTACTGTTACAGGAATTGAAGGACTTAAATTTGGCCCTAAGGGACCTGAGTTTACACGAATCCCAGATTCCACAGTTACTTTCCCTGCGGATACAGTTATTTTTGCTGTTGGTCAGCATCCTGACATTACAGAGGAATTTGGTCTAGAACTTAACAGAGGACGCATTGTTACAAATGATGGTCATAAGACATCGGTGGAAGGCATTTATGCAGCAGGCGATGCTGTTACAGGAACACGTTCAGTTATTGCAGCTATTGCAGAGGCTAGAGAGGCTGTTTCTGAAATAGATAAATTCCTTGGCGGTGATGGAAATATTGAAGAAAAACTTGCACCAGAGCAGATTGCTAATCCTTGCATTGGCAAAAATGAGAACCTGACAAAAACTCACAGAAATGAGCCAACAGTTACAGAAGTTGATTCTAGAAAATGTAACTTTGAGCCTATGGATTTGGGATTTGATTGCAGCAAGGCAGGTTGCGAGGCAAGTCGTTGCTTACAGTGTGACCTTCGAGTACAGATTTCTCCACAGAAATTCTGGAGTGATTTTTTGGCAGAGGAAGGAGGTCAGCAGTAATGAAGAATTTATTAGTTGTTAGTTGCGTAAGTGATGATGTAAAAGCACCTCTTTCAATGTATATATTGAAGAATTTTACAGCTGATGTTGTGGCAGGTGTTGACAAATATTCAAAGGAGTTTGACGCTGAAATAATCTATCTTCTTCCAGAAGGCGAAGATGTTTCAGGCTTAAATGGAGAGATTGTTCATACAAGCCAGATTTCTCCAACTCTTAATAACCCATACTCAGTTGCTCAGGTTTTAGCAGGTAATTTGCCTCGTCCTATGATTCAGGATGACTATGTGGCAGTGTACGATGGCAAGGCGGTATCCGTTATTACACCTGAAGCGGCATACGGTATGACTAAGGGATTTGAGGAAAAGTTCGTTGCCATAAACAAGGGTGAGAATACTGAAATCAAGAAGGTAAATGTAGGCCAGCCAGTTGGAGAAATTGCAGCAGTTGATGGTGCCAAGGCAGTACTTTTTGGCGGTTTAAAAGGTAAGTTTGTTTCAGGCTCTGAGGCTGCAAAGCTTAAAATTGATGAGACAGAAAAATTCAGCTCTATAACAATTTATGATGAGAGCGAATGTATTGTGGATGCATGTGTTCAGCTGATGAATAAGGCATACGAAATGTCCTGTGGCAAATGTGTTTTATGCCGTGAGGGCACATCACAGTTCAAGCAGATTGTAACAGAGATGACAACAGGCAAGGCGAAGATGTCTGATTTGGACCTTATCAAAGAGGTATCAGAGCTTATTTCAATCGGAGCATATTGCCCATTTGGCCAGAGCATGACAAAGCCTCTGACATCTGCAATGGAACTTTTTGCGGATGAGTTTGAGGAACACATCAAGAAAAAGTCCTGCAAATGTGGCAAGTGCTACAAGCAAGCAGAGCTTTACTATATTGATCCAGACGAGTGCATCGGATGTGGTGAGTGTATTGACGCCTGCCCAGAGGATGCAATCGAAGGAAAAGATGGATTTATCCATATAATTGACCAGGATCTTTGTGAGCAATGCGGTAAGTGTGTATCAGCATGCGACGAAGGCTGCATTAAAACAGCCACAAAGCTTCCTAAGCTTCCAAAGAAAAAAACAAAATGCGGTAAGTGGTAAGGTGACACTAAAAGTCGAGCGAATGCGAAGACTTGTTAGTGTCAGGAGGCCGAAGGCCGACGATAAGGTGACACTAAAAGTCGAGTGAATGCCGCTCCCCGTGCAACGAAAGCTTGTCTTTTATTGCACGGGTTTTTTCTGTCCTTTTTTTGAATGCAATAATAGATAAAGATTCAGGAACTTGATAGAAGTTGTATGTAGCCTGTGATGATACATTAATAGCAAGAAAATAAGAACCATGCACGAGCAAAATACTTGGGTACACTAGTGATTTTGCTTGTGAATGAGAATTAGAAAGATCGTTTTAAAGGAGAAGAAAATGGAAAACTTGAAAACACAGATAGTTGTCATTGCAGGTGGCCCATCTGGTATGTCGGCAGCGGTTCAGGCAGCTGAAGATGGAGCAGAGGTCATTGTAATTGAAAAGGCAAACATCACAGGTGGTGCAGCTAACATGGGTATGGGGCCACTTGGTATTGGAACAAAATATCAGCAGGAGCAGATGATTGATATCACTGTTGAGAAGGCATTTAACATGTTTATGGATTACACACATTACAATGTTGATGCACGACTCATCAAGCGATATTTCGAGCAGTCTGGCGAGACAATTGAGTGGTTAGAGGATATGGGTGTTGAGTTTGAAGGCGCTTTCAAATATTTCCCACAGTCAGAGGCTACATGGCACATTGTAAAAACAGGAAATAAAATCGGACCACGTGCAGCTGGTCATATGAATAAGGCTCTTCTTAACAAGGCTCAGGAGCTTGGCGTAAAGGTTCTTCTTGAGACAGCTGGTAAGAAGATTTTGAAGGATGATGAAGGCAAGGTTTGCGGCGTTGTTGCAGTTAACAAAGATGGTGAGGAATTCACAATTGAATGTCAGGCAGCAATCATCGCAACAGGTGGTGCTGGTAACAATCCAGAGCTTATCAAAGAGGAAATCGGCTTAGAGTTTGGCAAGGATGTATTTAACTTTGCTATTCCTGGTCTTATGGGTGATGGCCTTAAGATGGCTTGGGAGGCAGGTGCTGATCACCTTCCAGTTAGAATCGAGCAGGCATGTGATGTAGGTGGCGGTGAGGAAGCTTCTGCATCAGTTAAAAACGTGCTTAGACAGCCAAACCTTCTCGTTAACAAGTTTGGTAAGAGAATCATGAATGAAGAGTTCATGCAGAATACAACATACCTTTCAAATGTTGCTATGCACCAGAAGGACAAGACAATTTACTCTATCGTAGATTCTTCAATTGTTAAGTCATACATCAAAAATGGCGTAGATGTAACTAGCCTTGTCACTCCAGATCCAGATGTATCTGATTTCAATGAGGGAATGGAGGAGCTTCTTGCAAAGGGTTCAAAGAACTTCTTCAAGGCAGATACTATTGAGGAGCTTGCTGAGCAGATTGGCATTGACCCAGAGGTTCTTGCAGAGACAGTTGATGATTACAATGATTACTGCGAAGGCAGAGATGAAGAGTTCTTCAAGAACTACAGATTCCTTCGCAAGTTAAAGAAGGGACCATTCTACGCAGGTGCTTTCCATCCAGGCGGATACGGTACAGTAGGTGGAATCCGTATAAACGAAAATTGTGAATGCTGCGATAAAGACTTTATGCCTATTCCAGGACTTTATGCTTGCGGTGCTGATTCATGCAACATTTACGATGACAGTTACATGTTCTTGCTTCCAGGTAACTCAATGGGATACGCAGTCAACACAGGACGTATCGCAGGTATGGAAGCTGCAGAGTATATTGAAGATTAAACGTAGGATATGAATACTGGTTACGGCTACAAGCCTTTGATTCTCTCTGCTCGACAACACGTCTCGCTTGAGAGAACAAAGAGCTTGATGCCTACCAGTGAATATAGCGTATTGATGAGCTTGGTGGCTACCAGCAAATATAGTTTATTAATGAGCTTGTTTTCTACAATGAATAGATAAGTCCGTAGTAGACAATCTCTTAGGACTCTGCAGCATCACATGTAGTGAGCGAAAGAGTCACTAAGGATTGACTGCGTAACGGACGGATTAGGGAGGAAATAAAAATGGCAGGAAGACCTATATATAGACCATCCAGCTTTAAGAATGTAGAGCGCGACGGTAATGTGGTTGGCTTTTCATTTGATTGGAAAGCCCAGTACTATCGTTCTTTTACCCTTTCAATTTTAAGAGATTTGGTAATTAAAGTAGATGGTCAGGAATATAACAGAGACGATATTAGTATTACAGTAAACGGGGCTACATTTACACTTGAGGAATGTAGAACAGTGGTTGATCCAGAGTATAGATGGGAATTTGGTGAGTACGCAACAGTTACAGTATTAAAAGAGGGCGGCCTTTCAAAGGGTAAGCATTACATCGAAGCAGTACAGAAAATTGCTCCTTCATATATGCCATTCGTGATTGAGGCTCCATGTAACACAGAATTCGAAATATAGTCAGGAGGACAGATAAATGAGCGATATTAAAAGATGTGTGTCTCTATATAGCTATCAGGACGAGTTCTATCTTGGAAAGCTTGATTTAGAGGGATGCTTGAGGGAGACAGCTGCAACAGGAGCAACAGGTGTAGAGCTTCTTGCAGAGCAAATGATTAGAAAATTTCCACTTCCAATTGAAACAAAAGATTTCAGAGACCAGTGGTTTGAGTGGATGAAAAAATATAATCTTACACCAGCATGTTATGATGCATTTTTGGAGAACCATATTTACGACAACCGTACTCTCACTTTAAAAGAGCAGGTTAACATGATGAATAGAGATATTCGTCTTGCTTCACTTCTTGGATTTCCAGTGCTTCGTACATTGGTTTCGACTCCAATGGATGTAATCGAAGGAAGCTTGCCTTATGCAGAGGAGATGGGTGTAAAGATTGGTCTTGAAGTACATGCTCCATTCTCGCTTAATTCAGGCTGGGCAGATGGATACATGGAAATGATTAAAAGAACAGGCACAAAGTTCTTTGGATTTGTTCCAGATATGGGTATCTTCTGCAAGAATATTCCTGATGTTGTCCGTGACAAGGCTCGTCGTCACGGCGCAAAGGAAGAGTGTATCAAGATTGTTGATGATGCATATGCAAAGCGTGTAGCTAACGGATTTACAAAGATTAAGTATGACCTTAACCTTGGTAAGGCAAATATGGAATACCGTATGGCAAATGGAATGGTAGAAATGATGGATGCTGTAAAGGCTGCAGGAGGTGGCCCAGCAGATTTAGAGTATGCAGGTTCTTCATTTACATATTCATGGTCAGAGCCACAGGATATTATCGACAACATTGATTATATTTTCCATACACATGCTAAGTTCTACAATGTGCACGAGGACCTTGAAGAGACAGCTGTTGCTCTTCCAGAGGTAATCGAGGCTTACAAGAAAGCTGGTTACACAGGATTCTTAAGTTCTGAGTATGAAGGTGGAGAACACCTTAGAGCTGACTTAGATGTTGACAGTATTGAGCAGGTACGTCGTCATCAGGCTGCCATGAAAAAGTACATAGGAAAATAATTCAAACCAGTATTTAATAATTGCCTAGAATACCACAAACACAAGGATTCGCGGCGATTGAATAGAGGGGGAAGTAATTTACTTCTCCCTTATTTCTGTTGTATAATGTTGTCCTAAAGATAGGAGATACTATGAATAGTTTTAATCAATTCAAAGTTAACATATACAGAGATATGTCTGAGTCCCAGCATCTGCATACAGATGTTGAGTTATTGTATGTCGTTGAGGGTAGTATCAACATCAAGATTAAAGACGCAGTTTTCACCCTAAAACGAGATGATGTTTTTGTTATCAACTCTAGTATTCAGCATAGTATTGAGACAGTGGAGAAGAGTATTGTCTGCTCTATTATGTATGATTACCAGATATTGGTTCACATCCTTAAAAAGCCTAACAGCTTTTTTATGTGCAATAGTTCTGTGGACAAGTCCAAAAGCTACAACGAGATAATTAGACTGTGTCGTGATGTAGTTTATCAGCATGTTGCATCTATTAAAAAGACAGACAGTTTGATGTATAGTATGCTCTACAAATTGCTTGATGAGCTTGTTGAGCACCACATGGTTGATGATACTAATTCTGAGATTTCCGAGAATCATGATGCTGATGAAAAGCTTCAGATTATCATTCATTATGTTCACACCAATTATCAGGACGGCATTAGCCTTTCTGATCTAGCAAAGCAGATGTACACATCTACATCTACTCTTTCTCGATTGTTTAAAAAGCAGACAGGGACCTATTTTGCAGAGTATGTAAATCAGGTTCGCACTCGTTATGCAATAGATGAGCTTTTATATACAGAAAAAAATATGACTAAAATAGCCATGGATTGTGGCTTCTCAAATGCCAGTGCATTTACCAAGGTATTCAGAGAAATCTACAACATGGCACCAACTGAATATCGTCAAAAGATGAAGGGCAATGTGAAAGACGAAGTCCAGGTTGATGAGGATATCAAGGAAAAAATTCAGGCCGAGTTTAAGCGCCCAGAAGAGGATGAGTATCAAGTAGCTCCAGTTGAAACGGTTGTTGATGTTCAGGACACAACTGAGCTGAAGCGTTGCTGGAACAAGCTTATAAATGTTGGTTTTATCCATGATGTTCTCAGGGCCAATACTCAGTATCACATTGAGTATCTCCACAAGGAGTTGGGATTTACCTATGCCAGAATCTGGATGGTATTTAACTCAAAGACTATGGTTTCCGATGGAGTTACTGTAGGTAATTACAACTTCGACATGATATTCGAGGCCCTTGATTTTCTAGTTGACCATCATATCACTCCTTGGCTTGATTTTACTAATCGACCATATGCCAATGTGACTAATTCAGAGGAATCCGCTTGGTTTGAGGACATTCGCATTATCTACAAGGACAAGCGAGTATGGGAGAATTTATACAAGCAGTTTTTCAAAATGCTAGTTCGTAGATACGGAGAAAAGGAAGTCACTAAGTGGAGATTTGAAATTGGCTTAGAGGGATTCCATTCCGATTATGACACTTTCTATATCCTTGACGGATATGATTTTATAGACGTATATGAGTTTATTGCCCAGACTGTTAAAAAGCTGGTTCCAGCTGCCCAGGTAGGTTATTCAGCAGGCCCTGGTATTGAGGGACAGACATCATTTGACACTATTCTTACCAAGCTTAGAGATTGCAAAGTACAGCCGGACTTTATCTCGGTAATATTATTCCCATATATTCCAAAGACAGTGTCGGGATTAAAGGGGGGCAAGGCTCAGTTTGTGCGCTCTCAGGATCGTGACTTCGAGGGCAATGAGCTAGAGCGTATTGGCAAGGCCTTTGATAAGCTAGGTATTCCTAGAAATAAAATTGTTATTTCTGAGTGGAACCTTACATGTTCTAATCGCAACTATCTCAATGACAGTACATTTAGAGCATGTCTATTTATCAGAAACATAGTTAAATTTGCTGCGGATATTGATGTGTGGGGACTTTGGTTTGCCTCAGATTGGCAGTGTAATTCATATTCAGCCAGAAATGTTATTAATGGAGGCGGAGGACTGCTCTCAAAAGACACCATTAGAAAGCCTATTTTCTATGCCATCAAAATGATTAATCATTTAGGAAGTCAGGTGGTGGCTAGAGGAGAGAATTTCATGGTTACTAAGTTGGCGGCAGATGAGTTCCAGATTGTTTGCTTCAACTTGAATTGGTACAATTCCAGTTATTTTATCAACGCTGAAAATCAGGCTACAGTTGCTGAGGCTAAGGCATATTTTGACCAGAGTGGCACCAAGAAAAAGATAGTTATAAAGCTTTCTGGAGTCAGCGAGAATAGTGGTTTCTATGTAAAGCGAAGAAGCGTTAATAGCAATCAAGGTTCTATTATTGACGAATGGGGCAAGTTCGACAACGATGAGAAGCTTGAGAGGACTGAGATTAAATATCTCCAGGAGATGTGCGTACCACAGCTTTCTAGGACAAAGGTACAGTCAAAGGGCCACATGCTTACACTGGAGCTTGAGCTAGAGCCACAGGAATTTTGCATGCTCCACGTTCTGCCGGAATACTAAATGCAGAGGGGAGGGCCCCACTTGTGGGAGTTGCCCCTCTGCCACAGCGGGCCCATTGCTGAAAGCAATTTGCATGGGCCCTGCTTTCCCGAAAGCAGAGGGTGGGTCCCGCTTGCAATAAAATACTATATTTGATTGCGGTGATTTTTTCCAAAATAATTGTCTTTGCAACAGATAATAAAATATTGAAAAGCTAATAAGAGAATATAAACAAGAAAGTCGGTATATTTTATGTAGATAAAAGATATCGACTTTTTTTATTTATATTTATAAAGGAGAGACATATGGAAACTATCAGAATTGGTATCATAGGCCATGGTTTCATGGGCCATGAGCATGAGTCAATGCTCACACGCCTAGATGGCTACAAGGTAGTTGGTATTTCAGATATCGACCCAAAGCAGCTTGAAGACGTTAAAGAGGGCATAAAAAGATATGCTAACAACGAGGAGATGTTTAATGATCCTGAAGTTGATGTGGTTATCATTGCTGCAAACAACAATCAGCATCATGACCTTGTTATTCAGGCGGCAAAAGCCGGAAAGGATATTATCTGCGAAAAGCCGGTAGCTATGAATCTTGCAGAGCTTGATGACATGGTAAAGGTTGTAGATGAGTGTGGTGTTAATTTCACAGTTCATCATCAGAGACGCTATGACAAGGATTTCCGTACAATGAAAAATGTATTTGACAGTGAGACTCTTGGAGATATTTATTCAATCAAGAGCAGCTTATACGGCTTCAATGGAAATATGCATGATTGGCATGTTTACATTGCAGAGGGTGGCGGAATGCTATTTGATTGGGGGGTTCACCTCTTAGACCAGATGCTTTGGATGATGCCTGGTGCAAAGATTAAATCCGTATTTGCGGATGTGAGAAATGTAATCAACTTTGAGGTTGATGACTATTTCAAGATTCTTATGAAATTTGATAATGGAATTATGGCAGAGGTAGAGCTTGGCACATATTTCCTTACTGACAAGATGGACAACAAGTGGTTTGAACGCCACTGGATTATGGGTGGAAACAAGGGTACAGCTTACCTTGATGGATTTGATCCCCAGGGTGCTATTGTTCGCACTAATGGACTTCTTCAGAATGTGGGAGGCCAGCGTACAATGACAGCAGCGGGCCCAACTCGTTCATTTGGTCCACCACCAGAGGGCAAGCTTGTAACTGAGCCACTTCCACTTGCAGACACAACTCATGAGGATTACTTTGAGAACTATCGCAAGGCATTTGACGGGCAGGAAGAATTCCTTGTAAAAATTCCTGAGACAAGAAGAGTTCTCAGACTTATGGAGGCTGCTAGGGAGTCAGCTCGCACAGGCAAATCAATTGATTTTGAATAGTAAAGATTAAGTTGGTTTTGACCATAAACTTGAGGCATTTTACATAGCCGAAATATTCTGTGGTCAGCCAACTTTTTTAGTGCAACGATTTACCCCAAAACGTTGTTACTCCTAATACGTTTAAGTAAAAATCTGCAAAAAAAAGAAAGCCAGTGACGGGTTTTAATCAAGCAATATTAAGTGGCCTCATATATAATTTTTGACATGGAAAATATAAGGGAAATAGTGCAATTTAATATTATTCATGAAAATAACAGGGAGCCTAGAGAACAGCATTATCATCAGAATCTTGATATGCTATATGTTCTTTCAGGCTCTGTGGACGTGGTGATTGATGACAAGGAATATCACCTTAAAGAGGAGGATATGATTTTAATCAATTCCAACAAGCGTCATAAGTTCGAAAACTCAGGCAATCTTTTGGCTATCAGATTTGCAATCGATTATTATCTGTTGTCCCAGACCGTAGGTACTACTCAAATGCTTTTCCTATGCAATTCTGCAGTGGATAAAAACTCAGCCTACGACAAGCTGCGCCACCAGATTAAGGAGATTATCAGATACTACTATACTGAGACCAAGGGAGATAAATGTTATCTTCAGGCTCTCTACTATCAGATGCTCCATGTGCTGATTGCAAATTTCATGGTAAAGACTGAGGAGGCCAAGGTCCTCTTTGATTACAACTCAGACAAAGAGCGCATCAGTGAAATTCAAAGTTATATCCAGGGACATTACCAGTCGCCAATCAGCCTAAATGATTTGGCGGAGCAAATGTACCTTACACCAGCATATCTTTCCAAATACATCAAAAAGAAATTTGGAATGACATTCATAGATTATCTCAACAACATTCGACTTTTCCATGCAGTGGATGAGCTGGTTTACACAAATAAGAGCCTGACTCATATTGCCATGGATAATGGTTTTTGCACATCTGCAGCCCTTAATAAATCCTTCAAAAAAGTTTTCAATATGTCACCAGGTGAATACAGAAAGTCTGCTGAAAAATGCGCCGAGAAAGTGGCAAATGAAGATGAAATTGGAAAGCAGGAAATCATTTCTTTTATAGAAAATGAAAGCAACAAGCTCAAGAGCGGTAAATCAACTCAATTGCTTGTAGAGGTTGATGCTTCCAATTACAAGGAGAAATACGTGGATGAGACACGGGTGATTAATATAGGCAGCATTTATATGTTGCTTCAGCAGGAGGCTCAGGAACAGCTCCTTGAGCTGAAGGACAAGCTGGGAATCACCCATGTGAGAGTGTGGAATGTTTTCGCATCAAACACATGCATTAGAGAAAACGACACATACAGTTTCCATAAGCTAGATAATGTGCTGGATTTTCTTGTGGACAATGACATTAAACTATACATGGAACTGGGACAAAAGCCAACACTTCTCATGTATGGCCCTGAGCGATACATTAATCCAGATTCCAAGGAAATCAAATTATTTGAATATGATTTTTATAAAAAGCTAATCAAAGATTTGAGCATTCATCTGGTTAACAGATATGGCATTGAGGAAATTGAAAAATGGTACTTCGAGTTTTGGAACAATCCACTTTTAAAAATCGGAGAGGAAACTGGAGAGTACTATAGATACTTCGATTTGATCTACAAGACATTTAAAAACATAAGTCAGGATATCAATATTGGTGGTCCGGGACTTGTTTTAGGATATGAAAAGGCATTGGCTGAAAGGGTTTTTGCCATTTGGAAAAAACGAGAAATTTGGCCTGACTTTATTTCTTTCGGTTCATTTCAGTACATATCATTTACCGATGGACAATTTATTTACGGCAAGAAATCCTTGGACAAGGATTATGTTAAAAATCAGGTTTCAGTCATGAAACAGTCCATGGCAGACATTGGATTTACTGTAAAAGAGTTCCATTTAGATGAGTGGAATTACACGGTATCCAATAGAAATGTCATCAGTGATAGTTGCGAGCATGCAGCTTACATCATGAAAAATTATATCGACATGATTGGTAATGTGGATGTGATGTGCTATTGGCACGGACTTGATTTGTATGCAGAGTACTATGACACCAATTCTCTGTTGAGTGGTGATGCGGGATTGATTTCAAGAGATGGAATCAAGAAGCCATCATTTTACGCAGTGGAGTTTTTGAATCGCAGTTATTGTAATGAGATTTGTAGAAATGATAATGGGATTATTTCTACCAATGGTCGTGGTAGTTACTCCATTGTATGTCATAATTTCAAGCCATTATCGGAAAACTATCTGGACATCGAAGAGGATTTGATTCAGATAAAAGACATTGAGCACTACATACAAGACACTGAGGATTTGGGAATGAAATGTGTTTTGAACAATGTTCAAAATGGCAACTACCAGATAAAGACATACTACATCAATCCAGAGTACGGCAGTGTTCAGGATATGTGGAAGCGACTAGGCCTTGCAGAATCCATGGAGAGTGAAGAGATTCAATTCATTAAGAAACATGCCAATCCAAACATGGAGATGCAGCAGGTGGAGGTATCCGACAACAGGTTGGAGATTGAATTTAACCTAAAGGCTACAGAGATAAGATTCATAGAGATTAAATATCAGTTCAAATATGAGTAGCAAGATTTTTGGAGAGCAAAAATTGTACTATGATTTTTGTTCTCCATTTTTTCGGGGGATATTTTAGAGCTAATTCAGATAGTGAAAATTGCCAAATACAGAAAAGTCGAAAAGGGCAATAGGACATAAAATATTCACATATTCATTCAAGATGTGAAAGGAGAAAGGAATGAAAGTATTAGGTATTTCTTTTGGTCGTATTGATCAAAGAAGCGATGTTATGGTAAAGGAAGCTCTCTTTGCAGCAAAAGAAGCTGGCGCAGAGGTGGAATTTATCAACACAGTCAGACTTAATATTGGTCATTGCCGAGCATGTGATTATTGCAGTCGTTGCCGTGATAAGGGAGATGTTGAAATTCACTGCTGTATGAAAGACGACTACTCAATCCTCGAAGAGAAGTGTCTTGATGCAGATGGTATTATCATTGCAGCACCTGTTTATGCGGTAGGTATTGTTGGCCAGTTTAAGAACTTTGTTGATAGATTTGGTCCATCTCATGATAGAGCAGCACTTTTGGAGGAGAACAAGAAGAGAGAAGAAGCAGGAAAGCCACTTCTTGATGAGCGTTATTTCAAAGACAGATATGTAGGTTACATTTCAGTTGGCGGTGCGCAGACACACAACTGGGTTTCACTTGGTCTTCCAATGCTTGACTTATTCTCATTCTCATTCTGCATGAAATGTGTTGGTCATGTAGATGCTTACGACCAGGGTCGCACAGGACATCCTTTATTTGACAAGGATCTTATGAAGAAGTGTGCTGAGCTTGGTACAGCAGTAGCTGAATCACTTGGCAAGCCTTACGATGAGGTTGACACATGGGTAGGCGATGAGGGTGTTTGCCCAGTATGTCACAATCCACTTCTCTCAATGAACGGAACAACAACTGTTGAATGCCCTATTTGCGGTATCTACGGAAAGCTTTCTGTTGATGGAGACAAGGTAACAGTTGAGTTCTCTGAGGAGGAGAAGAACAGAGCTCGTAACACTCCAATTGGAATCTATGAGCACTACAACGAAATTCAGAACATGATTACAGTATGTGTGCCAAAGCTTATGGCAAACAAGGACACACTTCCTAAGATGATGGAGAAATATAAGAATTTCGATTTACATTGGTAATAGTGTCATTAAAAGGCACTTGTTCGATAGTTAGATATTTGTATATGTATAATATTTATGGGGGAAAAGAAAATGGACGCAACAAATTTAGCAGGAAGCTCTGCAAAGTCTGGTGTTACAAAGTTAAACCAGTACGGTATGGCTCCTTTGAAGCCAATTAATTATTTTGTCTATGGTATGGGTAATTTTGCTTCTCAGCTTTCATGGACAATGGTAAGCACTTACCTTTCAATTTTCTATACTGATGTATTTGGTCTTGGAACTGGTGCAGTTGCACTCCTTATGCTTATCGCTAAGGTTTGGGATGGTATCAACGATCCTATGATGGGAACAATCATGGAGCGTACTCACACAAAGCATGGTCGCTTCCGTCCTTACATTGTAGTAGGTGCAATATTCCTTGTAATCTTTACAATCCTTACATTTACTGTACCAGGATTTGGTGGCCCAGCTAAGCTTGCTTACGCTTACATCACATACATTGGTCTTGGTATGTCATACACAATGACAAACGTACCTTACCTTGCAATGCCAGTTGTTATGACACGCGACCCAAAGGAAATCAACAGACTTAACGCAGCTCAGATGATGGGTATGACAATCGGTCAGATTATCCTTAACCTTTTTGTACTTCGTCTTGTTGTTTGGTTTGGTAAAGGAAACCAGGCTGCAGGTTATCAGTCAACAGCTATTCTTCTTGCACTTGTAGCCCTTCCAATGTTCTGGGCAGTAGCAGCTCTTTCAAAGGAGAGAATCGATGTTAAGAAGAGCGAGCAGGGTAGCATCATTGAGGGACTTAAGCTCATCGCTAAGAACAAGAACCTTGTTTGTGCACTTATGTACAGTTTACTAAATATGTTTGGTATGCTTGGTCGTATTTCAGTTGCAGTATTCTTCTATATGCACGTTGTAGGCGATATGGAGCACATCACAATTTTCATGATGATGCAGATGATTGTTGGTACACTTGTTATGCCATTTGCTCCAAAGCTTTGCCTTAAGTATGGTAAGAGAAACATTGCTATTCTTTCAATGCTCATCCAAGGACTTTCACTTATCATCATTTTCTTTGGACCTTCACAGAGTGTTCCATTCAACTTCGTAATGATGGTTATCTACGGACTTGGATACATCGCTGGCCCTTCAGGATCAGGTATGGTTGTTGATGCTATCGATGACTTTGATCTTAAGTATGGTTACAGAAATGATGGTATGGCATTCTCATTCTCAGGAATGGCTACAAAGATTGGTACAGCTCTTGCAAATTCAATCTTCCTTCTTATCATGGGTCTCTATGGCTATGATCAGATGTTTGGAATCAAAGCACAGCTCGAGGAAGTTACAGATGCAGCAGTTAAGTCTGATCTTTTAGGACAGATTTCACACATCCAGTTTGGTATCAACATGTGTGCAAACCTTCTTCCAGGTATTGTATTCCTTCTTGGAATCATTCCACTTCTTATCTACAACCTTGATAAGCCAGGATACATGGATAAGGTTAGAGACGGTCTTACAGAGAGAAATAAGGCTCGTTCAGCAGAATAAGATTACTTTTCTAGAAACTAATATAAACATCCTTTTACTTGGAGCCAGGGTTCAGCCCTGGCTTCTTTTTTCATATGTGGGTTTTAGTGGATGGCATACATTGCAATAGCAGAATGCAATGTATTGCGCTTTTTTATATTTCAAAAAAAGGGTGCAATATTTGACAAAATAGAGCCCAACATTTTTAAAGAGTCACCGGTATTGTTCATTTATAGTAACAATATAAAAGGAGAAAAACGGAGGTTAAAAATGGAGAAGAAAAAAGTACTTGGTATTTCATTTGGTCGAAAGATGTCAAACTGCGATGTCATGGTCAAGGAAGCACTTATGGAGTGTCAGCGAGAAGGCTGTGATGTGGCGTTTATCAGAGCAGATGATTTAGAGATTAATAATTGCACCGGTTGTATTGCTTGTGTTATTGGAATGATGTCAGGCCGTGGTCGAGGATATTGTGTAAAGCATGATGATTTTGACATTCTTGATGAGGCAATTATGCAGTCGGATGCAGTGATTCTTGCATGTCCAACATATGAGACATCTGTTACAGGTCGTTTCAAGACAATCTGTGACAGAATTGGACCAAGCCACGATATTACATTTAGAAAAGCAAGATATGACGAAGGGAAAGAAGCAGGAGTTCCAGAGGAGCAGCTACCAGATGCTCGAGCATTTAAGAAGCGTTCGGCAGCCCTCATTTCTGTTGGCGGCGCAATGACTGAGGAGTGGATTGCACTTACACTTCCGATGATGTATGAGTTTACCTTCCCAATGGGAATAGATGTTGTAGATACAGTGGAATACTATGGTGCTATGGCTTGTGAAAATGTGGCTGGCAATCCTGAGATGATGAAGAGAATGACCCGCGTTGGTAAAAATATTGTGGATTCAATTAATGCTGGTGACGAGGATGAGCGTATTAAGTATCGAGGTGATGAAGAGGGAACATGCCCGATTTGTCATACACGCCTCATCCAATTTTCTCACGATAAAAAGACTGCTTCCTGCCTAGTGTGCGGTAGCCTTGGTACCTTTGATATTGTGGACGGAAAATTTACTATGCATTATACCGAGGAGGAGTTGAACCGCTCACGTCTTCGCTGGGGTGGCAAGCTTGAGCATTCTACAGAGATTAAAACTCAGGCCCAGCCAGCAGGAACAATAAAAAATCTTAAGGAACTTAAGCAGCCTTATGCAGATTTCAATCCTGGAGTATGGCCAGTAGATGAAAATGCGTGTGGGAATGTAAAAAAGTAATTTTGAATCAATCACGTAGAGCCGAAATCTAGGTGCAACGGTCTTGACAAGATTGTTGCACCTATACTATTTACGGTTATTCCTGTTGCAATAATTAGTTTAGATAAATGGGACTAAAGAAAATGATTTCTGTTTTTCCAATAATATAATGAACTCAAATATCAGGACAGGAGAATAAAAATGAGTTATAGAATTTTGACAATTAACCCTGGTTCTACATCGACAAAAGTAGGGCTCTTCAATGGTGAAAAGCCGGAGTTTTCTGTAAATGTATCTCATGATGCAGAAAAGCTTGCGGAGTTTGCCAGTGTTAGTGATCAGCTTCCATATAGAAAGGAAGTAATCCTTTCGGAGCTTGAAAAAGCTGGAATAGACCTAGCTACAGTTGATGCGTACGTAGGCCGAGGTGGTGGACTTCTTGCTGTAGAAGGAGGCACTTACGAAGTAGGCCAGGTGCTTTTAGACCATGCAAAAAGAGGAGCAAATGGAATTCAGCATCCGGCTCAGCTTGGCTCACAGCTTGCTAATGAGTTTGCTAAAAAATATGGAAAGCCTGCATTTGTGGTAAATCCACCAGACACAGACGAATTTATTATTGAGGCTAGAATGACTGGTATCAAAGGTGTTTACCGTCAGTCTCATCTTCATGCATTAAATCTAAAGGAAACTGCTATTCGTCATAGTCAGCTAAATGGAGTTAAATACGAAGATGCGAATTATATTGTATGCCACATTGGTGGAGGAGTATCTATTTCAGCTCATCGAAAGGGCAAGATGATTGATGGCAATGATATTGTTACAGGAGATGGTCCAATGGCACCAACTCGCTGTGGTTCAGTGCCAGCTGCTCAGATGATTAGATATGCATATGACCATCCAGACAAAAAAGAAACACTTGCACTTACCACGAAGACAGGTGGATTTGTAAGTCATCTAGGTACAGCCGATGCCCTTGATGTATTCAATAGAGCAGAGGCAGGTGACAAGGAAGCCAAGCTTATTTGGGACACAATGACATATCAGATTATTCGCTATATTGGCGCAATGGCCACAGTATTACACGGCCAGGTAAATGGAATCCTTTTAGGTGGTGGAATGGTTCACAACAAAAAACTAGTTGCAGACATCACAGAAGCCTGCTCATGGATTGCACCTGTCAGCGCCTACCCAGGAGAGTTTGAGCTTGAGGCAATGGCTGCCGGAGCCATCCGTGTCCTCGATGGAGTCGAAGCGGCTAAGGAATATACAGGAGTCCCTTGCTGGACGCCTAACGAACTAGCGGAATAACCCAACTAGATTATTAGAAGAGCTAGTAGTTATCAAGTCTTAGTGTTGCTGTAGGAGACATGTTAGTCGACGGAAGCAATATCTAAGGCTTGAGAACGTAACTAGCGGACTAAAGAAGAGAGGAGAATGTAGTATGAATCAGACTAAGGTTAATAAGTATAGCCGCAGCGTTTCGATAATCGGCGTAGGCTGCACTCCATTTATGTATACGGTGGACAACCCAGAGACTGACGGTCTTACCGAGGGGGAGCTATTTGGCTACGCTGCTTTAAAGGCAATGGAAGATGCTGGTGTGAATCCACAGGATATTGATTTTTATTTTCATGGTGAGGCTTCGCCACTTAACCAGTCAAATTATCTTACCCCAAATGTGCAGATTGCAAATTGGTTCGGTATGAAAGGCAAGGCTTCTATACATCATTCAGAGGCTTGCTGTACAGGTTATTATGCCATCGAGCAGGCCGTAAATGCGGTAGCTTCAGGCAAATACAATTGTGTACTTTCAGGTTGTGTTGAGTTTGGTGATAGTGTAGCAGTACCAAATCATCCATATAAAAGAGAGAAGCTTTCGATGGAGACGTTCCTCCAGACGACAGCTTGGCTCTATGACAGAACTTACACTCGTTCTCTTATGGCAGGCCAGGAGCTTATCTATGATGATGCAGCAGAATGGTACAAGAGAACTAGAGGACTTACAGATGAGCAGATGGATGATACAATCAACCATATGTCAATAAACAATAGAAAAAATGCTTCCATGGATGAACTTGCAATTGAGAGACGCACATATGAGCAGATTGCCAAAGAGGCTGGCTTTGACGATGTAATGGACTACATGCGAAGCCCATACAATCCAAAGAATGGTGATTTCCTAAGAATGAGTGGTATTGAGCTGAAGTGCGACGGTGCAGCAGCTGTGATTGTTTGTGCTACTGACATGGTAGATAAATACATGGGTAATAAAAATCACAAGCCTATTGAGGTTTTAGGTGTGGGCTGTGCAGCTTGTGAGGCTACAACACCTCATTTTGAAGTAAGGGCTACGGAAGAGGCCATTCGCCAAGTGTATGAGGTGACAGAAGTTAAGCCAGAGGATATAGATATTTTCTTTGCAAATGACTTTATTATTACTTCCCATTTGGTATCTGCAGAAATTGCTGGATATTTACCTTATGGCGAGGGTTGGAAATACATCTGCGATGGCAGAACAGCCTATGATGGGGACAAGCCAATTAATACAAATGGCGGTCGTACTTCATTTGGCCACGCCCATGCAGCATCTGGTCTAGCTGATTTATATGAATGTGTAAAGCAGATGCGCGGTGAGTGTGGAGAGAGACAGGTTAAGAAACTTCCTAAGACTGCTATGTTACGTGGATACGGCGGTGCGCAAAATATCTGTTCGTATATCATCAGGACAATTGATTAATGGGAGGTGTGACAGATGGCAATTAAGTTAGAAAAGGTTGTTCAGGGTTTCTACGATAGACTTGAAGAAGGAAAAATATGTGGTAGAAAATGTCCTATATGTGGGGCTGTAGAATTCCCACCAGTTTATGCTTGCAACTCTTGTGGAAATTTAGAGACTGAGTGGTATGAAATATCTGGTAATGCCAAGATGCATTCGATCGTTATGCCGGCTGCACTTTCAAGCAAGCCTGAGTACAAGGCTCTAGGAAAGTTTGCATATGGCGAGATAGAGCTAGAAGAAGGGGCTAGACTTAACGCAGTAGTCCGTGGCATATCTAAAAAGACCAGAAAGGAACTCTTAGACAAGCTTCCACTGGACGTCCACGCTGCCATTTACCAGCGTGACGGCTACAAGACAGTAGTATTTGATTTGGATTCTAAGTATTTTGATAACTAAGCCCTTACATAGACTAGGTAAGCGCGAGCAGGGGATACCGTGCCGAGTGTGGGAGGACCTACGCCGGCGGAAGGACCCACACGAGAGTGCGGAGGGTGCCCTGCGGGAGCATGAGAAACTGGGATAGGGCTATTATAGAAAGGAAGTAAAGTAATGGACAGAAAAGAATTAGAGTCTCAAATAATTGAGATGGTGGCGAAGTGCTACAGCGTGGATGCCGCTAATCTTTCAATGGAGACTACATTTAAGGATGACTTAAAAGGAGCATCAGTTCTCATGGTAGGACTTGTTTCTGAGATTGAAAATGAATTAGATGCAATGATTGCACTTCAGGATGCAGCTGCATGTGCAACTATCGGAGAGCTTGTAGATAAGGTTGAAGAAGAATTGCAATAATTCGTATATACGAAGGAGAAAAAATGAGCGTACTTGATAATATTTACGAAAAGGCTAAAGCTAATCCACAAAAGGTTGCTTTTCCAGAGGCTGAAAATGAAAAAATGATGCAAGCCGCTTACGAATGCGGACAAGAGGGATATATTGTTCCTATTTTAGTAGGCGATGCTTCAAAGATTAGAGAATTAATAGCTGAAAGAGGCTACGAGGAATCCGTATTTACGATAATTGATATTGGAAATGAGGATTACAAAAACGATATTATTGCAAAATATGTTGCACTTCCACAGACTGTTCTTAAGGAAAAGGCATTGGGACGTCGAATGGAAAACCCACTTTATTTTGCAATGGCAATGCAGGCTGTGGGCGAGGCAGACGTTACATTTGCTGGAATCGACAATACAACAGGAGATGTACTTCTGGCTGGTCAGATGATAATCGGTCTAAAGGAGGGAATCAGCACAGTCTCATCTATTGGACTCTGTGATATTCCTGGATTTGAGGGAAGCGAAGGACAGCTTCTGGCTGTTGGAGATAGTGCGGTATGCACAAATCCATCTGCTGAGCAGCTTGCTGATATTGCAATTTCTGCCTGCGATACAGTAAAGGGGCTTCTAGACTGGCAGCCAAGATGTGCAATGGTATGTTACTCAACACTTGGCTCTGGCCAGGGTGAGCTAATTGACAAGGTGAAGGAGGCTCTTGCAATTGCAAATGAAAAGCGTCCAGACCTTGATATTGATGGCGAATTCCAGCTTGATGCAGCAATTGTTCCAGCTGTGGCAGCAAAGAAAGTCAATCGAGAAAGCAAGGTTGCAGGTAAGGCAAATGTACTTATCTGGCCAGATCTTAATGTAGGAAATACTGCTGTAAAGCTCATTCAGCAATTTGGACATGCTGATGCATACGGACCAATGCTTCAGGGATTCAACAGCATTGTTTGTGATTGCTCTAGAGGGGCACCTGTTTCAGAGATTAAGGGAAATGTTATTATCTCTGCTGTTCGTGCTCTTGGCGCAAAGAGGGACTGCTAAGATTTAGCGGTAGATTTAAATAGGAGCAAATCTAATTATGGGAAACGTTTTAGGGGTCGGAATCGACCTAGTTTCAATAAGCGAAATTCGTGATTTGGACGAGAGGACAAAAGGTGCTTTTGTCCAGCAGACTTATACTAGCAAGGAACTTGAGGATGCTGTGGGGGCATCTAATTACTATGAGTTCCTAGCTGGTAGATTCGCTGTCAAGGAGGCTGTTTACAAAGCAATTTGTGGCAGCTTTCTTGACGTTAATTTTGATTTTAGAAATGTGGAAACTATCAAACAGCCTAACGGAGGACCAAGATTTTCTGCCAATATAGAACTCCTTAATATATTAAAAATAATAGGTGCTGAGGATGTTTTAGTTTCCATTTCAAATCAAGGTGATTTTGCTATAGCAATTGCCCAGTTGATAAAAAAAGAATAGCCTTTTTACTCCTTTTATGAAATGTGCCAGAAAATGAATATATATTGATAGGTGCAGCGGTTGGAATAGGATTTACCAACATATAAAATAATAATAATTACTATTTTTATATTGACAAAGCTATAATAAATGATATTATATAGATAATCATTATTGATTTTGCTTATCGAGGTTATTTGAAGAAAGCAGGTGTTATATGAATTACAGTAGACAGAGAGAATCCATAAAAGAATATTTGATGTCTACCAAAGAGCACCCTACAGCTGAGGTTATTTATCAGAATGTTAGGGAAGAATATCCTAAAATTAGTCTTGGTACCGTATATAGAAATCTTACTCTTCTGGTGGAGCTTGGAGAGGTGAAGAAGATTTCCACTGGCGATGGCACTGAGCACTATGATGCGGACACATCAGCCCATAGTCACTACTATTGCAGATGTTGCCACAGAATTATGGATGTTGAGATTACACCTAGCGTGGATCAAATTCTCGCTGCATCTAGCACGGGGCTAGGGACAGTTGAGCAGGCATCACTACTCTTTACAGGCGTTTGTAAAGATTGTATGGATAATGATAAATAATGTTTAAAAATGAAAGGAGTCTAATTATGGCAAAGTACGTATGTCCGGTTTGTGGTTATATTCATGAGGGGGATAATCCACCTGAGGAGTGTCCTGTATGTCACGTTTCTGGTGACAAGTTTAAGAAGGTAGAGGGTGAGCTTACTCTTGCTGCAGAGCATGAGTTCGGTGTTTATGCATCTACAGTTAAGAACAACCCTGATATTTCTGATGAGGACAAGAAATACATCTTCGAACAGCTTAAGGCTAATTTTGAAGGAGAGTGCTCTGAGGTTGGTATGTACCTTTGCATGGCTCGTGTTGCTCATAGAGAGGGATATCCAGAAATCGGATTATATTGGGAAAAGGCAGCTTTTGAAGAGGCTGAGCATGCAGCTAAGTTCGCAGAGTTACTTGGTTCAGATCTCGAGGCTAACATGACAAATTCTACTAAGAAGAACCTTGCATGGAGAGTAGATTGCGAGTTCGGTGCTACACAGGGTAAGGTAGACCTTGCTACATGTGCTAAGAAGAACAATCTCGATGCTATCCATGATACAGTTCACGAGATGGCTCGTGACGAGGCTAGACATGGTAAGGCACTCAAGGGATTCTTAGATCGTTACTTTAACTAATTTAATAACTACTATTTCTCCTAGTTAATAAAAGAGGGCAGGATTCATTTCCTGCCCTTTGTTTTTTCTGTTCTACATAAAACACAAACTGATTTCAAAAACTTCATTTACATTGCACCTCACATTTGTTATAGTGTCCCATGGATGGTATTCGACAAGAAACTATACCCTTATAATTTCTAAATTTTAAAAATAAAAGACCCGTGGCATGCTCGTATCATTTTGAACGAGACTGTATCACCTTGCGAATAAAGGAGGTGTTGCCATTGAAGGTTGGATTTGTAGGCGCTGGCAAAGTAGGCTATTCCCTAGGAAAGCTATTTAATGACTGTCAGCACAATCTATTGGGCTATTATAGCCGACATTCATCATCAGCTATTGATGCAGCTGATTTTACCAAATCAACTTATTTTCAAGATTTAGAGACATTAATTAAAGATAGTGATGCAGTGTTTATCACTGTTCCAGATGATGCGATTTCTATTGTGTGGGAGCAGATTAAGCACATGTCTATTACTGGCAAAATGATATGTCATTGCAGCGGATCTTTATCTTCAGAAATCTTTAAGGATATAGAAGAAACTGGTGCATTCGGTTTCTCAGTCCATCCATTACTGGCTGTATCGGATAGATACAATTCATACCAGGAACTTCCAAAAGCTTTATTTACTATCGAAGGAAATGAAAAACACATTGATGAAATTGAAGGCTTATTAAAGTCATGCAATTTGTCAACAGCACGTATAAGTGCATCGATGAAAACTCGTTACCATGGAGCAGCAGTTTTTGCATCTAATCTTGTTGTGGGACTGATTCAATCTGCGCAGGAGGAACTTCGTATATGCGGATTTTCTGACGAGCAGGTGGCAGATGCAATAACCCCTTTAATAGTGGGAAATGTGAAAAAGGTGCTTTCTGTTGGCACAAAAGATGCACTGACAGGTCCTATTGAAAGAAATGATGTGGGAACAGTGAAAAAGCACTTAAATACCTTCGAAGGAAATAATCTTGATGTTTACAGAATTCTTTCCAGAAAGGCACTGGAAATAGCAATGGATAAGCATCCGGATTCAGATTATAAAGCAATGGAACAATTATTATCTTCTTAAAAAGGATGGAGAACGAAATGAAAAACACAGTTACAACTCTTCAGGAAATGAAGAGAAAGGGTGAAAAAATTAGCATGCTCACATGCTATGACTACACAACTGCATGCCTTATGGAGGATGCAGGAATTAATGCAATTTTAATAGGTGATTCACTTGGCATGACTATGATGGGATATAGCGATACTCTGCCTGTGACAGTGGATGATATCATTCATCATTGCGCAAGTGTATCTCGTGGATTAAAAGATACATTCCTTGTGGCAGATATGCCATTTATGTCTTATCAGACATCTGTATATGATGCAGTGAAAAATGCAGGTAGACTTGTAAAAGAAGGACATGCTCAGGCAGTAAAGCTTGAAGGTGGAGCTTCTGTTTGCCAGCAAATACAGGCTATCGTAAATGCGGATATTCCAGTTGTGGCTCACATTGGATTAACACCTCAGTCAATTAATGCATTTGGTGGATTCAAGGTTCAGGGTAAGAATGTAGAGCGCGCGCTTCAGATAGTAGAGGATGCAAAGGCTGTTGAGGCAGCAGGTGCATTTATGGTTACTTTAGAGTGTGTGCCAGAGGAGCTTGCAACACTTATTTCAAAGGAACTTACTATTCCTACAATCGGTATTGGAGCTGGCGCAGGCTGCGACGGGCAGGTACTTGTATATCAGGATATGCTGGGAATGTTTTCTGGATTCAAGCCAAAGTTTGTAAAGCATTATGCAAATATTGGCGAGGAAATGAAGAATGCATTTAAGGCCTATGATGCTGAGGTTAAGGCAAAGACTTTCCCAGCTGCTGAGCATAATTTTGCTATTGATGCTGATGTAATGAAAGCGGTCAAGGCAGCACAGGGTAACGCAGAATTTAGAGTAGAATTTGAAACTGAGACAGTGTAATAAAGGAGAGAAAATGTTAGTAGCAACAACAATTGAAGAAGTAAAAGCAAATGTAAGACAGTGGAAGAAGGATGGTCTTAAAATTGGTTTAGTACCAACTATGGGATATTTACATGAGGGGCACGCAAGCCTAATATCGCGTGCACGTGGGGAGTGTGACAAAGTAATCGTATCGGATTTTGTTAATCCAATTCAATTTGGTCCAAAGGAAGACCTAGCAACATATCCAAGAGATTTTGATGCAGATTGCAAATTATGTGAGGGCCTTGGAGCTGATTTGATTTTCCATCCAGAACCAAGTGAAATGTATAGCCCAGATTTCCATTCGTATGTAGGTGTTGATACATTATCAGCTGGGCTTTGTGGAAAGAGCAGACCAATCCATTTCAATGGTGTATGTACAGTAGTTAGCAAGCTTTTTAATATTACAGAAGCTGACAAGGCATACTTTGGTCAGAAGGATGCACAGCAGCTTGCTATCGTAAAGCGCATGGTTAGAGATCTTAATTTTAACATTGAAATAGTTGGTTGCCCAATCATCCGTGAGGAAGATGGGCTTGCGAAGAGTTCTAGAAACACATACTTATCAGATGATGCTAGAGCAAAGGCAACTATCCTTCACAAGGCACTGACAAAGGGCGAAGAGATGGTAAGAGCTGGTGAGACTGATGCTATAAAAGTCCGCACAGAAATCACAAACATCATCGAATCAGAACCTCTTGCAAAAATTGATTATGTAGAGGTTGTTGATTTAGGAGAGCTCCAGCAGTGCGATGTTATTGATGGACCAATCCTTACAGCAGTAGCTGTTTACATCGACAATGTAAGATTGATTGATAACTTCATCGTTGAATAGGGAAAATAGATATTAGGAAATAGATAGTTTTATAGCTGATTTTAACTGTGATTAATAAGAAATTTGCTGCTATAGAACTATTCAGAGAAATGAGGATATTATGAATTTAACAATGCTTAAAGGTAAGATTCACAGAGCTACAGTCACACAGGCAGCCCTTGATTATGTAGGAAGTATCACAATTGATGAGGATTTGCTTGATGCTGCTGGGATTCTTGAATATGAGATGGTTCAGATTGTTGATGTAGAAAATGGCAATCGTTTTGAAACATACACTATCGCAGGTGAGCGTGGAAGTGGAGTGATTTGTCTAAACGGAGCAGCTGCACGCTGCGTTCAGGTGGGAGACCATGTAATCATCATGTGCTATTGCAGCATTGATGCTAGTGAAGCAAAGGACCACAAGCCTAGCGTAGTTTTTGTAGATGACAACAATGCTACAAAGCGTATCACATGCTACGAGAAGCACGGCAGACTAGAGGATATGGCATAGTTTAGTCTGAGGCAGATGGTTTTGATTGTGGGGGGAGTGGTAGAGAGATAAGAAATATGAATGGGTTGACGGAAGGCCTAAAATATTTATATGTTTTACGGTAAATATTAAAAAATATGGATTACACCCGTAGGTTTCAATTTTACAAAATTTTTGGAATTGAAAACCTACGGGTATTATTGGGATTTTTCAATTTGCACTGTAGGATTTTGGGATTCATCTGAAAATGAAGCTGAAATATTACTCGTAAATCCTGAAATGTGGTGTAGGACGAAGCTAGCTTACGGGGATTTCTAGAAAAAATAGAAAAATACCGTAAACTAAAATTATGAGGAGAGAGAACCTACGGGTATAATTACGAAAACGTAAATATACCCGTAGGTTTTTGATTCTGGTAATTTTTAGAGGCTGAAAATTGTGTTTTGAGGGAGAAAATAATTGGAACGATGGCTAAAGTAAAAGGAAAGAGAAAAGACTCACTTTTATGTAGACTTATTCTGGAGTAGAATAGATGTATTAAAAGGATTAATGAATTGGAGGGCAAACTATGATATCTACAACAACACCTTCTATTGAAGGCAAGACAATTATCGAGTACAAGGGAATTGTATTTGGAGAAGTGGTAGCCGGAGTAAATGTTATAAAGGATTTTGCTGCTGGGTTATCTAACTTCTTTGGTGGTCGTTCAACTACATACGAGGATGAATTGATTCAGGCAAGACAATCAGCTCTTGCAGAGATGGAGCAGAGAGCTGCACAGTTAGGAGCTAATGCTGTTGTTGGGGTAGATATAGATTATGAAGTACTAGGTTCTGACAACGGCATGCTTATGGTTACTGCATCAGGAACAGCAGTTGTAGTGCAATAGTGCTGCATATCTTTGCTTGGTGTAGACAGATGATTTAGGTGAAGCTAGATAGCTTAGCGGGTCTTATATGGCAAGGGCCTTCAGAGTATCTAGGTATGCTTTCACTTGTGGATGGGTGCATTTGGATGGGTTCCAGATTGCTACAAAATGGGAACCAAAATCCATTTTATAAGATACATGATTTTTGGAATCAAGTATTGATTGCCATCCGTTTGCTACAGAAAAGCAGCGTCCGGATCTGAGGAATAATCCTACGGAGTCCATGCTGTCTAGATACATTACTTCAACTGGCATTTCGCCTAGTAGTTTTTTTATATTTCCAAAGACAGTATTCTTTAGCTTGTCTGGTAAATTTTTAGGCAAGAAAAGAGTGGTATTTCTAATTGAATCAAAATCAGGAGCATCTGGGTTTTTAAAACCTGGGTGCTTTTTATTTGCAACGAGATAATAAGAAATTGGATTTTGGGTTAGTTGCATCGTCTTACAACCAGAATGTTTTTGTGCCTCTTCGGCTCGACAAATAAGCACTTCTCCATTATCTAGAACGTTTGAAAAATCAGATGGTTCTATGAAGTTTGTGAAGTGATGAAAATTAGGATGGGAGTCCATAAAAGATGCTGTGGCATCTACGTATTCGTCAGGAATGCTAGTTCCTCTGGCAAAATTAATAATAAGAGGACTTGAGATTATCTTTGAGGAAATGGAATTCATAGTATCCTCATATACACTTTTGCATTTCTTTAAACCCTTATAGTAAATAGCACCAGCTTCTGTAAGGGTGATATTTTTCTTAACAGAACGATCAAAGAGCTTTACATTCAGCTCATCTTCCAATGAATTTATATGACGAGTAACCGCAGGTTGTGATATGAAAAGCTCCTCTGCAGTTTTGGTATAGTTTAGGTTTTCTGCTAGGTTAAGAAAGCATGTTAAGTCTTGTATTGTCATATTTGCCCCCACTTACAGCGTAAAAACACAGCCACTTTAAATTGCCTGCGGCAAGGCTGTGTTGTGGTACATGATAATTCCGTCCCATGTTAGGAAAATTATGTATGGTTATTATAACATTTTTGTTATATCAAAACCAGTATAGGTATTAGAAGAGTGGTGGAGTGAAATATAAAATTATAGATAGAAAATAACTTAACTAATTAGAGGAGGTTTTATTATGACACGAGAGGAATTAGTAGCAAATTTAATTAATTATGCATCACTTGCATTCAAGGTAGACGCATCGACACTTTCTGAGGATACAAATCTTAATGAGCTTGGTACATCCTCAGTTCAGCGTGTAGCTATGTCTGCATCAATTGAAAATGAGTACGATGTAATGATTCCAGTTGCAAGATTTGGTCAGTTTGAAACAATTGGAAAGCTTGCTGATTTCGTAATGGAAGAGGCGGAGTAATATTTCAAATCGATTGATGTAAAAATTGTAAGGCCAGAGGCCTTTGGCAAATTATCTGAAGGGAATAGATTAATGGTTAACAATGTAAAATTAGGTAAAAATTTAAGGAGTGTTTCCATAGTAGGAATCGGTGCTACTCCTTTTATGAATCTTATAAAAAATGATACTTATCATGGACTTACTAATGGTGAACTTTTTGGACATGCAGCTTTGGATGCAATGAAGGATGCCCATATTGAGCCAAGGGATGTTCAGTATTTCTTCCATGGCTCAGCAAATCCACATGTACTTAACAACTGCATCACACCAAATGTGCAGGTGGCAGATTGGTTTGGAATGAGAGGAAAGGGTTCACTTTCTCATTCAGAAGGATGCTGTACAGGATATATTGCACTAGAAGAAGCTGTATTTGCAGTAGCATCTGGCGCATACGATATTGTACTTTCAGGTGCTTGCGATATGGGTACAGGTATGCCAGACGGCAATACACCTGATCACATGAGAGTGGAGCTTTCGACAGAGGTTCTCTTTCCAGATTTGGATTCGATTTTTGATAGAGCATATGGACGCTATTTAGGTGGTGGTCCAGGAATGAACCATGATGACTGGATTAACCTATATGCTCATGAGAACAACTTGACACCAGATCAGGTGGATGATGTTCTCAATCATCAGTCTTATCACATGAGACGTGCTGGCGCACTTTGCCCAAGAGCAGTTCGCAGAACTACATTCGATGAGATGGCAAAAGAGGCTGGATATGATGATGTTTGGGAGTACATGAAGAGCCCTCACAATCCAAAGATGACTCAGTATTTAAGAACAAGCTCAGACTCATGTGTTGCAGATGGTGCAGCAGCATGTATAGTTGTTCCTACTGAGATTGCACATGAATTTACAGACAAGCCAGTTGAAGTACTTGCAACAGGTGCATCAGTTTTGGATGCTATTGTTCCTCATCTTGAGAAAAAGGCTACAGCAGAGGCAGCTCGTCAGGTATTTGAGGCAACTGGACTTACAGCAGATGACATGGATCTTGTAATGGTAAATGACTTCATCGGCTCGTCAGCATTCCTTGCAGCAGAGGAAATTGGATATCTTCCAAAGGGTGAGGGCTGGAAATATGTATTAGATGGCCGCACAGCTTTTGATGGCGATAAGCCTATAAATACAAATGGTGGTCGTACTTCATATGGTCATGCCTTTGGTGCGTCTGGTATGGCAGATGTATTTGAGGCTGTTACTCAGATGCGTGGCGAGGCAGGACTTCGTCAGGTAAAGAAACTTCCAAAGCATGTATTCTTACGTGGATTTGGTGGAGCACAAAATGTTAGATGTTCAATTCTTAGAGCAGGATTTTAAGGAGGTTTACCATGGATAACAACAACACAATTAAAACAGAAGACTTCTGGAATCCTGAGCATATAGTTGAAAAATTCTGGAATGGTCTTGCTGAGGGGAAAATATATGGAAGAAAGTGCAAGGAGTGTGGTGCAATAGAATTTCCTCCACACCTTGCATGTAACGAATGTGGATATCATGAGACAGAGTGGACACAGCTTAGCGGAAAAGGAATGTTAAAAAGCTTTGTTTTCACAGGTATACTAAATGCCCGTCTCGAGCTTGAAGACAGAGGATTAAAGTATGTTTGTGGAGAGGTTCAGCTGGAGGAAGGTACAGCTATTAATGCAGTAATTCTTGGCGTATCAAAGAAAAAGGGAAGAGAGATTGAGTCAAAACTTCCACTTCCTGTAAAGCCAGTATTTTTTGATATGGGAAGATATACAACACTTTTCTTTGAACTTGATGAATAGGATGGTGTAGCTTATGTCAAAAAGATTTCCAGGAAAAGATTTATATCCAAATTTGTTTTCGTCTATACGAATTGGAAATTTAAAATTAAAGAATAGAATAATTGCGGCCCCTACAAGCCCTAGCATGATTACAACAGAGGGATTGTTTACACCTGAGATGGCTGCATATTTAGAGGAAAAAGCATTGGGTGGCTGCGCTGTGGTAACGTACGGCGAGGCTATCCCACATTCTAAAACAGGTAAGAGCCATAACAAACAGCTTCAGCTTGATGCTTTTGGCGTGCGCCAGGGACTGACAGAGTCTTCCCGAATGATTCACAATGCGGGAGGCCTTGCTAATATTCAGCTCTCTCACGGTGGTATGTATGGAGGACTTGCATCAGTTGGTGGAGACATAGGAAAAGATGGAAAGGCCTATGGACCTAGCGAGATGGATATGCCGGCAGGTCATGTCTATGAGATGCCTAAGGAATTAATATACGAGATTATAGAGTCCTACGGTAAGGCAGCAAAACTGTGTAAGGATGTGGGCTACGACATGGTTCAGGTCCATGCAGCCCATGGCTGGCTTTTTAATCAGTTTATGTCACCACTTTTCAACCACAGAACAGACGAATTTGGTGGTTCCCTTGAAAATAGGGTGAGATTTCTATCCCTTACCCTTGATGAGGTTAGAAAAAATGTTGGGCCAACTGTGGCCATAGAGCTTCGTATGAATGGAGATGATTTCCAGGAGGGGGGACTTACCCTTTCAGACTATGTGGAAATAGCAAAGATGGTTGAGGATAAAGTTGATATGTTCAACATCTCTTGCGGAAATCATGAGGACCCAGCGATGTTTTGCAGAACACATCCTAGTTCATTTTTCCCAAGAGGTGTAAATGTTTATCTTTCTGCAGAAATTAAAAAGCATGTAAAAAAGCCAGTGGCCTGTGTAGGCTCACTTAATGACCCTGCACAGATGGAAGAAATAATTGCCACAGGACAGGCAGACATGGTTGAAATTGGTAGAGCTCTTGTGGCTGATCCATATTTACCAAAGAAGGCACTTGAGGGAAGAGCAGATGACATCAGCCCTTGCTTAAGATGCTATGAATGCTTTGGTGCAACGGGACAGCTTGAGATGATTAAATGTACTGTGAACCCAACTCAAGGTCAGCAGCTAGAAGAAAAATACGGTGTACCTGCCCCAGAGTTCAAAAAGAAAATCTTGGTTGTAGGCGGTGGCCCTGCAGGAATGGAAGCTGCAATAACAGCGGCGAATCGCGGTCACGATGTAACTCTTGTTGAAAAAGAAAATCGTTTAGGTGGAAATCTTCATCCAGCTGGTGCAGCTTATTTTAAGGAAGATATTAAAAAGCTTTGCCAGTGTCTCGAGAGACGTGTTGAAAAAGCGGGAGTCAAGGTAATTCTTAACACTGAGGTGGACCAATATTATGTAGAGGGATTTGCGCCTGATGCACTTTTTGTGGCAATTGGTTCAAATGAGCTTAGGCCTCCAATTAAGGGAATCGATGGTGACAATGTAATTATGGCCATCGATGCTGAGCTCCAACCAGAAAAGCTAGGTAAAAAAGTGGCAATTATGGGTGGCGGATTAGTAGGTGCAGAGGCAGCTTGTTCATTTGCAAAAGAAGGTCATGAAGTTTCAATCATTGAGATGAAACCAGATGTGGCAATGGAGGTCAACTCCTTCTACAGAGGAGGTCTGATGCCACATGTACAAGAAAGTGCTGAGATATTCGTAAATACGAAGGTAACAGAGATAACAGAAAAGGGCGTTATGGTAGAAAATGCTGATGGCAGCTTTCTAGTTGAAGCCGATTCGGTGGTATGCGCTCTAGGATTTAGACCAAAGACAAAAGAAGTGGATGAGCTCTGCGAGAAAGTAGATGAGTACTACATAATCGGTGATTGCAATCGCGTAGCTATGATTTATCAAGCAATGGACGCAGGCTATCACGCTGCTAGAAGGGTATAGACTAGAAGGATATTATGAAGAGCAATAAATACAATTTTAGTAAAAAACATTGGGGGATAATATTTCTTTGCTATCTGCTATTTATGATTGCTACGGCAGTTACCACAGATTCTGAGAATGTTATTCTTCCAAAGCTTGCAGCACAAAACAACTGGGATTACAGTGTTGTACTTACGCTAGCTACTGTAGCTGGCGTAAGCACAGTTGTGGGCAATCTATTATTAGGAAAATTATGCGAAAAGCGTGGTGGTAAATTTTCCATTCTATTCGGAATAATTGCATCAGCTTTTTTCGTATTTTTATATGGAACATCAAAGAGCCTGCCTGTATTTGTTATAGGATTAATCGGTACTATTTGCTGCGGTCAGTCCATATCTTTTTTTGGGGCCAATTCAATTATTGCAAATTGGTTTCCTACAAAAAAAGGTCTTGCCATGGGATTTGTCACAGTAGGTCCACCTACATCCACAATTGTGATGGTTTCAGTCTTGAATATGATCATCAATAAAAATGGTGTAAATGGTGGAATCTATACCATTTGCATAGCATTGTTAGTAATGGCAATAGTATGTGTTCTCACAATCAAAAACACACCGGAAGAGGTGGGATGTACACCGGACAATCTGCCTGTGGAAAAAACAGTTGTTAATGAAAAAGATAAGATAAATATTAGCGACGATAGTAATAAGACAGTTTTAACAACTGGAGAGATTCTTAAAAATAGGGATTTTTGGGCTATTCTATTTATAGTTAGCATCAGTAATATGTGTCTTACAGGGCTTATGGCTCAGTGGCTTGTGAGATATACAAGCAGCGGATTTCCTGAGGCAAAAGCTGCGACTCTTATGTCTATTTGCGCAATTGTAGGTATATTTGGAAGCATATTTGCAGGTTATGTGGAAAACAAGCTTGGAACAAAAAAGGCCTATGCTGTTCTGGCAGCTGTTTTTGCTACAGCATTTATTTTAAATGTCTCAAACATACTTCCACTTATGTACATATCAGTTCCTATGTTTGGAATGTGCATTACACTTTTCCAAATATTTATGCCTGCATTTGAAATAACAGTTTTTGGTAGGGACAATTTTAAAAAAGTTAACGGAATGATTTTTCCTATCGCCTGTATGTCAGGACAGGCAGCATTTATAGTGATAGCTGCATGTATCCGGGCATTCGGTGAGGTTAGATTTTCATATATCGTATTTGCAATATTACTTTTGATTACTATTATGTTGGCATTGACGCTTAGAGCAGGTGAGGAAGAGAAATGATGAACTTATCCTCTAGAGAAAAGAAAATTCTTTCCCTTTTAAACTCTACACATGGAATAGTTACAGGCAAGGAGCTATCTACAAAGCTAGGTGTCAGCGAAAGAACTATTCGAAGTGACATAAGCGATATTAACTCGCTTTTGGAGCCATTTGAAATAAAGATAGATGCTGTCCACAGAAAGGGCTACAGGCTTAGTGTAAAAGACCGTGTAGCCCTTGTTGGCATCTTTTCTCAGGAGCAAAGCTACATCACAAAGGAAGATAGAATAAGTACCTTACTGTTGAAGCTTCTTCGAAGTGATGGCTGGTTTGATTTAGGAAATCTAGAGGATGAAATGTTTGTCAGCAGCACTACGCTGGAGAAGGATATAAAGGCCCTCAAAAGGCAATTTTCTGAGCAGCATCCTCATATTCAAATATTAAGAAAAGACAACAAGATACGCTTAGAGGATGATGAGAGAAAAAAGAGGGATCTTTTGACTAGATTCTATGCTAAAAACTGGGATTACGATTCAAGAGATGGCATAGTTTTTAAGGAAATGGAATTTGGTAATAGTTTGTTAGTGGAAGTCCAGCAGCTGGTGAAACAGAGATTAAATGAGTCTGGTATACACCTAGATGATTTTGCTTTCATCTATTTAACTATTGCAATTTCAGTTATGTTTTTTAGAGTAAAATCTGGATATACCGTAAATACGGATTTACTAAGTAGTTCAAAGGACTCACCCGCAGGTGATATTATTTCAGATGATTATAAAATTGACGAGGACATTAGATGTATTTTAGATCAATTAGCGGATATTGGAGATACGGCATTTGATATTGGCGAATATATTTACATATCACAGATTAAAAATCAGCTGGAGTTTCTATGTTTAAAAACATACTCAAAGAATTATGTTTTGACTAATACAAATGTGGTTTGTCACATGATTGTAAATGATTTATTGCAAAATATTTTTGATGAGTTTGGAATGGATTTCACAGAAGATGACAAACTGTTTATTGATTTGACAAGACATGTACAGGCGTTGATTAGTGGAATTGTGGCACCACACACTCAGAATCATTTGTTTGGATATGAGCTGAGAAAGAAACATGCTATTTTGGCAGATATAGCAAGCTTTATGCGAAAGAAATTATCGGAAAAATGTGAGATAGAGCTAGGAATAGAAGAGGAAGATTATCTGCTTCCATTTTTAGTTTTATCTGAGGAGGCCTTGTACAGAAGACGTCGAGGCCAGGGAATTCAAGTGGCTGTTATTAGTCACTATAATGAGAGCATCACCCATTATTTAATGGAGATCTTGAAACAAAAATATGGAGGATATTTTAAATTTTATGGACCATACGCTCAGTACAATAAAGAGCTAATAGAATCGGATGTGAAATTCATTTTGACCACGGTGAAAATCGATGGATTTAGTGATTTGTTTCATGTACCATCCCTAGTGATTTCGCCCTTATTAACAGAAATAGATGAAGGTAATATCAATAGATACTTGGAAGATTTCAAAAAGGAATATTTGATAAAATAGTTTTCTCTTTATGAATAAGTGAATAGGTTTATACAAAGTAAAAACAGACCCAAATCAATTTAGATGAGGGTCTGTTTTTTATGGGTTTATTATAATTTAGTGATGGTTTGCTGTAGGTTAGCTAAATCTCCATCCAAATCCTGATATATTTTCTTGTAGTATGGATATAGCTTGTCGTAGGCTTTTTCCCATTCAGGGACAGGTTCTATGACCTCTTTTATTTTCACCATTTTTCTGACTGCTTCTGATAAATCAGGGTATATTCCAACTGCATGACCTGCTAGAAGAATGTCACCAAATGGCACATCACCAGAGATGTCGTCTAGCACGTAAACTGGCATGTGAAGCATGGATGCTTTTATTTTGTTCCAGGTTTTACTTTTTGAGCCACCACCAGTGATCCTTAAATTTTCAGCAATACCACCGGCATCCTTTATTGCATCCATAACATGTCGTAGGGCAAATGCTGTTCCCTCGAAAATTGAGCGAATTATGTGAGCTCTATCTGTTGTCAGATTCAGTCCAATAAACATACCTCTAGCGTGGGAATTCCAAAGGGGAGCACGCTCGCCGCCTGCCATGTAAGGAAAGAAAAATAATCCGTCGGCACCAGGATTAATTTTCATGGCAACTTTGTTCATGTAGTCATAAATGTTTTTCCCGGCTTCGATGGAACTTGCTATATCTGCTTCGCCCATTTGTTCCACATACCATCTGATTGCAGCACCGGTGGTGCCAATAGGGCCATCATATACAAATGGCATTGTTTCAAGTCCGACCGGTCGGGTTACAACTGGCACATCACAGGCACTAGCCTGTGGGGCACTAGCAAATATAAGTGATGAAGTTCCAGCACTTTCTCCTGCATCTCCTAGCTTACTGAGGCCTATTGCATACATGGAGGCCATGGCATCTGAGCATCCGGCAACAACAGGTGTGCCTTCCCAAAGACCTGTTTGAGCGGCCGCTTCCTTTGTAACGTAACCGATGATGTCGGTGCATTTTTTTACTGGTGGCATAATATCAGAAAGCGTTACCCCGATAACATCGCCTATTTCATCTGCCCATTCTAAGGTGGAAAGATTCATAAGTTGGGTGCGGCTTGCTGTATCAATATCGATAGTAAGCTGTCCGGTAAGTCTATAGTTGAGATAGCTATTTGCCTGCATGATTGTAGCAGTCTTTTCGAAAACCTCAGGCATATTTCTCTTTAACCAAAGAAGCTTGCCAGGTAAAAATGCAACACTTGGCTGGCCACCAACTATGCTAACAAATTTATCGAAACCAATTTTTTCTGTGATTTCGTTTGTTTCCTTTACGCTTCGTCCATCGGCATAGATGATTGCGTTGTGGACGGGATTACCCTGCTCATCTAGTGGAAGAAGTGTAGGACATTGGGAACTGATTGAAATACCTTTTATATTTGATACAACATCATCACCTGCAAGGGCTGTCATATATTTTAGAATAGCTATTGTGCTTGTCCACCAAGCAGATGGATCTTGCTCTATCATGTTTTGTCCTGGAAAAATTTTTCCAAGGCTTCTTGACGCTGTGGCAATTAGATTGCCCTCAGCATCCATAATGTTTCCTTTGACATTTGTTGTTCCTAAATCAATGCCAAGGAGATAGGCGTTATCTTCTCTCATAGAAACCTCCCATAACATAAAAATTCTCCTATAATCTTTCTTTTCCTAAATTATGTAAAAAGAAAATTGACTATTCAATTTCGTAGATTTCCGTTAATTGGCGGAAAAAAGAAAATTGATGGGAGATACCTCCTAAGGGTAATGTGGACATAGAAAGCCGACAGGCAAGATATATCGGGAGGAGAAATAAATGTCTTACAGTTTTTTTGTGCATACAGATCTTACCTTTGGTAAAGATGCAGTTCAGGCATTACCAAAGATTGTAGAGAGGGAAGGACTGAAAAGAGTAATGGTAATTTACGATGCCGGAGTAAAGGCAGCGGGAATTGCCCAGAAGGTTCTTCAAGAACTGAATAAATTATCAGGTCTTACAGTTACTGTTTTTGATGGAGTGGAGCCAAATCCATCTAATGAGCTAGTAGAGAAAATATATGGAATAGCTAAGGCAGAAGAGGTTCAGGGCTTTGTAGCAATTGGTGGTGGTTCATCCATTGATTCGGCAAAGGCAGTAAATGTACTTATGACAAATGAGGGACCTATTGGTCAGTATGGTGGAATTGGCATGATAAATAACACTGTTTTACCTCTAATTGCAATTCCAACTACAGCAGGAACCTCCAGCGAAATCACTAATGTTACTGCACTAACAGACACAAAGGCGGTTTGTAAATACGTAGTAATCGACAACAAGATTACACCTAAATACGTAATTGCGGATCCAGAATTTACACGAACAATGCCAAAGTCAGTTACGGCGGCAACTGGAATGGATGCTATCACTCACGCAGTAGAATCATATATTTCCAATATGTCAAATCCACTTACAAAATACAATTCACTGCAGGGATTAAAGATTTTCCATAGGAATCTTAAAAAGGCTGTGGAAAATGGTGATGATATGGAAGCTAGAGAGCAGATGATGCTGGGATGCATTATAACAGGCTTTGGATTTTCAAATGCAAATCTAGGATTTGTTCATGGAATCGCCCATACCTTAAGCGCGCATTTTGGCTTACCACACGGAATGGCAAATGCATGCGTGCTGCCATATGTAATGGCATACAATGCCCCTTGCTGCAAGGCAGAAATGATTGAGCTTGCTAAGGCAATTGACATACCAATGACTGGAAATGAGGATGAGGATATTCTGGCGTTATCAAAGGAGCTTCTTAACATGACAAAGGCTCTTGGAATCAAGACACTTTCAGAACAGGGCATAAAAGAAAGCGATTTTGATATGTTGGCAGAAGATGTTTTGAAGGAGCCAGTATTAAATTTCAATCCACGTCAGGGAATTACAAAGGATGATATTATCTCGATTTTAAAGCAGGCATATTAAGGTGACTGTTTTCAATTAATAGAAAAGGAAGGTAAAAATTATGAATTATGAAAAGACTAGACAGACAGTTTTAGAGGCGATTTTAGAGGCTGTTGAAAAGGGACTTATTAATGGTACATCAGGAAACATTTGCATGAGAACTCCTGAAGACAAAACTATTTGTTGCATAACACCATCTGGAATTTCCTACACAGGAATGACTGCTGAGGATATAGCGGTTGTAAAGATGCATGAGGATGGAAAAAATGAGTGGATTGAAGGAAATTTCAAGCCATCATCTGAGCTTCCAATGCACACAGCTGTCCTTAGAAGACGCCCAGAAATTAATGCAACAGTTCATACACACAGCATGTATGCAACAATTTGCGCTATGGGTGAAAACCCAGAGCTTCGCCCAATTACACCTCCACAGTGTGAATTTACACCAGTTGGAATTGTAAGCTTTACGATGCCAGGTTCAAACGAAGTAGCAGACAAGGTGGCAAATACCCTTGGTGACAATGGACTTGTTTGTCTTATTAAGAATCATGGTATGTTCTCATGTGGTGAGAACATGAAGCAGGCAATGCATGCAACAATTTACACAGAGGAAATGGCGCAGACAACAGTTATTGCAAAGACACTTGGAACATACGAGCCAATGTCAAAAGAAGCAGAAAAGGCAATGCAGGATTTAATTGCCGCAGATAAGGCTGTTTAAAAAACAATTCTGGATGTCTGGGTTTTCCCGTGGAACATAGAAAAAATAGGATATTAGGAGATTTTATAATGAAAAAATTAGCTTTATGTACTTCCCTTCCTGAAGGGGAGCTTGAAAAAATCAAAAAAGAGTGTGAGGTTACCATTTGCGGTGAATTAAAACACGGTAAAGGTAATGTTACAGAGGAAATGACTCGCGAAGAATGTATTGGAGCAGAAATCGTAGTTCTTGGTGATGAAGTTGCAGGTACAGACACTATTAACGCATGGATTGAGTCTGGTATGAAATTTATCGGTGTAGCAAAAGGCACACCAGTTACTGTGGACAATGATGCCCTTAAGGCAGCAGGAATTCCTCTTACATATACACCAGGAAGAAATGCAGTTGCAGTTGCAGAGTATTGCATGGGCATGATGATTGCATCAACACGTTTCATGACAAGAGCTGTAGCAGGTCTTTTGATGGGAGAGCATTTAGGACCAGCTGTAGATGATATTTACAATGTTCCTGATGTAAAAAATGTAATATGGGGACCACTTGATGAAAATCACCCATACACAGATTACGGTATTGGATTTGAGCTTTATGGAAAGAAGCTAGGCCTTGCAGGATATGGCGCAATTGGCCGAGAAGTTGCAAAGAGAGCAATGGCATTTGGCATGGAAATATTAGCATACGATCCTTATCTTGATGCAAAGGTAATTGAGGAGACAGGAGCAAAAACAGTTGACTTAGATACAATGCTTGCTGAGGCAGATATTGTCAGCATCCATCTTCCTGTTGTGCCTTCAACAAGGGGAATAGTAAACAAAGACTGGTTCAATAAAATGAAGCCTACTGCATTTGTGATTAATACAGCACGTGCTGCTGTTATTGACCAAAAGGATTTTGTGGAGGCCCTTGAAAACAAGACTATTGCAGGTGCGGCAGTGGATGTATATTGGCAGGAGCCTGTTCCAGCAAATCACCCACTTCTTAAGATGAAAAATGTACTCTGTTCACCTCATTTTGCTGGCCTTACAACAGATGTAGACGGATGGTCAGGTCGCAAGATGGCTGAAAACGTAAATGCGTATTTGGCTGGTGCAGCGTTGCCATACGTGTGGAACAAATAAGAACATATCTGTAGCTAACAAGCTCTAATATTTTTGCTGATAAATTAACAGGCTTGTTAGTGTAGCAGATAAGATATGAGGTATTTATGGAAAAGTTAAATATTTTATTTGTGACAGGTCTTGTTACAGCGGAGCATCAGGGCCGTGCTATTGCTAGTAGGATTAGAGAGCTCCTTGAGGCTACTGGAAGATTTAATGTAGTTATTACTGAGGAATTTAGAAACATTACTCCTGAGTATTTAGAACCTTACGATGCTCTATTTATTAATTATGATGGTAAGCTCTGGCCAACTGAACATGCTAGACGTTTTGGGGAGCAGAGTGAGGCTGCTGTGTATGATTTTGTATCAAAGGGAAAGGGCGTTGTGTTTTATCACTCTACAATTTGGGTGGACCCAGATTGGCCTGATGAGTGGAGAAAACTCCTTGGTGGATACTGTGCTATGGATAAGGGCTGTAGACGTGTTCCAAAGGATGATCACTTTGTTGAAATCATGGATAAGAATAGCCCTATTACTAAGGACATTGATGCTAAATGGATGAATGTTTTTGATGATTTATTTACACAGGTGATTGTGCATCCAGAGGCAAAAATGCATGTATTAGCATCGATTTTTGATGATGTGGAGAACTATAAAGTTCCAGGTTGGCCACCAAAGCATCATCCAGTAGATATACCTGATGGAAAACTTGAGAATATGCCAGGTGTAAATGAATATACTCCAGTAATTTGGACTAATGAATATGGAAAAGGTCGAGTTTTTGTTTCATCTATCGGACATTGGGAGGCACTTGATAGATTTAACTTTATCACTATGCTTGTCCGTGGAACTGAATGGGCTGCATCAGGAAAAGTAACACTTGAGCGTCCTAACAGGGAAGGGGATAACCGGCTGAAACTTTTCCCATATTATTAATTGATAAGTAATGCCACTAAAGAAGTAATTCTAGGTGGCATTTCTTAAATAAAATAACATGGAGGGTTTTTTGTTATGGAGAAAAAGAAAGGATTTGGAAAAGGCTGGCAGGCAGCGGTTCTGACAAGTTTGATTTCTCTGGGAAGCTAGGCTAGCTTTGAAAAGATAATAGTATAATGATTGCAAAAAGCAGGTTATCAATTAGCTGACCTGCTTTTTTATTGCAATAAAAGATAAGGTTACAGAAATCATTTAAGTATTCTATATGGGTCATTCCAATTAAAATTGTCATAGTAATAAATGAAGTAGGAGGAGTAACTATGAATAAACTAAAAATAAAAATTGGAATAATGTCACTTTGTTCAGTGGCTTTATCATATATGGCCTTGTCGCCAATTATAGCAAGCATTGGAGCAGATTTTACAGGGGTTGATGAGACTCTGGTGCAAATGGTCTTTACACTGCCTAGCCTTTTGTTTATCATCGGCTCACCTCTAAGTGGAATTGCTATGAGTTATATAAATAAAAAGACCATAGCCTTGTTTTCACTAAGCTGTTATTTGGTAGGTGGACTTTTTCCATTCTTTTTCAATTCCAGTATATGGTTACTTTTAGTGGGAAGCTTGATAATAGGTGTAGGCACAGGTTTTTTGATGCCACTTATCAATGGTTTTATAGTCCAATATTTTGATAAAAATGACAGGGCCCCACTTATGGGAATGAACGCCATATTTACAGCTCTTGGAGCCCTTACATTTATATTTATAGGCGGGCAGTTATCTAGATTTGGATGGAGGTATACTTATCTTGCCTTTTCTCTTGTGATTGTCATAATCGCATTAGTTATCACCTGTCTTCCAACTGGAGAGCCACAAAAGGCTGAAGTTAGTGAAAAAAATGGAAAGACTAGTGCTTTTGAGATGAATCCATATATATTGGGATTATTTGTAATTGGATTTATTTATTTTGTGGTACAGAATGCATTTAACACCAATTCATCCGCATATGTGATAAATGTATTGGGAAAGGATGCGGCTATGGCAAGCCTAGTTACTATGATTAACACAATAGGAGGCATCATTGGAGGAATGAGCTTTAGCCGTATTGCATATAGGGCAAAGAGCCAAATCGAGACAATTACTCTAGCAGTAATAGCGGTGGGATTTTTTACTACATTTTTTATTCCTAGTACCGTAGCATTTTTTGCAGGCAGTTTTTTGATTGGTTATGGATTCGCCATTTTTAACGCAGCCGGATCATATTTGCTTTCTTACAATACAAGACCAGAGACTAACGCATTTACGGTATCGGTATATTTGGCATTGATAAATTTTGGTGCTGCAATTTCTCCTATTGTGGTTAATGCTTGTACAGGATTTATGGGAGAAGGAATCCAGAATAAATTTTTATTCGTGGGTATCGTAATTACGATAATTGGTGTGGGTTCTTACTTGTTAAATGCAAAGAAGGACAATTAGAATTTAAATGCAAAATAAAACCCCTAGTTAATCAGGATAAAATGATTAACTAGGGTTTTTTTTAGTAAACTTATGACAATTTAAAAACAACATCTATTATTGCAATCACCCATAGGTGAAGAGGATAGAAAACATAGAAGAACCATTTGCTAAAGGCAGTTTTCCGTCCTTCCTGTCCGTTGTATAGAAAGATGAAAGGAACCACCAATAAAGTCATCCAATCACTGTTAAAACAGAACATCTGGAAGCTATTCTGTATTCCTGCAAATCCTGAGTAGAAGGCAAAGAACATAAATATGCTGTATATGATAATTGCAATAGCCTGTTTTGCCTTACTATCATGGAAGAAGTAAGCGAACAGAATTAATGGAATCAGTTGGATTCCACCTTCTAACATAATATAGTTACCAAATGGCAAAGGAATAAATAAGATTAGAGCAACAAAAGTCATGAGAATTGCCGCTACTTTTAGCATATATTTTTTTCCAGTCTCCTGGGTATTCTTTGCAATGTCAAAGAGCCATATGATGGTAAATCCAAAAGCAAGTGTTAGGAAAATGTTATCCGGAATACCATCGCCATTAAAAACTATATATGAGATTACGCTTCCGATTTGCATAATAATTGCTGCAATCCAAAGGCGAGCGCAATATTTACCTTTGGATTTAGTATGGAAAAATCCATCAACCATCAACCAGGCAAAAAGTGCTGAAACAAATCGTGTTATTGGATGCACAATTGGGTTTAGAACTGTAGGACAGCGCAACCATAAATTATCAAGAACCATAAATACTAGAGCAATATTTTTTAATTGAGCTCTGTTTAAACCAAATTTCATAACATTACCTCCTAACATATATTCGCAGATACATCTAACTTGCGTATGCTACATTGGTGAACAAATCATACTCACTTACACCGTCTACGTAAAAGACTTCAATACCATCTTCCTCCTTGGAGGTGTATATGAGGTATCCCAAAAACTCATCATTCTCATCAGAAAAACCGATGCAATTTTGTCCTAGAATACAAGGATAAATTTTATCTCCTGCCTTAGCTGATTTTGGCTCCTCACCGGATTCATCATAGAATGTAATATCCTGTTTCAGTTCAAGTCCGGTTGGGTTTGTGATTTTAGGATGTTTTTCGGCAGTCCAAAGGCCGGTCTTATCATAATAAAATTGATTAGAAGTAATCCATGTACCAAAGACGTCTACAACCTCTCCTAATAAGAGATTATTATCGGTAAATTCATAAACATTATATCCATCTAAAGAGTCGATTTCCTTAAGCGCGCCATCTTCCCATCTGTACAAGATAGTCTGATAGGTACAACAAATTCCACTAAGAGAGGCGATTACATAATTGCCATCTTCAGATTGAGAATAGTATGCCGATGCAAATTCGATTTCTGGATCTGTATTCTCATCTACGACGGATATAGTTTGATCCTTAAGCTGAATGTCATAGTAGTATTTGTCTTCATCCTCTAAATAATTAGACTCAAAAGTGATTTCATCCATTTGACCATCAGAATCAATATCTATCTCTTTAGGGCTATTTTCCTCTAATTGAAGAGAAAAGAAGTCTTGGTCTGTGGTGTCACTATCATCTGAATCTTCTTCATCAGTTGATGTAGCAGTTTCAGTTGTGGTCTGCGCTGGTGCATTTCCTGCCACCTCTGTGTCGTTTGGTTTGTTTTCCCCGCAAGAAGTAAGCATAGCTGCAGACAATGAAAGTGATATTAATAAATTTAATTCTCTTTTCATAACTACCTCCGTTTTAAAACATTAATTGTTTGTACAATAATATGACAAATACTGTATTATGTCAAATAATACAGTTTGTAGACTAGAATGTTACAGATAAAAATGTCATAATAAGCTAAGGTAAATTGATGAAAAATTTAAATAAAGGGGGCTAATTATGAATAAAGAATTTCTTGAAGAACGTGAATTTAAAAAATTGCTGGCAGCAAAGAAATATAAGATTTATTTCCAGGAGGAAAGCGACTGCGTTATTGCTGAAACGGAAGTGGGAGATGTAGTTATCGCCTTCAGTGAGTATGAATATTACTCTATGAACCCAGAGGAAATCGAGCAAAAAATATATGAGGGAATAAAGTCTCGGAGTAGATAAAAAACTTACACAGACAAAAAACTTCTGCATTTTGTAAAAGGAGGGCAATACATGGCAAAGGTTCTAATTTTAAATGGCAGTCCTAATGCAAAGGGCTGTACAGCGACTGCGCTTCAGGAGATGGTTGGCATTTTTGATGCTGAGGGTATTGAAACTGAAGTGATTCAACTTGGCAACAAGGATATTAGGGGATGTATTTCTTGTGGCAAGTGCGAACAGATTGGAAAATGTGTTTTTGATGATGAGGTGAATGAGATAGCAAAGAAATTTGAAGAGGCAGATGGTATGGTTGTGGGAAGCCCGGTTTATTATGCCTCTCCTAATGGTACTATTCTCTCATTTTTGGATAGACTATTTTATAGCACTCCATTTTCTAAGAATTTAAAAGTAGGTGCATCTGTTGTAAGTGCAAGAAGAGGTGGCAATACAGCAACATTTGATGTGTTAAATAAGTATTTTACTAACTGTGGTATGGCAGTTGCATCTGGAACTTATTGGAACCAGGTTCATGGATTTACTGCAGAGGATGTGAAAAAGGATCTTGAGGGTCTTCAGACCATGAGAAATCTTGCAAGAAACATGAGCTTTATGATAAAGGCGATAGCAGATGCAAAGGAAAAATATGGGGAGCCAGAAATTGAGAGAGGAGCATTTACAAGCTTTCCTGATGGAAAGTAAGCTCTGACCCAAAATAATAATCAATAAAATAAGCCTCACTAGAAGATAGAAGGAAATTCTAAATTCTAGCGAGGCTTTTTCTTTTTAATTACTGAATATCATTTGCAATATCAATATTTTCTCCTGTGATGCCTACCCATGCGCCATCCTTTGCTTCAGATGCCTCTGCATGTGCAAGGAGCCATTTGTTAGTAGCTGTAAGGAGCTTGTCCTCTGTGTTAACTCTTGGGAAGTCTGGACAGCCCACATTTGTTCCCTTTGGAAGACCAACAAGTACCTGGAAACCAGAATCCTTGTGAGCCTGACATGGAGCATAGTGAAGAGCTGTTGCATATACTTCTATCATTGTGCCAGCTGGGCAGAAGAATGCTTTTACCTTGCTAGAATCAAGCTTGAAATCAACTATTTCTTCTCTCTTTGCAAGAAGTAAAATAAAATCTGTTGCGCCTAAATTAATCTCGCTTGAACGGTGATACTCAAGGCAGTTGAGCTTTGTGTTGTGACCGTTGCACCATCCAAACTGCATTGGTGAACCACCAAATAAAGAATTTGTAATCTTGTCTGCAGCAGCAAGTGATTGAAGTGCCTGCTCCTCTGCAACATAATCTGTGCCTGCTGGAATAGGAGTCTTGTCTCTAAGTGCATCTACGATTGCCTTCTTTTCAGCCTCATACCCCTCAATGATTCTTCCATAGTTAGTAAACTCTGGATCTGTTACATTATAAATTTTCATCATATCCTCCTTTAACGTATCGTCGGACTAGTCCCATAGACACCATGGGAATGCCAGAATCTTGCCAGATGCCTTCTCTTTTATTTGGCAAGAAGTCCCACTTTTTCTTGAATAAAATTATACAGCTTATGTTTTTTTACTTCCTATAAATAATTAACTAAATAGAGTCAAAAAATTGTCGGGCAGCGTTTGATAAAAGAATAGGCTGGTGACTGAATGTCATGTGCAAGAAATGACATAAATCTGTTGCAAGGCAAATTTAATTAAAATCCAATTATGCAAATATTGAATTAAAATCAAAAAAATTTCTAAAGTGGCCGTCTTCTTTTTTTCATAGAATAAAGCTAGTCAAAGACAAGAGAATCCTAGATGACAAAAAGAGAAATATTAACATAAGAAAAGGAGAAGAAAATGGAAAAAAAGCTTCCAGTTGGTATTCAAGTATACGGTCTTAGAGACTTACTTGAAAACACACCAGAAAATTTCAAAAGTGTTATGACAAAAGTAAAAGAAATGGGGTATGACGGAGTTGAGCTTGCTGGCCTTTATGGACTTGAGCCAGAGTTTGTTAAGAAGACTCTTGATGAAGTTGGACTTACACCAATTTCAGCTCACGTAGCATTCCAGGAGATGATGGATGACATCGACAAGGTTATCGCTGACTATTCAGTAATCGGTGTTAAGTACCTTGTTATGCCATACATGGCTGAGGAATATCGTCCAGCTAATCCAGCAGGATTCAAGGAGTTCCTTCCACTTCTTAATGAAGTAGGTGAGAAGATTCATAAGGCAGGTATGACTTTCCTTTATCACAACCATGATTTCGAGTTTGTAAAACTTGAAAATGGCAAATGGGGATATGACGAGATGTTTGATGCAATCCCAGCTGAGAACCTTCAGTCAGAACTTGATACTTGCTGGTGCGATGTGGCAACAGGTGAGGCACCTGAGTTCATCAAGAAATACACTGACCGCATCCCAGTAGTTCACCTTAAGGACTACATCAAAAAGGGTGAGGTTAAGAATATGTACAAGCTCATCGGAATCGATGAGGAGGAATCTGATGGCGACACAGGATACTTTGGATTCCGCCCAGTTGGATTCGGACAGATGATTTGGGAGCCAGTTCTCGCTGCAGCTATGGAAGCCAACGCAAACTGGGTCATCGTAGAGCAGGACGAGCACTACGAGCTTGAGCCACTTGAGTGCGCTCGCCGCAGCCGCGAATACCTACGTATCCTTGGCTGGTAAAAAACCGTATGCGGCCATTTAGTTTTTCATGCTCCCGCAGGGCACCCTTCATACTCGGGCATGGGCCCCACCCGCCCGGTGTAGGTCCCTCCCATGCCCGGCATGACTCTTCCCTGCTCGCGCTTGCCAAGTGAGTGAGGCCGCAATTGTTATTATTAGAACAAGTCAATATAGCCGGCGAGTCCGGTAGGCATCAAGCTCTTAGGTCTCTCAAGGGAGACATGTAGTCGAGCGGAGAGACTCTAAGGCTTGTAGACGTAACCGGACGGATTACGCTGCCACGATAAATTAGGAGGAAAACATGAAAAAGGAAATTAGAATTGCGATTATTGGATGTGGTATGATTTCACATCGTCACATGACAGTTATTGAGAACCTCAATAAGAGAGGAGAGAATCTAAGAGTTGTAGCTGCTGCAGAAATCGACAAGGAGAAGCTTTTAGCTTGGGGCAAGCAGTATGGTATTGATGAGAAGGACCTTTATCAGGACTTCCGCGAAATGCTTAAGAGAGATGACATTGATGAAGTCGAAGTTTGTGTCCACAACAACCTTCACACATCAGTTGCAACAGCAGTTATGGCAGCAGGTTTCCCTTGCTACTCAGAGAAGCCAATGGCTTGCTCATATGCTGATGCTAAGATTCTCTATGATGCACAGAAGAAGTATGGCCAGAAGCTTGCTGTTCAGATTAGCTCAATCTACAACCCACAGACACGTATTGCTAAGAAGATGATCGAGGAAGGAAAGCTTGGAAAAGTATACCACGCTCGTTCAGTAGGTCACAGACGTCAGGGCCGTCCAGGCTATGATATGCAGTTCTTCTCAAAGGACTTCATCGATCCAGAGATTGGTGTACACGGACCATTATTTGATCTTGGTATTTATCACCTTGCTCAGATGCTCTATGTACTTGGTATGCCAGAGCTTGAGAGCGTATACGGTGTTCAGTCATGCGACTATTGGACACACCCAACAATCGATGCACAGACAAACCGCAAGGCTCCAGTAGAGGACCTTGGAATTGGTATCGCTAAGTTCAAGGGCGGTCTTTCAATGGATATCTATGAGGACTGGGCTATTCACATGGATGAAATCGGAACAAGCTTCATCGCAGGTAAGAACGGTGGTATCAAGTTTATCGATGTTGACTCAACAGGTGGCCCTATGGCTGTTCCAGAGGGTGGCGGAATTGTAGGTGGTGGACACCTTCAGACTCCAAAGCTTGAGCACTTCGGCGTTGATGAGGATGGCAATTTATTTGCAACAAAGCTTGATTGTGCAATCGGCGACATTACAGGACAGCAGGAGCTTGCACTTCACCCAGAGATGGTAATGTACAATGACAACCAGCTTCACTGGTATTCATACCTTCGCGGCGATCTTACAGATGAGACAAGAATTGATTCACCATACATCGCTATGCAGACAGCATTCCTTTCAGAAGGTGTTGTTCTTTCAAATGAGCTTGGTCGTTCAGTAACAGCTGATGAAATCAAGAAGATGTCTAAGTCAATCGCTATCCGTGAGCAGAAGACTGACTTTGGCGTAATCAAGTATGATTTCGACGAGTATGTTCCAGAATAACGAGGGGATAATTATATAAAGCTTACAATTCCCTAGCATCCAATCCTTTTTTGACAAATTATAGCTAGTTCTATACTATAGTGTCTATCACTTAGGGAGAATGATATGTTGGGGAAGTTAAATCAATTGAATTCAAAGAAACAAGGTAAAGTCTACATTGTGCTAGCAGTCTGCCTTGTTTCTTTTTTTATTATAGGAATTGTTGCAGCTATTGGAGGCAATTTGTGGGCGAATAGAAATAGGGCAAATGACAAGCTTGTTGTGGTTTCACCTCATCCTGTTAGCTTTATGGAGCCTCTTATAAATGAATTTGAAATCGAAACCGGAATTCAGGTGGAGGTAAAAAGCTGCGGAACCACAGAGGCTATCCAAATGCTTGAAGAGGATGAAAATGTGGACCTGATGTGGGGCGGTTCTGTTCTTACAGTTGGTCCATACAAGGATGATTTCCTGCCCTATAGGAGTACTGCATCAGATTGTATTTACACTCAGTTCAAGGACAATTCATTTAACACAAATTGTTTTACAGATGTACCTAGTGTGCTGATGATTAACACTGATTTGATTGGTGATATTAAAATCACAGGTTATGAGGATTTGCTACAGCCAGAATTGAAGGGGAAAATCGCATTTGCGGATCCTACAAAATCCTCATCTTCCTATGAGCATCTTGTAAATATGCTTTATGCCATGGGTTCAGATGATTCTAATGGAAACGCCAAGAGTGATACTCCATCCGTTGATTCAGAAAAAGGATTTGAATACGTAAATGCGTTACTAGAGCAGTTAGATGGCAATCTTCTTGATAGTTCATCTGATGTGTACGAAGGTGTTGCAAATGGAAAATACGTGGTAGGTCTCACCTTTGAGGAGGCAGCCCTTACTATGCTATCTGCTGGTAAACATGTGCGCATTGTCTATATGAAGGAGGGGGTAGTGTCTACTCCCGATGGAATTTATATAAATAAAAATACCAAGCGAGCTGATGAGGCCAAGGCTTTTGTAGACTTTATGCTAAGCTATGACACCCAGGTTTATGTGGCCCAGTATTTAGGCAGACGCTCTGTTAGGACAGATGTGTCCAACTCGTCAGAGGTCCTTGCCAAGGCTCAAATCAATATAATCCAAGTGGACAGAAGCCTGGTTATAAATAGCAGAGAAAAATGGCTAGAAGAATTTAGCAATATAGCAGAAAAGAGGAGGGATTAGTATGGCTGGCGAAATAAAATCCTTCCAGGAAAACATCAGAAAGACATTTATCTGGTATTCACTGACACCGGTTATTGTAATTGTCATTACTGCTTTTATTATCTTTATTGCCGCCTGGGGAATTAGTCTTAGGGAATCCACCAGAGATGATAATGAAGGCATAACAAAACGCATTGAAAATGTTATGAATGACTATTATTCAATGGTTGATGATGTAAGTGAAGTAATGGTTGATTCTGATTACAACAACAAAAGAGATGCTATATTTTCAGCAATGTACGGGGCAACCTCCGATTATGATGAGCTAGGTGAAATGGTTATTTTAGATGGGGCTAACAATCAGATTTTCTCCAGCAGTGATGGCACCTATCCTTTTTTAACTAAAAGAGGTATGACAAACTGGGGAGTATGGAAGCTTGCAAAAAACAATCCGAATCAGACCAGGACTATTCTTTTTGAAGGCAAGCTTTTTGTTATTAGAAGTGTATATGAAAATGATAAACTGCAATACGGTATTTTTTACATAGTGCCTCCAGAGGTAATCAGAAATCAGTTTAAGGGTGAGGATAAAACAGTATTCATCACCGATAACCTAGGCTGGGTTTATTTATACAACAACAAGGTACTGATGGATGATTTGGGGCGAGTGGAGCCTCAGCTTGAAAATATCTATGGATACACTACCATCGATGGCCATATCTTCTATAGCTATAGGAATGATAGCGATATGGGAATATCCGTATATACGATATCTGATATACATAGGAGCATTCGGACGGTAGAGACCATTTTAGTTATTATCATTGTAATATTCATTGGAATTATCTTGATTTCCTATAGAAACGCAGACAACAGTTCAAAGGAATATACAAGAGACGTTAAAAAAATCGAGCAGGCATTTGAGTCAGTTCAGCAGGGAGATTTGGATGTTAGCTTAGATATTGACAGTAGCAAGGAGTTTCAGACTATAGGTCGGGATTTTAACCAGATGCTTGAGGGACTGAAGGAGGAGATTGCTCAAAATCAAGAGCTGGCAGAAAATGCAGCATTCTCCCAGGTAAAGCAGTTGGAGAGTCAATTCAATCCCCACTTTTTATTTAACACCTTAGACAACATTAGGTTCATGGCAAAGATTGACGCCAAAGCTGCAGATAAAATGATTGTTTCTCTATCTGGACTACTTCGCTACAGTATCCGAGAGACAAGAGATGAGGTGACTGTGAGAGAGGATTTGCACAATCTCCAGTTGTATCTTAATATTTTACAAATCAGATTTAACAAGAGATTCTCCTACAGTATAGATGTGTCTGAAGAAATCTATGACTGCCTTATTCCAAAACTAGTGATTCAGCCACTTATTGAGAATGCCATAAAATATGGATTTGAGGGAAGAGAGACTCTTGATGTAAAAATAAGAGGCACACAGCATCAGGACAATATTGTCTTTGTATGCGAGGACGATGGTGCTGGAATGGATGAGTCCCTTTTAGCTGAGCTTAAGCAACAGCTGGAGGGAGAGAAAAATGAGTCATCACACCTAGGGCTTTACAATATTCATCGAAGAATTCAGCTTATGTACAAGGGAGACTACGGATTGAATATCGAAAGCGTGAAGGACAGGGGAACTACAGTTAGGGTTACAATACCAAAGCACAGATAGGGAATAGTTATGTATAGAGTGTTAATTGCAGAGGATGAGGACATCATCCGAAAGGGAATTGCCTACACAATGGACTGGGTATCTATGGGATGCACCATTGTTGGAGAGGCAGCAAATGGAAAAGAAGGCATAGAAAAGATAGAAGAGCTGAGACCAGACATAGTTTTGGCTGATATCAAAATGCCTATAGTAGACGGAATTGAAATGGTAAAAACTGCAGGCACAGAGTCAGATTTTAAAACCATTATCATGACTAGCTATGCAGATTTTGAGTATGCCAAGCAGGCAATTGATTTAGGGGTGTCGGCATATTTGATGAAGCCTGTGGATGAGGATGAGCTCAAGAAAAATGTGAAAAAAATCATCCAGGAAATTGAAAAGGATAATCAGCTTAAGCAGATTTCCGAAAAGAAAACAGTCTATGTAAAAACAGATGCTGATAATGACTATGTGCAGCATATTTTAAGTGCCACTGAGTCCAGATATTCAGAAAAAATAAGCATAGAGAGCTTCTCAGAGGAACTGGGGGTGTCTGCCAGTTACTTATCTAGAAAATTCAAGGAAGCTACCGGCTCTACTTATCTAGATTTCTTAAATAAATACAGAGTGCAGAAGGCTATTAAGCTGCTAGAGACAGGCAAATACAAGGTGTACCAGGTCTCTGATATGACAGGCTTTTCCGACTACAAGCATTTTAATTCTGTTTTTAAAAGATATACAGGCAGCGCTCCATCTGAATTTGTCAAATAGAAACACTGCCTGATGTAATTTTATTCTGCTATAAATAAAACACCTAAAGTGCCAGGGCCGCAGTGGGACGAAACCACTGCCCCTGCATTAGTCTCAAGAATCTCATTAAAGTGGTTCAGTCCATTTAGATAATTGTAAACAGAATCTACTATTTCTTTTTTGCAGCCTGAGTGGGTGATGAAAACTCTCTCAGGTCTTGCAGAAAGAAGGTCATTTTCCATATCTTTTACATAATCCATAACATATTTTACATCTTTGCCACGGTATTTCTTTTCAGGATGCATGGCACCATCTGATACTGCAATACGAGGATGGAGCTTTAGTGCACCGCCTACTAAAGCAGCAAGTCCAGAGCATCTGCCGCCGCGATGTAGGTAAATAAGAGTATCTATTACAAAGCTGGCACGGACCTTGTCTCTGATTGCCATAACCTCATCCACAACCTCACTGGCACTCATTCCCTTTACTGCTAGCTCAGCTGCATACAATATCTGAAGACCTATGCCGGTTGATAGATTAGCTGAGTCGATTACATGAACTCTATCAGAAATCTCTAAATCTTCTGCTGCCAGTCTACAGTTATTAAAGCTTGCAGACATAGAAGCGGAAATCGTAAATACGATATACTCATCATCACCTTCTTTAGAAAGAAACTGTTCCACATCCTCAACACTAGGTGCAGCAGTCTTAGGAGTCTGGCCATGCTCATCTGACCAGGCATATAAATCCTGTGGGGCAATATTCATGCCATCTTTGTACTCCTCATCCCCAAGTCTAACGTAAAGAGGGATTATTCCAATATTATATTTCTCCACCAATTCTGGTGATAAATCGCATGTACTATCAGCAAGAATTTTAATCATAACCATCCTCCAATATTTTCTTATGTAATCAAAAACAATTATCCCTATCAATACAAATTTTAATACAAGTGTGGGAGGAACTCAAAGCTATAATAGAATTTGTTTACAATAGGGGGCATTTATACTATTATTTCATCTTAGTGATGGTATATCACTTGGGTTTTGTAGGGGAAACCCTTACGGAGATGTTTATGGAAAAGAAGAAAATTTCATCAGTTCAATTGATACCACTGAGCTTTCTTATAGCAATAGTCATAGGAGGGCTTATTTTAATGCTTCCGATTTCTTCGGCGGCAGGTCAGTGGACCAATCCACTTGTGGCGTTTTTTACTTCAACTACTTCCACTTGTGTTACAGGCCTTGTAGTTGTTGACACCTACAGTTACTTTAGTACATTCGGTCATATTATTATTCTATGTCTCATACAGGTAGGAGGACTTGGAATCATTACTGTAATATCGATGGTAATGCTTATCACTCAAAAGAAGTTCTCCCTAGGTGATAGAAAAATGCTTCAGGACTCCCTGAACTTAGATACTGATGTGGGAATACTTAGGCTTTTGATTAGAATTTTCAAGGATGTATTTAAGGTAGAATTATTCGGTGCAGTTTTGTATTCCATATCATTTATTCCTGAATTTGGCGTGGTAAGGGGCATGTGGTACTCCATATTCCACTCAGTTTCAGCTTTTTGTAATGCGGGAATAGATATTATTGGTGATAGAAGCCTTATGGACTACAAGTCCAATCCGCTGGTGATGTGCACCACAATGATTCTTATTGTTCTTGGCGGACTTGGCTACGTAGTTTGGTTTGATATGTCGGAGAAAATTAAAGCTGGCATAAAAAAGAGATTTACCCCAGTGCAGATTTTCAAAAGATTTGAAGAGCATACCAAATTAGTTGTAACTGTAACAGCTACCCTTATTGTTTCAGGGGCATTATTCTTCTTTGTTGCAGAGTTCAAAAATGCAGGGACTATTGGAAATCTGTCATTGTTTGATAAGACCATTAACAGCTTTTTTGAGTCAATCACCCTTAGGACTGCAGGATTCAGCTCTTTTCCACAGGAAAATATGACTGACTTTTCTTGCGTAATGTCATATATTTTGATGTTCATTGGTGGTTCTCCTATCGGAACAGCTGGTGGTGTTAAAACAGTTACCATTTTCCTTGCTTTACTTAACGTGATTTCATACATTCATGATGATGACCAAAGCATCATTTTCAATAGACGAGTTACAGACGAAAGCATGCGAAAGGCCACAGTTATCGTATCAGTTGCCGCATTTGCAATTGTAGTGCTTACTCTTTTACTTATAGTTACTAACAAGGTAAATATGCAAGATGGACTTTACGAGGTCATAAGTGCATCAGCCACCGTAGGATTGTCCCGAGGGCTTACATCTAGTCTGGATTCCATCGGTCAGATAATAATTATCGTTGCCATGTATTTGGGACGAATAGGACCTATTTCCCTGGCAATCTTTTTTGCTGGCAGAGGTCATCATAAGAGCAAATGTAGATATTTAGAAGGGGATTTCTTTGTAGGATAAGGAGAATAAAATGAAAAAGACAATAGCAGTTTTAGGACTTGGAAAATACGGTATGAGCCTTGCTAAAAGCATGTATGAAATGGGCGCTGATGTTTTGGTAGTAGATAACAATAGAGATAAGCTAAAGGATATGGACGGCTACTGTACAGCAGCTGTTTGCGCCGACCTTACCAACGAGGATGAGGTAGAGATGCTTGGACTTAAAAATATGGATATTGTTGCCATTGCAATGGGTGGAAATCTATCAGCCAGCATTATGTCAGTGGCAGTTGCAAAGGAATTAAAGGTGCCACTTATTGTTGCCAAGAGTTCATCTGATAGAATGACATCGATTCTCAAAAAAATAGGTGCTAACAAGGTTATTGTTCCTGAGGAGTACGGCGGAGAGCAGTCAGCAAGAATTCTTGCATCAGATACTTTCTTAGATTACTTTAAGGTAGATGAAAACCTGTGTATGGTAGAGATGCTTCCTATGCCAAAGTGGGTAGGCAAAAATATGATAGAGCTTAATCTTCGTAAAAACTACAAGATTAACGTTATCGCATATATGAATCATGAAACAGGTCATTGGAAGACTATTGATCCAGCAGAGCCTCTTGAAGAAGAAAATGAGTTGCTCATTGTTTTAGAGAGAGATCAGTTAAATAGAATTAATAAACAATAGACCTAGTTCAGAAAATCGGATAATAAAACAGAAAACTGGGTATTTATAAAAAGCTAACTTTTTTATCATGTAATTATCAATTAACCGAAAGGAGAAGAAAACATGAAAAAAAGGTTAGCTTTATTTTTTGCCGGATTAATGGCATGTAGCCTTGTTGGTTGTGGGGGGAATGATGGAAAGGAGGCAGCTACTTCTGAGGAGGCAACATCTATTGTTGCTGAGGAGAATGTAGATGAATTCCAGAAATTAATTGACGCAGCTAAAGAAGAGGGCACTCTTGTTGTATATGGCTCTTGCGAGGAGGAATATCTTGCAGCAGCATGTGAGAATTTTGAGAGACTCTATGGAATTGAAGTTCAGTACCAGAGATTATCTACTGGTGAAGTTCAAAGCAAGATTGAGGAGGAAAATGGAAATCCATCAGGTGATGTTTGGTTTGGTGGAACAACAGATCCTTACAATGTTGCAGCAGCAGAGGGCCTTTTAGAGTCATACGATGCAATGAATGCAACACATTTGATGAGTGATGAATACAAGGATGCTGATGGATATTGGTATGGTATTTACAAAGGAATCCTTGGATTTATGGTAAACACAGATGAGCTTGATCGTATGGGAATCGAGGCTCCAGCAGATTGGGAAGATTTGACAGATGATCAGTACAAGGGATTGGTTTGGATGTCAAACTACAACACAGCTGGTACAGCAAAGCTCATCATCAACACAATGGTTCAAAAATACGGACATGACGAGGGTATCAATTACCTTGTTGACTTGGACAAGAATGTAGAAGTTTATACAAAGTCAGGTTCTGGCCCATCTAAGAATGTGGGAACTGGCGAGTGTGTAGTAGGTGTAGGTTTCTTACATGATGCATTGGCTCAGATTGTTGACAATGGATATGAGAATATCAATCTTATTATTCCATCATCAGGCACATCTTATGAAATCGGTGCTACAGCAATCTTTAAGGGATGTGCACATCCAAACGCAGCAAAGCTTTGGATTGAGTACGCTCTTAGCCCAGACTGCGTAGAACTTGCAGCACAGAACGGTTCATACCAGTTCTTATTACTTGATAATGCAACACAGCCAGAAGTTGCTACAGAATATGGTCTTGATCCAGACAATGTAATGGATTATGACTTCGAGGATGCAAAAGAAAATACAGCTCAGTATGTTGAGGATGTAATGAATGCATTAGGTAGCGCAGCTGACGATCGTTTCCAGACAGAATAAGTCACGTATCACTTTTAAGGCGGGTGTTTTTCATCCGCCTTATATATTAAGAGGGAGGAATAAAAGATGGCAAAGAGTCAAAGTGCCAGTCTTGAAAGAAAGAAGCTTCTAGCGGATCCAATTCTTTGTACAACAATAGTGCTTCTTGTTGTATTTTTAACAGTTTTCATTCTGTATCCGCTGGCAATTTTGCTGGTAGACAGCTTCGTTTCAGATAATGGAATTACAACTGATATTTTCAAAAGGGTAATGGGCCTTTCCAATTTTAGGAGAGCCATTACAAACACATTAAAGGTAGGATTTTTGGTCGGTATCATCTCCACATTGATAGGTCTGTTGTTTGCCTATGTTGAGGTGTATGTAAAACTTAGAACCAGATTTATCGAGGGATTATTCAAATTGGTTTCAATGCTTCCTGTAGTATCACCACCATTTGTATTATCTCTTTCCATGATTATGCTTTTTGGTAAAGCAGGAATTATCACACGTTTTCTTCTTAAAATATATGACAACAGCGTCTATGGATTCTGGGGAATTGCAATTGTTCAGACTCTTACATTTTTCCCAGTATGCTACATGATGCTGAAGGGACTGCTTAAAAATATCGACCCATCTCTTGAAGAAGCAGCAAGAGATATGGGTGCATCTAGATTTAAGGTATTTATGACAGTTACCTTCCCACTTATTTTGCCAGGTTTAGGCAATGCCTTTTTGGTAACCTTTATAGAATCAATCGCAGATTTCGCCAACCCTATGATTATCGGTGGCTCCTACGACACATTGGCCACCACCATTTACCTGCAGATTACAGGTGCCTATGATAAGCAAGGTGCAGCAGCCATGGCTGTAGTCCTCCTTGGTATTACTCTTTTGATGTTTATGGTTCAGAAATATTATTTGGAAGCAAAATCAACTGCAACCCTTTCTGGAAAAGCATCAAGAGAGAGAATGCTTATCACAGACAAGAGCGTAACTGTTCCCCTGACTATTGCATGTTCCGCTCTGGCAATCTTTGTAATCGTAATGTATATCTGTGTTCCATTTGGGGCGTTGTTCAAGACCTGGGGATATGATTTCCATTTGACAACCAAGTGGTTTGAGCAGGTATTTGTCAGATACAAGGGACTAAAGACATTTAAGGACAGTTTTGTTTTATCACTGATTTCAGCACCAATAACAGCCCTTCTTTCAATGATTATCTCTTACCTTGTTGTTAAGAGAAAGTTCAAGGCAAAGGGATTTATAGAAGCGGTTTCAATGCTTGCTATGGCGGTGCCTGGAACAGTTCTTGGTATTGGTTATATTAGAGGTTTTGCAGGAGGAATATTTGGTACAGGTATTCTTCAAAGCCTTTACGGAACTGGAGCAATTCTTGTAATTGTTTTTGTAGTTCGAAGCCTTCCTACAGGAACAAGAAGTGGTATTTCAGCCCTGAGACAGATTGATAAGAGCATTGAAGAATCAGCCTACGACATGGGTGCAGATAGTTTTAGAGTGTTTATGACAGTGACACTTCCATTGATAAAAGATAGCTTCTTAAGTGGTTTCATTACCTCGTTTGTACGTAGTATAACAGCTATCTCAGCTATCATTTTACTTGTCACACCATCATACTTACTTATCACAGTTCAGATTAATGAGTTTGCGGAAAAGGGTTCATACGGAATCGCCTGTGCATTTGCCACAATTCTTATCATGATTACCTATGGCTCAGTTTTGATTATGAATCTATTGATGAAGTATTTTGGAACAAGTAAAAAAGTAAAGTTTGATGAATAATTTGGAAGGGTGAATAAAATGGCAAAAGAGAAAAAAGGAGTTCGCTTAGAACATATTTCAAAAATATATAAAGATCCTAAATCAGGAAAAGATTTTTATGCAGTGCAGGATACAAATCTAGAAATCGAGCCAGGTAGCTTTGTCACATTGCTTGGACCATCTGGATGCGGTAAGACAACTACACTTCGTATGATAGCTGGATTTGAAAGTCCAGATGAAGGTGAGATTTATCTGGGAGGAGAGCCAATTAATGCGCTGACACCAAATAAAAGAGACACAGCAATGGTGTTCCAATCATACGCATTGCTTCCTCACTACAACATTTTTGATAATGTTGCCTACGGATTAAAGCTTAGAAAAATGGACCCAGAGGTAATTAAGTCAAAGGTTGCAGACATCCTTGCCCTTGTAGGACTTGAGGGCATGGAAAATCGTATGACTAATCAGCTTTCAGGCGGTCAGCAGCAGCGAGTTGCTCTTGCAAGAGCTCTTGTAATTGAGCCAGGGGTATTGCTCTTTGATGAGCCACTTTCAAATCTAGATGCAAAGCTTCGCGTTTCAATGAGAACTGAAATTAGAAGAATCCAGCAGGAGGCTGGAATTACTGCAGTATACGTAACTCATGATCAATCAGAGGCTATGGCGATTTCTGATAAGGTCATTATTATGAACAAGGGTGTAGTAGAGCAGGTTGCCACACCTCATGAGGCATACTATTATCCAAAGAATAAATTCGTTGCAGACTTCATTGGCGAGGCTAACTTTATAGAGGCAACTGTTGTTGCACAGGATATGGTTCAAGTGGATGGGGTCAATCTCAAATGCACAACAGGCACACTTTCTACAGGCAGCCGTTGCGATATCGTACTTAGACCAGAGGGAGCATTCCTTGCAGATGAAGGTGATTTATCAGGCCTAGTAGAGTATTCTTGCTTCATGGGAGCTTATCAGGATTATCATGTGAGAGTAGGACATAATCTTGTAAAGATTCAGGAGTATAATCCTAAGAACAAAAAGATATATAATGTAGGTGATAAGGTATTCTTGAATTTTGAAGAAAACACACTTTATGCACTATAGAATTAGAATACGAGGTTTGTGCTTATGCAATTACTTAATGAATTACAGTCTATGTCAGAAGTTGCAGTAGTTATACGACTTACGGTCGCCACATTGTTTGGAAGTCTTATAGGCTGGGAGCGTCTCGTAAGACATCACAGCGCTGGTATTAAGACCTTTGCGCTGGTTAGTCTAGGCTCGGCGGTGGCTACAGTATTAAATCTTTATCTGGCTATGATACCAGGGCTTAATGCTGATGTAAGCCGTATTCCAGCAGGTGTTGTAAGCGGAATAGGTTTCCTTGGAGCAGGTACTATTCTTGTTACAGGTCGTCAACAGATTAAGGGCCTTTCCACTGCAGCATCCCTCTGGGTTGCATCCTGCATGGGAATGGCAATAGGAGCTGGCTATATGATAGTTGGTTGTGCATGTTTCTTACTTGTACTCCTTGCCAACATTGTACTCTACAGACTTAGCTCACGAGTTGAGGAAAATAGTAGACATATGAGTGTCTACATCGAAGTCAGCAAAAGTAGAGGAGTGTCCAAGCTTCTAAAGGCCATATCGGATGCTGGATTTGAAATAAGCAGCATGATTAAAAGCCGTGAGAAAACAATCCAATCCACAGACATAGCGCTAATTATCGATATAGATTTTGATCGTCGTCGCTCTCATCAAGAGGTTATTAACATGATCAGTGATTTGGATTATGTAAGTTATGTAGAAGAGGTATAGTAAAAACTGGATATAAAATAGGTGAAAGAGGAACTGTGTAAAATTGCACAGTTCCTTTTTGCGTTTATTGTGCAAAATCACATGGCCTTTGATTGGGTTACTGATTGGGTGATTTGAAAGTAATCATAGGCCTTGATTACTTGAAGCATAAAAGTGTCAATTTTTGATTATTTGGATGATTAGGTTAATGATTGAAAGGGCTAAAAATGTTGATTTTATGGGGTTTGTCGGGTTTTTACAAAAAATATGCAGGGGCATTTATTTACATCGCCGAAGTTGGGGCAATCATATTGACCAGGAAAAATAAAAGAGATAATGTGTTAACAGTGTTAAGTCATTAACACTTGAAAGTAACCGCTAGCGAGGATAAAAAATGAAAAAGTTTAAGGAAGTTGCAGGTAATAACACCAGCGATTTATCAGAGATGAATCGCTCAGCTATTGTTAGAATCCTACAGCAAAAGGAGATATGCTCCAGAGCTGAGGTAGCTAAAATGATGGGACTGACCCAGGCGTCTATAACAAAGCTTGTTGGCGCACTTATAGATATGGGAATTGTCTCAGAAGTAGGAATAGTTAAGGGCAATGGAAATAGACGTTCCATTGGACTGAGACTAAATGCAGAAAAGAATCTGGTGATAGGCGTAAAGTTCTCACGACATGTGTTTGCAATAGGAGTATTTGATATCTCTGGAAAGCTATACACACAGCAGGAGACGGAATATAGCCTTAATGATTTTGCTGAGGATGTAATCGCCTCAATGAAAGAGCAGATTCATAAGCTTCTTAAAAAATATAAAAATGTTGTGGCAATCGGACTAGCAGTACCGGGACCTTATCTAAGAGGCGAGGGACGTATTGCTATGGTAACTCGAATGCCAAATTGGAGAACAGTCAACTTTATTGATGAGTTCAAGCATGAGTTTGATAAGCCAGTGTTCATAGAACAGGATGCTAACGCCGGAGCTCTGGCAGAGTGGTGGTTTGGCAATCATGGTAGACCACTTAATTCTCTGGCATACTTCCTTGCAGGTGAAGGTGTTGGTTCTGGAATAGTAGATCACGACCGACTTCTCCTTGGCAACTTAGGAATAGCCAGTGAGGTTGGTCATATCAGCATTGACTATAAGGGACCTGTCTGTGAGTGTGGAAATAGAGGTTGTCTAGAGCTTTACTGCTCAACCATGGCACTCCTTAAAAAAGCTGAAAAGGATTTGCCTGAGCTTTTTGAAAAGCCATATGAAAACAGAACAGAAGCATGCGGAAGAATATTTGATGCTGCAAGAGCTGGCAACAAAAAGGCAATCAAACTTGTAAATGAAATTGCTGAGTATTTAGGATATGGATGCGTCACACTTATAAATGCATACGACCCAGAGATTATTGTCATTGGCGATAGCATAGCGCAAGGGGATGAGCTACTTCTTCCAACTATTAAAAAGATAGTTGAAGAGAGAACCCTTAAGGCAATCAGCAGCAATGTAAGAATAGAGATTTCAAAGCTTAAAATTGACCCAACCCTCTATGGGGCTGCGGCAATAGCTACAGATAGAGTACTTAGGAAACCAAGTGAGTATTTAACTTTGAACAAGGATTAAATCTCAGTGGCACATAAATAGGGAGGTATTAGATATATGGAGAACAATTCTTTTATCCTTCAGATGAAAGGTATAACAAAAGAATTTCCAGGTGTTAAAGCACTTGATGATGTAAATCTCTCAGTGAAGACAGGCACGATTCATGCTATATGCGGTGAAAATGGTGCTGGAAAATCTACACTGATGAAGGTTTTATCTGGTGTTTATCCATATGGCACTTACGATGGGGAAATCATCTTTGGCGGCCAGGAAATGAAATTCAGAAATATCAAAGAATCTGAGCATGCAGGAATTGCCATTATTCACCAGGAATTGACCATGATACCTGAGTTATCCATTACAGAAAACATCTTCATGGGTAACGAAATAATCAAGCATGGTATGGTGGATTGGGCCGAGGAAAAGAGAAGAACCTATGAGATTTTAAAGAAGGTTGGCTTGTCAATCAACCCAGACATCTTAATCAAACATTTAGGTGTAGGTCAGCAGCAGTTGGTAGAAATTGCAAAGGCACTTTCTAAAAATGTAAAGCTTTTGATTTTAGATGAGCCTACATCAGCTCTCAATGAAGCTGATTCAGCAAATCTTTTGGACTTGATGCTTGACCTTAAGAATAAGGGTATTACATGTATTATGATTTCTCACAAGCTCAACGAAATAGCAGCTGTATCAGATGCAGTTACTGTAATTAGAGATGGACATACAGTTGAAAGCTACGATGTTGAAGCAGGAAAAGTAGACGAGGACAAAATCATTAAGGCAATGGTTGGTCGTTCAATTGAGAATCGTTATCCAGAGCATAAATCAAATCCTGGAGAGGTCATTTTTGAGGTGGATGATTGGTGCGTAGAGGACCCAGACGTTGAAGGCAGAATGGTATGTAAAAATGCCAGCTTCAATGTAAGAGCAGGAGAAATCGTTGGATTCGCTGGTCTGATGGGTGCAGGTAGAACCGAGCTTATGCGCTCTATATTTGGTCGCAACTACGGTATCTATCATAAGGGCACAATCAAGATAAAGGGTAGAGAAGTAAAGCTCACATCAGTTGAGTCAGCAATTAAAAACGGTATAGCTTACGTACCGGAGGATAGAAAGAATTTAGGACTTAATCTTTTGGATTCCATTAGAAAAACAGTTGTTGCAGCTAATTTAGACAAGATAACTAAAAAGGGACTTCTTGATTTAAATGATGAGAAAAAAGCAGCTGAGGAATATAGAACTTCACTTAAGATTAAGACTTCTAGTGTAGATAGAGGGGTAACTACTCTTTCAGGTGGTAATCAGCAAAAGGTAGTACTTTCAAAGTGGATGTTCACAGAGCCAGATATTCTGATTCTTGATGAACCTACACGAGGTATTGACGTTGGCGCTAAGTACGAGATTTACAAGCTTATCCATCAGTTGGCTGACGAAGGTAAAGCAGTTATTCTTGTATCTTCTGAGTTGCCTGAGCTTCTTGGAATGGCAGATAGAATCTATACCATTTTCGAGGGAACAATCACTGGTGAGATTGATAGCAGTGAGGCAAGTCAGGAAGGACTTATGAAGCGTATGACCATAACATCTAACTAGGGATGTCTATATATGAAAGGATGGAAAAGGGAATGAAATACATTAAACAAGTATTGGGCGGTGATCTTCGTCAGTACACAATGGTTTTAGCGTTAGGCTTGTTGATTATTATTTTTAATATTATTTCTGGTGGAAGAATGCTTACATCTTCTAACTTCCAGAATCTTTTATCTGGAAATGCATACGTATTGATTCTTGCTCTTGGAATGTTGATGGTAATTGTAATTGGTCAGATTGATCTGTCAGTTGGTTCAGTTGCAGGTTTTGCCGGAATGGTAATGGCACTTGTAGCGAAAAATTACAACATACCATGGTGGGCTGCAGTTTTAGTAGCTCTTGCAATCGGCGTACTTGCTGGTGCATGGCATGGATTTTTCTTATCACAGCTTGGAATTCCAGGATTCATTACAACTCTTGGTGGCATGATGATTTTCAGAGGTGGTGTTATTTGGATTTCACGTTCTATTTCAGTGCCTGCTCCACAGGAGCTTAAGTGGTTTGGTTCTGGTTACTTACCAGAATGGGGACCATCCTTTACAGGCATGAACAATTCAACACTTTTGCTTGGAATTATCGGAATCGCTTGCTACATTTTCGCTCAGATTAAAAAGCATAAGCACTCAGGTGATGCAACAGGCGAGAAAGATCCAGTATGGGCTCTTGTTGTAAGAATTGTGCTTATGTCAGCAATTATTGGTTACTTTACATGGTTATTTGGCTCAGGACGAGTTGGAACTTCCTTCCCTGTTCCAGGACTTATCCTTTTAGTTCTCACCATTATCTATCACATCATTACACAGCGAACCAAATTCGGACGTCATGTGTATGCTGTGGGTGGTAATAAAGCAGCAGCTGCACTTTCAGGTGTAAATGTAAAAAGAACATATTTCCTTACAATGATGAATATGTCTTTCCTATCAGCTGTTGCAGGTATTCTTTTCGTAGGTCGTGCCACAGCTGCAGGACCTGCGGATGGAACTTCCTGGGAAATGGATGCTATCGCATCAGTATTCATCGGTGGTGCTGCAGTATCAGGTGGTGTTGGTACAATCCTTGCTACTATCGTCGGTGGTCTTGTAATGGCAGTACTTAACAACGGTCTTATGCTCATGGGTGTTGGAGCTGACCGTACACAGGTTATCAAGGGCTTCGTTCTTTTAGCAGCGGTAGCATTTGATGTCTACAACAAAAAGAGTGGAAAGAGTTCTATCATAGGTAGACTTTTCGCAAATAAATAACTTTCACTAAAGGAGGAAGGAAAATGAAAAAAAGAACACTTTTGTCAATGGCGATGGCGGCAACAATGATGATGTCCACCTTCGTTGGTTGCGGGGGCGGCCGTGAAGGTGCTGGGGATGCAGCTTCAACAGACACATCAGCTTCTACTGAGCAGACAGCAGAGGCAACAACTGGAGAACTTCCAGGATTTGAAAAGGGGGCAACAATTGGTATTTCTCTTCCATGGCTTGGAACACAGAACTGGAAGGAAGCTGAGGAAATGTTCACAGAGCAGCTTGAGGCAGCTGGATACACTCCACTTGTTCAGGCAGCTGATAATAAGGTAACACAGCAGCAACAGCAGATTGAGTCTATGATTGAGAACGGTGCAAAGGTTATCGTTGTTGGTCCAGTTGATGGCTCACAGCTTGGTTCTGTACTTGAGCAGGCTAAGGAAGCTGGCGTATATGTAATCGGTTACGATAGACTTCTTGAGAACACAACAGGTGTTGACGGCGTTGTACAGTTCGGTTCAGTAAAGACAGGTGAGCTCCAGGCTCAGGCACTTTTAGATGGTCTTAAGGAAAAGAAGGGTGAGGGCCCTTACAACATCGAGCTTTTCGGTGGAGGTCCTGCTGATCCAAATGCACCAAACTTCTTCAAGGGTGCTATGTCAGTACTTCAGCCATACATTGATGATGGCACAGTAACAATCGTTTCTGGTCAGACAGACTTTACAGAGTGTGCAACAGTTGACTGGGATAACTCAAAGGCACAGGCTAGAATGGATACACTTCTTTCTGGATTCTATTCAGACAAGGAAATCGATGGTGTCCTTTGCCCTAACGATGGTATCGCACGTGCATGTATCACAGCTTGCGAAAACGCTGGTCAGGATATCCCTGTAGTATCTGGTCTTGATGCTGAGAATGAGTCAGTTGAGTGGGTATGGGCTGGCAAGCAGTACTCTACAGTTGCTAAGCCAACAGAGGACCTTGTAGCTAAGACAATCGAAATCATTGATTCACTTCAGGCAGGCAATGGTATGCCAGCAACAGATGTAACAGCAAACAATGGTGTTATCGATGTTCCAGTATATGAGCTTCCACCAGTAGTTGTTACAAAAGAGAATGCTAAAGAAATTTTTGCAAATGATCCTTCAAGACTTGAATTATTAAAGTAAACAATTTCTTCATTATCTCTTATAATAAAAGGGCAGTGAGTAATTCCACTGCCCTTAAATAATAATTAGGTAACACAGGGAGGTTTTATTTTGGAAAAGAAGATTGACGTTGTGGCATTAGGTGAGCTTTTAATTGACATGACAAACAATGGGGTTTCGGCAAGCAATAACGACTTATTTGAGGCAAATCCTGGAGGAGCACCTTGCAATGTGCTTGCAATGTTAAAACGATTTGGACATAGTGTTAGCTTCATTGGAAAGGTTGGGGACGATATATTTGGCCGCAAGCTTAAGGACACTTTGGACGAAGTTGGTATTAGCACAGAAAATCTTTTGATGGATAAGGATGTACGTACAACACTTGCATTCGTGAAGACATTTGCAGATGGGGACAGAGATTTTTCTTTCTACAGAAATCCTGGAGCAGATATGATGCTTCGTAAAGACGAAGTGAATCCATCGCTTATTGAACAGGCAAAGATTTTCCATTTCGGTACACTTTCTATGACACATGAGATGCCAAGAGAGGCTACCGTATATGCGTTAGAGATAGCAAAGAAAAGTGGTGCAATTATCACTTTTGATCCAAATCTAAGAGAGCCTCTTTGGAATAGTTTAGATGAGGCTAAGGAGCAGGTTGTAAAGGGCCTTGAGTACTGTGACTATCTTAAGATTTCCGACAATGAAATCCAGTGGCTTACAGGAGAAGAGGATTTTACAGCTGGTGTAAATAAAATCAGAGCTCAGTTTGATATTCCACTTATTACCGTTTCAATGGGTAAGGATGGAAGCCGAGCATACTACTTAAATAAAAAGACAGGTGTTGAACATATAGTAGAGGTAGCACCTTTCCTTTCGGAAGATACAATCGAGACAACTGGAGCAGGAGATACATTTTGCGCATGTGTTATCCATCATTTGCTTCAGAATGGACTTGAGGACTGGGATGAGAAAAAGCTTCAATCAATGCTTACTGTTGCCAATGCAGCAGCATCTTTAATCACGAGAGTAAAGGGCGCCCTTAGAGTGATGCCACAGCTAGAGGCTGTGGAGGCTCTTGTAAAAACAAGGTGATTAAATGGATTATGAAATAGTTTTTTGTGATGTAGATGGTACATTGCTAAATAATGAACATAGGATGCTAGATAGCACCATACAGGCAGTAAAGCAGTTAAAAGCAAAGAATATTTCTTTTGTAATTGTTACTGCAAGGGGGCCATCAGGGATTTATCCTATTTTCAAAAGATATAATTTTACATGCCCAATGGTGTGTTATAGCGGCGCACTCGTTATGGATGAACAGGGCAATGTTTTACAGTCTAATGGATTTTCAAGAAAGACAGCAGCAACTGTTATTCATTTTATTGAGGCAGAGCAGTTTGATTGTACGTGGAATATTTATTCCATGAATATGTGGATTGTAAATAACAAAAATGATCCGCGAGTAAAGAGGGAAGAGTCTATTGTGGAGGCTGAGGCCACAGAGGGTGATATTTCAGATTTACCAGCTGGGGCCAATGTAGGCAAGATTTTGTGTATGTGTAATCCAAAGCAAACGGGGACAATTGAGAATGCACTTAAGGCAATATTTCCATGCCTATCAATTGTAAGGTCTTCAGATATTTTAATAGAAATAATGAATAAGGGTATATCTAAAGGGGGAAGCATAAGATTTCTTTGTGATGAATGGAATATCGGACTGGATAAAACAGTTGGATTTGGAGATCATTACAACGATTTAGATATGCTTGAAACTGTGGCCATGCCATTTATTATGGAAAATGGGCCAGAGGAATTAAAGGCGAAAATAGAGAATGTAACTTTAAGCAATGAGTCAGATGGAATATACTATGGATTAAAGAAGATAGGACTTGTTGAATAGAGACATATAATGTATTGGAGGATATTACATGGGAAAGTATGAATTAGATTCAGCAGAAAACAGAGAATTTCTTTTAGGATTGAGGGACAACCTACTTTCCTTTGGACATAGGTTTCCATCCCCTGGTGGCGGTTCCTACTACCTGGGAGATGACGGCACACCTTGGACAGATAGACCTAGGGAAACTTGGATTACCAGTAGAATGTGCCACGTGTATAGCATGGGAGCTATGCTTGGCCATGAGGGCAGTGGGGCACTTGCTGCGGCTGCACTTAAGGGGCTTATGGGAGAGCTCCATGACCATGAAAATGGTGGTTGGTACGCAGGACTGACTGCTGAGAATCAGGTGCTTCCTAACAAGGCATGCTATGCCCATGCATTTGTTATTTTAGCTGGCTCATCTGCCATGCTGGCAGGTATTTCTGGTGGCAAGGAGCTACTTGAGGATGCACTTCGTATATACGATAAATATTTTTGGGATGAAAAGCTGGGACTTTCTGTAGACACATGGAATACCCAGTTTACTGAACTTGATTCCTACAGAGGCCTCAACGCTAATATGCATACAGTTGAGGCTTTTCTTGCTGCGGCAGATGCTACAGGTGATGAAAAATATAGAGTCAGAGCAGGCAGGATAATAGACCACGTCCTTGGATGGGCTAGGGACAATGACTGGAGAATTCCTGAGCACTATCTCAGTGATTGGACTCCTGATTTAGAGTGTAATAAGGAAAAGCCTGATGATCAGTTCAAGCCTTATGGAGCTACACCAGGCCATGGAATAGAGTGGGCTAGACTTATTACCCAGTGGGCAGTATCAAGCTTTGGACAGCCAGATGATGAAACAGATGCTATAGGGGTCACATCAAAAGCTATTCCTGAGGGGAAATTTGCAGACTACATTGAAGCAGCAGAATGCCTCTATAACAGAGCTACCTCTGATGCGTGGAATGCAGACGGGGCACCAGGTATTTGCTATACTACTGGCTGGGATGGCAAGCCTATTGTTCATGACAGAATGCATTGGACACTTGCGGAGGCGATTAACACCTCGGCTGTACTTTATAGGGTGACTTGGAATGATAAATATCTGAATGATTATGCTGCATTCATGGAGTATTTAGATACCTATGTTGTAGACCATGTAAATGGTTCCTGGTTCCATCAGCTTGATAGAAATAACAAGCTGTTGACTACTGTTTGGCCAGGAAAGTCAGATATTTATCATGCTTTGCAGGCTACATTGATTCCTTATAATGAAGCAATTGGAGTATCGATTGCAAAGGCTGTGGCGAGACCACAGGTTTGAAATATGAGATTTACCACCCTTGAAAGGAGAAAAAGGGCTTATTATAGACGGTTAGCCCAAATACTATATGTTATATAAAAGTAACTGCAGAATTTGGTCGTTCGGGCGGTTACTTTTTTCTTTGTCAAATTATTAAAATTTGGTTTAGAAGTTATTGACAATTTTACATAAGATGCTAATATGAGTTTATACCCAAGAAAGGCGCTATGTGTAGCGAAGGTGGAGGAATGATAATTAGATAGTTTAATTCGGTAAATGCAAATGAAGATTTATGGCCCAAAAGGGTCTGTTTGTGTGTGCCTAATTAGATTATCGTTTTCATTTTTGAAGCTTTTGACACGTGGTAAATATCTACGTGATAATAGCGTGTATTTCAAATATGTACGTTAATCTGCTTTAGGTATAAAGCAGATTTTTTTGTGCTTATTTTTAGACTGGGGTGATGTTTATGGCACAAATACAAGTAAGCAATCTCACTTTTTCCTACGAGGGAAGTGCAGATGATGTTTTAGAAAATGTTTCATTCAACATAGATACAAATTGGAAGTTAGGTTTTATTGGCCGAAACGGTAAAGGAAAAACTACACTTCTTCGACTTCTTATGGGGGATTATAAATATCAGGGGAGTATAACTGCCAGCACGTATTTTGATTATTTTCCATACTATGTTTCGCGGACAGATGTGGAAAAGACAGCCAGTGAGCTGATAGAAAAGTGGAAACCTGGGGTCGAAGAGTGGCAGGTTTTAATTCAGATGAATCAGATTCAGATAGATGCTGAATGTTTATACAGGCCTATTAAAACGCTAAGCCATGGCGAGCGAACCAGAGTTATGCTTGCGGTATTGTTCGCTGGTGAAAATGAGTTTCTATTAATTGATGAGCCTACAAATCATCTAGACCAGGCAGCCAGAGATATTGTAAAAAACTATTTGGCTAGCAAGAAGGGCTTCATTCTCGTGTCTCACGACAGAGATTTATTGGATGCTGTTTGTGATCATGTTTTGGTTATGAATAGAAGCACCATAGAGGTGCAGACAGGAAACTTTTCGACCTGGTGGGAGAATAAAGAAAAAAGTGATGCCTTTGCCAAGGCGGAAAATGAAAAGCATCTTAAGGAAATTGGAAAGCTTAAGGCGGCAGCCGACAGAACTGGCAGATGGGCAGATAAAAGTGAAGGCTCAAAAATTGGTTATGATCCTATAAAAGAAACTGACAGAAGTATATCGACTCGTTCTTATATCGGTGGTAAGACAAAGAAGATGCAGGCACGAGTCAAAGCATATGAAAAGAGAGTGGACCGGGAAATTGAAGAGAAGGAAGGATTGCTCCAGGATATAGAAAACGTAGTGGATTTAAAGGTCATGCCACTGGAGTTTCATAAGAATATTCTGGTGGATGCTCAGAAGCTTTCACTTTCTTATAAAGATTCGATGCCATTATTTAACAACCTGACTTTTCAGATTAAACGAGGGGATCGAATTGTTATTTCAGGCGAGAATGGCTGCGGTAAATCAAGCATTATAAAAGCTATTTTGAAGGCCAATAATGCTAGAGAGTTTGGTGGACTAGATAATTTAGAAATAGTAGATGGAATATTGACCGTGGCTACTGGTTTGGTTATCTCATACATAAATCAGGACACGTCATTTTTGAGAGGAACAATCGAAGATTTTTGCCAGTACAGGGGCTTGGATAAGAGTTTGTTTTTAGCCATCTTAAGGCAGCTTGATTTTAACAGAGAGCAGTTTGGCAAAAATATGGAAGACTTCTCGGAGGGGCAGAAGAAAAAAGTACTAATAGCAGCTAGCCTAATAACTCCTGCACATCTATACATTTGGGATGAACCTTTAAACTATATTGATGTGTTTTCTAGAATGCAGATAGAAAAACTAATCCTTGATGCCTGTCCTACGATGCTTATAGTTGAGCATGATGCCCGATTCCAGGAAAAGATTGCTACAGAGATTATTAAGTTGTAGTAAAGACATTGATTTTGTGGCTTTTGGGGATTGGAACAGTTAGAATGGATATAAGTATTTAACTGAGGAGAAGAGTTATGTTGGGGAAAGCTAAATGTAAAATTTTAAAAGAGATTAGACAGAAGATTGCGGATGAAAATGATATTCCGTATGTGACAAGAGAATGCACCTATAAGGGGGATTGCTCTGGAACATGTCCACGTTGTGAGAGTGAACTTCGTTATCTCGAGCAGGAATTAGAAGCTCGTAGAAAACTTGGAAAAACAGTTGCTGTAACTGCACTTTGTACAGGAATTAGTTTTGGAACTGTGGCTTGTTCATTTTCAGGTCAAGAACTTGGTGGTGACACAACGGATGATTATGCAGGTGGTTTGACTGTGGCTCCGGAAAATGATCCCGGCGTTGACCAGCTTTCAGGTGATGTGCAATACGCACCCGAGTTGGCAGGCGAAGCTGAAGACTGGAGTGACTGTGAGAGCAATTCTACAGAAGGAGAGATTCAAAAGACAGCTGATGGAGCTTTTGATAACCTCCATACTTTTGCAAGTACTGTTAATGGTGACGAGGTTTGTCGAATTGCTAGATACTGTCCAATGTTTATGCCAGATAAGGATATTAAGTTGTGCGCGCTGACAACACACCATTTGAATGAAGGCAACGGTACGGTTCCAGGTTATATACGTATCTATGATGTTACTTATGGCGAGGATGAGTTATTGGGAACCTGGAAGGCTACCTCTAGAGATGAAGAGGGCGCTCAAAATGTGTATTGGGATATTTTCCCAGATATCACTTTACAGGAAGGACATATCTATCACATAGTTGATTCCGCCCCTGAAACTTTATGCTCAAATTCTGAGTCTGAGGAAATTGGCTCTGTAGAGCTTTTCACTGATGAAGAGACAACTGTAGAAGGTGAATTTACACCTTGCTATAGATAGAGATTGTTATGAATGTTCAAAAAAACTTATTTCCGTTGTTACGTATAGCTCGCCATCGTTTGGGAATTGATGGGCAGGGTGTAACAACGCTTGTGGCAGGGGCTTCTTGTCCGCTACATTGCAAATGGTGTCTTAATAAAGAGATATTAAAGAAAAATGAAGTAGAATTGATAAGCCCTGAGGAATTATATGACCGTGTGAAGATTGATGATTTGTATTATCAGGCAACCGGCGGTGGGGTTACCTTCGGCGGAGGGGAATCTTTGCTGCAGGCTGCTTTTTTTGAGCCTTTCCGTGAAATATGTGGTGATTCGTGGCGGCTATGTGCTGAGACAAGCCTTGCCGTGCCACGCTCACTGGTAGAATTGGCTGAGCAATCAATCGATGAGTTTATCGTGGATTGTAAGGATATGAATCCTGAAATATATCATTCTTATACCGGCGGGGACCAATCTCTCATGGAGTCAAATTTACAATTCCTTATAGAAAAAGCAGGCCCTGAAAGAGTTGTAGTTCGAGTACCTCTTATTCCGGAATATAACACAAAAGATGCACAGCAAAGTAGTGTTAATCGCCTGAAGGAACTTGGAGTCACAAGATTTGACTTGTTTGAATATGTTAAGCGATGAGAAATAGTAGGTGTTTTTAGTAACGGGAGGCATAATGGAATACAAGATAGCGACAGAAAAAGATATTTTTTAGAGGGAAATCAGTTTAGATGCTACTGAATCGGGTAGACCTTTATACGAGAGTCTTGGTTTTAAAGCATCTGATGAATGTATGGTGATGTGTTATTAATTGGCGAGGATTTTGTGGATATAGGAGCAGCATTTGAAAAGGAGCATCCGGTAAAAAAGGCTACTCTTGGAAATGCAACTCTTAGATTTATGAAGCAGCGAGAGCTTGTTGACTATGCTGTTAAATGGATTGAGGCAAACAGAAAATAGAGGATTTACATGAAATACAATAATAGTATAATTGCTTACATGGAGGGCTAGATATGGATTTTAGACTTGCGAACGAGACTGACATTGATAAGATTGGTGCATTGATTGAAAACGCCATTGTGGAAATGGAGAAACATTTATAAATGGTATTTTATCACCTGCCTGGGTTATTTGAATTTTATGAGTTATACAAAGTCTTTTTGCCATTGTTCTTTAATCATAGAGAATATTTCTATGATTGGTGCGAAATAGGCTCTATTTACGGCGCTCCACAGGAATGTTTGTGGGGTGGAGGCCGTGTGGGTTTTGGTGATGCAGATCCTAAGGCAGTAGCTCGCTTAATGGAAAAATATGGCGTAAGTGCGCGCCTTACTTTTAGTAATTCTTTGCTCGAAAAAGAGCATCTTTCGGATAAAAAATGTAATCAGCTTTGCAGTCTGTTTGAACACGATGGATCCGCTCAAAGTGGAATTATAGTTCACTCAGACTTGCTTATTGATTATATTAAAGAAAAGTATCCAAACTTCTACTTTGTGTCTTCCACAACAAAGGTCCTGACTGATTTTGAAGAGTTAAAAAGGGAATTGAATAGGGATGATTTTAAATTTGTTGTGCCAGATTTCAGGCTAAATAAAGAGTTTGATAAGCTGAATTCTTTGAACGATGCACAAAAGCAGAAGGTAGAGTTCTTGTGTAATGAGTGCTGCTGGTATGACTGCTTTGATAGAAAGAGATGCTACGAGAATGTCAGCAGGAAAAATCTAGACGAAGATTGCGAGGACCATATTTGTGTGGCGCCGGAATCCATGAGATGTTACAGATTCTCAGATGCTATGGATAATCCTGGATTTATAGGAATAGAAGATATTCAAAAGATATATGCAAAAAAGGGATTTTCGCATTTTAAAATCGAGGGGCGAAGCCTTGGCAGCGCTATTATTTTAGAGTTCCTCTTATATTACATGACCCGGCCTGAGTATCAGCTCAAGGTTCGTGAGGAAATATATTTAGATAGCTCACTTGATTTATTTTAATAGCAGGTTACGCTCCTTAAATTATAAGGGTAGAAATGTGGGCTGATTCTTAGTAGAATTGTCTCTAGAAATAAGCTACAGGAGTACCATTTAGATGAGAGAATTAGTGCGCTACAAGATGATATTTAACGGTCGAGTTCAGGGGGTTGGATTTAGATATAAGGCAAGCTATATTGCGGATAAGTATCGCTTGACAGGCTACGTGAAGAACGAATATGATGGTTCTGTTTCCATGGAAGTACAGGGGACGGAGCAGGAAATCTATATGCTAATAAAAGAACTTGCAAATGACAGAATCATAGACATTATGGACATTGCAAAAGAGCGGATTCCTGTAGATGATGATGAGAGAGGTTTCATCACTCAATATTAATAAGAGGTAATTGTTATGAAGGCATATTTTGCAGGCGGATGCTTTTGGTGCGTCACACCAATTTATAAAATATATGGAGTAGATTCTGTTGTATGTGGATACTCTGGAGGAGACGAGGTTGCTCCTACATATGAGGATGTTAAGGCACAGAAGACTGGCCACAGAGAGACTATAGAGCTCACTTATGAGCCAGAGAATGTCACCTTTGATAAGTTACTTGATATTTATTTTGCCAACGTGGACCCATTTGATGGCGAGGGCCAGTATATCGACAAGGGATTTTCATACACACTCGCCATCTACTATCAGACGGAAGAAGAGCGAGAGATAGCTGCTAGTAGAATCAGTGCTCTCGAGGCAGAATCAGGGCAGAAGGTTCAGGTGGCATTAGAGCCATTTAAGTCATTTTATCCAGCAGAGGAGGAGCATCAGGACTACTACCTCAAGAATCCTGAGGCCTTCGAAAAGGAGTTAGTAGAAAGCGGACGTAAGTCAAAGTAAATAGTGTAAATGCTATGGGGGAGATGATATGGCAGAATGTAAAGTTTGTTACCGACACTGCAATATCAAAGAGGGTGAATATGGCTTTTGTCAGGTGAGGACCTGCAAAGATGGAGTGGTCATTCCAGAAAACTATGGAATGATTACTTCTATTGCACTGGACCCGATTGAGAAAAAGCCTCTTAATAGATTTTTTCCTGGAAGCAGAATTCTTTCTGTAGGAAGTTATGGTTGTAATTTGCGATGTCCATTTTGTCAGAACTATGAGATTTCATGGTCTGACGATGTGGCTTTTAGCAAGAGCGAATCCAGCTATGTATCACCTGCGGAGCTTGCTGAGATAGCTGAGGACCAAAAGAAAAATGGAAATATTGGCGTTGCCTTTACTTATAATGAGCCACTTATTTCCTTTGAGTATGCTTTAGATACAGCAAAGCTTCTAAAGCCAAAAGGTCTTAAAACTGTTCTTGTATCAAATGGCATGGCAGACGTGAGTACCATGTCTGAACTGTTTGAATACGTAGATGCCATGAATATTGATTTAAAGGGATTTACGGACAGTTATTATCAGGACTTGCTAAAGGGCAATAGAAAGATGGTGATGGATTTTATAGCTGAGGCTGTGAAGCATTGTCATGTGGAGTTGACCACACTTGTTATTCCAGGGGAAAATGATTCTGACCATGAGATGGAAGAGCTAAGCAGCTGGGTGAGTTCTTTAAACCCAGAAATACCACTTCACATATCTAGATTTTTCCCAAGATTTCATATGCTAGACAAAGATGCAACACCGGTGGAAACCATTTATCATTTGAAAACTGTTGCAGAAGCAAATTTAAAATACGTATATACGGGTAACTGTTAAGGGGAGGTAAAATTATGGCTATTGTAGGTGCATTCATGGTGCCTCATCCACCACTTATCGTTCCAGATATTGGAAAAGGTGGAGAGAAGGCAGTACAACAGACAATTGATTCTTATGAGAAGGTTGCAGATGAAATTGCTGCATTGGAGCCGGAGACTATTATTATCACAAGTCCTCATAGCATTCTTTACTCTGACTATTTTCATATTTCACCGGGAAAAGGTGCCAAAGGCGACTTTGGAGATTTTGGTGCTGCTCACATTTCTTTTGATGAAAGATATGATGAGGAGCTTCGAGACCGTATATGCGATATAGCAGAGTCGCAGGATTTTTCTGCCGGTCAGCTTGGTGAGAGAAATCCAAAGCTTGATCACGGCACAATGGTGCCACTTTGGTTTATCAGAAGAAAATATAGCGGTGGGAAGATAATTCGTATCGGACTTTCAGGACTTGGGCTTTTAGATCACTATCGCTTAGGCGAAATGATAAAGCAGGCAGTAGATGAAGTGGGCCGAAAAGTCGTCTTTGTAGCAAGCGGTGATTTATCACATAAATTGCAGGAGCATGGACCATATGGTTTTGCACCAGAGGGCCCAAAGTATGATGATAGAATAATGGATGTGGCAAGACGAGCTGCCTTTGAAGAGATGTTTGAATTCAAAGAGGACTTCTGTGAAAAGGCTGCAGAGTGTGGACATAGATCATTTGTAATCATGGCAGGTGCCCTTGATGGAATGGCGGTAGATGCAAAGGTATTCTCACATCAGGATGTTACTGGAGTGGGATATGGCATAGCTTCTTTTTATCCAACAAAGCCAGATGAGTCTCGTCATTTTAGAGTGGACTACTTGGAAAAGATTAATGAGCAGTTGGCTGATAAGAAGGCAGCGTCAGATGAATATGTAAACTTGGCCAGAAAGACCATCGAGAGTTTTATCATAAGTGGAAAAGTAATTGATGTGCCAAAGGATTTATCAAAAGAACTTTTGACTAAGCAGGCTGGAGCCTTTGTTTCTATTCACAAAGAAGGCAGACTTAGAGGTTGTATAGGAACTATTGGGCCAACAACAGATTGCCTAGCTATAGAGATTATTCAAAATGCTATCAGTGCATCAACTAGAGACACTCGTTTTAATCCAATTAGTCCTGAGGAGCTGCCATATCTAGAAATAAATGTGGATGTTTTGGAAGCTCCAGAGGATATAGATTCACAAGATCAGCTTGATGTAAAACGCTATGGTGTAATTGTTACATCAGGACATAAACGAGGACTACTACTTCCGGATTTAGAAGGAGTAGACACAGTAGAACAACAAATTTCAATCGCAACTCAAAAGGGCGGAATTTACCCAGGGGAACCAATTCAGCTACAGCGATTTGAAGTAGTACGACATTCAGAAGGTGCCTTTCCAAAGTGACGCTTGAAAGCTTTGGAGAAGGTGAAAGTATCATTATAACCGACATTTTTGGCTATCTGAGCGACGCTAAGACTATTGTCTGCAAGTTGCTTGATAGCCATTTTCATTCTGTAAGTAAGCAAGTATTCTTGCAGTGAATAGCCTGTGGCTTCCTTGAAGAGGCGAGTTAAATAGCTTCGGTTAAGTCCTAATGATGAAGCAATCTGCTCGATTTTAACAGGCTCAGAGTATTTAAGCTGAATATATGAAATGGCATTCTTTACATAAATCAAAGAATTGCTTATAGTCACTTCTTCTTTTCTAGAGGAATTCTCCACTATTACATCGCATATACGATATAAGTTTCCAATGCAATAGTACTGTCTCTTGTAGTTTTTTAATGTGTCCAGGGCAATGTCTGTGATAACACGTGAATCAGCAACAGGAGTATACACTGGATGTTCAGGTGTAAGTCCTGCTTCTTTTAGGATAAGAGGAATCTTTGGACCCCCGATTACAAACCAAATATATTCCCATGGATCATCCTTATCTGCCTGATAGAAGCAGCGATAATTCTCAGGAATTAAAAAAATTTGGTCCTTGTGGATGTCATACTGCTTGTTATTAATGCGCAGTATCCCCTTTCCCTTTTTAATGATGTGAATGATAATTCGATTTTTAACTAAGTGCTCATAAGAATAGAGCGGTGTGCACTTATTCCTTCCCAATTCATAAAGATAGAAATCATCTGAATCTTCGTAGTTAACAAACTTACGAAAATCGCATCCATCTGCTTTTAACCCCATAACAAAAATCCCCCCTTTTTTGTTGTGTGTAGATTTATTATATCACATTTTGACATTGATTTATCAAATAAAACCATTAGAGATTTAAAATTTATAAGCTACACTAATCCTAACTTGTAACGAACAATGACTTGTAAAAATGAAAGGTAATACTGATGAATATTATTTGGCACGAAAAAACGAAGCAGTTTCACTTGTTTAACGATGAAATCAGTTACATTATCGCTGTTAATCCAGTTGGAGAACTTGGAAATTTATACTATGGAAAGCGCATAAATGACAAAGAAGACATGTCATATGTGGTAAACAGATTTGGATTGGCACAAGTGGCTGTGGATGCTGATACAGAGACATACTCCATGGAGTTGAATCGTCAGGAGTACCCATCTTTTGGAACTACTGATTTTGGTACTTCAGCATTTGAGGTAGAGATTTCAAATGGCTCAAAAGTCAGTTCTTTTGTGTACAAAGACCACAAGATTTATAAGGGAAAGCAGCCACTAGAGGGCCTTCCAGCTACTTATGCTGATGACAGTGAGGCCATGACTCTTGAGATTTATTTAGAAGATGTGGTTGCCAAAACAACACTTGCTCTTTCCTACACTCTATTCAATAGATATCCGGTGGTAACAAGGCATGCGAAGTTTACTAATATTGGTCCCTCCAAAGTAAAGTTAACAAAAGCGCTAAGTGCATGTCTTGACTTACCGGATCAAAACTATCAGTGGATGCAGTTTTCAGGAGCTTGGGCTAGAGAGCGAACACCAATAGTAAAAAATCTTGGACCTGGTTCTGTTTCAATAGAAAGTAAGAGAGGTATTTCAAGTGCCAACCAGAATCCATTTGTAATAGTAAAAAGACCTAACACAGATGATTTTATAGGTGAGGCAATAGGATTTTCGTTTGTGTACAGCGGTAATTTCCTTGCGCAGGCCGAGGGAGATACATTTGGTCGCATGAGAGTGCTTATGGGAATCAACCCTGATAGATTTACATGGATCCTTGAGAAGGGGCAGTCATTTGAGACTCCTGAGGTGGTAATCGCCTATAGTGATTCAGGACTCAACTACCTTAGCCAGACCTATCACAGCCTATATAATAACAACTTGGTAAGAGGAAAATGGAAGAATACTCCAAGACCTATTCTCATTAACAACTGGGAAGCAACATTCATGGATTTTGATGAAGAAAAAATCCTTAAGATTGCCAGCAAGGCAAAGGAAGCAGGGATTGAGCTATTTGTCCTAGATGATGGCTGGTTTGGTGATAGAGATGATGACTTCGCAGGCTTAGGAGATTGGGTTGAAAATCCAAAGAAGTTGCCACAGGGAATTCCTGGACTTGCACGAAAAATAGAATCTTTGGGAATGAAATTTGGCTTTTGGATTGAGCCTGAGATGGTGAACCCAGACAGCAATCTATATAGAAAGCATCCTGAGTGGGCACTTTCTACACCGGGAAGAAAAGCATCTCTTGGAAGACATCAGATGGTACTTGATTATTCTCGACCAGAGGTTGTGGATTACATATACGGAATGCTTCACAAGATTATTTCAAATGCCCCAATTAGCTATATTAAGTGGGATATGAACAGATCACTTACAGAAGTTTACAGCGCAGACATTCCTGCTGAGCAGCAGGGGATGGTTTATCATCGCTATGTTATGGGCGTTTACAGCTTGTACGAGAGATTGAGAAATGACTTCCCAGATATTTTATTTGAGTCATGTTCATCAGGTGGAAATAGATTTGATGCAGGTATGCTGTACTATGCACCGCAAGCGTGGTGTTCAGACAACACAGACGCCATTGATAGAATCAGAATTCAGTATGGAACCTCTTATGGATATCCAGTTTCATCAATAGGTGCTCATGTGTCAGCTGTGCCAAATCAACAGACAGGCAGAACTACATCAATTGAGACTCGTGCCAATGTGGCCTACTTTGGAACATTTGGCTATGAATTGGATTTGAACCACGTAAGTCATGAGGAGTTTGAACTGGTAAAGAGTCAGGTTCAATTTATGAAAGAATACAGACAGCTATTTCAGTTTGGTACTTTCTACAGATTGAGATCTCCTTTTGAAGCTGATCAGGCAGCATGGATTGTGGTTTCAGAAGATAAAGAAAAAGCTATTTTTGGATTCTATTGCATGAGATCAAATGTGACCATGCTTCCGGGATTCTTAAAGTTAGATGGTCTTTCGGCAGACAAGGTATACGTTCTTAATGATGAGGAATATTTTGGAGATGAGTTGATGAATCTTGGAGTCACCCTAACGAAACTCAGTAATAATGGTTTAAGTACAGGGCAAGACTTTATATCTTATGTGGAGGTTTTAGAAGCTAAAAAGTAATATCACAAAATGACATCAAAAGAACACGAAATACCATGCCTAAAGAAAGCTATATAAACTATGATTTAACTATAGTGAAAACTAAGTATTGAGGGAATAAGAGAGAGGTAGTATTTACTAAAGGAGGTTATGTTTATGAAGAAAAAAATCATTGCTATCTTACTTAGTGCAGTTACAGCCCTATCCATGATTGGATGTGGTGGCGGCTCAGATGCACCAGCAGCCGGGGGAGACGGCGCTGAAAGTCTTGGCGGTAGCGTTGAAGGCGAACTTTCAATTGCAATCTGGGATGAAGGTCAAAGACCTGGTCTTCAGAAAATCGTTGATGAGTGGAGTGAACAGTCAGGTGTTAAGGCAACAATTCAGGTTGTTGACTGGAATAACTACTGGACACTTCTCGAAGCAGGAGCAACAGGCGGTGAGCTTCCTGATGTATTCTGGATGCATTCAAATGTAGCTCAGAAGTACATGGAGAATGATCTTCTCCTTGATCTTACAGACAAGATTGCTGAGAGCGACAAGATTGACATGAGCAATTATTATGAGGGTATCGTAAACTTATATCAGTCAAATGGAAAGCAGTACGCTATTCCAAAGGATATCGATACAATCGCTCTTTGGTACAACAAGACAATCTTTGATGAGATGGGCGTAGCTTATCCTGATGACACATGGACATGGGATGATTTTGCAGATGCAGCAGCTAAGCTTACAAATGATGAGCACTGGGGATTTGCATTAGCTCCAGGTAACAACCAGGAAGGTTACTACAACACAATCTACTCAATGGGTGGATATGTAATCAGTGATGACAAGAAGACATCTGGTATGGATGATCCTAATTCAATCAAGGCTGTAAAGCTTTTCACAGACATGATTGCAGCAGGCTCTTGCCCAGATCTTGCAACAGTTTCTGAGACAGACCCTAACGAGCTTCTTTGCGCTGGAAAGATAGCTATGGCTATCAATGGTTCATGGATGCTTGCAGGTTACAGAGACAATGAGTATGCAGCAGCAAACTGCGACATCGCAGTTCTTCCATACACAAAAGATCCTTCTGATAGAGTTTCAATCTACAATGGACTTGGATGGGCAGCATCAGCAAACGGCAAAAACACAGATGCAGCATGGTCACTTATCGAGTACCTTGGTTCAAAAGAAGGTCAGACAAAGCAGGCTGAGAACGGTGTTACAATGTCAGCATACATTGGCACATCTGATGCTTGGGTAAATAGTGTTGATTGCTTCAATCTTCAGGCATACATGGATATGCTTGATGCAGAGCTTGTATTTAGACCATACTCTAGAGATACAACAGTATGGGAAGACATGATGATTGAAAAGCTCCAGGATGCATGGACTGGCGCAACTCCTGTAGAGGATGTTTGCAAGGAAATTGCAGAAGAGATGAATGCAGCTTTAGCAGAAGAATAATATTAGAGTTATGTGAATATGAGGGTGCGTTTTGGCACCCTCATATTTAAAAAGATTTGTTTTAAAAGGAGACTTACGTGAAGAAGAAAATAACAGCTAGAGAAAAAAGCGAATTCTTCTGGGGATGGATATTCATTCTTCCTACAATGCTTGGACTTATAGTATTAAATATTTATCCTATGATTGACACTATTAAGCAAAGTTTCTGCAAGATGGGCGATTTCGGTAGAGGTAGTCAATTCGTAGGCTTAGATAACTACAAAAAGGTTTTAGGTGATTCGGAAGTTTGGCAGGCTCTTTGGAACACAATTAAGTATGCAATTATAGAAGTTCCATTTTCAGTTGTAATAGCCTTGCTTTTAGCAGTATTACTAAATAAGAAAATTAAAGGACGAAGTATGTTTAGAACTATATTTTTCCTTCCAATGGTTGTGGCGCCAGCTGCATTTGCCATGGTTTGGAAATGGCTCTACAACTCCAACTTCGGACTTATCAATAATATATTCCATATAAAGGTAAATTGGCTTTCTAATCCAAATCTTGCTATTTACTCACTGGCAATAATTGGTATCTGGTCGGTGCTAGGATACAACATGGTATTGTTTTTAGCTGGTCTTCAAGAGGTGCCAAAGGATTACTATGAGGCGGCAGCCCTTGATGGAGCAAATGGATTTAACCAGCTTATTCATATTACAGTTCCTCTTATTTCGCCAACAATTTTCTTTGTACTTGTTACAAGAATAATTGGTGCTATGCAGGTATTCGATCTTATCTATATGATGATCGATTTAAATAACCCAGCATGGAAAAAGACAGAGTCCCTGGTATTCCTTTTCTATAAGTATTCATTTGAGCAGAATAAAAAGGGATATGGAGCTACTGTTGTTGTAGTTTTACTCGTTGTAATTATGATACTTACAGTAATTCAGCTCATTGGACAGAAGAAATGGGTTCACTACGAATAGGAGCATGTATATGAAAAAGACAATTAGCAATTTTATTATGTATATAATTTTAATACTGGTGTCTATCACAATGCTTGTTCCTTTTGTTTGGATGTTTTTGACAGCATTCAAAACAGTTTCAGAAACAATGCAGATTGACCCATTTGTAATTATTCCAAAGGTGTGGCAGGTTCAGAATTTTGAGAATGTTATCAAGGCAATGGATTTTGTGAGACTTTATGCCAATACACTTGGTATGGTAGGTCTTAGAATCTTATTTGCAGTGGTTACAGCTTCCCTTAGTGGATATGCATTTGCCCGCCTTAATTTCAAGGGTAAGAATGTAATGTTTGCCCTTGTACTTTTCCAGATGATGATACCGGTTCAGCTTTTCATTATTCCACAGTATGTAATGGTAAGTAATCTTCACCTTACAAACTCAATTATGGGACTTGTTTTCCCTGGTATCGTTTCAGCTTTTGGAACATTCTTGCTTAGGCAGGCATTTTTACAGCTTCCTAGAGATTTGGAAGAGGCAGCTCGACTTGATGGATGTAATATTCCACAGACATTTATGTATATCATGGCACCTCTTACCAGATCAGCAATGGTAGCCCTTGGTATTTTCACAGCTGTATTTGCTTACAAGGATTTGATGTGGCCAATGATTGTAGCGCCTGATAACAGAGCTACAACACTTGCAAGTGCTCTTGCAAAAATGAATGGTCAGTATCAGCAGAAATATCCTGAGCTTATGATGGCGGCACTTATTTCATGTGTGCCAATGATAATTCTTTATATTATCTTCCAGAAGCAGTTTATCGAGGGTATTGCTACATCAGGCGGAAAGCTTTAAAGGAGGACTCAAGTGGATAAAAGACAGCAGATAATTCCATTAGGTGATATGAATGGAATTTACATAATTTCAGAAGAGGGAAGGGTTTCATTCTCCATCCTTCCTAACAATGAAGATGCGCTGTCCCTAGATAAAATTAATGAGGATCCCCTAGTGCAGATTTCATGCACAGGGGATTCTTCTGGTTTGGGATTCAGCGCAGGAGAAACTAGACACAACAGTGGACTGACTATGGATATGAAATATGAATCCATAGTCGTAAAAGAAGATGGTGATGAAAAAACAGTTACCACTGTAACAAAATCTGATAATGGTTTGGTTGCAAGGCATGTTGTGAAATTTACCCAGGGTAGTCGCGGAGTTAGAGTCCACACAGAGGTGTTAAATGAAGGAAAGGAGCCTGTAATGATAGAGGCCCTTTCATCAGTAAATATTACAGGCATTACTCCATACACCGATGATGTGGCAAGGGATAGGCTTGTTCTTCACAGATACAGAAGCAGATGGAGCGCAGAGGGTCGTCATGAGACACATACTATAGAGGAACTTTTACTGGAGCCATCTTGGGCTAATTTTGGATTTAGATGCGAGAAGTTTGGCTGCCTTGGCTCTATGCCAATAAGAGGATTTTTCCCATTTGCAGCAATAGAAGATGTAGGAGCTAATGTGATGTGGGCCATTTCTCTAGCTTGCTCATCTTCATGGCAGTTTGAGATAACTCGCTCAGATAGTAACCTTAATCTCACCTGTGGCCTTGCTGATTTTGAGTTTGGCCATTGGAGAAAGGAACTAAGACCGGGAGAGTCATTTACATCTCCAGAGGCCTATATAACTGCTGTTGCTGGGGGCTTTGCAGATGTTGAAAGTGTAGAAACAAAGCTCATTGATAAGGCGTGTGATAGGCTTCTTGATGTGCAAAAAAGCAAGCTTCTTTCCCATCAGAGGGTAAGTGAACTTCCAGCTATTTTCAACGAGTACTGCACCACTTGGGGCGAGCCTAGTGAGCAGCGAATCAAGGAGCTTTTATCGGTTATAAAGGGTTCGGACTTTAAGTATTTTGTCATAGATGCCGGATGGTATGCTGATGAGATAACAGGCTGGCAGGACAATATGGGTGACTGGAATGTTGCCAAGGATTTGTTTCCAAATGGTATGAAGCCTGTTGTTGAAATGATAAATCAGGCTGGCATGGAGGCAGGAATCTGGTTTGAGCTGGAGACTGTTGGTAAGGATTCTAACATGGTGGATGACACTCCTCATCTTTTAACCCGTGATGGCAAGGTGGTTATATCTGGAACTAGACGTTTCTGGGATATGAGACAGACTTGGGTAGTAGACTACCTTACTGAAAAGGTCATCGCCTTTTTAAATGACAATGGCTTTAAATATATCAAGATTGATTACAACGACACCATTGGAATGGGCTGTGATGGAGCTGAAAGCTACGGAGAAGGCTTGCGCCAATGTGTGGAGGCTACCAAATCATTCTTTAGAAAAATACGTAAATGCGTACCAGATATCGCTATAGAAGTATGCTCTTCAGGTGGACACAGACTAGAGCCTGGTTTTATGGAACTAGGAGATTTTCTATCATTCTCAGATGCCCATGAGGAGAGGGAAATACCTGTTATAGCAGCTGATTTACAGAATCTGATACTTGCTCAAAAAAGCCAAATCTGGGCAGTGCTTCGCAAGGATGATGAGCCAAAACGTATAGCTTATTCTGTATGTGCAGGAATGTATGGAGTGCTTTGTATCTCAGGCGATGTTGAGGGCTTATCAAAGGAGAAGTTGAAGCTTGCAATTGATGGAGTTAGCTTTTATAAAAAGGTATCACCTATAATCGTAAGTGGCATCACAAAAAGATTTGGTCCATTCCAAAATTCCAACAGGGCCCTAAAAGATTACCAGGCATCTGTTAGATATTTTGAGAATAAAGCATTAGTTTTAGTCCATTCATTTGAGCATGAGGGTGTACAGCAGATACAGATTCCTCTAGGTGGCAAATATCGTATATGCGATATTTATGAAGCCGGTGATCATGGAGTATCAATAGAAGGAAATAATATGGTTGTTTCTTTTAAGGAATCATTTGATGCCCTTGCAGTGTTGATAGAAAGATAAAAAGAATCCGCGATAGCCTTATATTGGCATCGCGGATTTTTATTTAAACAAGTGGATTCTCATCCATATATTCTTCAGTGTATAAGATATTAGGAATAGAGTGTTCTAGCTCTCTAGCGTATAGATATGTCAGTCTAATTAAATCATCAAGTGTAATGTCACCAGTTCTCATAAAATGGGCTAGGGCCAGATCCTGTATATGAAGGCATGTGCAAACAGCCAGCTGGGCCTGTCCAAAATAAAACTCATCATAGGCAGAACCACAGAAGTACGCGTAGATAAAATACAAAAGAATCTGCTCTAAAACTACAGATAATTCAACACCGTGACCTGCAAGACATTTGCACATGGCAGCCTTTTCTTTTGAGACAGTATCTTTTGTGTAAATAGTCTCCTCTGTAACTGATAGGAGGTCACTAAACTCAGAAGTAGTAAACTCCCAGCCTTTCATCACATCAAACATAGCCTTTCTATTTTTGAATGTGAGATTGAGAGAAGCATAATCTGTATCTAAAATGCTATCTAAATCAAGCTGGTCTAAATCACCATCCTCGAAGATGATATTATCGTAGGCATTTTGGAAGGCATCAGCAATACAGAGGATAAGGCCACCTCTATCCTTCAGGCTCAAGTTTCTATTCTGAATAACATCCACAAACTTTTTTCTCAAAACCTGTAAGTATTTGTAGACCTCTTGCTCCCCTGCATCATAGTCCTCCAAATCTTTTTCTTCATCATCTTCTTCATAAAAGGATATGGAATCTTGCCTATTAAGTATAAGTCTTGCCACTTCTGGACAGGATATGCTCAGGGAATACTCTCTGACATTTTGAAATTCTTCTATATGCCTAGGGAAAGTGGCGCATGTGCGGCACAAAATCCCCTCGCCATGTTTAAGAATAAGCTTGCAAAGGCCATCCTCCCTTAAGTTGCGGCACATTTTATCCTCATCATAATTGAAGATTTCGTTTTCATAATCCACATTATCAATACCCATGGATTTATAGGCTGCCAGAGATTCCTCATCAATCTCTATCTGCCAACCTCCGCAGCAAGTCTTAGGACACTTGTCTGCAATACATTTGAACTTTTCATAATAATCCGGATATAGTTTTTTCATAGGAATAATTTTATCATACTAATCCCACCAGGCACAGCCCTACCCATTATTGCTTGGCCAATCTGGGGGGTGCTGCATGAATGCTAGAGTAATGATGCAGTAATGCTGGAGTAATGCCACAGATCGCTGGCGATGTGGGATGTCCCGTCCTGTATGAAGGGTGAGAACGGGAAACCTACGGGTATTTTTGGAATTTCTAAATTTGCACCGTAGGATTTTGCACTTAAAAATTTCTGGTTACGGTGTTTTTGTGATTTTCTTCAAAATCCCTGTAATCCAAAGAATTCAAAGTGCCACGAGTTACGGGTATAAATAGAAATATTTAATATGCACCGTAGAGGTTGAAAAATGGCTACGGTACATATTTCAAAATTTGAAAAATACCCGTAGGTTTTCGATTCTGAAAAATTTCAATTTTGCAATCTTACGGTGATAATTTCATTTTTAGTATAATACCCGTAAATCAAGCCCCAGAGAAGCTGAATTGGGCAAGAATAGAGAGTAAACTAGGGGCAAGCAAGGAAGACAATAAGAGAGCAGGCCACAAAGCATCCTAGAGGACAAGCCATAGAGCATCATATATAGCAAATCAGAATGCAGAACATAGTGTAAATCAAAAAAGTAAACCAGAGAATGGACCATAGAGCAAGCTCATATAGCACCACAGGGGCTAGGTGGGGGGGCAGATAGGAACGGCAAGCGGATAGGATTAATGAAGAATGAGATAAGCATAAAATAATCAAGTGAATAATAGAAATAGAGAAAGGGTATATGCTATGATGAGATAGTAAAAGGAGATGGAAAATGAAAACAGTTATTATTCACGGGCAGTCCCATAAAGGGTCTACTTACCACGTTGCAAGGCAGCTTGCAGATGAAGTTGGCGGGGAAATTAAGGAGTTTTTCCTACCAAGGGATTTTGGCGAATTTTGTATTGGTTGTACAAAGTGTTTTATGGAGGGAGAGGATAAGTGTCCTCATTATGAGAAATTGGAGCCCATTACAAGGGCTATAGATGAGGCTGACTTATTATTGTTAGAAAGTCCAGTATATGTGTATCATGCAACAGGTGCAATGAAGGCCTTTCTAGATCATTATGCATATAGATGGATGATTCATCGACCACATGAGGCTATGTTTAAAAAGCAGGGTGTGTGTGTTGCAACTGCAGCAGGAGCAGGCGTAAAGTCTACAATTATGGATATGAAGCACAGTCTGTTTTTCTGGGGAGTTGCAAGAAGATATGGCCTTGGTTTTGCAGTGGCAGCCGTTAGCTGGAATCAGATTGTACCAAGAAAGAAGGCTGTTATTGATAAAAAGATTGCTAAGCTTGCAGCAAAGATAAAGAGAAGAAATGGCAAGATTAAGCCGAACTTTAGAACCAGGTTCCTATTTTTGGGTATGCATTTAGTACAGCGCAAAGGTTTTTTCCCTAGAGATAAACAATATTGGGATGAAAAAGGATGGACTGAAAACAAGCGTCCATGGAAATAAAGAAATTTAAAAGCACCTAATCTTATGAGGCTCCTAAACTAGGAGGTTAGGACCTCAAAAGATGGTGCTTTTGTTTTACAGTGTATTAGCTCTCTGCTCAATATTCTTCTGAAAGTTAATGACATCGTGGTTATAACTTTTATTCATGAAATCAGATTTGATGATGAAATCTGCAGATGCTTTGTTTACAGCGATTGGAATATCATATACCTGAGCAATTCTAATAAGCGCCTTAACATCTGGATCATGAGGCTGAGCTGTAAGTGGGTCAGAAAAGAATATAATCAAATCAATTCTGCCTTCTACGATTTTGGCACCAATCTGCTGGTCGCCACCTAGTGGACCTGAGTTGTAACCCTTTACAGTAAGTCCAGTCTTGTCCGAAATCATACGGGCGGTGGTACCAGTTCCGCATAGATTATGATTCTTCAAAATTGCCTTGTTATCCTCGCACCATTGAATTAGAACTGGCTTTTTGCCATCGTGGGCGATGAGTGCGATATTCTTTTGTTCCCCAATAGTTAGTGTTACTTTTTCTTCCATAGTATATCTCCTCCGTTAAGTAATATTATATATGATTTACCCTAAAAATATTAGTGGCGCTGGTCGTGATTTTCAAAACGTTCGCAGAATCTAGCGGAGAATGATGGCTCCTCGCCACCTACTGCCAAGTGGCTTACATCGCCTGCTTTAAGTGTTCTAAATACTGCAATACCCTTTTGTCTTTCCTCAGTGACTACTTCAGTTACAGAAGTAGGTGCAAGGGCTGTAAATTGCATTGGAACAAATGGCGCTACATTCCAGAGGCGAGAAAGTAAAACACATGTGAGTCCATAGTGGCAGAAGAATGCGATAGTCTTTTCATTGTTCTGTTCTACTTTATATGTGATGCCATCTCTAACGTAACCATTTCTTGCAAGTAATGCGTCAAACTCTTTTATGACATTGTCGTAAAGTGGTAAAACATCGCTGCCCTCAAAAAGAGGAGAAGTTCTCCAAGCTTCTTTATCAAAGAGCTCTGGGTGATCATTAAAAAATGATGGTAAGATATCCCACATTATACGTGTTTTGTATTTACCAGATTCTTCGTCATAAATAAGGGCTGTTTCGTAAGCTTTTTTAACAGTATCAGATACATTTGGGTCAACCTGACCTGGAAATTCTCTAAGCCAATCAAGAGTAGTAGCTGTCATGCCAAGGGCATCAAGTGAATACTGAGCAGTGTCTCTAGCGCGACCTAGAGGAGAAACAAAAGCCTCGTCGATGTGATAGTTCTTGATGTACTGAGAGAGAAGCTTTGCTTCAATGTGGCCCTTCTCAGTAAGTGTGTCGTTTTCGTAGTCAGGGTCACCGTGTCTGATAAATAATAATCTCATAAATAAATCTCTAATCTTTCTATATTTCTTTGGTGATAACTATTTGATAGGTCTTAGCTTACAAATATTGTCACCGATTTTAATATGGTGTGTTGCAAGGAATTCCATGAATTCAGGAAGACTCTCAGGCTGAATTACTTTGTCTGGTGAGTGAGCATCACAACCAAGGATAAAGTCTGCACCCATTTCAGATGCCAAACTAAAGAATGGATCACAAGGATAATTCCTGTTGTCCTGAAATCCTAGCATATTCACTTCAAGTGGAATATGTAAATTGATTGATGCTTCAACAATGCGGGACATGTGCTTTTTAAATACATCGTCATCACCATAGAAGTTAATCAAATCTGGGTGGGCAAGGTAAGAAAAAAGTCCTGTCTCCATGCCTTCGATTGTGTAATCAACATAATCGATAAGGTTCTTCTCGTCGTATGTAAGTGCACCTGAGTAGAATCCTTCTATTTCATCAGGGATAAAATGTTGACCTTGGATAATATAATCTACAGGATAATTTCTAAGCTCATTAATCAGCTTGTCAAAATACTTTCTGGTGTACTCTACCTCAAATCCGATGAGAATTTGTATATCGTCTTTGTATTCTTCTCGTAAAGAAAGAAGAGTGGTTACGTAGTTTTCAAGCTCGTCCATGCCCATTCGTATATTGGAAGTATAGTCGCTAGGATAGGGCTGTGGTGTATGGTCTGAAAAACCAAGAACCTTAAATCCATTATTAATGGCGTTTTCAATGTAGCTGCGTTCGTCACCTACTGCATGCATGCAGCGAGGAGTATGTGTGTGATAATTTGCTAACATGTTATGTCTCCTAAAGTCCGATTATTAGAGTCAGTGTACAATAATGATATTACTTCAGGGAGTAGAATAAGCGTCCCGTTACAACTATTTTTCAAGCAATGCCTCAAGACCTGCAAGAGCGATATCGTGATTGTGGTCAACCACCTGTACGGCGTGAAGTCCACATTCTCTAGCGGCCTCACAGTTTTCTAATTTGTCATCTAAGAAAACGCATTCACTTGGGGTAAGATTATATTTCTTGATAATCTCCTGGTAGATAGCGTGGTCTGGCTTAATGAGCTTTACCTTGTAGGAGAAGACGCCTCCGTCCATAAGTGGGAGAAAATCAAGCTGCTTTTCGGCACAGTCTCTCACATGCTGTGACCAGTTTGAAAGATAAAGAAGCTGATAGCCTCTTGCCTTTAACTCTTTGAGCCAGTCCTTGGTGAAATCAAACTGCCACAAAGCCTCTCCAACATGTTCCCAGAAATATTCAATTTCTTTTCTAAGTTCTGGGGCATCTTTTGAAAAAAGATCAATGAGCTCTTCGTCAGATAAAACACCTCTGTCCACCTCGGCCCAGTTCTTAAAAATTTGTTCTTTAAGTCTTTTGGCTAAGTCCTCATCGCCATTAAAAAGCTGGGTCAAAAAATTAAGCCAGTTATAGCCGATTAGAACACCGCCAATGTCAAAAATGATAGTTTTAATCATAGCATTCCTTTCAAAACCTATATTCAATAAGCCTAGTATAAATATAACTTTGATTTTATACAATCATAAGAATTAATAAAAAAGTTCCTATCAATGGTAGGAGACTCATACATTATCATAATTAAAGAGTAGATTGTCACCCTTATAAAATATTATAGTTGACAATCGAAAAAGCTTCTATTAATATTTTACTTGTTGTGAAAAACAATTTAGGAGACTTACTATGGATAACACAAATATTTCAACTAACTCAAAAAGCTTAATTTCTACAAAGAGACTTGTATTATGTGGATTGTTTGCAGCAATACTTTGTATTTCAGCATATCTTAGCATTCCAACTCCACTTCCTATGGCACCTAAGATTACAATGATGAATTTTATGATTTTCCTCATTGCACTTCTTTTTCCAGTGACAGAATCTTTTTTGATTGGACTTGTATGGTTTTTACTTGGAATTGTTGGTCTGCCAGTATTCATCGGTGGAGGCAGTGGCATAGGATATTTGATTGCACCTTACGGAGCATATACTTGGGCATTTCCTATTGTTCTTGTTGTTCTTCCATTGATTAGAGGAAAAAAGTACAACAGAGTGTGGTATACAATTTGCGGCATCATAGGTGTTCTTATTATTGATTTAATTGGTATGTTTTGGCTTAAATCTAGCATGGGATATGATTTGAAGACTGCATTCTTAACAGGATTTATTCCATTCATTCCTTTGGACTTGGTTAAGGCAGTTGTTGTAGCACAGATTATTCCAGCATTTAAAAGAATTGTTGAGTAAAATAGATGAATTGGCCTGAGCTCATTAATGGGTTCAGGCTTTTTTAGTGAGAAAAAAACACTGTTAATGGAATTCCTATTTTATATAGAAAGAATGACAAATATAAATAAACGAGTATAATATGACAGCGGAGGTTATTATTATGAATATGAGTTTTCAAGATTACGTGGCACACTATTTTGAGCCAAGTGATTTTACTATTTTCTTATTAATTGCATTTGGATTACTAGTAGCTATTTATGCTGTTTTTTATACCTATTCAAAAGGAAAATACAAGAATCCACAGAGGGCAAAGGAGGAGTTTTTCTTTCTCTCAGAGAGATTCTATGAATTGATTTTTTCAGGCGGAAGCATAATCGGTTTCATGGCTGTATATTTTTATCTGGATTTCTTTAATCATTCAGGTGCATTTTTTGAATTCTGGGATAAATACAGTGATTATCTTCTGCTTGTGTTTATGATAATCTCGATTGTATTTAATTCATTTTTGGACCATGTGCTAATAAAGCTAAAGAGAATTCACAGGGATGAAATGGCATCTATTCGCCTTATTGGAATGCTTTATATGATTTTGATTTTTGGATATATAAAGTTTATCTATGAGGATAACAACTATGATATGTTTATCGCATATTTCTTGACTCTGATGATTGGTCGTTTTGTTTATTTTGATGCCAGCTTCAAGGATTTCCTTAACTGTGTCAAGCTTGCAGCAGCCAATATACCTATTATGATTATGGGACTTGCCTATCTTGGTATCATGTGCTTCTACGGTTACAGTACAGGATATTTGCTCAAGCACAATGGTGTTATCACCAATATTTTCTTTGTTCACTTGTTTATAATAGTTGCCATATTCTTCTTGCATTTCATTCCTGAAATTCTTTTTAAAAACAAGAAGAAGGGCAAGGGTGGAAATAAAAAACATAGAGATGAATATCTGGAAGATGACAATGAAGAGGAAATTGATTTAGAAATATTGGATTTATAAATCGATTTATGTTATAAATTTTAATCAGAAATGACAGGCAATTTGTGAGGTTTGAAATTATAATGACAGGAAAAACAACGAGAAATAGAATAATTTCTCTGGTAGCACTTCTTGCTACTGTTTTTGTTGTGCTTATTTCAAACATGATGATTTCTGAAAATGTTAATCATCACTGCCACGGTGAGGCTGACTGTCCAATTTGTTCATTAATACTTCAGTGTGAGAGGAACATCAACACTGTTGGCTCTGGTTTGATTATGGTAGTTGTAGCAGCCATGGTATTTTTCGTGGCTGCTGTTACAGTTTCTAATTATAAATATCAGTCTGTTCAGACTACACTTGTTTCCCAAAAGGTAAGACTAGATTCTTAAATCCATGCAACGACCGGCTTATATTACAGGAGTTTTGCTAAGCAAAACTCTATGTTTTAGTACAAATTTTTGCATGCATGAAAGGATTTTAAGATGAAGAAGAAAAATTTAATATTGGCAGTACTTTGCAGTTGTTTAATGCTTGTAGGTTGTGGAGCAAAGGGTGAGGTAACACCAGCTGATGCAGGAGAAGCAACTGAGGCAGCACAGGTTTCAGAGGATGGAAAGACTATTTCGGTTGTAACTACTATTTTCCCTGAATATGACTGGGTGCGTCAGGTGGTTGGCTCTAATTCGAATGTAGAGATTACTATGCTTCTTGACAATGGTGTTGACCTTCACAGCTATCAGCCAACAGCTGAGGACATTATGAAGATTGCTTCATGTGACTTATTTATTTATGTTGGTGGCGAATCAGATGAGTGGGTTGAGGATGCACTTGCAGAGTCAACAAATCCTGATATGAAGGTAATCAATCTCTTAGAAACTTTAGGCGACAAGGTCCAGGAGGAAGAAGTCGTAGAAGGAATGGAAGCTGAGGAAGAAGAGGAAGAAGAAGGCGAAGAAGGTGAAGAGGAAGAAGTAGAATATGACGAGCATGTTTGGCTTTCTCTCAAGAACGCTGAGATTCTCGTAGATGAAATTGCAAACAATCTTGCAGAGATTGATGCAGATAACGTAGATACATACAAGACAAATGCTGCAAATTATGTAACTGAGCTTACAGCTTTAGACGAAAAGTATGCAACTGCAGTTAGCGAAGGAACTGCAGACACAATCCTGTTTGGTGACAGATTCCCATTTAGATATCTTGTAGATGACTATGGTTTAAATTACTATGCAGCATTTGTAGGTTGCTCAGCTGAGACTGAGGCAAGCTTTGAGACAATCAATTTCCTTTCAGAAAAAGTTGATGAGCTTGGCTTAAAGACAGTGCTTACTATTGAGAATTCAGATCAAAAAATAGCTGAGACTATTATTTCTAATACAAAAAATAAGGATGCTCAGATTTTGGCAATGGATTCTATGCAAACTACAACAAGTGAAGATGTTGCAAATGGTGTTACATATCTTGGTGTAATGGAAGAAAACTTAAAGGTTCTTACAGAAGCTTTGAAGTAAAAAGGAGATATTATGGCTATTCTAACAGCTAAGGAGCTGGCAGTAGGTTATGAAAGACAGCCGGTTCTGAAAGATATAAACTTTCAAATTGAAGAGGGAGATTATTTTTGTATTGTAGGAGAAAATGGTTCTGGTAAAACAACTCTTATGAAGACCATTCTTGGTCTTTTGCCTCCAGTGGAAGGTTCTATAGAAGTGGGGCAGGGACTTATGAAAAATCAGATTGGATATTTACCACAGCAGTCTGATGTGCAGCGAGATTTTCCGGCTACAGTATATGAGATAGTTCTCTCAGGCTGCCAGAATAGTCTAAAGGGATTTTTTTACAGCAAGGCCCAAAAGAAAATGGCCCTTGAAAATATTGAAAAAATGGGAATATCTCATTTGAAAAACAAGTGCTACAGGCAACTATCAGGTGGACAGCAGCAGCGAGTTCTATTAGCCAGAGCTCTTTGCGCTACCACCAAAGTGCTGCTTTTAGACGAGCCTGTGGCAGGCCTAGACCCTAACGTAACAAAGGAAATGTACGAATTAATTGGTCAGCTAAATTCTCAGGGCCTTACTGTCATCATGATTAGTCATGATTTGGAGAATGTTAAAAAATATGCCACAGCAATTTTTGACGTAAATAAATTAGATGTCATAAAAACATCAGATGAAATTCAGTCAAGCAAGGAGGTGGGAGCATGCTAGAAAAATTAACTTTGTATATGACTTTTCCATATGTTAGATACGCAGTGATTGTAGGTATATTAATTGCTCTATGCTCCTCACTGCTTGGCGTAATACTTGTACTTAAAAGATTTTCATATATTGGTGATGGATTATCACATGTGGCCTTTGGCGCCCTAGCCATAGCCACAGTCCTTAATTTTACCAACAGAATGATTATCATTCTTCCTATTACAGTACTTACAGCAATACTAATACTGAAGAATGGAAACAACTCCAAGGTAAAGGGCGATGCCGTTATAGCCATGCTATCTGTAGGTGCATTAGCATTTGGATATTTACTTATGAATTTATTTCCTGCATCGGGAAATGTATCAGGAGATGTATGCTCCACACTATTTGGCTCCACCTCACTTCTGACACTTAAAAGCTCAGAGGTATGGGTAAGTGGAATCCTATCTATCCTAGTAGTGGTCGCATTTATCTTTTTATACAACAGGATATTTGCAGTTACATTTGATGAGGACTTTGCCCGTGCAGTGGGTACAAAGGTAAGTGTTTACAATCTACTCATAGCAACAATAACAGCTGTAATTATCGTACTTGCAATGAACCTAGTTGGCTCGCTGCTCATATCGGCCCTAATAATTTTTCCGGCCCTTTCAGCAATGAGCATACTAAAAAGTTTTAAAGCAGTAACAATTTTTTCAGCTATCATTTCTGTCACATGTGCACTGATTGGATTCTTGGTTTCTATTTTACAGGGCACACCAGTAGGCTCAACGATTGTTGCTGTTGATGCCATAATGTTCATAATCTGTTACATAGTCGGTAAAATCAAGGGATAGGAGTACTTATGAAAAAAATCAATGTAATAATTCTAAGCGCGCTTTTGGCATATAACCTAGTGGCCTGCGGAAATTCATCAGAGGAGAAGGCCTCAAAAGAGGACTCACAAACTAATGCATATGCTTCAGCAGACATATCAGATGACATCACTGCAGTAGATGATATCCAGCAACAGGATGAGGAAATGGAAGAAGTACAATCTGTAGCCGGTGACCCAAGTGTAGACGTTGACTTAACAGTACTTTCGGCTACACTCATTTACTCTGAAGTCTTCAATATGGTTACATCCCCAGCAGACTACGAAGGCAAAACTGTAAAAATGGAAGGCACCTGCAACATGTACCAGGACCCTGACACAGGCAAAAAATACTACGCCTGCATCGTACAGGACGCCACCCAGTGCTGCTCCCAAGGCCTAGAGTTCGTCCTAGACGAAAATACATATACCGAAGACGACTACCCAAAAGTAGGTGACGAAATCACAATCAAGGGAACCTTCACCACCTACCAGGAAAATGGAAACACCTACCTAACAATGCTAGATTCCACTTTAATCTAGCAACCAAACCGTCACCGCATATTTTTTCATGGCCCCTCCACTGGCCCGCCCCAAGGCTCATAGGATATCGATTACGCGAATATTTTTAGTTTTTCACGCGCAAAAATTGGCGACAGCCATGTGTCTTTCTAAGAATGAACTGTTTTCAAAAATGTAGCTCTTCTGTGTGGACACCTATTTTGTATAAATGGCAGTCTTGCAAAATGATTCTAAAGAGGGTGTTATGGGCTCATGATACATTCACTAAGAAAAATTAAAAAAAGAGTTTTGTATATATTGGCGCCGTGCTCCATGCAACGTCGTGTTGCTTACGCACTCTCGCCGCCGTCCGTGGCGGCTCGTGCCAATAAATTACAAAACTCTTTTTTATTTTTCTAAGCTCATTCCAAAATCGCCCATAACACCCTCAGAACCATTTTTAAACTGCCAACATAGTGTACCGAGTGTCCACACATAAGCTACCTTTTTGAAAACTGTAAAGGCTTGAGAAAGACACATGAAATGTATGGCGACAATTTGCGCAGTAGAAAAACAAAATATTCATGCGTTGATATCCTATGAGCCTTGGGGCGGGGCCGGTGGAGGGGCCATGTAGATTATGGTAGGCGGTGACGGTTTGTGATTGATTAAATTGGAAAGTGGGTGTATTATTTAGGTAGGTGTTTCGAACGTAGTTTCGGAACGGTTATTCGATTTTGACGAGAGTGGAGTAGTTTTTTGTTTATGAAGCAATATATGGTTATAGATTTAAAGAGTTTTTATGCTTCGGTGGAGTGCTCGGACAGAGGGCTGGATCCTATGAAGGACAATCTGGTGGTGGCAGATGTGGCCAGGAGTCGGGGCACTATTTGTCTTGCGATTACGCCGGCTATGAAGGCTCTTGGAGTGAAAAATAGGTGCCGAATATTTGAGATTCCAAAGTCTATAGAGTATATTGCGGCAGTGCCTAGGATGCAGCGCTATATTGATGTGTCGGCGGAGATTTATGAGATATATCTGTCCTATATTTCAAAGGAGGATATACATGTATATTCCATAGATGAGGCATTTTTAGATGTTACGGCGTATCTGGATTTGTACGGGATGAGTGCCCATGATTTGGCTATTAAAATCATGGACGAGATAAAAGAAAAGCTTAAGATTAGAGCTACTTGCGGTATAGGCACTAATATGTATTTGGCCAAGGTGGCACTTGATATTTTGGCTAAGCATTCGCCGGATTTTATAGCTGAGCTTGATGAGGAGGGCTTTAAGAGGCGGCTTTGGAAGCATAAGCCATTGACTGATTTTTGGAGGATAGGTCCAGGGACTATGAGGCATTTGGCTACACTTGGACTTTTTACACAGGAGGATATTGCTAAGGCACCAGAGAAGCTGCTGCTCAAGCATTTTGGTGTCAATTCAGAGTTTTTGATTGACCATGCCTGGGGTAGGGAATCCTGCACTATTTACGATATTAAGCACTACACTAATAAGTCCCATTCTCTTTCTTGTGGGCAGGTGTTAATGAGGGATTATACCTATGATGAGGCGATTACGGTTTTAAAGGAGATGGTGGGAGAACTGTCTTCAGATATGGTGGCTAATCAGGTGGTTAGCAATTCATTTTCACTTTATATTGGATATTCCTATGATTCCTATATGTCTACAGGCGGGGGCACGACCATTCAGGTCAGGACCAATTCAATCCGTATTATGCAGGATGCTTTTGTGCAGCTGTATAGGAAATTTGCCCAGCCAGATGGATTGATTAGGAGATTTAATATATCGGCCAATGGAATCGTGGATGAGTGTTACGAGCAGTATAGCTTTTTTGTGGACCCGGTTGTTATGGAAAAGGATAGACAGATTACTAGGTCGGCAAATATGCTTAAAAATAAATTTGGCAAGAATGCCATATTAAAGGGGATTGATTTGCTGGAGGAGGCTACTCAGATGGAGCGCAATATGCAAATTGGTGGTCACCTTGCAAACGGGAGGGATGAGAATGCCTAGAGCAGATAGAGCCAGCCAGTTTATGCCATTTGCGGCACTAAAGGGATTTGAAGAGGCCCTGGCTGCCAAAGAAAAGATAATTGTACCCAAGGTGGAGCTTTCTGAGGATGCCCTAGAATACTTGGATTTTCAGATTAGTAAGCTGCGGGTAGGAGATAGAGTTACCGTGGTATATTACGAGGATGATGCCTACGTTAAAAAGACTGGCATGGTTACAAAGATAAATCCACAGGCGGGATATTTGACTGTAGTTACTACGGATATTGGATTTGAAGATATTAGGGATATACAGTTTTAAGCAAAAAAAAAGGACACGGTGTGCCCTTATTTTTTGTTTTTCTTGTAGATTCTCTTTTCTTCGTACATTTTGCTGTCGGCAATAGAGATGACTTTGTCCAAATCCAATGACTCGTGCATAGTGGTTTCGTAAAATCCTATGCTGGCTGAGACGGTAAATCCTAAGAGATTGCTTTTGTCTTTTAGGATTTCATAAATCATAGTTTTTATAAGATTGACATCGCAGTCTCCCAGTATGAAGGCAAGCATTTCATCGCCGCCAAATCTGGCACAGAGAGCACCCTTAGGACAGGCTTCTTTTAGAGATTCAGCCACAGCAGAAATTGCAGCGTCCCCTGCACTGTGTCCTAGATTATCATTGATTTGTTTCAGGCCATTTAAATCAGACATGATGACAGTTGCTTTTCGGCCGTCGTGTTCTGGTGCATATTTTAATTTTTCAAATTGCTCTAGGAAAGCCAGTCTGTTGTAGAGGCCGGTGAGGGCATCATGCTGGTAGATTTCCTGAAGCTTGTTTCTCAGATAGTGCTGATAGCGCATGCTGACGTAGCCGCCGATACCCATGCTTAGGCTGTTGGTTATGCTAGGTGTTTTGGCGTATTCTATCATCTGGTATCGAGGATATGTATAGCAGACAAATCCAGGGGATTTACCCATATAATCAAGGCTGTTAAAGATGAGAGGATAGCCAAGCTCTAAAATTTGATCAAGATTTGGAATGATATCCTCTGGATTGTATGGTTTGATCCCCTCCTTAGAATCGTAGGCATCGTAGAATATTACCTTTTCCCCAGGCTCTACATCTTCTAGGAAGAAATTGTTTTCAAGATCAAGGCATGACTTTTCAATTACACAACAGACGAACTCAGTCATAGGGTTTCTCAGATAGTGAATGCATTCGTTTAGGGTCTGACTGGCCATAACTTTTGCGGTGATGACCTGCATGATGTGGATGTCATCCTGGTGGTGATAGAATCTGTTGTTAAGTCCGCTTATGGCAGAGAGCAAATCTTGGGTGCATCGAGGACAACCACAGGATTCATTGGGAATAAATTTTGGCTCAATCCATTTATCCAAATTTCTATTGCCATCGATTAGAGACAAAATAGTATCCATAATAGTGTTTGCAAGGTCTGCGCTGTCAGTTATTGAGGTGGTAATTCCAGGCATAGACCAAAAGGCCTCGTCGATTCCGTCGAAGCCACTTACAATAACCTGTTCTGGAATTTTAACTCCTGCATTTTGGAATACGTCACAGACATTGATGGCCATTATGTCGTTGGCACAGATAACTGCCTCAGGCAAGGTGTCACGCTTAAGAAGCTCATAGGCGGCCTCACGAGAAGGCACAGACCAAAAGTCACCGTAGCTTAGCATAGAGTCATCGTACGGGATTCCATTTTCCGCGATGACTTTTTTAAAGACTTCAATTCTCTCGTTTGAAAACTCGCTAAAACGCTTTCCGGCCATAAAATGTGGGCGAGTGACATGATGGTCCTCGATTATATGGCGGACAACTTTTTCGAAACCCTTTTTATAATCATATCGAACCAAGGAAACATTTTCGTATTCTCCATCTACGATAATGGTTGGCACCTCGGCTTCGTTGGCTTTGTTTATGATATTTTGAACGGTGTTACGACTCTTGATTTTTTCATCTCTAATCACAACAACATCAACTTTGTCATAAGGAATCAAATCAAATACTTTTGTCTCTGCAAGATTATCTCCGCTGTTTCCAATCTCATTGTTTATAGCATAAATGAACATGCGACAATCGTGAGCCTTTAAAAGTTCATTAAGCTCAGTGACAAATTTGAATTCCTGTGAATCGTAAACACGATATTCGCATAAGGCTATAATCGTTTTTCCGTTAATCATCTTTCCTCCCTAATACTTATGTCCATGAATTAGCCGTTTTGGAGTATTTTACTATATGATTATGAATTTTCTGTTTCTACTAAGTTACTATTCACAGTTATAAATATTTAAAGATTATTCTAGTCAAGCTTGCTTGTAAGAGAATAATCTTTAAATATTTATAAACTGGAATCAGTGACTTCACCCACATGAATAATGTTAAGTGCGTCAGCACTGAGAAAGAAGTCTGAAAGACTTCCATTATGAATGAGGGTGGAGTAACTGTGAATAGTAACTGTGAATAGTAACTGGAGTACAGGTTTCTTTGTGTTTAATGTAAAACAGGGAAGGATAAGGTTGCTTATATTTTGTTAAATGCATACTATATTTATAGAGGGGACATACAAAGGAGCGTAATTATGAAAAAAAGATTGTTAAGTTTGGTCCTTGCTACAAGTTGCATATTCGGACTGGTAGCATGCAAGGACGATGAGAAATCGCAAAAAGACGAAAAGGATTCAAAGACAGAGAATTATGCATCGGGTCAGGAGTCTTCAGATGAGGGTGATATCGGGCTAGGCAAACAGGAATATATTGTAAATTCAAGCTATAAATCCAATACACTTTATGCTTTTGATGAAAAAGGAAACAAGCTAGAGGAGTTTAATGTAGATAAATTAAATGAATATATGGACAAGGCTGGCTATAAGCCAGATTTTGTAAGTGTAAGTGCTGCAGATGATGGTGTCTTGTATTGCCATTATGCAGATTATGATAATGATGACTATAAATTTTTAGCTTTAGACTATAAAACCGGTCAGGTAGAAGCCATTGATGGATTGCTTGATAATGCAAGTACTGTAATCAGTTATTGCTATGATGGCAAGATATATTCTGCTAAATATGATTATGATACAAACGTATATCAGGAAACGGCTTATGAAAAGGATGGAGATGACTTTTCATTTAAAGAAGTTAAAGACGAGGAAATTGAGATTGAAAATCATGATGTTTTATACAACGGAGATGGCAAAGTAAACCTTGCAAATAGAATGTTTGATGACATAGGATTTGCCCTTGTTGAAATACGAACAAATGGCAAGCGAGACGGAATCGGCAAGCTTACTTCGGATGGGAAGGTAGAGAAGGTTGAAGGATTCAAAGAAAAAAGTTATAGTTCTAAATGCTACAATGAGAACTATTTTGTCTTCAGTTGCTATGATGATGAGACATATACAGATGAGGGATTTTTTGTCTATGATTTTGCCACAGGAAAAACAGCTGAGTTAGACATACCTGTTGATGCATCTATAATCGGAATGCAAAATGATACTTTCTATTACCAGGCAAAATCTGATTCCTGGGAAGATGATTTGGATTACAACATTTATGCTTATGATTTAGATACAAATAAATCAGAGTGTATTTATACAGTTGAACACGTGGCTGGTGCTGGCAGTTTATTTACTTACACAGTTGCCTATGGTGATACAATTTATGTAGCCAATGTAGATGGTGAGCAGTTAAAGCTTTATAAAGTGGATAAATCAGGTGATATAAGGGATTTAGACTGCCCAATCAAATCATATAGCGCATTTAAATATGGTACGGTTATAAGTGATTATAATGAAGTTAAATGTGAATACTGCGACGCTACTCTATATACAGTATATGAAGAAGCTTTTGTATTAGATGACAAGTACTCACCTTGTGCACAGCAGATTAATGATACATTAAAGGCTAAGCTTGATGCAGCTATGGCATATACCCCTGAGTATGATGAGGATGAGTGCGAGTATCATCAGGACGAGTTGGATAAAGAGTCAGATGATGTTACTGTTACTGGTGTTAAAATTATTAACGATAATTACCTGCTAGTTGATATGGACTCTTATTGGTATGGTGGTGGAGCTCATGGTATGCCAGGTATGTGGGAGTACATTTTTGATTTGACTACTGGCGAAGAGCTTACATTTGCAGATTTCTATTCTGGCACAGAAGAGGACTTTAAGAATCTTGTAGCCACAAAGGTTAAAGAAGATTTTGAGAGCCAAAGCGCTGAGGGTCAGACTCCTTATTACTTTGCTGAGACTGCTGAGGATATTTATAACACTGCATATGATTATGTATCTTTGGATAATGCTAATATACTTTTTGATGAGGATAAGGTGACTTATTACTTCTATCCTTATGATTTAGCAAGCTATGCCGATGGATTCCAGTATTATGAATTCACATACGAGGAAATCTTAGGCACAAATACATTAACAAGATAATTATTGGAGATGAATATGGCTTTAATTAGTGCATTTGATGTTTTGGGACCAAATATGATTGGCCCATCTAGTTCCCATACAGCTGGTGCTAGTTCTATTGCTTATTTGGCATGGAAAATGGCTGGTGGCAATATAAAAAAGGTAAAGTTTATTCTCTACGGTTCATTTGCAGAGACCTACAAGGGCCACGGTACAGATAAGGCCCTGCTAGGGGGCATACTTGGTTTTAAGACAGATGACACTAGAATTAGAGACTCCTTTGCTATCGCAGAGGAGAGAGGCGTTGAGTTTACATTTGAGATAAATGAAACAGAGACGGACATTCATCCTAATACAGTTGATATTTTTATTGAGACAGAAGAGGGCAGAGCTCTTGATATAAGAGGAGAATCAGTGGGAGGCGGCAAATGCCGCATAGTGAGAATTGACGGAGTTCCCGTTGATTTTACCGGCGAGTACAGCGCTGCCATTGTAGTTCAAAAGGATATGCCTGGTGTAATCAAGCACATTGCTAGCGCAGTTAGCGATAGAGATATTAATATTGCATTCATGAGACTTTTCAGGGAGGGCAAGCACGAGAGAGCCTACACAATTGTGGAGACAGATGGCACCTTGCCTGATGATTTAAAGGATGCAATTCTAGATAATCAGTACGTTGAAGATGTAATGATTGTACAAATTTAGTTGTAAAGAGGCTTTGTATGGATTTTAAAAAAGCAGCAGAAATGATAGCACTTTGTGATAGCAATAATATGACAATATCTCAGGTGATGAAGCAGCGTGAATGCCATGTGTTTGAGACCACTGAGGAAGAGATAGTAACAAGGATGGAACAGGCCTGGCAGATTATGAAGGATTCTGCCACGGAGCCTACTACAAAAGCTGTTAAATCAATGGGTGGGCTTATTGGTGGAGAGGCCAAAAAATTGACAGACCATCGTCTAGCTCAAAAGAGCATACTTGGTGATGTGGTAAACAAGGCAATCACCTATTCAATGGCTGTTTTAGAGGTAAATACATCAATGGGCCTTATTGTGGCTTCTCCAACTGCCGGCTCTGCAGGAGTTTTGCCAGGAGTTATGTTGGCCCTTCAGGAGGAGTATAATATCCCTGATGACGGAATTATAGATGGACTTTTCAACGCCAGTGCCATTGGCTATCTTGCTATGCAAAATGCAACAATAGCAGGAGCTGTGGGCGGATGTCAGGCGGAGATTGGCGTAGCTGCAGCAATGGCTGCCAGCGCGGCAACAGAGCTTATGGGCGGTACACCTCTTCAGTGTACATATGCAGCTTCTACTGTTCTTATGAATATGCTTGGATTGATATGTGATCCTGTGCTGGGACTTGTGGAATATCCATGTCAGAATAGAAATGCATCTGGTGCAGCCAATGCTCTCATTGCTGCTGAGATGGCCCTTGCAGGCATCACCCAGATGATTCCTCTTGATGAAATGCTTGAATGTATGTATAACGTGGGCAAGCGTCTACCTGCGGAATTCAGAGAGACGGCAAAAGGTGGTTGTGCCACAACACCTACTGCTTGCGCCCTTTGCAAATCGAAATAATAAATGATTCTATAGCGGCTACTAGCCTTTTATAAGGGCCTAGAATGCCGCTTTTTTTAACGAATAAATAAGCAAGCTCTGCAAGAGCTATACCTGCAAATGTGTCCACTATAACGTGCTGTTTTGTGGTCAAAGTAGAGATGCAAATTGCAAGTGCAATAATAACAGAAAGTACCTTGTACCATCCAGGCACGACCTTTTGCTTTCTAACAGCAATTACACAGAACCAGCTTGTGAGACAGTGGATTGATGGGAAAAGATTGTCTGGGGTATCTATAGAATAAAGGAATAGCATTGCTTTATTCATAAGGCCTGTGTCAGCAATCTCAGGGCGCACAATTGTAGTAGGACATGTAACAAACAGAATGAAACATACTACTTTTGCGCAAAGGTCTGCACATAAAAAAGCGGCGGCTTCGTCTTCCGCCTGAATAGAACCAAGAGCGTAGTTTGCTATCCAGTAGATATAGCAGCCTAAATAAATGATTACAGTCCATGGCACAAGAGGGATAATATAGTCAAGTTTAATTGACATATTATAGTGATGGAATCCACTTGTTATAAGGCGGGTTCCGTAATATGTGATGCAATTGAAACCAAGTGCTAATAGCACCATAATGATTATTCTAAGTGTGGTAGCTTTATTTGTGTCTGCTTTCATAGACTCATTCTCCATTAAAAATCTATTTACCATAATATTGAATTATGTGGATATAATCAATCCAATCACAGAAATTTAAGAAAAAGTTTATTGTATTTAATAATTATTATAGGTACTATTTTCTTAAAGCGTATATTAACCGCTAGAAGGGATTATTATGGATGGTGTTTTTGATTATATAAAATGGTATGGTGAGTTTTCCTTTGAAGACAAGGCTCTTACAGAGGTAGACAATTTTATCCTTACAAAAATTGCATATTTGATAATAGAAGGAATCGAGTTTGACAAGCCTCATAGATTTAGGGATGTTGTGAAGAAATTGGAGGCTACTTGCGGTATTAGAGGCTGTTTTTACGGCAAGGAGCAGATAGTTATTGATGCTGCCAATTCCAAAAGATATGGGGATATGTATGTCAGCAACTATTTGGATATATACGACCAGAGTATTTCTGCCCAGTTTGCAGCCATGACATTTGATCTGACAGAGGATGTGAGATTTGTAGCATATCGTGGTACTGATGAGACTTTGGCAGGTTGGAAAGAGGATTTCATGATAAGCTTTATGGAGACAGAAGCTCAGAAGAAGTCCTTAGAGTATTTGAAAGATAGTTTTGATGGAGTTCACAAGGTATACGTAGGTGGCCACAGTAAAGGAGGCAATCTAGCTCTCTATGCGGCAGCCCATCTGGAGGATGAGGAGCTTCAAAAGCAGCTTAAATACGTATATATCAATGACGGACCAGGTCTTTGTCCAGAGGTTTGCGACAATACCTGCGTAGCCCGTATTAAGAATAAAGCAATGAGATTTATGCCGGAATATTCTGTCTTTGGCAAGCTGTTTGAAGAGACTCAGATTCCTGGAAAGATAGTAAAAAGTAGCGCAGAGGGTGTGGCTCAGCACGATTGCGTAAGCTGGGCAGTTGACCATGGTAACCCAGACTACAGCGATAGCTTTTCTCCGGGAAGTGTTTTTATAAATCAGATTCTAGATCAGTGGATTGAAAGTGTTAACAATGAAAGACGTATAAGCTTTGTAAACAATCTATTCAACGCCATAGAAAAAAGTGGTTATACCACAACCACTGAGATTATGGAAAAGGGACCTTTTGCCATTGAAAAGATACTTATTAAGCTTCTAGCTCTTGATAAAAAGACCGTTAGAACTCTGATGAAGCTGCCTGTCACAGCAGCTTTAGATAGGGCTCCGGATGAAGAAAAGGTCAATATTATTCGCAAAAAGGTTAAGAAAAAAGAGTGGCTGTCATCAATATGTATGATTTTGCTTAGCGTCATTCTTTTTATGGTGCCTGAATATACACTTCAGGTGGGCATTAGTCTAGTATTGCTTGCCATAATTCTTTTTGAAATAGGCGTTACTATCAGACACTTGTACAAGGCAGGGGGGAACCTGCAGGAGGAATCGGGGCGAGTCTATGTATGCATTGTAATGATAGGCGTATACGCGATGCTTCTAGTTAAAGAGGATGCACTTTTCTTTATAGGAAGTGTGGCTATTGGCGTGGCATTCTTGTTCTGGGCCTATAGAAATGCCATAGCTTACAAGAATTTGTGTGCTAACACAGAGAAAAAGGACCAGCGACTGGAAAAGGTAAAATTACTTGTAGAAATTGTTGTTTTAATTATCCTAAGTGCCTTTATTTTTGTGGCGCCAAAGGATACGCTTACTTGGTATATGACTTTCCTTGCAGTAGTTTTTCTGGTTGATGGAATTGTAAACTTGATAATAGTTTTGCGAAATTTAATTTTACAAAATCGAAAATAGGTGTTACAATATCTCTGAATTCATGTGGAATTATTTAGGGAACAGTCCACAGGAATCTGGCGTAGCCAGATAGCTTTTTTGGAGGTTATATTAAGGAAATGAAAGAGTATAGAGAAGAGTTTTTTAAGGGTGAAAGAGCGCTTTTTGCAGTAGATGGCGCTAAGATATATGACTGCATTTTTGACGAGGGTGAGTCACCACTAAAGGAGAGCAAAAATGTAGAGATATATAATTCCCAATTCAAATATAAATACCCAGTTTGGTATTCTAACAATGTTCTGATTCAAAACTGTAATTGGCTTGAGATGGGACGTTCCGGAGTTTGGTACACCAACAACATTACAGTTAAGGACTCTCTTATTACAGCACCAAAGAATTTCCGTAGATGCGACGGAGTAACACTTGACAATGTTTCTCTTACAAATGCTGAGGAGACATTTTGGAATTGCAAAAATATTACTCTTAAAAATGTCAATGCCAAGGGTCATTATTTTGCAATGAACTCTGAGAATATTCAGATTGATGGTCTTAGACTTGATGGTAATTATTCTTTTGATGGTGCTAAGAATATCACTATCAGAAATTCAGTTTTACTTTCTAAGGACTCATTCTGGAATGCAGAGAATGTAACTGTTTACGATTCATATATCTGCGGTGAGTACTTAGGTTGGAATTCAAAGAATCTTACATTTGTAAATTGTACAATCGAAAGTCTCCAGGGACTTTGCTATATTGATACTATTACAATGAAAAACTGCAAGTTGATTAATACAACTTTAGCATTTGAATATGCTAAGAATATTGATGCAGAGATAACAAATAAAATAGACAGTGTATTTAATCCAGAAAGCGGAGAGATTAAGGCTGCAGAGATTAAGACACTTATTGTTGAAAAGGACCAGGTAGACCCATCTAATACTAAAATCATATGTGATGCAATCGGCGAGAAGCAGGATGTGGTTGAATGGAGAAGAACTAACTAGAACTGGAGGCATATATGGGAAAATACGATTTTGATAAGCAGATTGATAGACGAGGCAGCGGTTCTTTAAAGTGGGATGTGGCTGAAAACGAGCTTCCTATGTGGGTGGCTGATATGGATTTTCAGGCTGCTCCTGAGATTAGAGAGGCTCTTAGTGCAAAAATAGAGCACGGTGTTTTTGGCTATTCTGATTTAGTTCCAGAGTGGTATAGTGCTTATCAAAACTGGTGGAAGAATCGCCATGATTTTACAATCCAAAAGGAATGGCTGGTTTTCTCCACAGGTGTAATCCCATCTCTTTCTTCTATCGTTAGAAAGCTTACTACACCAAATGAAAAGGTTATCCTACAGACGCCTGTTTACAATATTTTCTTTAATAGCATTGTAAATAACGGCTGTAAGCCTCTTGAGAATCCATTGAAATATGAGAATGGAGAGTATTCAATGGACTTTGAGGACCTAGAGGAAAAGATGGCTAATCCTCAGGCTACTCTTATGTTTTTGTGCAACCCACAGAATCCAGCATCTAAAATCTGGAATAGAGAGACTTTGGCAAAAGTGGGTGAGCTTGCCAAGAAATACGGGGTAGTTGTAGTTTCAGACGAAATTCACTGCGATATTACAGCCCCTGGTACTGAGTATATTCCTTTTGCTTCAGTATCTGAGGATTGCGCTATGAACAGCATTACCTGTATTGCACCAACTAAGGCATTTAATATTGCTGGACTTCAGACATCAGCTGTTTTTTCTGCTAATCCTTTCCTTAGACACAAGGTATGGAGAGCACTTAATACTGATGAGGTTGCAGAGCCAAATGTATTTGCTCAGGCTGCTACAATTGCTGCCTTTACTAAGGGGGCAGATTGGCTTGATGAGATGCGTCAGTATGTATTTGAAAATAGAAAGATAGTCGAGGATTATGTAGCGAAGGAAATCCCTGGTATTTCTGTTGTTAAGGGGGATGCTACATACCTGGTTTGGATTGATATTAAATCACTTGGCAAATCAAGCGATGAGGTAGCTCATTTCATCAGAAAGGAAACGGGATTATATATCACTGAGGGTATTGAATACGGTGAGGCTGGCAGATATTTCCTTAGAATGAATGTTGCCTGTCCAAAAGCTACTTTGATGGACGGATTAGAGAGATTGAAAAGAGGCATTAATATACTTACTGCCAAATAGAATACATGATAACAACAAAGCCCTAGGCAATGCCTAGGGCTTATTTAATGTTAACTATTCAACTTTGTGTATGAAATTAAGCTGGTCTAGTCGCTTCATGTAAGTGCTGAGGCGCTCGTAAAGAGGCTCTGCTTCATCACCGAATTTATCGTGGACTAGAAGACCTATGTCATAGATGCTGCGCTTGCCATCGATAGAAGAGAAGATAAAACTTCCAAGTCCTTCTAAGGTGATATGGCTAACAGCCGGCTTTTTGAAAAACTTCTGAGCTATACGATTGGTAAAGCCCTTATTTTCCATTTCTACAACTACCTGTCCGGATTCATTGAAAGACCAGGACAAGTCTTCTTTTATAGCATATACAAAATCTAAATAATTGTTATTATTTTTCATTCTTCTTTCCCATTGCTGACTTTAAAACAGCTGCTGATACAAGGATGATAAGAATAAGTGCTGGGATATTTCCTGTAGGAATTACCGCGCTTAGGTTCATAGCATCTGTAAGACCAGTTACTGTAAGGATAGCAAGTAATACACCTACGATACCCTCACCAGCGATAAGACCTGAGCAGAAGAGGATACCCTTTCCTGACTCATCGTTCTGAGCACCGAACTTCTTGTCAGCAAACTTTCTGATGAGACCACCAATCATGATTGTTGAAGAAAGCTCAAGTGGAAGGTAGAGACCGATTGAAACAGGAAGTGCTGCAATACCAAGGATTTCAACAACGATTGAAATAAATGCACCGATGAAAATAAGTGCCCATGGAAGCTTGCCATTCATAACACCTTCGATGATCATTTTCATCATTGTAGCCTGTGGAGCTGCAAGAGCATCTGAACCAAATCCATATGCTGAATCAAGAAGAATCATAACACCACCGATAGCAAGAGCTGCTGCGATAGTACCGAAGATCTCACCGATCTGCTGCTTCTTAGGTGTAGCACCAAGGATGTAGCCTGTCTTTAAATCCTGTGATGTATCACCAGCCATACATGCTGCGATACAGATAACAGAACCGATTGCGATAGCACCCTGCATACCGTGTACGCCTGTGTCGCCAAGAACCTTAAGGATGATTGTTGCAATAAGGATAGTAGCGATTGTCATACCTGAAACTGGGTTGTTTGAGCTACCTACAAGACCAACCATACGTGAGCTTACGGCACTGAAGAAGAAACCGAAGATTACGATGATGATTGCACCAACTAATGTAACAGGTACTGCAGGTACAAGCCAGATTGCAAGGATAAGTAAAAGAATTCCGCCAAGTACTACGCGGATATCTAAATCAAGAGCTGTACGCTCGCTAGAAGTCTGACCAGCTGTCTTGATGCTCTTGATAGAAGCTACGAAAGTTCTAACAATAAGTGGAAGTGTCTTGATCAAGCTGATGATACCAGCTGAAGCAACGGCACCAGCACCGATGTATTTGATGTAGTTAGACCAGATTGCTGCAGCACCGCTTGTAGCATAAAGCTCAGCTACTGAAACGCTTGCAGGATACATAACGATGTCACCACCGAATGTAACGATTGCTGGGATAAGTACGAACCATCCAAGAATACCACCGGCAAACATGTAAGCAGAAATCTTAGGTCCGCAGATATAACCTACAGAAACAAGAGCAGGATAAACCTCTGCTGAGAATTCTGTCTTAAGTGCCTCGATTTTAACTGTGAATACGCTCTGGATAGCAACGAGACCATCAACTACGAATTTAACAATAGCACCGATTCCCATACCAAGGAATACTGCCTTAGCAGAAGAACCACCTTCCTCACCGGCAAGAAGAACCTCTGCACAAGCTGTTCCTTCTGGATAAGGAAGAACACCGTGCTCCTGTACAATAAGTGCGCTACGAAGTGGTACCATGAAGAATACTCCAAGTAAACCACCGAAGAGGGCGATTACTGTAATAGTAACAAGTGAAGGAGTGTCCATTACGCCTTCCTTTGCCCAAATGAAAAGTGCTGGCATTGTAAAGATTGCACCAGCTGCAAGTGACTCGCCGGCTGAACCGACTGTCTGTACCATGTTACTCTCAAGGATTGAATCCTTTCTCATGATAACACGGATAACTGCCATTGAAATAACGGCTGCTGGGATAGATGCAGATACTGTCATACCTACACGAAGTCCCAAATAAGCATTCGCTGCACCGAAGATAACGGCTAAGAGGATACCCATGATTATAGATGTAGGTGTCATCTCTGGTGTTATTTCACTGGCAGGAATATAAGGTTTGAATTCCTCATTCATGTCATATACTCTCCTTTATTTTTAAATGTCGGTTTAAATTATACCGACACTTTAAAGTGTTTGCAATTTGATGTATTAAAGCGCTAAAGCAAAACTTAAATTCACATTTGAGAAATATAACTCAAACCCGCGAAAAAATCACGAAAAGTTCACAATTAAAAAGTGGACTTTTCAGGGCCTAGAGGGTAATATAAAACATGTTCGTGACGACATAATAAATGTAGGGTAAAAAGTCGTCTTAGACGGACATGTAACAAAAGTAGGGCTTATTAATTGAATAGGGGAGGCACGAGAATGACAGTAGGTGAGATCATTACATGCACAGGACCAGAAGATTTGTACAGAAAGGCTGAGGACTTGCTTCTGAGTGGTATCAAGACAGTGTTTGTTGCACGAAACACTCTCAAGATCGTAAGCATGCCAGCTTCAGATAAATTGGGTTCATCAAATATTACTGTATTGCAAAAGAAATCATTAAGCATAGCCTAAAGAAAAAGAGTGATGGAAACATCACTCTTTTTTGGTGCATTAATTATTAATTAAGGAAACATCTAATGCAAGTATATTAAATTACGTTGAGCTTAAGTCTGTTGTAGTCTCGCTCCTCAAGAAGGTCCAAGATACGACGGGCTCTAGAGTACTGAGTTCTGTTGATGGAGATAATGCATACCTTGCTTGCGCCATTGTAAACTCTGCGTCTAAAGAAAGGAACCCTGCGCCATGACTTAGTGAAAGCAACTGACTGCTCTAAAAGCAGCTCAGAGGTTCTGTTAGATACGATTCTATTAGTGGTTCTACAAAGGACCACATCATTTCCGATATTCTTTGAAAGTTTTGGCTTCTTATTCATATGTCCTGTCCTTTAGTTTAAATGAATGTCTATTTTTTTCCCCATTGAATTAGCTACCTTAACCAGAAAATCCAAGGATGGATTGTATTTGCCGCTCTCCATACGGGAGATGTTGGATTTTTTGGTGCCGGCAATGTCAGCAAGTGCTGACTGGGTCATATTAAGCTGGTGGCGGGTGTCACGAAGCTCCTTAGCGATGGAATTACGAGCCGCTAATGCCTGGGGCGTGACAACTCCATCTGAATATCGATTCTTCATGGCATACCTCAGTTTTATATTATTAAGTTATCATATATGATAACACAAGGCAATAGTATTCACAACAAAAACATCCTTTTTTTAATAGGTGGAATGTACTATAATCTTTACTGAGATATTTTTTAATTTTTTAAATAGAAAGAGGTTTTAATATGTACGATTTAACAGGAAAAACAATTGTAGAAATCAAAGATTATGTTAATTCCCTCAGCAACGAGGAGTTAGATAAGTTTATAGAAGAAGTTGATTTTGCAGATTATGATTTTGATCTTGAGGCATTAGATTTACTTACAAGTTCTAGACTTTACGATTACATTCAGTATTCACACGGCGGAGAGGCTGAGATTACTTTCGACTAAAATTTTGACTTGAATCATTTGATGTGGAGGTTGTTATGGTTTCTAAGAAAAAGAAATTTGGTGCATTTATATTTGCAGTGATTTTTTCTATAGCTATAGTAGGTGGCATTTTTGGAGTTTGTTATTACAAGGGGATAGTTTCATACCCTTGGCAGATTAAGAATGTTACCTCTGCTGATAATACCATCGCTTTCTCTAAGGAAGAGACAGTTTCAGAACCAGAGGAAGTAGTAGTGGAGGAGAAGCCAGAGGTTAAGCCTAGTGTAGAGCCAGAGGAGACAAAGCCAGAGCCTGAGACTACTGTAGAGGAGCCAGAGACCACTGAAGAAGAGCAGAATGTTGATTTTGATTCATTGCTTTCAGAGGATGGCATTGCTAATACTGGTGTGAAAATGGACTATTACGGTGCTCTTTCTGTATCAGATGGCAAGCTTGTAGACTCACATGGCAAGGAAGTACAGCTTACTGGTATCAGTACCCACGGAATCAATTGGTTCCCTGAGTTTGCTACACCTGAGACTATTGCAAGCCTTAGAAACAATTTCGGAATCAATGTTATCCGTCTTGCTATGTATACTAGCGATTACAACGGATACTGCGTTGGTGGCAGTGACAATCAAAAGGATTTGATGGACAAAATTTGTAGCGCAGTTGATGCTGCTACAGAGAATGATATGTATGTAATCATTGATTGGCATACATTAAACGATGAGAATCCTAACACATACAAGGCAGAGTCTATACAGTTCTTTGGCGAGATGGTTCGCAAATATAAGGGTAATGACAATGTAATATACGAAATCTGCAACGAGCCTAATGGTGATACTACATGGTCAGATATTAAATCATACGCTAAGGAAGTTATCCCAGTAATCAGAAACGTAGATTCTGATGCTATTATTTTGGTGGGCACACCTGAGTGGTCTAGCGAATTAGAGTCAGTTCAGGATGATCCGCTTAATTTCAAAAATATCATGTATACATATCATTTCTATGCAGCAAGCCACAAGGATGACGCTAGAGCGGAGCTTGAGAGTGCCCTTGAGGCAGGCCTTCCAGTGTTCATTTCCGAGTATGGACTTGTGTCTGCAGATGGCAACGGAAGTGTTGACACTAAGGAAGCAAAAAAATGGTATGACCTTATAGACGAGTATAAATTATCATCATGTATCTGGAATCTTTCCAACAAGGATGAGGGCTCAGCTCTCATTAGCGCAGATTGCCAGAGTACATTAGATTGGAAATATGAGGACCTTTCAGAGGAGGGCAAGTATTTCTTCGACAAACTTTCAGAGGGGAACAAAACAGAAAATGACAACTAACGAGAAAATTGCAAAGCTCAGAGAATTAATGAGTGGAAGAGGGATTGATATGTACCTTATCCCTACAGATGACTTCCATTCTTCAGAATATGTTGGAGAGCATTTTAAGGCTCGCAGCTTTATTACAGGATTTACAGGTTCTGCTGGCACAGCAATTATAACTAAGACAGAGGCACACCTTTGGGTTGATGGACGCTATTTCGTTCAGGCTGCCAAGCAGATAGCTGATTCAGAGATTATTCTTGAAAGAATCGGTGAGCCAGGCGTTCCAGAAATAGATGAATTCATCGAAAAACATTTTGAAGAGGCAGGTTGCCTTGGATTTGACGGCAGATGTGTTTCTGCTAAAAATGCAGCTAAGTATTATGATATTGCAACTGAAAAGCAGGGCACACTTTTTACAACAGAGGATTTGGTAAATATCATTTGGGAGGATAGACCAGAACTTCCAAAGGCTACTACTTGGGTGCTTGAGGATGAGTACTCAGGAGAGAGCATGCAGGCTAAGATATACCGCATCCGTGACAAGATGAAAAAGAAAAAGGCTGATGCACATCTTATTTCAAGCCTTTATGACATAGCATACATTTTAAATATCAGAGGAAATGACATTGAAAATGTTCCTGTATTTTTGTCTTTCCTTCTTATTACAGACGATAGTGTAATTCTCTTTACAGACACAACTAACTGGCCTGAGGAGGTTATGAGTTATCTCAATGACAATAGCGTCAAGCTCTATCCTTACAATATGGTATATCACTATATGCAGAGTGCTGATATGGCTGACAGAAGAGTTCTTCTTGATGAGAGCCTTATTAATTACAATATTGTCAAGGAACTTAAGGGCTCAGCTAAAATCATCGATGGCAAGAACCCATCTGAGCTTATGCGTGCTATTAAGAATGAGACAGAGATTAAGAATACTAAAATAGCTCATATTAAGGATGGTGTTGCTTGCACAAAGGCAATTAAATACATAAAGGAAAATATTGGCAAGGTGCCAATGACAGAGATTACTGCTTCTGATTATTATGAAGCTAGAAGAAGAGAGCAGGAGAATTTCCTGGATCTTTCATTTGGTACAATCTCTGCCTATGGCGGCAATGCTGCTATGATGCACTATAGCGCTAAGCCAGGCTCAGAGGCTACCCTTAAGCCAGAAGGATTTTTACTTGTTGATTCAGGAGCGCACTATCTTGAGGGTACTACTGATATCACTCGTACAATTGCCCTTGGACCACTTACTCAGCAGATGAAAGAGTACTACACTGTAGTGCTTCGCTGTCATTTGAGACTTCTTGCTGCTAATTTTCCTAAGGGTGTTACAGGAGCCAACTTAGATGTGCTTTCACGTGGACCTGTTTGGGATATGGGACTTGATTATCGCTGTGGTACAGGCCATGGTGTTGGACATATTTTAAATGTTCACGAGGGACCTAATAATTTCCGTTGGAGAGTACCAAAGGGGCAGAATGCTGCAGAGCTTGTGCCAGGTATGATTACAACAGATGAGCCAGGTCTTTATATAGAGGATGGATTTGGCATCCGAATTGAAAATGAGCTTCTTTGCGTGGCTGGTGAGACTACAGAGTACGGCGACTTCCGTCACTTTGAGGCGATCACATATTGCCCAATCGATCTTGACCCAGTTATACCTGAGATGATGACAGAGGCAGAGAAGAAGACTCTCAACGATTACCATGCCATGGTTCGTGATACTCTTAAGCCATACCTTACTGATGAGGAATATGCATGGTTGGTTAGTGAGACTAGAGATATATAAAGCAGATTTTAGCTGTAACGAACATGGTTTATAGAGGATGATGATATGAAGTTACTTTTAATGGATGGTCACAGCATCTTAAATAGAGCTTATTATGGATTACCAGACTTAACAAATAGCGCCGGAGAACACACCGGCGCCATTTTTGGTTTTCTTAATATGATGTTTAAATTTATCGAGGATGAACAGCCAGATAATTTTGCTGTTGCCTTTGATGTACATGCGCCTACATTTAGACACAAGATGTACGACGCTTACAAGGGAACGAGAAAGCCTATGGACCCTGAACTTAGAGAGCAGGTGCCTCGTATTCAGGAGATTCTCAAGGCTATGGGAGTTCCTGTAATCACAATGGAAGGCTGGGAGGCTGATGATATCCTAGGTACACTTTCTCGTATAGGACAGGAAAAGGGTATGGATGTGACAATTGTCTCTGGAGATAGAGACTTGCTTCAGCTTGCCACAGACAAAATAAAGATTTCTATCCCAAAGACCAAAAAGACAGGTACAGAAATAGAGAACTATTTTGCTAAGGATTTTGAGCAAGCTTACGGAGTTACTCCAAAACAATACATAGACGTAAAGGCTCTCATGGGAGATTCATCTGATAATATTCCGGGAGTTGCAGGTATTGGTGAGAAGACAGCCTTCAAGTGGATTGCTCAGTATGGCTCTATCGAAGCGTGCCACGCCCATGTTTCAGAGATGAAAAAGGCTAAGGTGGTTGATAATTTTATAGAGCAGTGGGATACAGCAGTTCTTTCCAAGGAGCTTGCCACTATCAATCTCAACGCTCCAATAGAATTAGAAGAGGGCTCTACTAAGCTTGGCAATCTATTTACCGAAGAAGCATATTTGCTCTGTAAGAGATATGAGCTCAAAAAGCTTCTTCCTAGATTTGAAAATACAGATACCGCGAGTGTTACAGACAACACTGCTGATAGCTTTAAGCGTGCCAATGATTTCTCAGAAGTAGAGACATTCTTTGAGGATATTAAAAAGACAGGCAAGGCCTTTATCGGTGCCAGCATTATGGCAGGGGATGATAAGGTGATTCGCGGAGCAGCACTTTCTGACGGAGAGAGCACTGTTTACGTAGAATGTCAGGGATTTATTTCTGCAGATTATCTGTGCCACAAGTTAATGGAAATTTGCAAGGCCGGTGTGAGACTGTGCTTTTGGGATTTGAAAAATGTAATGCACCTGATTACTAATATTTTGTCAGATGATGAGAAAAAGGCAGTTATGGAAAAGGGTGGCAAGTCCCAGATTTTCCCTAACGCAGTTGATGTTTCAGTTGCAGCTTACCTTCTTAATCCTACTAAAAAGGAATACACAGCTGATGATGTGGCAAATGAGATGCTTGGAATTATCATTCCAGCGGCAGCTGATTTATTTGGTAAGAAAAAGCTAAAGGACGCTCTTTTAGATGATAGCTTACTTGAGGCCGTTACCACCTATGCTTGCTACGAGGCTTATGTTGCATATGGAGCCTTTGAAAAGGTGATGGCAGAGATTGAGACAGCTGGCATGGGACATATATTTACAGATATTGAGATGCCACTTCTCTATACTCTTTTTGATATGGAGATTCAGGGTATTGCCATGGACAAGGAAGCATTGGCTCAGTTCAGTCAGAAGCTTTCCACCAGAATAGAGGAGCTTGAAAAGGATATATACGCCCAGGCTGGTGAGGAATTTAACATCAATTCTCCTAAGCAGCTTGGTGTGATTTTGTTTGAGAAAATGGGAATAGAGGGGGGCAAGAAGACCAAGACTGGTTATTCTACTGCAGCAGATGTGCTTGAGGAGCTGGCTCCTGCCAACCCAATCATTGGTAGCATCCTAGAGTATAGACAGCTTGCCAAGCTTAAGAGCACATACGCAGATGGTTTGCAGCCATGTGTTGGCGAAGATGGCAGAGTTCACTCTACTTTCATGCAGACAGTTACTGCCACAGGACGCATCAGTTCTATCGAGCCAAACCTTCAAAATATTCCTATTAGAATGGAGCTTGGCAAGGAAATCAGACGAGTATTTTATCCAAAGGATGGATGCGTGTTCTTAGATGCGGATTATTCTCAGATTGAGCTTAGAGTGCTTGCACATATGTCAGGGGATGACAATCTTATCGGAGCTTTTAAGGCAGGACAGGATATTCATCGTTCCACTGCATCACTTGTATTTAACACTCCATTTGATCAGGTTACTGACTTACAGCGCCGCAGCGCCAAGGCTGTTAATTTTGGAATAGTGTACGGTATCAGCGCATTTGGCCTTGCTAAGGATATTGGAGTTGGACGTAAAGAGGCACAGGAATATATAGATAATTATCTTAAGGCATACCCTAAGATGCATACATTCCTTGAAGGACTCAAGTCAAGTGCCAAGGAAAAGGGCTATGCAGTCACACTATATGGAAGACGTCGTCCTGTTCCAGAGCTTAACTCATCTAATTTTATGAACAGACAGTTTGGCGAGAGAGTGGCTATGAATTCTCCTATTCAGGGAACTGCAGCTGACATTATCAAAATCGCCATGGTCAAGGTTCATGACAGACTTTTGGCAGAGGGACTTAAGTCCAAGCTCTTGCTTCAGGTTCACGATGAACTTCTAGTTGAAACATATATCGACGAGCAGGAAAAAGTGGAATCTGTTATTAGAGAAGAGATGGAAAATGCAGCAGAGCTTTCTGTTAAATTAGAGATAGATATGAACGAAGGCAGTAACTGGTTGGAGGCCCACTAAAAGCATGTATTTTATAGGTATCACCGGAGGCGTAGGTGCTGGCAAGAGCACAGTGCTTACCCTTCTTAAGGAAAATTTCAACTGCAAGGTACTGCTGGCTGATGAGGTTGCGGCCCAGCTTATGACACCAGGACACCAGTGCTTTGACAGAGTTGTGGCACTGGGCTGGCCGGAGAGCATTTTAGATGCTCAGGGTCAAATAGACAGACCTAAGATGGCTAGGTTTATGTTTGAGGATAATGACTTAAGACAGCAGGTCAATTCTATTGTTCATCCCGCTGTGGAGGCTGAAGTACTAAATCAGGTAGAATGTGAGCGGCGCAGGCACAATATAGAGTACTTTTTCTTTGAGGCTGCATTGCTCATAGAATGTGGTTATGGTAAACTTGTGGATGAGATGTGGTATGTTTTTGCCACCGTTGAAATCAGAGAAAAGCGTCTTATGGAATCCAGAGGGTACTCTAAGGAACGCATTGCAAATATGATTGCGTGTCAGCGAAGCGATGAGAGTTTTAGAGCTAATTGCGATTTTGTCATCGACAATAGCGGTAGCCCACAGGAGACATTAGAGCAGCTTAGAAAATATATTAAGTCTAAAGGGGACTAAGTTTATGGAGAAGAAAGATATCGTTTTTGGTCTAGATATTGGTACTAGAAATGTTATTGGTACTGTAGGATATTTAGATGGCGAGGAATTTCACGTAATTGCCCAGAATCTTAAAGAACATGATACCAGAGCTATGCTTGATGGTCAGATTCATGATATCGGCAGAGTAGGAGGTACTTGTGAAGAGGTTAAAAAAGAGCTTCAGGAGCAGACAGGTCTTACTCTTTCAGAAGTATGTATAGCTGCCGCTGGTCGTGTGCTTCGTACAATTACAACTCACGTGGAACTTGAGTTTCCTGAAGAGACAGTAGTTACTGGAGAGGATTTACATACCCTTGATATGCTTGGTATTGAGCAGGCCGGCAAGGAGATTAAGGGCGATGAAGACAATAAATACAAGTTTTTCTGCGTAGGATATTCTACAGTTAAATACTATTTAAATGGAGATCCATTCTCATCTCTTGAGGACCATAAGGCTGACGTTATCGGAGAGGATATTATTGTTACCTTCCTTCCTGAGGATGTTGTAGATGGTCTTTATTCTGCAGTTGGCAAGGCTGGACTTTCAGTTGCCAACCTTACACTGGAGCCTATTGCAGCTATTAATGTGGCTATTCCACAGAATTTCAGAATGCTTAACATAGCTCTTATTGATGTGGGAGCAGGTACATCCGATATCTGTGTGACTAAGGACGGCAGCATTATTGCTTATGGTATGATTCCTATGGCTGGAGACGAGCTTACCGAGGTGCTTGTACACGAGTTCCTTGTTGACTTCGCCACAGCTGAGACAATAAAGCGTGCATCAACTGAGGGTGGAGATATTACTTATGAGGATATCATGGGCATTTCTCACACTATTAAATCAGAGGATGTTTGGAAGCTTACAGACCCAATCATGAAAAAAATCGCTGCAGAGGTTGCTGCTAAGATTAAGGAGCTCAATGGCGACAAGTCAGTTTCAGCAGCATTCGTAGTAGGCGGTGGTGGCAAGATTCATGGATTTACAGATGCTCTTGCCGATGAGCTTAAGATAGTTAGCGAGCGTGTGGCTCTTCGAGGAGAAGAGGTTATGAAAAATATCATTTTTGAGCAGGATGATATTAAAAAGGATTCTCTTCTCGTTACACCAATCGGAATCTGCTTGAATTACTTTGAGACCAAGAACAACTTCATCATGATTCACTTCAATGGAGAGATGATGAAGCTCTATGATAATGGACAGCTTACAATTGTGGATGCTGCTATGCAGGCAGGATTTTCTGCTGAGCAGCTTTTCCCACGTCGTGGTCGAGAGATTAATTTCACGGTCAATGGCGTATCTCGAATGATTCGCGGTACAGAAGGGGAGTCAGCAGTTGTCAAGATGAATGGCAAGCCAGTTGGCATCAATACACCTCTTGAGTTCAATTGTGATATTGAGCTTACTCCATCTACTGTTGGAGCAGGAGGCAATGGAACAATAGCTGATTTAGCTGAGTTTACAACTGAGTATCTCTACTTTACAGTGTGCGGTCACAGAGTTAAGTGTCCTAAGTTTGTTGAGGTTAATGGTTCTATGGAGCCACCTACATACTCTGTAAAAGAGGGAGATGTTATTGAGACTCGTCCATTCTACACAGTAGGCCAGTTGGCTGAGTTTATGGATGTTAATGTGGATGAGCGATACGAGATTTTGGTTAACAACCGTCCATCTAGCTTGGATTCTCTTGTATACGAGAATTTTGTTATTGATTGGACAACAACTACTCCAGTTGCCTTTGGAGACTACGAGGCAGAAGAAGGTGAGGGCCTTCCAGAGGACTTTGTTCCAACAGAGCCTGAGACTGTCTCAGACGTACATACTAAGATGAAAGATGAGCTTCTTGATATGCCTGTTACAATCAACGGCAAAAAGGTAACTCTTAAGGGCAAAAAGGAGTACATCTTCGTAGATATATATAATGTAATTGATTTTGACCCGAGCGAAAGCAATGGTCGTTCACTAATCACTATGATTAATGGACAAAAATGTGGATATTCTGACACACTTCAGGAAAATGATGAAGTGGAAATCAGATGGTCTTCTTTATAAAACAAAGGATTTTTAGGTAATGGATTTTTTTAGTATTGCAAGTGGTAGCAGCGGAAATTGTATTTGTGTTGGAGATGACAGCACTCATGTAATGATAGACGCTGGAATTTCTGGAAAGCGCATTGAGGCAGGTATGAATCAATATGATTACACCACAGCTGATATGGCAGGGCTACTTGTCACTCATGAGCACTCTGACCATGTGGCAGGGCTTGGAGTGATTTCCAGAAAATATCACATCCCAATCTATGCAACTGCTGGTACCATTAGGGCAATACGTTCTATGAAAAGCCTCGGAGCTATTGATGACACACTTTTTCATGTTATCAAGGCTGATGAGGATTTCTCTATAGGTAGTCTAAATATTCACCCTTTTAAGATTAGCCATGATGCTGCAGATCCAGTTGCATATCGTATAGAAAATACAAAATCTAAGGTTGCAGTCTGCACTGACTTAGGTTATTATGATGGCTATATTGTTGAAAATTTAACAAATCTGGATGCTATGCTTTTGGAAGCAAATCACGATATTCATATGCTTGAGGTGGGGGCTTACCCATATCCGCTCAAGCAACGAATCCTTGGAAAATACGGACATCTTTCAAATGAAGCCAGTGGTCAGTTGCTTAGTCAGGTGCTTCATGACAATATTAAGCATATATTTTTAGGGCATCTCAGCCATGAAAATAACTACCCTGATTTAGCTTATGAGACAGTTCGCCTTGAGGTTACCATGGACAAGGCGACACCATATTCAGGCTCAGATTTCGACATTACTGTGGCTTCCCGCTCGGAGGTATCCGAACGCATCGTGATATAGGTGGTTAAGTTTGTAATATTATTTAATATTAAATATACAATTTTTATATGAGCTGGTAGTTCACTAATCAATGAACTCCGGTAGGTGACAAGCTTTTAGATTTCTTGAGCAAATCGTGTAGATGAGTGGAGAAATACTAAGGCTTGTCATCGTGAGCGGAGTTGAACAGAGATTTGTGAACGTAACCAGCGGACTAGGGAAAGGAATATAAAATGGAAAACAAAGTTATTATTACTGTAGTTGGTAAGGATACTGTAGGTATCATTGCTCGTATTTGTACTTATTTGGCTGAAAATGGTGTGAATGTACTTGATATCACACAGACAATTGTTCAGGGATTCTTCAACATGATGATGATTGTTGATATTGAAAAAGCTACAAAGAACTTTGGTGATATTCAGAAGGATTTAGAGAGCCTTGGCAACGAAATCGGAGTTCAGGTAAAGGCACAGAAGCAGGCAATCTTCGACGAAATGCACCGTATTTAATTTGAATGGGTGCAACTTTCCCGTATTCACTATAAGGAGTAAATTTTCATGGTAACTTTAAAAGAGGTAATTGAGACTAATAAGATGGTGGAGGAGCAGACTCTTGATGTCCGCACAATCACCATTGGTATAAGCCTTCTTGAGTGCATTGACTCAGATCTTAAGAAGGTTAATGAAAATGTATATAACCGCATCACTACTGTAGCTAAGGATTTGGATAAGGTAGCTAAGGAAATCGAAAGAGACTACGGTATTCCTATTGTTAACCGCCGTATTTCAGTTACTCCTATTGCTCTTATCGGTGGTGCTGCATGCAAGAAGCCAGAGGATTTCGTTACACTTGCACATACTCTTGATAAGGCAGCTGAGGCAGTTGGAGCTAATCTTATCGGTGGTTACTCTGCTCTTGTTTCAAAGGGTATGACTACAGCAGATGAGATGCTTATTCGTTCAATTCCACAGGCTCTTTGCGAGACTGAGAGAGTTTGTAGTTCAGTTAATTTAGCTTCTACTAAGACAGGTATCAACATGGATGCTGTTCGTCTTATGGGAGATATTCTTCTTCAGGTTGCAGATCGTTCGAAGGACAGAGATTCTGTTGACTGTATGAAGCTTGTTGTATTCTGTAATGCTCCAGACGACAATCCATTTATGGCTGGTGCATTCCACGGTGTTACTGAAGCAGATGCTATTATTAACGTCGGTGTTTCAGGCCCAGGTGTTGTTAAGAAGGCTCTTGAAAAGGTTAGAGGAGAGAATTTTGAGGTTCTCTGCGAGACTATCAAGAAGACAGCTTTCAAGGTAACACGTGTTGGACAGCTTGTTGCTCAGGAAGCATCTAAGCGTCTTGGTATTCCATTTGGTATTATTGATCTTTCCCTTGCACCTACTCCAGCAATCGGAGATTCGGTAGCAGATATTTTATGTGAAATCGGTCTTGAGTATGCAGGTGCTCCAGGTACTACAGCTGCTCTTGCTATGCTTAATGATCAGGTTAAGAAGGGCGGCGTTATGGCTAGCTCTTATGTAGGTGGTCTTTCAGGTGCTTTCATTCCTGTTTCAGAGGATCAGGGTATGATTAATTCTGTTGAGGCTGGTGCAATCACACTTGAGAAGCTTGAGGCTATGACTTGTGTTTGCTCAGTAGGACTTGATATGATTGCTATTCCTGGTGATACTCCAGCAACTACAATTTCAGGTATGATTGCTGATGAGATGGCACTTGGTATGGTTAATCAGAAGACTACAGCTGCAAGACTTATTCCAGTAATTGGCAAGACTGTTGGTGATACAGTAGAGTTTGGTGGATTATTTGGTTATGCACCAATCATGCCAGTTAATAAGTTCTCTTGCGCAGACTTTGTTAACAGAGAGGGACGTATTCCAGCTCCAATCCATTCATTTAAAAATTAAAAATTTTTTAGACGACCGGTTAACTGGTCGTCTTTTTTTGATATAATAGGGATGTGTGCATTGCAATCACAATTTTGTTGTGAGGATACAATAGATTATGGCAGGCCATAATTATGAATAGTAACTGTTTATTCACAATTGATGGCAAGGGGTTTGCTATAATTTATATGATTAAATAGTAGGGGCTATAAATAATGAGTAAAATTTCAAAGGCTAGGCTTATGATGATTGCCACCATTGCAGGTGGTATTCTTGTAAACGTTGTTTTTGCATTCTTGGCTTCTAGACTCAATTTTCCCATTTATTTAGATGTTATAGGGACTATTGGAGTTGCCTTTACAGCAGGCACTCTACCAGCTTTGATTGTGGCAGTGTTTACAAATCTTTTTTGCGGCATTTTTGATGGTATGGCTATGTACTATACCATAATTAGCATGTTTATAGCTATTATTTCTTCATACTATAGTACGGATAGAGATAATAAAAAAATTTCTAATATAATCAAATATATATTTCTAATTGGTCTTCTTGGAGGCGTTCTTGGAGCAAGTATTCAATTGTTGCTTCTTGGTAAGCCTGAGTTTGCATCAGTTTCAGATGCATGTGATCTGCTTACTTCTTCTATTGGAACTAATTACTATTTTAACTTTTTCCTTTTAAATTCAGGCTTGAATATTGTTGACAAGGGTATTGCTGTTTTTGTGGTACTTTTAGTTGTCAAATTCATTCCAGTTAAAAAGATAAACACACTTAGAAATCTGGGCTGGAAGCAGAGACCTCTTTCTAGGGAGACAATGAGAAAATATGGGGCTTTAAGCAAGAAAAGCGGAAAGCTTCAGAGAAGATTTACCAGACTTCTTGTGGGAGCAGCGGTAGCTATTACTATTGTCATGGTACTGATTAGTATGAGCATTTATTTTGAACATACTAAAAAGGAATATACACTAAATGCTCACGGAGCTGTGCGCCTAGCGGCAACTGAAATAGATGTAAACAGAATCGAAGAATTTTCTAAGCGAGGACAGGAGTCTAAGGGCTATGGTGAGACAAAGCTGCGCCTTACTGCTGTTAAAAATAACTATCCTGGAATTAAGCATCTATACGTATATATTATTAGAGAAGATGGATTACAGGTTGTATTTGATGTAAATGATTTGGAAGAAACTGAGGATACCTTTGGAAAAGTGATTCCTTTTGATGAGGCTTTTGTTCCATATATTGATAGACTTTTGGCAGGAGAGGAAATTGAGGATATCCAGTCTGGTCAAACATTTGGCTGGCAAAATACTATCATGCATCCAGTTGAAGATGCAGATGGGGTTACGAAATGCTATGTGAGAGCAGATGTTTCTATGGATATTATTTCCGATTTCATCAAGGAGTATTTGATTAGAATTGTGCTGATTTTTACAGGCTACTTAGCTGTAATACTGGCGATCGGCCTATGGGTTTCCAAATATTATCTTGTTCATCCTATTAATGCTATGGTTGATTGTACCAATAGTTTTATGTATGAAATGGATAATCAGGCTGTTCTTCAGGACAATGTTAAGAAAATCAAGAGACTTAAGATAAAGACAGATGACGAGCTTGAAAATCTTTATAATGCTCTTTGCAAGATGACAGAGGATACTGCTGAGCAGGTCAATGATATTCGCTATCAGAACCAGACTATTAACCAGATGCAAAATGGTCTTATTGTGACCATGGCTGACATGGTGGAAAATCGTGATTCTGACACAGGCTATCACATTCAAAAGACTGCAGACTACGTAAGGATTATCCTAGAGGGGCTTAAGAAAAAGGGCTACTATGAAGGTAAGCTCACTCCAAAATTCATGAATGATGTAGTAATGTCTGCACCACTTCACGATATTGGAAAAATAAACATTTCAGATACTGTATTAAATAAGCCAGGCAAGCTCACTCCTGAGGAGTATGAGATTATGAAGACTCACACAACGGCTGGCAAGAACATTATGGAGAAGGCAATTAATACAGTTAAGGGTGAGAACTACCTAAAAGAGGCCCGCAACATGGCTGCATATCACCATGAATGGTGGAATGGAGGTGGATATCCAGAAGGTCTAAAAGGACAGGTGATTCCACTTTCAGCTAGAGTAATGGCAGTGGCAGATGTGTTTGATGCTCTTACTTCAAAGCGTGTATACAAGGAAGCAATGCCTTTTGAAGAGGCTATCGATATTATCAAGCAGGAATCAGGGACTCATTTTGATCCAAAGTGCGTAGAAGTATTTGCAGAGGCAGAAGAAGAGGTTAGGTTAGTACTTAGAAGATATCAAGAGGACTGACATAAGAGGGGCTAAAGGGGGATTCATATGATGAATAAAAAGTTTGCTAAATATATAGGGGCATTAACGCTGGCCATGGGACTTACCATGGGCAGCTTTGTTGCTTTTGCTGATGACATCCCTGAGACTGAAACGGCGTCTCGTTTTGGTGGCGGATATGCGGCATCTAAGCAAATATTTGGGGAAGGATATGCAGCACAGCTATATGATGCAAACAATGGAATGCCAACATCAGATGCCAGTTGCATTTTGGCAGATAAAGATGGTTATATTTGGATAGGAAGTTATAGCGGCATTATCAGATATGATGGAACCAATTTTGTGAGAATGGATTCTTCAAAGGGACTTACTAGTGGAAAGATTCTTTTTGAAGATAAATCAGGCGAAATCTGGGTTGGAACAAATGATAATGGCGTAGCTGTGATATCCGGGGAAGATATTAAACGTTACACATATAAAGATGGACTTCCTTCATCTTCAATTCGTGGATTTGCGGAGGATAAAAATGGGATTATCTATATAGCAACAACTGGTGGTATTTGCTATTTAGAAGATGGCACCATTAAAGTTATGGAGGATGAGGAACTTAAAAATTGCTATATCAATAGAATCTACTGTACCAGACAAGGCCAGATTGTAGGCGCCACTAAAAATGGAGAGTTGTTCTTAATAAAAGATAAAAAATTACTTTCATTTAATGCTGGAGAAAGTCTTGGTATAGGAAAGATTACTTCTGTCTATGCAGAAGATAGTACTGATGACTATATATACGTAGGTAACGACCAAGGAAAAGTATATGCTGGCTTTTTTGGCGAAGATGGAAATACTTTTGACGTAAATGTAGAAATGGATGTGTCACCTGCTCTTAATGTAAGTTGGATTTCTAGAGAATGTGGGACTATTTGGGCAATTGCTGATGACAAGGTAGGGTATTTTGATTCAAGAGGCAAGTATAGATTGGTGGAGCATTTGCCAATAGACAGTTCCATTGAGATGGTTGAGTCTGACTATCAAGGAAATCTCTGGCTAGTATCAACAAGGCAGGGTGTGGCTAAGATTGTGACAAACAATTTCCAAGACATAACTGACATGGCTGGCTTTGAGCCTGAGGTTGTTAACGCCACATGCTTATACAGGGATAACCTATATGTTGGTACAGACAAGGGGCTTCGAATAATTGATATCAAACGAATGGAGCCTGTAGAAAATGAGCTGACTGAATATATTGGAGATACAAGAATCCGCTGTATTTTAAGAGATTATTGGGATGACCTTTGGATTTGTTGCTATAACAATGCAAAGGGACTAGTTCATTATTCCAAAGATGGAGTCATTACTAATTTCAATGAAGAAAATGGCTTTATTAGCGATGGAGTTCGATGTGGGATTCTTGCAGATGACGGCCGAGTTATAATTGGTACCAATAAAGGTGTTGCAATTATGAGAATGGGCCAGCTGGAGAAGACCATAACAGAGGAAAACGGTATGGACAATATCGTTATTCTCACAGTAGAAGAGGGATTCGACGGAGAAATACTTGTGGGCACCGATGGCGGTGGCATGTATAGTGTGGTTGATGGTAAGGCAAAAAAGATTACCAGAGAAGATGGCCTTACTTCTGATGTAATTCTTAGAATAAAAAGGGATGAGAAGCGAGGCATATATTGGATTATTACTTCAAATTCAATCCAATATATGAAGGATGGAGTTGTATACGAAATCAAGAATTTCCCTTACTCAAATAACTTTGATATCTATTTAGATTTAGAAGATAATGCATGGGTTTTGGCCTCAAATGGAATATATTGCGCCAATGCAAATGACATGATTCAGAAGGAAACTTTTGAATACAGATTCTACAATAGTGATACAGGTCTTACAAGTGTTCCAACAGGAAATTCATTTAGTGAGTTGGATGGTGGAAATCTGTATATAGCAGGTCGAAGCGGCGTAAACAAAGTATATATTAATAATTTCTCCCACCATACAGGAAGAATTAAAGTGGCAGTAAAAAGTATAGTGGTAGATGATAAGGAGATTAAACCTGATGAAAATGGTACCTATGTGATTCCAGCTACAGATGGACGTATTCAGATTAATGCATCTATTGTTAATTACAATCTGTCCAACCCATTGATACATATGTATCTTGAAGGAAATGAGGATTCAGGTATAACAGCCAATCAATCAGATATATCAGCCCTTGAGTATACAGGCCTCAAATACGGAGATTACAAGCTTCATATTCAGGTTCTAGATGAGAGCAATGGCACTTTATATCAGGATGAAGTATTTTTAATTGAAAAACAGCCAAAGATTACAGAACTAATGGTGTTTAGGGTTCTTATAGTTGCGCTGATTGCAATAGTGGTAGGTCTTTTGGTATGGAGAGTCATGACAGGGACTATTATTCGCAGACAGTATAAAGAAATTCAGGCTGCCAAGGCGGAAGTGGAAAAGGCAAACTCTGTAAAGTCCCGTTTCCTGGCAAATATGTCTCATGAAATTAGAACACCTATCAATACCATTATGGGTATGGATGAAATGATGATGCGTGAGGATGCTAGCGATATACCTGCCTCTTATCACAGGGCAATGATGAATTATGCCTCTGGCATTAAGTCTGCATCAGAATCACTTTTGAAGTTAATCGATGATGTACTTGATATGTCGCGAATAGAATCTGGAAAGATACATCTTGTTGAACAGGATTACAATCTGGAAGAAGAAATTCGTAACATGATAAAAATGATACGTACAAGGTGTGATCAAAAGGGATTGCTTTTCAATATTGATGTAGATGATAGGTTGCCAAGAGGCTTGTATGGAGATGTTGGAAAGTTAAAACAGATTAATTTGAACCTTCTTTCTAACGCTGTAAAGTACACCAAAAAGGGAAGTGTTACCTTTAAGGTGGGACTTGAGGATTTGGATGGAGATAGCTGCATCATTAAATTTGCAGTAAAGGATACTGGAATTGGAATTAAAAAGGAAGATATTTCCAAGGTATTCGAGGCCTTTGAGCGACTGGATGAGGAAGAAAATAGCGGAATACAAGGAGCAGGTCTTGGCCTTGATATATCCCTCCAGTTTACAAAGCTAATGAAAGGCGACTTGAAATGCACCAGTGTATACGGCGAAGGCTCTGAGTTTACACTTATTGTTTATCAGAAGGTTGTGGATGCAACACCTATTGGTAGATTTGTTGAACAAAAAGAAGAATTAAAGACTGGCTCTTACAAGCCACAGTTCATTGCACCAGACGGAGCAGTTCTGGTGGTTGACGATAACTCAATGAATCTTGCAGTTATCAAGGGACTGTTGACGTCTACTAAAATGTTTATATCAACAGCTCGTTCAGGTGAGGAATGCCTAGACAAATTAAAATCTACCAACTTCAATGTGGTGTTACTTGATCACTTTATGGAGGGTATGGACGGTGTTGAAACTATGGCTAAAATCAGGGATAGATATCCGGATTTGCCAGTGTTTGCAATCACAGCTAATACAGAAGCTGGAGGCGAAGAATTCTACCTATCAAAGGGATTTACCGGATATTTTTCAAAGCCTATAGATGGTCAGTTGCTTGAAAAGACAATTAGAAAATATTTGCCTGATGATATCGTGGAGGATATGGTACAATAAGTCCAATTAGGCATACAAGGAGAATGATAAATGCGATATCCAGCTTTTTTGAAAGATAATGGGACTATAGGACTTGTGGCACCATCCTTTGGGTGTGCAGATGAGCCATACAAAAGCTGTATGGATGCAGCAGTTTTACGATTTGAAAATATGGGCTACAAGCTTGTAGAAGGCCCTAACTGTAGAAAAAATGATGGTATAGGAATCAGCTCTACACCTGAAAACTGTGGCAAGGAGCTTACAGATTACTATGTAAGTTCAGACAATGACATGCTCATAGCTTGTGGCGGTGGAGAGCTCATGTGTGAGACCTTAGACTATGTGGATTTTGATGCTATAAAATCAGCAAATCCTAAGTGGTATATGGGCTACTCAGACAATACCAATTTTACATTTTTATTAAATACCATTTGCGATACAGCATCCATCTATGGACCAAGTATCGGTGCCTTTGGACAGGAGAATTTGCATCAGGCACTGGTAGATACAATTGATGTTTTTACAGGAAAAAAGCAGAGGGTCACAGGCTATGATTCCTTTGAAATTGAATCTCTAAAAGATGAGGAGCACCCTTTTGTATCCTACAATCTTACGGAGAAAAAGGAACTTAGACTTTTTATGGGAGAGGCTGAAGTTAATCGCCTGCCAGAGTTTAAGGGAATTATCACTGGCGGCTGCTTAGATTGTCTAGCTAATTTAGTTGGCACCAAATATGACAATGTAGCTGCTTTCAATGAAAAATATAAGGAAGTCATCTGGTTTGTGGAGGCCTGTGATTTGAATACAATGTCAATTCGAAGAGCTCTATGGAATCTAGATAGAGCGGGCTGGTTTAAGAATGCTGCCGGCTTCATCATTGGCCGTCCTCTTGCAGCCTGGAAACAGGACCTTATGGGGCTTGACCAGTACAAGGCAGTGACAGCAATTCTTGGCAAATATGGCAAGCCAATCGTAATGGATGCGGATGTAGGACATCTGGCGCCGGCTATGCCGATTATCTCTGGATCATATGCAATTGTAACGGCTGATGCCAATATCGCCATAGATTTTACTTTGAAATAAACTGTGATACCACTAGCAATAAGAATTCATTCTTATGCTGGTGGTTTTTTCTTGTAAAATTAAGGGTAAAAGGGTAAGATAAATAAGATTGGATAATTATAAATAATTTTAGGAGAGAATATGAACGAGGATTACATTTTCGAGGAGGAAGATGAGGTAAAAGTACCACCTGAACCCACATCTTCTTACACCCCAGTAACACCTCCTGGACCTAAGAAAGGACTGGCTGTTACAGCTATGGTTTTAGGTGTTGTTTCACTGGTATTTTTCTTATTTGTGTTTAATATTTTGACTGGAATATCGGCTATTATTCTTTCAATCGTTTATCTGGCTGTCCACAAGGGCAAGGACGGAAAGATAATGGCAGTAGTAGGATTGATCACGGCGGTACTTAGCTTGGTTCTATTTTTTGCTTCCGTTGGTTTAATCCTTGGAAATATAGATAATATAAGACCAGCATCATATGATTTGATAGGAATATCTGGTATGGAAGTTGATAGTGATTATGATTTAGACGTACAGGATACGTTATAGAAAGGAATTTAGGTTTTATGTACAACAAAGTCGATGCAAGCCTGAACTTCGTAGAAAGGGAGAAACAGGTGCTGAAATTCTGGGAAGAGAATGATATCTTCCAGAAGTCAATGGATTCAAGAAAAGAGGGAGAGACATATACATTCTATGATGGCCCACCAACAGCCAATGGTAAGCCACATATTGGTCATGTTGAAACAAGAGCCATCAAGGATATGATTCCAAGATACCAGACAATGAAGGGCAAATTTGTTCCTCGTAAGGCTGGTTGGGATACACATGGTCTTCCAGTAGAGCTTGAGGTAGAAAAGCTTCTTGGTCTCAATGGCAAAGAGCAGATCGAAGAGTACGGAATGGAGCCTTTCATTAAGAAATGTAAGGAATCTGTTTGGAAATATAAGGGAATGTGGGAGGATTTCTCAGGCACAGTTGGTTTCTGGGCTGATATGGACAATCCTTACATCACATATGATGACAATTTCATCGAGTCTGAGTGGTGGGCACTTAAGACAATCTGGGACAAGAAGCTCCTTTACAAGGGATTTAAAATCGTTCCTTATTGCCCACGTTGCGGTACTCCACTTTCAGCACAGGAGGTTGCTCAGGGTTACAAGACTGTTAAGGAGCGCTCAGCAATCGCTCGTTTCAAAATTAAGGGTGAGGATGCATACTTCCTTGCTTGGACAACTACACCTTGGACACTTCCATCTAACCTTGCACTCTGCGTTAATCCAGTAGAGACATACATCAGAGTTAAGGCAGCAGATGGTTACACATACATTCTCGCAGAGGCACTTGCTGACAAGGTACTTGGCAAGCTTGCTAAGGAAGAGGGCGAGAAGGCATACGAGGTTCTTGAGACATACAAGGGTACAGACCTTGAATATAAGGAATATGAGCCACTTTTCGAGTGCGCAGGCGTTGCAGCTGAAAAGCAGCACAAGAAGGCTCACTTCGTAGTATGCGATGATTACGTTACTATGTCAGATGGTACTGGTATCGTACATATTGCTCCTGCATTTGGTGAGGACGATGCTAAGGTAGGCCGCAAATATGACCTTCCTTTCGTTCAGTTCGTAGACGGCAAGGGTGAGCTTACAGAAGAGACTCCTTACGCTGGACAGTTTGTTAAGGATGCAGATCCTAACGTCCTTAAGGACTTGGATGCTAAGGGACAGCTTTTCGAGGCTCCTAAGTTCGAGCATGAGTATCCACACTGCTGGAGATGCGATACTCCACTTATCTACTATGCTAGAGAATCATGGTTCATCAAGATGACTGAGGTTAAGGATGACCTGATTAAAAATAACAACACTGTTAACTGGATTCCAGATTCAATCGGTAAGGGACGTTTCGGCGATTGGCTTGAGAATGTTCAGGACTGGGGTATTTCTCGTAACAGATATTGGGGAACTCCTCTTAATATCTGGGAGTGTCCAGACTGTGGTAAGCAGATCTCAATCGGTAGCCGCAAGGAGCTTGCAGAGCTTTCAGGTAGACCTGATGCAGAGTCTATTGAGCTTCACCGTCCATACATTGATGAGGTTACATGTAAATGTCCTGATTGCGGTGGCACAATGAAGCGTGTACCAGAGGTTATTGACTGCTGGTTCGATTCAGGTGCAATGCCATTTGCTCAGCATCACTATCCATTTGAAAACAAAGAAGTATTTGAGCAGCAGTTCCCTGCTAAGTTCATTTCAGAGGCTGTTGACCAGACACGTGGATGGTTCTACTCACTTATGGCTGAGTCTACACTTTTATTTAACAAGGCTCCATATGAGAACGTTATCGTTCTTGGCCACGTTCAGGATGAGAATGGACAGAAGATGTCAAAGTCTAAGGGCAATGCAGTAGACCCATTTGATGCTCTTGAGAAGATGGGCGCAGATGCAATCAGATGGTACTTCTACACATCTTCAGCACCATGGATTCCAAAGAGATTTGGTGAGAATGCAGTTATGGAAGGCCAGAGAAAGTTCCTTGGAACACTTTGGAATACATACGCTTTCTATATCTTATATGCAAACATTGATGAGTTTGATCCTAC
>JAEEGH010000456.1_pt1 | contig 165348 bp, 130 predicted proteins | sample 9134181 | NCBI WGS metagenome assembly JAEEGH01 (sample SAMN16246544, study PRJNA631951) | gut metagenome | biome: gut microbiome; feature: rumen; material: DP-attached | host: Bos | place: Iran: Karaj | collected 2018-10 | reverse complement strand
ATAGGTACTGACTTGCTTCCTTCGGATGACAAAGGTTCTGTGACCTTGAAAAACGGACGGGCGAAGATTTTGATGGGGACTGCCAAGAAACCATGTTTCCGTGATCTGCGCCTGAAGATGAAGTTGGAGGGTAAAACTTATGAACACCATGTGAAGGTGGGCTTCTCTGTTGACAAAATACTGCCCTTCACTCAGGAGCCCAAGGATTTCTGGCCGTTTTGGCAGCAGAATCTGGATGAGGCAAAGAAGTTTCCCATGCACTATACAAAGGAGTATGTCGCTGAGATGTCAAATGACAAGGTGGAGTGCTATCGGATGAAGATAGACTTAGATCGTGAGCGTCATTCGTTCTATGCCTACCTGCTGATGCCTCGTGGCGCCAAGGCGGGGTCCTGCCCAGTGGTGCTGACACCTCCTGGGGCTGGTGTCAAGACCATCAAGGACGGCACGGCTCGTCGCTTCTGGCCTGAGAATGGCTTTATCCGTATGGCCATCGACATACATGGTCTGAACCCCACGATGAGCGACCAGCAGTGGGCCGAGATCAATGCCGCCTTCAACAACCGTGCCAACGGCTATCTGCGCCAGAACTTGGAGGACCGCAACCAGTACTATATGAAACATGTCTATCTGGGTTTGGTGAGAGCTGTCGACGTGCTGGTGTCGCTGCCTGAATGGGATGGCCGTCATGTCGTGGTGGCTGGTGGCAGTCAGGGTGGAGCCTTGGCACTGATAGCTGCTGCGCTGGATTCGCGTATCACGCATTGTGTAGCCAACCATCCGGCTCTGAGCGATATGGCTGCCGGCTCGGCTGGTCTGACGAGTGGCTATCCGCACTTTACGAAGGAGAGCGGGGCCTATTCAGAGGCTTGCATGAAGACGCTGCCCTACTATGACGTGGTGAATTTTGCCCGCCATATCAAGGTACCTGTTTATATGACGTGGGGCTATAACGACAATACTTGTCCGCCTACAACGTCGTACGCCGTGTGGAATGTGTTGCAGTGTGAGAAGGAGAGTCTGCTGACGCCTATCAATGAACACTGGACCAGTGATGCCACTGACCGTGAACAGATGGAGTGGGTGCGGAAGCACCTGAAATGAACGTGGGTTCAGAACATGATGTTTGGCACTTTCCGCGTATAAGTGCTTGGCATCGTATATGAAAAAGGGCAGAGACCGCTTGGTGCCTCTGCCCTTTCTTTATGGTTTGCTTCTTGATTACTCAGCAACCAGCGTGAAGCGCTTGAAGTTGACAATCTGTAACTCCTTGTCCTGCTGAGCAAGCCACTGAGAGACGGTAGCCTTGTCGCCGTCGCCGAACTGGAACTCCTGGTCTACCAAGCAGTTCTCCTTCAAGAACTTGTTAACACGACCCTTAGCGATGTTCTCAATCATAGGCATCTTCAGCTGAGCCTCGCCCTCTGCCTTAGCAGTCTCAATGAGCTTGCGAGCCTCGTCAGCCTGTTCCTTGGTGAGCCAGCCCTTAGCCATGTTTGACTCGATGTGATCCTCAGAGTCAACGAGGTTGGGGTTGATGCCAGCCTTCTTCAGCTTGTTCTCTACGAACTTCTCAACCTGCTCGAGCTTAGTCTTCTCAACAGCAGTCTTATACTCCTCGTCGAGAATCTTCTGGTCTACGCTCTCAGCGTTCAGTGCTACGGGCTTCATAGCTGCTACCTGCATAGCGAGCTTGTGACCTACCTCAGCAGCATTCTTGTTGAGCTGAACCATGGTGCACAGAGTATTCTTGCCCATGTGATTGTAAACCTCGATGTTCTCACCCTCGAGTACGAGGTAACCGTCGAGTTCCATCTTCTCACCAGTGATACCAGAACGCTGGGTAACAGCCTCCTGAGCACTCTGACCATTGATGTTGAGAGCCTTAACAGCCTCGATGTCCTTGCACTTGTTGGCGATAGCAGCGTCGAGGATGCTCTGAGTAAGAGCGATGAAGTCGGCACCGTTGGCAACGAAGTCGGTCTCACACTTCAAGGCAATCATGGCAGCAAAGCCGTCAACAGCCTTAACGAGTACACAACCATTTGATGTCTCACGGTCAGAACGCTTAGCAGCAATGGCGAGACCACGCTCACGAAGCAGTTCCTTAGCCTTATCGAAATCGCCCTCAGCCTCGGTCAAAGCCTTCTTTACGTCGGCAAGACCAGCACCTGTCATAGCGCGAAGTTTCTTGATATCGTCTATTGAAATAGCCATTTTGATATACAGTTTTAAAATTTACAACTTACATTTAATTACTCTGCAGCCTCTTCAGCCTTGGGAGCCTCCTCAGCAGCAGCCTTGCGGGGCTTACGTGCTGCACGCTTAGGCTTAACTTCTTCAGTTGCCTCGCCTTCAGCCTGAGCGTCAGCAGCCTTCTCGTCAGCCTTCTCTACTTTGCGCTCCTCGATACCCTCGTTAATAGCGTCGCAGCAAGCAGTGAGGATAGCCTCTACTGAATCCTTGGCGTCGTCGTTAGCGGGAATAACAAAGTCAATGTTCTTGGGGTCAGAGTTGGTGTCAACGATACCGAATACGGGGATACCCAGACGATTAGCCTCACGAACGGCAATGTTCTCCTTCATCACGTCAACAACGAAAAGTGCGCTAGGCAGACGAGTCAGGTCGGCGATAGAACCAAGGTTCTTCTCCAGCTTAGCACGCTGACGGGTAACCTGCAGCAGCTCGCGCTTTGACAGATTAGCATATGTACCATCCTGCATGAGCTTGTCGATGTTCGCCATTTTCTTAACGGCCTTGCGGATAGTCGGGAAGTTGGTCAACATACCACCCGGCCAGCGCTCGATGACATAAGGCATACCAACGCTCTGAGCCTTCTCGGCGATGATTTCCTTAGTCTGTTTTTTAGTAGCGACGAACAGCACCTTCTTGCCACTCTTGGCAATCTGCTTCAGTGCATCTGCAGCGGTGTCAATCATAGCTGCAGTCTTGTGGAGGTCGATGATGTGGATACCATTACGCTCGGTATAGATGTAGGGAGCCATTGCGGGGTTCCACTTACGCTTCAGGTGGCCGAAGTGGCAGCCAGCCTGCAGCAGTTGGTCAAAATTTGTTCTTGCCATTTTTGCTTTTTCTTTAAATTGTTGTTTACTTTCTTTTTAATTCTTTGTCCAGAATCAGCCGACTGGTAGTTGGTGATAGGTGTTGGGTGATGGGTGTTAGTTATTACCACATACCACAATCCACCAAATCCACTCGGTTTAGATACTAAACTCATTCAGTTTGTCTCGGTTTAGGTTTCGTCATTGGGTATCATCCAACACCCAACAACTATCACCCAACACCAAAAGACATTAACGCTTACTGAACTGGAAGCGACGACGAGCCTTGGGCTGACCGGGCTTCTTACGCTCAACCTCACGAGCATCGCGGGTCAGGAAGCCATGGTCCTTCAGGTTCTTCTTGTCCTCGGCATTGATCTTAACCAGTGCACGGGCGATAGCCAGACGCAGAGCCTGGCTCTGGCCGGTGAAACCACCACCATCGAGGTTGGCCTTGATGTCATATTTCTCAGCTACCTCCAGCAGGTTCAGGGGCTGCTTCACCACGTACTGCAGGATAGCAGAGGGGAAATATACTTCCAAGTCTTTCTTGTTGATCGTGATCTTGCCAGTACCCTCTGACAGATAAACGCGAGCTACAGAGCTCTTGCGACGACCTATTGCATTGATGTATTCCATCTTGATTATTTACTATTTAACGATTTACAATTTACCATTTATCACTTGTAGAGGTTGATGTCGATAGCCTTGGGCTTCTGTGCCTCGTGGGGATGCTCGGTACCCTCATAGATAAAGAGGTTGTTGAGCAGCGAACGGCCAAGGGGACCCTTGGGCAGCATACCCTTCACAGCGTGCTTCAGAATGCGCTCTACACCGAAAGGCTTCTTGCGGAGCTCAGCGGGAGTGTTGAAACGCTGACCACCGGGATAGCCCGTGTAGCGGGTATAGACCTTATCAGTCTCTTTCTTACCAGTGAATACCACCTTCTGTGCATTGATGATGATAACATTGTCACCACAGTCCTGGTTAGGAGTGAAGGTGGGCTTGTACTTTCCGCGAATAATCTTAGCTACTTTTGAAGCGAGGCGGCCTACTACCTGGTCGGTAGCATCGATAACCACCCATTCCTTCTGCTCGCGAGCAGCTTCCTTGCTAACGGAAACAGTCTTGTAACCTAAAGTGTTCATTTCTTCTTTTAAATTTTACTACTAAAAAACATTCTTTAATTTCTCTCTTATGCGCACAAATAACCACCAGCGAAGGTCTAACGCTCCGCAAGTAGTCTAACGTACACTGAACCAGCGATTCACGAACCACAATGCCCGGCCAAAGACACCGCTATTCACACGGAGATTCACGGGGATTCTAAGTCTCTCCCCCATAATCGGACTGCAAAGGTACGACTAAAAAATGAAAGATGAAAGATGAAAGATGAAAAATGGGGGCAAAAGGCGTACTTTTATGATTATTTAACTATTTTGACCGCTATGTCAATACATTTATCTGCCAAACTCTGCGTACCTTTGCAGTCATGAAGATACATGCACCGTTGTTTCCTTTGGCCCTCTGTCTGATAGCAGGCATCGTGTTGAGCGACTACCTTCACGACTGGCTGGCAGCACTCGTCAGTTATCCCGTATGGACGGCGGGACTGGCGGCGCTGGGGATAGCTGTGGTTGCTACAGCCCTGCTCTATCGCTGGCCGCGCTGGCAGACGGCGGGCATCTGGCTGTGCTGTCTGTTGTTAGGTTTGACTTTAGGGGCACGCCAGCGGCTGGCATTGGACGTCGCATGGCCAAAGGAGCGCATGGAGCGGGAGGTGGTGGTCGTCAGTGAGCCGGTAGTCAAAACGCGTTGGGTGGTATTGGACGTACTGACGGCTACAGGGCATCACAAGCTGAAGCTACGCATTCTCCGCGATGCCGACAGCGAAAAGATTGCAATCGGTCACGGACTGCTCATCAGCACCGTCGTCCGCCCGATACATGAATGGCAGTCCGGACATTTCAGCTACCGCCGCCATCTGCAGTGCCAAGGGTTCACGGGCGAGGCATTTGTCCGCGGCAACCAATGGCAATGGCAGGAAGTATCTTTAGAGGGGTTCTCGATCGGCGAACGACTGCGGCTACGCTTTCTGCTGTGGCGCCATCGGCTATTAGAGACCTACAGGCAATGGGAGATGCCTGCCGACAGCTATAGCGTTGTGGCTGCCATGACATTAGGGGACAAGTCTGCATTAGACCCTCGTGTCAAAGACATCTATGCGAAGGTGGGAGCCTCCCACATCCTGGCGTTGAGCGGCATGCACCTGATGATTATCTACAGCATCGTCACCCTGCTGTTCGGCTGGCGGCGCGCTCGTCTCTTGTCGCAGGTCATCATCGTGGCAGCCATCTGGGGCTTTGCCGTCTTGACAGGACTTTCACCCAGCGTGACCCGCTCGGCATCGATGATCAGCGTTTTCGCCCTGCTGTCGGTAGGCTACCGAGGACACGCATCGGTCAACGTGCTGGCATTCATTGCCATCGTCATGCTTCTTATCCACCCCTTGGCCCTCTACGACATCGGCTTCCAGCTGTCGTTCATGGCGGTACTCGCCATCGCACTCTGGAATCCGTGGCTCAACAGTCTGATACCGCTGCACGTCCAGCAGCGCCACCGCTGGCTCAGCAAACTATGGGCTTTAACCACCGTCAGCATCGCAGCACAGATAGGCACAGCGCCTTTGGTGGCTTACTACTTCGGACGCTTTGCCACGTGGTTCCTGCTCAGCAACTACATCGTCGTTCCGATGGCCACGCTCCTCCTGCACCTGAGTCTCCTGCTGATCGTTGTCAGCGGGTGGCAGGTGATAGCCGTGGGCGTGGCGCAATTGCTCAAGGGCTGCGTCGAACTGATGCAGCGGCTCCTGGAGGCGGTAGCCACACTACCCTACTGCAGCATCGACGGTCTCTATCCGTCAGCCCTGCAGGTTCTCCTTATATATATAAGTATAGGGGGATGTTTCGTAGCCCTTAGCCTACGATTTCCAGCAACTCGCCGAAGTGTGTGATTTTGCGAAGACGGTCGTGGGGAAACTCCTCGCTCTTCTCCAGTTCCCATACCACATGGTAAGGGATATGCACCGCCCAAGCTCCTGCTGCCAGTGCCGGCGCGATGTCCGAGCGGAAGGAATTGCCAACCATCAGGGTCTCTTCGGGAGCCACGCCGAGGTTTTCGCACAACTGGCGATATTCCTGCTCCGTCTTGTTGGAAACCGTCTCTACATGCGAGAAGTACTGCTCCAGTCCGGAGCGTTGCAGCTTCCCTTCCTGGTCCATCAGCTCACCCTTGGTAAACACCACCAGGCGATAGCGGCGCAATGCTGCCAACTGGCGCAGCGTCTCCTCCACCTCGGGAAGCGGTGTGGTGGGGAAGTTCAGCAGTTCCTTGCCCAAGTCGAGCAGCTTCATGACGATGTCTCCCGTCACCTGTTCGTGAGAGATGCGGACGGCATTCTCGATGAGCGACAACGTGAAGGCCTTCGTGCCATAGCCTGTCAGCGGCAGGTTCTTGCGCTCCGTCTCAAAGAGTCCTTGACCTACCTCACGCGCCGATGCCCACGGAGCCAGCAGGTCGCAGCATTTCCGCTGCACCTCGTCGAACCACGACTGGCAGTCCCATAGCGTGTCATCAGCATCAAAAGCTAATACTTTGAACATTAGGAATATATAATTACTCTATCTTCCCCTCCCTCACAGGGAGGGGTTGGGGTGGGTCTTCTTATTCATAATAGGCGATGGTGCGTTTCTGTAAGACGGTGGTCTGCTGACTTTGCGCACCCTTCTCCCAATACGACAGCGACAGCGAGTTGGTAGTCCAGTTGCCGTGGTCGTCGCGCGTCAAGAAGTTGTTACGCAGGGTGATGGTCAGTACACATTCCTCCTTCTCCCACACCTTCATGTTCTCCGACTGCACCTCGCCATTGGCATCGTAGGTGTATTCGTGGACATAGAGCACTCCAGCCACGGGATTTTCCTGCGTACTCCGCTTCAGCTGATATTGGCTGTCGTATTCGTAACAAACCAGCGAGTAGCCTTCCTTCTCTACCATGCGGGCTCGCTGCAGATAGCCGTAGGTGTCGTATTGCCGCTCCTGCATGTCAGCATTCTCTAACTGTCCGTCTTGCGAGAAGTGCATGAACTGGTCTTCGCTGACGGCATTCTCCGTTACTACCTCCTGAACAGGACCGTAGAATCCTCTGCTGACGGCGTCTTTGTAGTAGGCACCCTCCACGAGGTAAAGCACGCGGATGTCGTGCGACCCGTTGTCGTTATCGACAATGGAGAGTTTGACGCTGCCCTCGTCGCCTATGCCTACCCACGCATTGTCATGCTGTTTCAGTTCGCCGTGCTCCTGCTTCATCTTGTGCAGGAAGTACTGGAAGTTGCGCTCCAGCATCTGCTGTGTGCTGTAGGGGCCGATGGTGACGTATGCCGACGTCACCATCTTCGTCTCCGGCTTGACGCTGACCATGAGTTTGGCGCGGATGCCGTAGAACTTGCCGCGGAAGAAGAAGTCTTCTCCGTCGTCGGCATCGCCCCAGGGTGTCCACTCGGCAGCTTTCAACCGGGGGATGACACTGTCGATAACGCCCTCTAAGGGGATGCCCATCAACCTAAGACTATGCGGGTCGGAAGTAGAGGTTAGAGAATAGGCTTGTGAAGCCAGGAGCCACACAAGTATTCCTGAAAGAATACTCCGACGTAAAACCATCCTCTTACTTCTTACTTCTCACTCCCCCTCCCTCCAGGGAGGGCTGGGGTGCGCTTCCTTTTACAACTTTGCCAACTCGACGACCTTGTCGATAGCGGCAGAGAGTCCATCGATGTTCTTACCGCCGGCTGAGGCATAGTGCGGCTGACCGCCACCACCACCCTGGATGAGCTTGGCGGCCTCACGAATCATCTGTCCGGCATTCAGGCCGTGGTCTTTCACCATATCGTCAGAGAGCATGACGCTGAGCAGCGGCTTGCCCTGGAACTTCGAGCCAATGACGCAGACGAGGTTCTCGGAAATGGCCTCGCGCACCTTGAAGACGAGGTCTTTGGCCATCTGTGGCTCGATGGGCAGCATAGCGGTAACAACCTGTACGCCATTGACGTTCTGAGCCTTGCTGATGACCTTCTCCTTCAGCGTCTCGACAGCCTGAGCCTGGAACTGCTCCAAATCGTGCTTCATGGCATCGTGTTCATCGACATACTTCTGGATGACGCTCAGCAGGTCCTGACCGTTGCTGAAGAACGAGCGGATGCTACGGATGGTATTCTCGAAAGAGTAAATCAGCTCCTCGCAGTCCTGTCCGGTGACGGCTTCGATGCGGCGAATACCGGCAGCCACGCTGCTCTCGCTGACAATCTTGAAGAAGCCGATGCGGCCCGTACTGCTGGCATGGATACCACCGCAGAACTCGCACGACGGTCCGAAGCGCACCACGCGCACCTTGTCGCCATACTTCTCGCCGAAGAGGGCGATGGCACCGAGTTTCTTTGCCTCGTCGAAGGGCACGTCGCGGTGCTCGTCGATGTGGATGTCCTGGCGAATCATGGCGTTCACCATGCGCTCCACCTGTCGCAACTCGTCGTCGCTGACTTTCTGGAAGTGCGAGAAGTCGAAGCGCAGCGTGTGGGGTGACACGAACGAGCCCTTCTGCTCCACGTGGTCGCCCAGCACTTGCTTCAGGGCGTAGTCCAGCAGGTGGGTAGCAGTATGGTTGGCGGCAGAGGCATTACGCTTGTCGGTATCGACGCAAGCCATGAACTCCGCTGCGGGGTCTTTCGGCAGTTGCTTGACAATGTGGACGCTCTGTCCGTTCTCGCGCTTGGTATCGATGATTTCGACGGTCTCGTTCTCGTTGCAGAGCACACCGCAGTCTCCTACTTGACCACCCATCTCTCCGTAGAACGGGGTGTTGTCGAGCACCAGCTCGTAGAACTCGTTCTTCTTCTGTGTCACCTTGCGGTAGCGCAGGATATGGCAGTTGTATTCGGTGTAGTCATAGCCCACGAACTGCTGCTCGACCGAAGAAGAATCCTCGGGAACTGCGGCGACTGTGACCCAGTCGCTGTTTTCCACGGCAGCAGCATTGCGGGCACGCTCCTTCTGCTTCTGCATCTCGACGTTGAACTGCTCCTCATCGACGGTAAAGCCGTTCTCACGGCAGATGAGCTCCGTGAGGTCGAGGGGGAAGCCGTAGGTGTCGAAGAGGCGGAAGGCCTGGACGCCGTCCAAGACGAGCTGGGTGTTGGGTGATGGGTGTTGGGTGTTGGCTTTGATTTCTGCCATGGCTTTGTCGAGCAGGGCGATACCCTTGTCGAGGGTACGCAGGAAGCTGTCTTCCTCTTCCTTAATAACCTTGGTGATGAGCTGCTGCTGGGCCTTCAACTCGGGGAAGGCGTCGCCCATCTCTTCCACTAGGGTGGGCACGAGACGGTAGAGGAATCCTTCTTTCTGTCCGAGGAAGGTGTAGGCATAGCGCACGGCACGGCGCAGGATGCGGCGGATGACGTAGCCTGCCTTCGCATTCGAGGGCAGCTGACCGTCAGCAATCGAGAAGGCAACGGCACGCAGGTGGTCTGCACAGACACGCATAGCGACGTTGATTTCCTCTTGAGCCTTATTGGCCTTATTGGCCCCATGGGCTTCTTGGGCCTCAAAAGTCTCATAAGAGAGACCCGTGAGCTGCTGCTCCATCTTGATGATGGGCTGGAAGACGTCGGTATCGTAGTTGGAGTGCTTACCCTGCAGCATGCGTACCAGACGCTCGAAGCCCATACCCGTATCGATGACGTTCATCGACAGCGGCTCCAGAGAACCATCGGCCTTGCGGTTGAACTGCATGAACACGATGTTCCATATCTCGATGACCTGCGGATCGTCCTTGTTCACGAGGTCGCGACCACTGATACCGCTGGCCTTGCGCTGCTCGGGGGTACGGCTATCGACATGAATCTCGGAGCAGGGACCGCAGGGACCTGTGTCGCCCATCTCCCAGAAGTTGTCGTGCTTGTTGCCGTTGATGATGTGGTCGGCAGGCACGTGCTTTGACCAATACTTCGCTGCCTCGTCGTCACGGGGAATATTCTCTTCAGGTGATCCCTCGAACACGGTAACGTAGAGGTCTTCCGGGTTCAGCTTCAGCACGTCCACCAGATACTCCCACGCCATGTCGATGGCCCCTTCCTTGAAGTAGTCGCCGAACGACCAGTTGCCCAACATCTCGAACATGGTGTGGTGATAGGTGTCGTGACCTACCTCCTCCAGGTCGTTGTGCTTACCGCTGACGCGCAGACACTTCTGCGTATCGGCACGGCGGCGCGGTTCCGGGTCGCGGGTGCCCAGAATGATATCCTTCCACTGGTTCATACCGGCATTGGTGAACATCAGCGTGGGGTCGTCCTTGATGACCATCGGTGCAGAGGGCACGATGGCGTGTTGCTTCGACTCAAAGAACTTCTTGAATGAGTCGCGAATCTCGTTGGCTGTCATCATATTCATTTACAATTTGACCATTTACTATTTTACAATCTATTGTAGAGATTTACAATTCAACTGTTTTACTTTTTTACAATTTGGGTGCAAAGGTACGCAATTTCTCTGAATTTACCACCAAAGATGACGAAAAATTACGCCTCGCCGCCTTTCCACCCCCTCTTTGTCACTGGCAGGCCCCCTCTTTGCCGTTGGCAGACACTATCTTAACCAACGGCAGACACTATCTTTGCCACCAGCGGACACTATCATCGCCCATGGCAAGCACGGCTTTCGATAACCGCAAATACGGCCTTCATCAACCTCGAAAGCCGCTTTGACCGACCTGTTGACTATAGTCAAGAAATCCGTTGACTACAGTCAAGACATCTGTTGACTTAAGTCACGACATCTCTTGACTTAAGTCACGAATTAGCGAAAGCCGTTCTCGAGGAAGGCAAAAGCCGTTGTCGAACAAAGCGAAAGCCGTCCGTGAGCAAGGCAAAAGCCGTTGGCGAGGAAGGCAAAAGCCGTTGGCGCTGGTGACAAAACGACCTTACGGTCGTCTTTATGGTAGGGATTGGTTCCGCCAAGCCCTGTTAGTAGCATGTCTAAAAAACAACAATAACAATGGAAACAACATTCAAAAGACCGCTGAGCGGCATCATTCCTCCGCTGGTAACACCGCTGAAGGACAACGAGACACTGGACGTAGAGAGTTTGGAACGGCTGATAGAGCACCTCATCGAAGGCGGCGTACACGGCCTCTTCGTGCTGGGAACCACCGGCGAGGAGCAGAGTCTGAGCTACGACGTCCGCAAGCAGATGATCAAGGAGTCGTGCCGCATCAACCGCGGACGCCTGCCCCTTTTGGCGTGCATCACCGACACGAGCATCGAGGAGAGCGTGCGACTGGCGAAGAAGGCTGCCGACTACGGTGCTGACGGCGTGGTTTCAGCCCCACCCTACTACTTCGCTACCGGTCAGCCCGAACTGGCGCAGTTCTACGAGGAGCTGGTGCCGCAGCTGCCGTTGCCCGTCTTCCTCTACAACATGCCCAGCCATGTGAAGGTGAGCTTTGCTCCCGACACGGTGGCACGCTTAGGACAGTTGGAGCAGGTTGTGGGATTCAAGGACTCGAGTGCCAACGCCGTCTATTTCCAGAGCGTGATGTACAAGATGCAGCAGCGCAAGGACTTCGCTATGCTGGTAGGTCCCGAGGAGATTACCGGCGAGTGCGTGCTGATGGGCGGTCACGGCGGTATCAACGGCGGTGCGAACATGTTTCCGGAGCTGTATGTAGCGATGTACGACGCTGCCAAGGCGCGCGACATTGACCGCATGCTGAAGTTGCAGCAGCTCATCATGCAGATTTCCACCACCATCTACAGCGTTGGCAAGCACGGCTCGAGCTACCTGAAGGGTCTGAAGTGTGCGCTCAGCATCTTAGGTGTTATCAACGATGACTTCGTGGCCTCGCCTTTCTACAAGTTCGAAGCCCCCGAGCGTGCCAAGATACAGGCTGCCCTCGAAGCCCTGCCTATTAAGAACGGAAAGTTATGCATCTGATAGATTTTATCGTATTCATCGTCTTCACGCTGGGCGTGGTGGTCTTCGGCTGTTCGTTCTTCAAGAAGGGCAGCAGTGCCGACGAATTCACCTCGGCAGGCCACAGCATTCCCGGCTGGGTGGTAGGCATGAGCATCTTTGCCACCTACGTCAGCAGCATCTCCTATATCGGTTATCCGGGCAAGGCGTTCGCTGCCGACTGGAACGCTTTCGTGTTCTCGCTCAGCATTCCTATTGCCAGCTACTTCGCCGCTAAATACTTCGTGCCGTTCTACCGCCACAGCGGCTCCGTGTCGGCATACACCTTCCTGGAGGAGAAGTTCGGGGCATGGGCACGCATCTACGCCTCGGCCTGCTACCTGCTGACACAGATAGCCCGCATGGGTAGCATCCTCTACCTCCTGGCCGTGCCGATGTACATCCTCATGGGCTGGGACATGCACTCCGTCATTATCCTCACCTCTATCGGCATCATCATCTACTCGATGATGGGAGGACTGAAAGCCGTCATTTGGGCAGACGCCATTCAGGGACTGATCCTCATCGGCGGTGCCCTGCTGTGCTTAGGTATCCTGATGTTCTCCATGCCCGAAGGACCGATGCAGACCTTCGAACTGGCAGCGAACTCGCCTATGGGCAATAAGTTCTCCTTGGGAGCGTTCACCGACGACCTGACGACTTCCACGTTCTGGGTGTGCCTCATCTACGGCATCTTCATCAACCTGCAGAACTACGGCATTGACCAGAACTACGTGCAGCGCTACCATGCCGCCAAGACCGACAAGGATGCGAAGTTCTCTGCCCTCTTCGGCGGTTATCTGTTCATCCCCGTATCGGCACTGTTCTTCCTCATCGGCAGCGCGCTCTACAGCTACTACGCCGCCGGCGTGGCTCCCCTGCCCGAGCACATTGCGGCGAAGCCAGACTACGTGTTTCCTTACTTCATCGTTAATGGGCTGCCCGTCGGACTGCGCGGACTGCTGATAGCCTCTATCTTCGCCGCAGGCATGAGCACCGTCTCGACGTCGGTCACCTCCGCTGCCACGATTATCCTCACGGACTACGTGCGACCGTTCTTCCTCAAGGCCCGTAATGTCGCTGACCACCTGCGCCACCACGACCCAGCCGATCATCATCAGCATCAGAAACTGGAACTTGCCATCGTGCGCCTCAGCAGCTTCGGCGTAGGACTCCTCGGCGCCTGCGTAGCCATCGCCATGCTGTCGGTAGAGAGCATCATCGACGCCTGGTGGACCCTGTCGAGCATCTTCTCCGGCGGTATGCTGGGACTGTTCCTCTTAGGCTGCATCCCACAGCAAATCAACCGCGCGGCAGCCGTCATAGGATGCCTCGGCGGCATACTGGTCATCGGATGGATATCGCTCGCCGATATGTGGAACCTGCCAGGCCCGCACCTGCACCCCTACTTGGCTATCGTGCTGGGCACCTGCGTCATCTTCCTCGTAGGCTTCTGCGTCACCTTCCTGCTGAAAGTCAAGCCCCTCCAATCGTAAACGCTTCATAAAACAGTAATACGATAGAAACACACGCATGTCTAAGAAAAAGAAATTCCGTTCCTTTAGCAGCCGACTGGTACGCTGGCTGACCCTCTCACTACTCATTACCATCGGAGCAGTATCCTACGAGTTGTATATGCTGGTGGCATCGTCTTTCACTGAGATAGAATGCCTCAACCGCATGAACATGCTGGACTATACCAACGAGAGCATCAACAGCAGACTTAGCTTTGTGGAGCTGGCAGCCAAGAACCACGACGTGCTGATTGAGCAAAGCCTCAACAACCGCAAGGAGTTAGAAGAGAAGCTGCGCGACATGATTCAGGAGAATCCCCACATCACGGGAGTAGGCATCGGCTTCATCGACAACTACTTCCCGCAGAGAGGACACTGGTACGAGCTCTATGCCACCCGCGACAGCACCGATGCCACGGGCATTAAAGTAGAACAGATAGGTTCTGAAGAGCACAACTACTTCCGCGCAGAGTGGTTTATCAAAGGTCTGAAAGCCGACAAGGAGAACGGCTACTGGACCGATGCCTACTTTGACGACAGTGGTGCCAAGGACTTACTGACCACCTACTCCATGCCCCTCTGCGACCAACACGGGAAAGTCGTCGCCGTCTTAGGAACCGACGTCTCTCTCAAGCAGCTGCAGGAGCACCTAAAAAACATTGACGAGAAAAACTATGAAAGCTGGTGGTTAGTATCGAACGAGATCTTAAATAAAGATGTTAGCAGAGAAGAATATGCTGCTTACAGTTTCATCCTGCAGCGCGACGGTACATATCTGGCACACCCCGACAGCAAGCGACTGCTCAGAGACAACCTGTACGATGAGGTAGAACTCAGCAAAGACACCCTTGACAACCGGGTGGCTGACTCCATCAAGTTAGGCAAGAGAGCCTATCTGGTAGATAAAGACGGCTATGCCCTCAAGACGGATTTCGAAGGAGTTTCCTCCTATATCTTCTATGGACCCGTCAAACGCACCGGATGGACCACCGTTGTTGTTACACCGGCAATAGCTATCGACATCGCAGGCTACTTCGTAGGAATACTCGTCGTCATCATCATGGTCATCGGCATGATTGTAGCACTCATCGTCTGTCACTTCGTCGTGCGCCATGCTACCAAGCCCCTAAAGCGACTGGCACAGCTCGTAGGAGAAATCGGTGACGGACACTTCAACGTGCAGTTGCCCGACGTCAAGAACCATGACGAGATACGACTGCTGCGCGACTCATTCGAGAACATGCAGGAATCGCTGAGCCACTATATGGACGAGCTGAAGCAAAGAACAGCGGAAAAAGCCTCCATGCAGAGTGAGCTGCGCATTGCCCACAACATCCAGATGGCCATGCTGCCCAAAGTCTTCCCTCCCTTCCCCGAGCGTAACGACATCGACATCTTCGGACAGCTGACCCCTGCCAAGGGCGTGGGCGGCGACCTCTTCGACTTCTACCTGCGCGACGAGAAGCTCTTCTTCTGCATCGGCGACGTGTCGGGAAAAGGCATTCCCGCCTCATTGGTGATGGCAGTGACACGCTCGCTGTTCCGCAACATCTCGAAGCATGTCAACAAGCCAGACACCATTGTCAGCGCGCTGAACAATGCCATCGTCGAAGGCAACGACTCGTGTATGTTCGTTACCCTCTTCGTCGGAGTGCTCGACCTCAGCAACGGCCACATGCTCTACTGCAATGCCGGCCACGATGCGCCGATGCTCATTGGACAAGGCGTGGGACCCCTGCTGTGCGACGCCAACTTGCCCGTAGGTGTCATACCCAACTTCAACTTCTCGCTACAGGAGACAGAGGTATCACCGCAGACCACCATCTTCCTCTATACTGACGGACTGAACGAGGCAGAGGACATCAACCACGCCCAGTTCGGCAACAAGCGCATCCTGAAACTCGCCACCGAGCTGCTGGCTAAAAAGCAATACCAGCCACAGCCGCTCATCGAGCAGATGACGGAAGCCGTCCACCAGTTCGTAGGTAATGCCGAGCAAAGCGACGACCTCACCATGCTCGCCATACAATGGAAGAACAACTGACGGGAAAAGAAGAACAAGAAAACGGGAAGGCTCTTGCGAGTCTTCCCGTTTTTTATAGAAGTAGCAAACGATGCTTACTTACTTACGAACTTAAGCTTCGCTTGAGCTCGCTCACATTCGGAAGTGCAAGCAAGCTTTCACTTCGCTCACTTAATCACGAACTTCTTACCACCCTTGATGACCAGACCCTTGAAGTCCTTGTCAACACGCTGGCCGGCCATGTTGTAGGCAGGAGCGTTGACATTGAACTGAGCGTCAGCCTTCACGGTAGAGATACCGGTCTCTACGACATCGATGGTACAACCCTGGTGGTACTGTAACAAGTAGTATGAGCGATCGGTATAAGTAGCGTTGACCAGAACATTGGTCATGAACTCATACTTGTTCGTGGCAGTATTCAGCTGAATGAGAGAATTAGTCACATTCTTTTCAGCGTCTGTACCGAGCAGGAACAACAAGAGTGTACGAGTCTCACTCACATTATATTCTCCTAAGAGCTGACCGTTAGCGAAGGTATAGGTATTCTCGTCAATCAGGTTACCTCTTACCCAAGCTTCGCCTTGCAAGCCCTGAATGTAGAGAGAGTTTTCAACCTTAGCCAGTTTCACTGTCGTATTGAACGATTGAGTTGTTCCGGTAAGGGCTGACGTAACAACACCAGAGAAGTTATGCGTAGTAACCTCTGCACTTTCGGGCAGTACTGCCACCTTCGGCTGAACAATCGTGTACCATACGATGTTAGAAGCATTAACAGCATCGCCACCCTTATAGATAGCCTGGATACCGATCTGCTTCCAAGTTAAGTGTTCATTCATGTTCAGATAGACGAAATCGGCACCGAAGTCATAGCCACCTTCAGCATCCTCGAAGCCATAAGGAATCTCCGTCATGTCAACAGTGAGTTTCTCATACTTATCTGTCGTGAAAACAATGGTATTCTCCACGTCTGCTGCATCCTTAGAGTACATCTTATAGTACAGCTTCTCAGGCAGCAGACCCTCGCCAGTAGTAGAGACCGTCTTGACGGTGAATCCGATGAAGTCACCAGCGCGAGTGAAGTGCATGTTCTCAAACTCAGGATCAGCAGGAGTAGCAGCCACATCAGCAATCACCGTAGCATTCATGTGAGACATCATCTCAAGATAGTAAGGTCTTGTGATCATTTTGTTATTCACGATGGCTACATAGTCGCCTACAGAAGCCAGCGTCTTGGCTGTAGCATCCCAAGTCAGCTCAAAGTATGGCATCGTCTTAGTGTTGGCAGCATCATAGTTAATGAAGACAACATCGCCGTCACTGTTCAAAGCCTGAGGAGTTTCAAACTTAATGCTGGTACCTTCGACGTCACCGACAATCCATGCATTGGGAGCATCTGCAGAGATACCCTTCAGATAAGCCTTGTTATCCAAGATACCAAATTCGATGACCTTCGCAGCAGGAGCTTTATCAGCGTCTTCGTAAGTCAGTGAGTACTTGTCTGTAGTGAGTTGCTCGGGCACAGTCTCCGTAGCCTTCTTGGTGTAAATACCGACACTGTAGCCATAATACCTGGTGTTCAGTCTATCCTTAGCAGTACTGATAGAATAGAAAGTAGAGATTTGCTCCACAACAACATCACCGTTCTTCGTCTGTCTAAAGCTGAAGGACAGAGGATCGATAGTAGAACCATTATTAGAATTAGAACCAATGAGATAGTACTTGGTATAGTCAGGCGACATAGCAATGAGCTGAGGCTCGAAGACGATGGTATTTTCGTCCGCGAAAGTACCCTTAGCCCATGCCTCGGGCATCGTTCTGAATACACCCTGCACATAGACATCATTGCCATCTCTACCGATCTTCACATTCTGCTTTGTAACGACAGCACTACCCGTATTCAGGTAGCCAGACATGAAAGCATCTTGCGTCTTCAGGCCAGCAGGAGGTGTGACAGGCTCATCGGCAGTACCATTGATGCTGATGGTTGAATTACTCTCATACCAATCTGAATAGTGCAAATGGTCAATATAGGCAGAGTTGACGATAAATTCATTCTGCATAACATACACACCACTCTCCGTATCGATGTTTAGTACGGCATCCTGAACCTCGCTAGTGGTATCATCATAGCCAATCAGGTAGTAGTTTCCACCCAGAGACTGACCGCGCTTGAAGACGTAGGTGTTGCCACTCTTGGTACCTTTCACCCATGCCTTACCATCATTGCTGTCCTGAGAAAGACCCTGGATATAGATATCGTCGCCGCTAATAGCAACGGTGAGTTGCTTGCCGGTAAACGGAGTAGAACCGGAACTAGATGCTTGAGTACCCTCAAAAGCATTCACAGTCAGCTTCAAGCCCTGAGGAACAACCGTGGTAGTAGGTCTTTCGATGGTCTTCCAGCTAATGGGAGACTCGTGACTCTCATCGCCACCGTTATAGATACTCTTGATACCCATCTCGGTCCAAGAAGACCAATCCATATTCAGATATATGGAGGTATTATAGATATCATAGTCATCCGAGAACGTGTAAGGAATGATAGACATGTCTGCTGCTATCTGCGTGTACAAATCCGTAGTCAGCACAACAGGGTGTGCCTCATCCGACTGACCGTCCTTGTAGAACAGCTGATAATACAGTTTGTCTGCAATCATTCCGTCACCATCCGTATCAACGATAGGAATATTGAATTCTACGGTCGAACCAGACGTACGGAATCCGAAAGAAGTGATGGACGGCGTAGCAGGAGTGGCAGCCTTTTCCACAATCTTACTGATGGTAATTGCTGTCATTCCGGCATAATTTCCTCCCGTACCCGATGGAGCTACACCCCGCAACATGATGGCATCATCAGTCTTGAGCGTATTGGCTGTTGGATCGTAGGTAAACGTTACATCAGCCGGTTTTTCATTAACCAAACCTCGGAAATAGAATTTATAACCTGAATATGTTCCATAGAACTGTTCCGTAGCACAAGTGATGGTATTACCATCTCTCGTTCCCACAATCCACGCCTCAGGCAGATATTCTTCGCACAGACCTTGGATATAGACCTCGTCATCACCATAGAAACCGATGGTCAGAGGCATGGAGACAGCATCTCCCGTCCAAAAATCCGAAGCAGAAAGAGACCATGCTTCCGTTACCAAATCCGTAGGAGGCTCGAGGGGTATTTCTATATTTTCGTCATAAGCTACGACCAGATTTTCTACGTAGGCATACTCTCCGGTGAAAGTCTCGTTCCACATGCCTATCGGCTCATTGAAAGTAAAGGACATCGCTTGTGAGTCAAAAGTAGCAGTAGCATCAATAGCATCTCCAGTCGTCGATTCGGCAGCGAAGTAAATGTCAGCACCAGCATTTCCTAAATACTGTCCCTTAGCGAAAGTAACCGTACTACCGTTGATGGTACCTTTCACATAGTTGGAAGCTGCCTCATAGAAACAAATCTTAGAGATATAGACATCGTTTCCATCCAAAATCACCTCAACGGTACGCTCAGTAGGAACAGGAGTGAACGAAGAACCATTCCAAACATAGTAAGTACCCGTCAGTTTGAAGAACTCAGGTTCACTACCGGCAGGAGGAGTCACAGCATCAGCCCTGAAGGTGGTACTGGGTTTCGCAGAAGTAGTAGTTTTCATATTAAAACTACCAGGAACCACGGTCTTGGGAACCGTCTGAAGTTCCATGGGACGAGTCAGCTTCAAGTTGCTGCGCTCAGTTCCTTGCTTCTGTGCAAAAGAGACCATCGACACTAATAGTGCCAACGTCATAAGAGTAAATTTCTTAATTCTCATAATGCATAAAAATTAAAAGTTAATAAATAAAGTTATAAAATCAATCAATTATTGTGCGTAGGAGAATGACGTCGTACCATCGACAGACACGAACTTCGTTGCGGAAGGCACAAAGTAGCTGTCTGGAGTGACGTTGTACGTCTTGTTGATGGCAGCACCGAAGGCACGGACGGCAGCCTGGACGGCAGCGGAACGCTGTCTCAGATTGTTATCAATCTTGGCACCCTCCTCACAGACGATTTCTAATTGGCCTTTTGCAGGAATGCTACGCTTCAGTGCCAAACCACCCATGGAGCGGGCTGTCTTAAAGGCATTGGTGTACCACTGCACGCAGAGACCCACCACATAGTTGGCATTGTTTGTCTTACCGATGCCGATGCGAGCCAGAGAGTAGTTCTTGTTGTTGGCTTTCAATGCGGCATCAATGTCGTCATAGAGCGGTTTCAGGTCGGCAGAGAGCGACTCGGCATCAATCCACTGAATGGACTCGCCATTAGCCAAGAACAGATCCCAGGTAGCGGTCATCTTCACGGTGCCGTCCTCATTGACGAGTGCCGAGTTATCGTCAGCAAGCGTCATTTCCTGGAACGTGCTGTTGCCAATCTTCTGAGGGTTCTCGAAGCGGATGCCTCTCGGAGTAAAGACGAAGGAGACAGAGTCTGCCTTCACAGCCTTGGTGATGTCCAAATCGTCGCAGTAGCGGAACACGCCGTCGTGCTTGTTGATGGTCTTGGCATTGTCCAAGTACAAGGTCTCAGCGCCACTCATGACATAATACGAATGGATGTTGTCGCTCCATATCTTCTCTTTCAGTGCCTTGGTGTCGGCAATATAGGTCTTGGCGTCGCGGTCGAGCTTGACCATACGAACCAAAGCCTGATGACGCTCACCGCGCATGATGACTTCGTTGTCATTGTAGCTCTTGACATTGAAGTTGTGGTCGCCGTGCATACCGACACCGTCCTTGAGGATAATCGTAGGAGCTATCCAGGGAGCCACGGGGTCAGAGAACGGGGTCAACACATCGTTCCATACATTGAAGGCAAGCACCAAACCGTCTTCGCTGCTCACCGTAAAGGGGCTGACGGCCTCCGTGTATTTACCGGCATTGCCGTCTCGCAGATAGCGGTGGTCGCTGGCCATGGTTACCTTACCGTTCTTTTCGAAGGTGGCAAAGAGGTTGAAGCCTTCAAACGTCGATACGTCATTAGCACAGAAGTACTGAATGACCCAGCCGTTGGGAGCAGCAGTCAACTTGTTGACCAGCTGTTCGCTATTATGCTCAACGCGCAATGCTGCCGACTCGCTAAAGTAGTCGTCATCCTCGAAACGACAAGAGCTGAAAGCAGTGGAAAGCACTGCTCCAATGCCAGCACATACTAAGCCTTTCGCTATGATATTCTTGATATTCTTCATAATCGGATATTACTTCAGTTCATAGATAGTTACGTTGTCCTTCAGGAAGGTGTTCAGGTTGTCCTGGCGGTCGTGAACCTCCTTGCGAAGTGCAAAGGTGTTGAGACTCCAGCGGTCCTTCTGCCAAGTGGTGGCAATAGAGATTTTCTTCAGCATGGCGTTGATACCTGCCAACTGGTCGTCATAGCTCACAGGCACCCAGTCGAGGAAGTCGGTAAACTTAGTGAACGACTTGTATAAAGTATATTGATACTTCTTAATCTCAGCGGTGTGTTCCTTATTGACGACCTTCTCGTCGCTGCGGTGAACATCCAAGACGATGCGGTGAGTGTCAATATCGTAGGCGCCAGTTTCGCTATTGTACTCCTTCTCGGTATAGAGCTTGAAGTTGTTCCAGTGCGTACCACTCTTGTCCATGTCAATGCCCAGGTCGGTGATGAGTTTGATGACCTCCTCCTTGTCACCGGCACGCCAGCCAGGAGCACAAGCATTGATGATACGCATCATCCAGCGATAGTCATCGTCGGTGATGATGCACGACAGGGTCTCTACGAAGTCCTCGTAGTTGGCGCTGGAGGCATAGTGGGTAACATAGCCCAGGCGGTGGGACTCCACAGAGTCGCGCTTATGCCAGTCGATGGGGTCGTAGGTACCTGAGGTCACCTGACCAAAGGTCACGGGATAGGACTTCGTCTGGTGCATGATGTGAGAGAACTCGTGGTGCATGGTGTGGAAGTACTTCTCGTTGAGCACCTCAATGTCTTCAGCATTATAGACGGTAGTACCCTTCACGTAGGGTTTCATCTCATTGAGGTTGTAAAGCGTAATCTTCACACCGCCGGAGGCAAGACCCAGCACCTCCGTACCCGTCAGGGGACTGTATCCGGAAGAACCGATAAAGTGGAAGATACGGGGACCGTACTGCTTCATAAAGTCTTCGCCGGCAAACTTGATATAGACATCGTAGAACAGATGCTTGATGAAGTATGCCAACAGCTGCGATTTGTCGTAAGCTGCAGGAGCCAACTGGAAGCTGTAGTCTGAAGCGTTCAAGTTGAACTTATACTGGAACTCTACGTTATAGGGCTTCGTAAAGTTGTCGTACAGCCATTGGTCGAACTCGTAGGTCGTTGCATCGGGATCTACGGGCTTGATAGAGGTATCGAAGATAGAGTCTGTGAAGTCGTCTTTGCTTCCACAGGCTGTGAGACCCAGCAGAAGGGTCGTCACACTCATGATATATAATAACTTTTTCATCTCTTTGTGCCTTTAATTATTTTCCGGTGTATAAAGCAGGCTTCATCATAGAAGAAGAGTTCGTCGTCATCTTTTGACTACGATCGGTAGCAGGATAGCCTGATGCCACTACGTTGTTAGGAATCTGAATGACACGACGCTTGTCGTTCCATGCCAGCTCATCAACAGTAGGCGTAGCATCCGTAGGACCACGATAGACGTGGCGAACCAAGATGCCATAGCGCTTGATGTCGAACCAGCGAAGACCGTCGAACATGGTCTCGATGCGGCGGAAGTGCAGGATGCACTGCAGCACAGACCAGTCAGCACCTGTCAAATCCTTGAAGGAAGCACTCATGTCGGTAGGATGCAGCTCAGAGAGATAGTCGTCCTTGGAAATAGCCTCGGGGCTGTCCTTCTTCTTGTTGTCGTAGAACTTGGTGATGTCTGCCAAAGTCAGGTCCTTATCAACCATCTTCGACTGTGTCCAAGTCTTCAGGTCATCAATGGCACCTGCCTGGTCGCCCAAGTAGAGCTTAGCCTCAGCACGGCAGAGCAGTGTCTCCTCAGCGGTGAAAGGTGTATAGATGATGTGTACCAAACCGATACCGGCAATCTTGTCTCTATACTCAAAGTACTCATAGATACGGAACAGCCATGAGCCATCGTCGTTCTCGCCATAACGGTAAATCTTACCTTCGTAGGCCTTCAGACGGTCACTCCAGTTAGGACCACTGCCATAGACGGCATTCTTGGAAGACTTCACATTATAGTCCTTGTTACCGTCGTTGCAGGCAAAACGGGTAGCGCTGAGCATACGGTCGTGCAGCGAAAGGGCAGACTGCAGCAGGAAGTTGCAGGAAGCCTTCTCGTCAAAGTAAGAGTTCAGCATGGAGTTAATGGTAGCGGTTTTGATGCTACCCCACTTACGCAACATAGAAGAAGCATTGGTTCCTAAAGCTGCATTGGCATAGGTGATAACCTTGTTATAGTCGCGCTTGTACAGATAGAAACGGGCTGCAAAAGCGTTGGCAGCATTTCTATTCATATGGTATGCGGGTACCTTATACTTAGAATCATCAATGAGATTGATACCTTCCAAGAGGTCTTTCTCAATGAGGTCGTAAGTCTCCTTGACGCTATGACGATACTGAGGAGTACTGTAGTCAATCTTCACGACGTCCTCAGGCTGGGTAACGTAGGGAATACCGATGTCAGCAGCACTCTGAGTATCATCCTTATAAGCCTCAGCAAATACATTGACCAGCACAAAATGCAGATAAGCTCTCAGCACATGAGCCTCACCCCAAGAGTGTGCCAGATTGGGGTCGGCTGCAGGATTGGGACACATGTTCTGCATGGCGGCAATAGCATGGTTGGCAGTAGCGATGCCAAAGTAATACTCTTCCCAAATCTGATAGGGAGTATCGTCGTCGCCAGGACTGTAATTGGTGACATCCTTCCAAGCGTAAGCTTCTGCTTCAAAGTCTCTGAAGGGTGAGCGGTGCTGACCGGGCTTGATGACGTTATCATCCACATAGTTGTCGCCAAAGAGTTCGCACAGCATACCTGGTACAGCCTGCGGATAGGCAGATACCAACAGCAAGCGCACCTTCTCAGGAGTGTCAATCTCGGTACGGTTATCGGGAACTTCGTCCAGCTCGCTCTCACAAGAAGAGAACGTTGCGGCAAAGCTTAAGCAGACAACACCAGCCAACAGGAATGTTTTTATATCTTTAATCTTCATCATAATTATCAATTGTCAATTTTCAATTATCCTTTGTCCATTGTCCTTAGCTTAGAATCCCAGTCGTACGGTTGCTGTCAATTGCTTCGTGATGGGCGATGCCACACCACCAGCATTGATAAACTCAGGATCCTGTCCATTCAACTTCTTGTCGGCGTAGAGCAGGCAGAGGTTGGTAGCAGACAGTTTGATAGATGCCGTATTCAGCAGACCGGTCTTCTTGAGCAGCTGCTGCGGGAAAGCATAGGTGACGGAAATCTCCTTCAGACGGATGAAGTCACCCTTGGCAATGCGTACATCAGAATAGTTGTAGGCATTGTAGGCGGTACGCAGCGTGGTAGAACCGTAGCGGTCCATCTGGGTACGGGAAGCAATCACAGGAATGTTGGTTTGAGCCTCGTCGCCTGCTAACATCCAGCGGTTCTTGAACTCACGGGGCAGTGCAGACAGGTCACTGTAAGAATAAGAGAACACAGGGTCAAGGCGCACCTTGTTACCACCGCTATAAGTGATAAACACGTCGAGGCCTACTTTACCCCAGTTCTGGTCGGTATAGGTAAAGCCGTTACCTAACGAACCATACCACGTAGGATCGGAGGGGCCTTCGTAGTGCAGGAACTTGGTGAGGTTCTCAGTCTCCTGGAAGTTGACATCACCAACGGTCAACTGACCCTTCTCGTTATATACCTGAGGAAGACCCTCAGCGCTCAGTCCACCAAACTTGTAGCTGAAGATAGAACGTACGGGATAGCCTTCCAGAGCGTAACCCTGACCGCTGACGAGGTCAACGGCACGGCTGGAAGTCTCCAGCGTGGTAATCTCGTTCTTGGCAAAAGAATAGACGAAGTCTGTGGTCCACTTGAACTTCGGTGTCTGGATGTTGACGGTAGAAATACCCAACTCAACACCACGCGACTTCATGTCGGCAACGTTAGCCATCTTCTGAATCTTACCACCGGCACCCTGGGTGAACACGGCACCAATCAGGTCGTAGTTGTTACGCCAGTAGATATCGAAGTTAAGAGCGATACGACTCTGGAGGAAACTCATGTCAACACCCATGTTGAACTCGTGTTTCTTCTCGTAGGTCAGCTCAGTATTTGCGAGGTCGGAGACGTAAATCTGAGACTCAGCAGCACTGGTGAACGGACGCCATGTATTCTGGGTCTTATAGATGGCCATGGCGTTGGTCACATAAGCAGGACCTGTATCAGCCGTCAGCGAGTAGCTGAGGCGGAACTTCAACTGTGACAGCCAAGACTGGAAACGCTCCATGAACTTCTCGTTGTACATATCGTAGCTACCCGAGATGTTCCATGTAGGCAACCAGCGGCTGCTACGGCTCTTACCCAGGCGGTTGGTACCCTCATAGCGGAAAGTACCGTTGATGGTGTAACGCTGGTCGAAGCTATACACACCCTGTGCATAGTAAGCCAGCGTGTTGGTCTGCGTAAAGGACTCACCGAAGTAGTCGGTATTCTCCTCGTTGCGCTGCTTCAGCCAGAGATAGGGAGTATAGACGATACCACCATTGTTATACTGATAGCCCCAACCCGTCCAGGTAGTGCTGGTACGGCGAACGGTAGAAAGCTCTGAACCCAAGAGGGCATTCACCACGTGCTTCTCGTTGAATACGTCACGGTACTCAGCCATGAAACGGTAGTTGTTGGAGCGCATCTTGTCATCATACTGATACTTGATACCACCCTGAGGCAGAATAGAGATAGGCAGTGCCTTATCATCATCGGGGTTGCGATACAGCAAGGGGTTGCTGTCACGAATGGTAGAGTTGTCATCCTGAGCATCGGTACCGGCACGATAGGCATTCGCCTGGTTCGAGTTGTCCATCACATTGTGCTGGCGGCTGGTCTTCGACAGACGGGTCGAAATCAGACCGGTCAGCGTCACGCTCTTGATGGGCTTGTACTCCAACTCGGCACGGAACATCAACTCATAGACATTGATATCGTTATAGTTGTTATCCAACTCATTGAAGATGTTGAACGGAGAATAGAATCGTGTATAGTTGATATCGGGGTCCAGACAGCGGCTGGTATTCATAGCAAAGCTGAAGGGGTTGATATCGAAGTCACGCTTCACCTCACCCGTTACCACGTCAACACTCTGGTTCAGCGAACCGGGAGCCTCCTGCTCACGATAGCTACCCTGAGCAGCCAGACGGGCAGTCAGGTTCTTCAAGATGTCATAAGAGGTGTTACCATTGAAGGTGAAACGCTTGACCTTTGAAGCGCTGACATACTGACCGGGGTCGTGCAGCATAGACATGGAGAAATAGTTCTGCGAACGGTCGGTACCGCCAGAGATACTTACGGAGTGGTTCTGCTGAACGCTATTCGTAAACAGCAAGTCAAACCAGTCGGTGTTGCGGAACTCGGCATCCTGCAAATAACGGTTGCGGGCTGCCTCGGTATTCTCCAGACCGAACTGGCCTGTTGTGGGATCGTACTTACGCAACTGCTGGTACATATAGCCATAGATACCTGTATTCTGAGAGTTTACCAGATTCTCCAATGACAGCCAACCCTTATCGGCCATCTCCTTATAGACACCCATGATCTCCTGAGAGTTCATGATGTTATAATCGCGATAGCTGGGTTTCAGACGCATGGTGAATTCACCCGTATAGTTCACTGAGGCACGGCCCTTGCCACCCTTCTTGGTGGTGATAACGATCACACCTGCCATAGCACGGGCACCGTAGATAGAGGTAGCAGAACCGTCCTTCAACACCGTAAAGGACTCGATATCATCGGAGTTCAGACCTGCCACAGCACTTGAAATCAGCGTCTTGGCATCACCTGATGCCAACTCGTCGGCAGTCACATCGACGTTATCTTCGTAAATCACGCCATCGATGACCCACAGGGGTTTCGAGTTACCATAAATAGACGTAGCACCACGAACGCGGATTTTAGGAGAAGCACCGAAGGTTCCAGAGACGTTGGTCACCTGCACACCAGCCACACGACCTTCCAGTGAGCGGCTGACATCAGCCATACCGGCCAACTTGGCCTTGTCTGCGTCAATCTTAGAAGAAGAACCCGTAAACAAACGTTTATCCTGCTTCATCATACCTACTGCTACTACTTCATCCAACTGCTGAGCAGCATCTGGCTGTAACGTCACCTTCATGCCGTCACTGGCCTTCACTGTCTGGGTTGTCATACCGACATAGCTTATCACAAGCTTCTTTCCTGAAGGCACGATAATCGTGAATTTACCATCAAGGTCGGTCTTCGTTCCCTGTTTAGTGCCTTGAACCATTACCGTAGCTCCAATACAGGGCTCGCCGGTATCTTCAAAGACAGTACCCGTAATTTTGTTCTGGGCAAAAGTCATGCCCATGCCGAACAAAAGACAGGCAAGAAACATAGTTAGTCGTTTTTCCATAAACACTCTCTTCGTTTTTTTATTTTTTAATTTTACTCTTTATCGCTACGTTCTATTCGTCATGTTTTCTCGCGCGTACCTTAATATTATTATAGAGCGCACAAAAAGTGCCTAATAAGTGCTCAAACACTAAAGGCTACTTTCATAACGAGCTACAAAGGTAACACTTTTTTATCATTTGGGCAAACAAAATTATAAAAAAGATACATTTCGGGCATATTTTTTAACCAATTAGCCACTTTTCGTGCCAATATGTTGGTATTTCCTATCAAAAGTTATCAAGTCGTAATAAGGGGGTGGACCCCCCAATATTACAACTTCTGACCAGCAAGGTTGTATCGCTCACCATTCTTGATAATGACGAGGCGACCACCCTCTAAGACCTTCTGAGTACGAACTTTTTCGGTAGTAACTTTCACAGAGGTAATGCCAGAGGCATCTGTAGCGGGAACTCGTACATACATATCATAAATACGCGCACCGCCATTGGCACCCTTCTGACGGAAAGTAAGCGAACGGATCTGCTTCGCCGTGGCCTCGTTGATACCCGCCAAACTCAGGACATCCAACATGTAAGCACCCTTCTTGTATTGTGACGTTGAGACGGCTGCGGGCGTTGTACCATCAGCCAAAGTCCAGGAAATTTCAAAGGTGCGGCCACCCGTAAAGAAGGTGTTGAGCTGCAACTGCAACACACCATTCGCAAGGTTCAGCCGGATACCACCATTGCTCTGGCCCATATTCACAGCACCAACGCTATATCCAGCACCTTGTGCGTCGCTCTCAGCCTTTTGGGGATCAATCGTTGTGTCACCTTTAGTGCCATTGCCATCGGTAGTAGCCTCCGTGTTATCACCTTTGACGAGCTCTAACACGCCCTGCAAGTCGATAGGTAACGCATCGAAAGCATCCTGGAAGTGATACCAGTCGCCCGTAAGTACCTTATAAGGAGTAACCAGCGTAATGATACCAGTGGTAACATAGTCCTTTACACCGGCAGTCTTATCGCCGCTGACTGTGAGCTTGAAGGTGCCTGCTGCTGTAGGAGTGCCGCTGATGGTTAGCGTATGGCCACTGATGTTATAAGACAGACCTTCGGGAAGATCTTCAACGACAGCGCTGGTGCCTACCTCGTTCCATTCATAGACGATGTCAGCAATGGCATTCCCCTGAACGACCTCCTGCGATGAATTGGCCGTTTTACAAGTCACCTCTATCTTATCAGGAATCGTATAATCAACGGGAACACCATCGGTTTCGTAGGCGCCTAAATCGGGAGCGGCATCGTTGTAAGGAATATACAGGTCATCGGCAGTAATATACTCCAAACCTGCAGCAGTACACTCTGCCTCCGACATCTTGCGAGCAGGAGTAAAGCCAAGATAGGGAGTACCTTTGTCTTTGAAGATGCTATTAGGCTTGAGACGGGCGAAGTTGTTGTTGGGCAACGAACCGTCATCCTCGCGGGGAGCCATGAAGTCACTGACGCTGAGTGAGAGGAACTCGCCACTATGGTCTTTGGTGGCAGGCGTGTAGTCACCCCCATCAGGTTTGTAGCTTTCCTTAATAGGACTACAACCGTCTATCTCAATCCATGAATTGAAGGTGGTGTAATCAGTAGGGTCCTGATAACCCGGCTTATCGGGAGAAAGAAACTCGTGGTTTCCAACCTTTTTACCGCTCTTCGCTGCTGTAGCGCCCCAACCAATACAGTTGTGGATATCGACAAAACCATACTTAAAGAGTGTGGGGAAACGATAGTTGAACTCATTACCCCAGGCTGTACAATTGATAATATACATACCCTCATAAGCGTTATTCTGGTCAAAACCCTTATGGAGATTGTTGAAGGCGACGCAGTTGGTGACTACGTGAGCACCTGTTGACTGGTCGAAAGCAGCACCTCCTGCAGAACCACCGCCACCTAACTTGAAGCCGTTGCCATTACCCACCTCACTACCTGTAGATGTGCGTCCGGCATTATAGGCCCAGCAATGGTCAATGACTACGGGATGATACACCATATAGAGATCCCAGTTATCATCAGAGTTGGTCCAGGCGCGACAGCCACGGAACTCTGTGCCAGGACCAGGGAACAATTTACAGGCGAATCCATCGGCATCTCCATAGTCGTCAGCACCATTATAGGTGCGGGCATCGGCATTCTCATAGGAGTCGCAGTTGATAACCTTGTTGTAACGGCAGTACTTATAGCCAGGGTTAAACTCAGGAACGCCACCGCCAAGGGTCTTGGTCTCCTCAATCTTCCAGTCTTTGTACATACCAATCTGCAAACCGGAATCGTTGTTCCAACGGAACGTACAACGCTCAATGATGTTATAGGAGCCTTCCACCTTCATACCGTTGTCTTCGGCATTCTGAAGCACCAATCCATAGAACGTCCAGTAGTTGGCCAGGTGGTTCACATAGATACAACGTCCCATCTTGAAGGCAGCCTCCGTGGTATGGTTCATATTCTTGGCATCAATGATGACTTTTCCCACGGCATCTTCCGGCCAGGCACGCATCTCGCAACGCAAGTCAGGAGTTGTCGCCAGTTCAGGAATCTTAATGCGTTCCGTAATATAATAGGTACCTTCATGAATCAGGATACGGTCGCCTGGCTGAACTTTCTCTACCGCCTTGGCAATTGTCAGCAACGGAGCAGATTCCGTTCCATCGTTAGCATCATTACCTGTGGTAGCCACATGGATGTCTGTGGCTGATGCCGTTACACACGTTACCACCATGAGGAAAAGCCCCGTAATGCTTCTTACTGAGAGGGCTGAGCGTAATTTTGTTATCATATTCAAGTAGTATTAATTAGTAAATATCTTTTAAATAGTCTTGTATTCATATAGGACATTCCCACCCCATGCAACCTGACGATGCAGGACAAGGTTAGCAGGAAGCTGTGGTGCCTTAGTTCCGTCAGCAACGAGCATCGAAGCCTTCTCTACCCGCACCATATCATATAAACCTGCATCGATGAATGCTTCAAGCGTCTGGCGACCACCCTCTACTATCAGTGACTGGACACCTTGCAGATAGAGGTCTTCCATCAGCTGAGGCAAAGGACGCTGGCGAGTCATCACGATGCGCTTAGGATGAGGGCCATGCCAATGGCGCACTGTCAATTGCGGATGCTCGCGGGAATCAGTGGTATGCCCTACTAAAATAGCATCTTCCTCAGCACGTAGCTGATGGCTGAGCATCTGGGTATGTTCGTTGCTGATAGCCAAGGCACGCCCGTGATCATCGATAAAGCCGTTGGCGGTCTGGGCCCACTTCAGAATGATATAGGGACGGCGTTTAGAATGATAAGTAAAGAAACGGCGGTTCAGCCACTGGCATTCCTTCTCCAACACACCTACGGTCACCTCAATTCCCGCCTGACGCAGCATTTCGATACCCTTCCCCTGAACTTGGGCAAAAGGATCGATGCAGCCAACCACCACTCTACGTACGCCCTTACGGATAATCAACTCTGCACAAGGCGGTGTCTTACCATAATGAGCACAGGGCTCCAAGGAGACATATAGAGTGGATTGAGGCAGCAGAGGTTCGTCTTCCGGACGAACACTGGCAAAGGCATTGACTTCGGCATGTCCTTCACCATAGCGCACATGATAGCCTTCACCGATAATATGAGAGCTGACAATAACAGCCCCTACCATAGGATTAGGACGTGCGCACTGAATCCCATTGGCAGCCAGTTGAAGGCAACGTTGCATATATCTTTCATCAGAAGTCATCTTCCTATCAATACTTTCTTTCCACTTATTATATAAGCCCCTGTAGGCAATCCCTTCAGAGACTCTCCAGACTGTCGGACACACTGACCCTGCAGGTTAAACACTGGACCAGTAGCCGATGATGCCTTTATCGTTTGAATGCCTGTTCCATCAACAACGGCAACCCCCATCATCTGGACAGGTTGTACGGCACTACCCGCCAGCGACTGGTAGCTATAGCTGAAACTGATGTTCAGCAAACCTACATTATAAAAGGCTTCGGGTACATTTTCCACCTGAACCATCATCGTCACTAAAGGATCGTATTGCCCCTTCAGTAAACGCTGGTCGTCACAGTGTATCGTCAGGTGATAGGTGCGGTCTGCCGTCTTGACCAAACGGGCATCTCCCGTCACCCCTTCTGCCAGATGGATACGATAAGAGCTTTCTCCACTGGAGAGAAATGACAGGACCTCTGGAAGTACGATATCCATCTCCAGTTCTGTAAAGTGTACTGCTCCCCCACTACAAATAGTAAGCGAACCATTATGCCCTGCCTTTAATGTCTGAGTGGGCGTAGTCAGACCAAAAGTCTGGTAGTCGCCAAAAACATCCCAACCGCTTGTCTGATAATAAGCATCCTCACGACCTTGTGGGATGTAAAGAGTGGTATGGCTGAAGTCGTCAGTCTCAAAAGCCTTGGTCTCCATCGGTGCTGCGCCACAGAAAACATATTGCAGAGGACTGTCAAACACCTGGTCACCCAATACGTCGAGTGTCGAAGGCAGACTGACAGCATGCAGTCCTTCGCAATTAAGGAACGTCCAGTCACCTATCGTCTTCACACCTTTGGGTATCGTCAGACTGGTCAGCAAGCAACTACGCATAAAAGGTCCGTACTGCAGGGACGTAACGCCATCGGGTATAGTATAACTGCCTCGCTTGGCATTAGGATAGTACAAGATGGACGTCTGCTCCTTGTTAAACAAGACACCCCCCTTGGCAGTATAGCCAGGATGGTCATTGCTAACCTGTATTTCCTCCAAACTATCACAAAAGACAAACGGATTCTCGCCTAACTGCGACAAATGCTCTGTTAACGTAATGGACTCTAAAGAATCACAACCGTAGAATGCCTGATTGCCTATGGTCTCGACAGTTGTCGGAATGCGGTAACTGCCACTCTTTCCACCAGGACAGGCAAGAAGTGTGGTTTTGTCCTTTGTCAGTAAAACGCCGCCTTCCATCGTATAATGACTATTCCCACTGCTGACCATAATTGACTGCAACTGCGAGCAGAAGCTGAAAGCGCCTTCACCGATATCGGCAACATGTTCTCCAAGAGTCACGGACTTCATCTCCACACATTCAGAGAATGCCCAGACACCGATACGCTCTACAGAAGAAGGTATATGAACCGACTGCAAAGCCGAGCAACCATAAAAGGCAGCATCACCTATCGTCGTCAAAGACTGAGGAAAAGATACAGACTGAAGGCGATTACAGTTCAGAAAAGCCATATTGGCAATGGTCGTGACACCGGAAGGAACTACATAATCCGTCGTCAAACGATTAGGGAACGCTATCAGACACGTAGCATCCTTACTCATCAGCACACCATCAATATCACAATAATTAGGATTGTCATCACTGACGTCAAAGGCATTCAGACGATCGCAACGGGAAAAAGCCTCATCACCAATAAACGTCAGAGAAGAGGGAATACGCATGACATACAAACCTTTGCAACCATAGAAAGCAGCGTCAGCTACCGTCTTCAGACCTTCTGGCAAGTTTATGTTAACCATCATAGAACATCCCATGAATGCTGCGCGCCCGACGGATTCCAAGGTAGCAGGCAACAGGACTTCTACCAGATTGACACAGTCACAAAATGCATTTTCACCAATGGATGTCACCCGATAAGTCACCTCTTCGTGACGAATCTCTGCCGGTATCTCAAAATATCCCTCATAATGCTGTTCACCAGCAACGACAGTTACTTCATCAGAAGCAGTTACAGCATAATAAATACCACCCTCAGCGAAATCATAAGCCCAAACGCTGACGGCAGAAAGGAATAGATAGAACAGAAAACATATTCGTCTCATCAAAGCGCAAAGGAAATCAAAAAAAATGAATTCTGCAACTTTCTGAGCAAGAAAATGCAATTTTCTTTATAAATTAGTACATAAATTGAACTTTTTTTATAACTTTGCATCAAAAGTCTTGATGACAAAGCGCAATGAACTACTCTCAACTATGGCATCAATTATCACCATTGTATGGTGAAGGCGAGGCGAAAGCTATCGCCAGAATGGTGTATGAGGTGCGTTTTGGATTGTCATTATCCGACCTCTTACTTGGCAGAGACGAGCAACTTTCTGCTACCGACCAGGAGGAATTAGAAAGTATTTCCCAGCGCTTGATGCACATGGAGCCTGTGCAATACATTTTAGGAACAGCAGACTTTTGCGGCAGATCTTTCCATGTGGAGCCTGGTGTCTTGATACCTCGCCCAGAGACAGAAGAACTGTGTCAATGGATTGTTCAAGAGACAAAGAAGGAGGAAGAGGAAAAAGAATGCCATTCCATCCTCGACATAGGGACTGGGAGCGGTTGCATCGCCATCACTTTAGCCGCAGAAATCGCCCATTCCAACGTCACTGCATGGGATATTTCAGAGCAGGCGCTAACCATTGCCAAAAGGAACGCTGACCACCTTGGCGTCTCTGTTTATTTCGAACAAGTTGATATCCTTCGACTTAAAGACCTTTCTTTTGCCTGTTCTGAATCCTCCAACTACTCCATCATCGTCAGCAATCCACCCTATATTCTTAATAATGAACATGCGCAAATGAGCGATAATGTCCTCAAATATGAGCCCCATTCTGCCCTATTTGTACCTGATGAGGACCCGCTATTATTCTATCGTGCCATTGCTGATTTTGGACAAACAGCATTGAAGAAGGGTGGAAGTCTCTTTTTTGAAATCAACCCTCTCTGCGTCAACGAATTACACGACTTACTGAGTATGCTGTCGTACCACGACATTGAAACTCGGTACGACCAATACGGGAAACCACGAATGATAAAAGCGACACGATGAAACAGAAAACCGAGCAAGATGCCTACCTGACATTGGCAGCCCTCTGTGCCCAAGGCGAGCACTGCCAATGGGAAATGACAGAGAAGATGCGACGCTGGGAGTTAGACGACGCAGCACAAGCACGTATCATGCAAAGGCTGGTAAAAGAACGATTTGTAGATGACGAGCGCTATACTCGTGCCTTTATCAAAGACAAAGTTCGTTACAACAAATGGGGACGCCGAAAGGTAGAGCAAGCCCTCTGGCAGAAACATATTGCAGAAGACATCCGACAGCGTATCCTCGATGAAATCGATGACGAAGAATACTTATCGGTGCTGCGCCCGTTGCTCAAACAGAAACGGAAAAGTATCAAAGCTGCCAACGACTATGAGCTCAATCAAAAACTGATGCGTTTTGCTGTAGGACGAGGTTTTACCTTCGACATCATCCGACAATGCATTGACGTGGATGAAGAAGATGACGAGAGTGAATAGGTAAAAAAGGATGACCGCCAGATGGTTTCTTTCGTAACTCGCATATTGGACTTAATCTCGCCACGAAGTTGCGTGGTTTGTGGACGACGACTTTCCCCAACTGAGCGGTCGCTGTGTTCCGTATGTCTGTTTCATCTGCCACGTACCACCTACCAATTCTCCTCTGACGACAACCCTGTCGATCAATTATTCTGGGGACAACTACCCGTCACACGGGCTGCCGCCCTCATGTTTTATGAGCCACATTCCGAAATGGCTCAGCTCATCTACCAAATGAAATACAATAACCGTCCTGACATCGGGGAAGACATGGGACGCCTCATGGCACAAGAGATGAAAATGGGCGGATTCTTCGAAAGCATCGATGTACTGCTACCTGTTCCACTATCCTCTAAACGACAACGGCAACGAGGCTACAATCAAAGTGAAAGGTTAGCACAAGGCATCAGCGACGTAACAGGCCTCCCCGTCTGCACCTGCGCTGTCATCCGGCAGGACTTTCAACAAAGCCAAACCATGCTCAACCGACAGGAACGCCGCAAAAATGTAGAGAAAGCATTCCTCCTCCTTCATCCCGAAATGTTAGCAAACCGCCATGTATTGCTGATAGACGATGTATGTACTACTGGTGCCACACTTATTTCCTTGGGTAGCACCATACAACACATAGAAGGAATTAAAATCAGCATTCTTACCCTTGGATACACAAAAAAATAAAAGCTATTTGTTAAAAATGTCACAACTTTGAGACTTTTTTGTCGTAAAACTTGAAAGAATTCAAAAATAATTATTATCTTTGCACCGAATTATCGGGTTTTTACTCGTATCATCTAAATAATAAGTATTTATAGATAAAAGAAATTGCTATGTCCGAATTAACGAAACAAGACATCGAAAATCTGCAAGAGACACTTGAATCTAATGAGTCTTCAGCCTTTAGCTTTCAAGCTATATTCGCCATGTTGGTTCTCAACTGGCAGTATTTTCTTCTCTCGTTGTTCATCTGCTTTTGTGGAGCATTGATTTACCTGCGTTATGCAACACCCGTCTATCAGATGTCGGCAAAGATGCTGATTAAGGACGACAACAACCGAGGACGCCGTTCTGCCAGCATGCTGAGCAATATGCAGGAGTTTGGTATTATGACCAACTCAGAAGGTATTGAAAATGAGATGGAAATCCTGCAGTCACGCCTTTTGGCTCGTGACGCCGTCATAGACTTGAAACTTTACACAGAGTACAAGTCATCAGGTCGCTTGAAAAAGTCGCTGATGTATAACAATCAGCCCGTCTCCGTGGATTTGGACTCGGAGCACTTGCTTCTCATGGACAAGGAACTCCTGAATGGTGTTCGCAGTATTTCTTTGTCGTTAACCTTCAAGAACGGCAAGTACCATGTAAAAGGTAAAACGTTGTTAAGTGGACAAATTCGCAAGGAGTTTGCATATAACATGAAGTCCCTGCCCGCCTTTATCAAAACCGAATGGGGTACACTGACCTTCACGCAGACAGGCAAGAACAAGATGGAGGAAGAAGACGAATACCTCATCACCATCACCCCCCCTATGGCGGTGGGCTCCAGCTATGCAGCACGTTTGTCCGTAGCACCATCTTCCAAGATGTCTTCGATTGCCGTATTGACACTGACCGACCTCAATCCTCGCCGTGGTTTGGATTACCTGACTCAACTGGCTGAATGTTACAACCGTCAAGCTAACGCTGATAAGAATGAAATCGCCTTACGTACAGAGGAATTCATCAACGGTCGTCTGGAGAAGATTGATGCCGAGTTAGGTTCTACCGAAGATGCTCTTGAGAACTATAAGAGACGCCACTCTGTGGTGGAACTGAAGATGGATGCTTCACAGACCCTTCAGATGTCCAGCCAGTATGAGGCAAGACTTGCTGAATCAAAGGCACAGACACAACTTTTAAAGTACCTGCGCGAATTCATCGACAAGCCAGGCAATCAATACAAGATTATTCCTTCTAACGTTGGTATGACGGATGCTGCCTCAACGATGCTGATTGCTACTTACAACCAGACTGTTCAGGAGCGCAATCGCTTGATGAAAGCTGCCAGTGAGCAGTCTCCTCAGGTACAGGCGTTAACAGAAACGTTGGACGACCTGCAATCATCTATCCGTACGGCTTTGACACAGGCACGTCATTCTGCTGAAATTCAGCTGAGAAACATCCAGAACCAGTTTGACAAATACCAGAATCGTATCAGCAGCACTCCCGAACAAGAGCGTGTACTGAACCAGATTGGTCGTCAGCAAGAAGTGAAGTCGGGTCTTTACTTGTTGCTTTTGCAGAAGCGCGAGGAGAACAGTATCTCACTGGCCGCTACCGCCAACAAGGGTAAGATGATTGACGAGCCGCAGTTCAACGGCAAGGTAAGTCCCAAGAATGCTATCATTCTGCTGGCAGCCTTGGTAGTCGGTTTCGCTGTACCCTTCGCCATCCTGTGGCTGTTGCAACTGCTGCGCTTCCGTATTGAAGGACACGATGACGTAGCTCGCATGACGATGCTGCCCATTGTAGCTGACATCCCTGTAGCCAGCGATAGCGTAAAGTCGTCAGCAGGTATCGTAGTACAGGCTGACAAGAACAACCAGATTGACGAGATATTCCGTTCATTGCGTACGAATGTACAATTCATGATGAAGGAGAAAGAGCAGGTCATCTTGTTTACCTCTTCTATATCTGGTGAAGGTAAGACCTTTGTCGCTGCCAACTTGGCCATGTCATTCTCCCTGTTAGGCAAGAAAGTGATTCTTTGCGGTTTGGATATCCGTAAGCCTGCCTTGGGTAAACTCTTCGGCATCAAAGACCGTCAGAAAGGTATCTCTATCCTGCTGAACAAGGACATGCTGAAAGAGAGCGACGTCTTCGACCAGATTGTTTCTTCCGGTGTCAATGAGAATCTGGACCTGCTGATGGCTGGTCCTACACCTCCCAACCCCACCGAGTTGCTGGCCCGCGAGAACTTGCCTCAGGTACTGAACCTGTTGAAGCAACATTATGATTACATTATCCTCGACACCGCCCCTGTAGGACTTGTTGCCGACACCATGCAGATAGCCCGTTACGCTAACGTCTGCTGCTACCTGCTGCGTGCTGACTACACACCAAAGACCAACATGGAATTGATTAACTCATTGTCTAAGAGCGGCAAGATGCCAAACCTCTGCCTGATTCTCAACGGTGTGGATATGTCGAAGAAGAAGTACGGTTATTACTATGGCTATGGAAAGTACGGCAAATACGGTCGCTACGGTTATGGCAGGTACGGCAAATATGGATACGGCCGTTATGGCTATGGCCGCTACGGCAACTATGGTATCTATGGCAATTACGGTAACTATGGCAACTATGGCAATTATGCCAACAGTCACTATGGCAATAAGAACGACGACTCTATCAAACGATAAGTTGAACCATAAAAATAAAGAACAGAATTGACTATAGCAGTTGATTTTGACGGAACAATCGTCAAGCACAAGTACCCTGAGATTGGGGAAGAGATACCTTTTGCTGTGGAAACACTGAAAGAGCTCCAGAAAGAGCAACATCGTATCATTCTTTGGAGTGTTCGTGAAGGAGCCTTATTGGACGAGGCTGTTCAGTGGTGCCACGAAAGAGGACTGGATTTTTATGCCGTCAACCGCGACTATCCTGAAGAGACGACGGAGAACAATCCTCACTTCTCACGCAAGCTGAAGGTTGACGTCTTCATTGATGACCGCAACTTAGGCGGATTGCCCGAATGGGGAACCATCTACAAAATGATAACCCGTCGCAAGAAGTGGGCAGACATTATAGAAGAAGAGCATGCGATTGGCAATTCAAAACATACACCTAAGCCTCCCAAGCGCAAGTGGTGGAATTTTTAGACAAATTGAAAACTAAGGATATGAAACAAGTAAAGCTATTATTTGCCCTGTTCGTTATCAGTATGATGATAACAGGTTGCGGTAGTACAAAGAATGTGGCCTATTTCAAGAATTCCGACTCTGTCAGTCTGGAAATGTCACGAGTGCTTTATGATGCACGCATCATGCCGAAGGACATCTTGACAATTACGGTAAGTACCACTAACCAAGAGGCCTCAGCACCTTTCAACCTGACCGTGGCTACCGCACAGAGTCTCTCGTTGCGTGCTTCATCAACCTCTCAGCCTGCGCTACAGAGCTACATTGTTGACAACAGCGGTAACATTGAATTCCCCATCGTTGGTACACTCCATGTAGCAGGTCTGACCAAGAACGAAGCCGAAGAGTTAGTCTTGTCAAAAATCAGGTCTTACATGAGTGATAACGAGAAGCCCATCGTGACGGTACGCATGATCAACTATAAGATTTCCGTCATCGGTGAGGTAAATCGTCCAGGCATGTTCACCGTTGCTAACGAGAAAATCAATATCCTCGAGGCCTTGGCACAGGCAGGCGATCTGACTATCTATGGTGTTCGCGACCGCGTCAAACTGATTCGTGAGGATGCCACAGGTAAGAAGGAGATTCACACCCTGAACCTCAACGATGCCAATATCATCAACTCGCCGTACTATTATCTACAACAGAACGACATTATCTACGTAGAGCCTAACAAGGTAAAGTCTCAAAACTCGAATATCGGTTCTATGACGACGCTATGGTTCTCTGCCACCAGCATCCTCATTTCACTGACTTCTCTGCTCTACAACATTCTGAAGAAGTAGTAACGATAAAACAGTTATAAGAACGAAAAACGTACTATTATGGCTGAGCATGAACATCACCATCATCACCATCACAGGAAAGACGGTTCCGCACGATTCAAGGAGAAGAGCCTGAACGCCATTGAGAACCGAAAGAAGATGGAGAAAATCATTAAGACTGTGCTGACGGTTATTGCCATCATCATGGGATTAGCGGTCATGGTACTATATACTTTTATGTGATACGCTCATATCATCACAACATAGAAAAGCGGGTGCTTCACAAAGAAACACCCGCTTTTTCATTTCTTTCATTCTATCATTAGCCCACCTGACTACCAGGCTTCACTTCCTTGGTAGTAGTAACCACGCTCAGACTCTCATCGGCATCGACGGCAGAGAGTATCATTCCCTGACTCTCGATACCCATCATCTGACGAGGAGCAAAGTTTGCCACGAAAAGGATGCGCTTGCCTATCAGTTCCTCGGGGTTCTCATAGAAAGCCGCAATACCCGAACAAATCGTACGGTCAGTACCAGAGCCGTCATCAATAGTAAACTGCAACAGTTTCTTCGACTTCTTCACCTTCTGGCAGTCCTTCACCAGTCCTACGCGAATATCCAACTTCTCGAAGTCCTCAAACGACACCGTATCCTTGATGGGAGCAGCCTTATACTGTGCAGCAGCATTGGCCTTCTTGGTAGCCTCCAGCTTGTCGAGTTGCTTCTGGATGACGTCGTCCTCTATCTTCTCGAAGAGCAGGGCGGGTTCACCCAGCTGGTGACCAGCAGGCAACAAATCGGTAGCACCAAGCTGATCCCACTCAAAGGTCTTCATATTCAGCATCTCACGCAACTTCTTGCTTGAGAACGGCAGGAACGGCTCGAAGGCAATTGCCAAGTTGGCCGTCAGCTGCAGGCAGATATTCAGAATCGTCTCACAACGCTTAGGATCCGTCTTCCAGACCTTCCAAGGTTCACACTCAGTAATATAGCGGTTACCGATACGTGCCAGGTTCATGGCCTCAAACTGAGCATCACGGAACTTAAAATGGTCAAGCAGTGTTTCCACTTTCTCCTTCACATCCTTGAACTCTGCCAAGGCAGCCTTATCGACATCGAGCAGTTCACCACAGGCAGGAACCACACCGTTCCAGTATTTCTTCGTCAATTGCAACGCACGATTTACGAAGTTGCCATAGACCGCCACGAGTTCGTTATTATTACGGTCTTGGAAATCCTTCCATGTGAAGTTATTATCCTTGGTCTCAGGAGCATTAGCCGTCAATACATATCTTAATACATCCTGCTTGCCGGGCATATCCTCCAAGTATTCGTGCAACCATACAGCCCAGTTGCGCGACGTCGAAATCTTGTCGTTCTCCAGATTCAGGAACTCATTAGAGGGTACGTTATCAGGCATGATATACTTTCCATGTGCCTTCATCATCACAGGGAAGATGATGCAATGGAAAACAATGTTATCCTTGCCAATAAAATGAACAAGGCGCGTGTCTTCGTCCTGCCACCATTTCTCCCAGTTGCCCCACTTTTCGGGTTCCTTCTCACAGAGCTCTTTGGTATTAGAGACATAGCCAATAGGAGCATCGAACCACACGTACAACACCTTACCTTCGGCACCCTCGACAGGAACAGGGATACCCCAGTTCAGGTCGCGGGTCATGGCACGAGGCTGCAAATCCATATCCAGCCAGGACTTACACTGTCCATAGACGTTAGAACGCCACTCCTTATGACCTTGCAGAATCCATTCTTTCAACCAGTCCTGATATTCGTCCAGAGGCAGATACCAGTTCTTTGTCTCTTTCATCACAGGTGTCGAACCACTGATGGTTGATTTCGGATGGATGAGTTCTGTAGGACTCAGGTCGCGCCCACACTTCTCGCATTGGTCACCGTAGGCACCCTCATTATGGCAATAAGGACATTCACCCACAACGTAGCGGTCTGCCAAGAATTGCTTCGCCTCCTCATCGTATAGCTGCTCGGTGGTCTTCTCCACCAGCTTGCCCTCATCGTACAATTTGCGGAACCAGTTGGCAGCAAACTCATGATGCGTCTTTGAGGTTGTACGGCTATAGATGTCGAACGAGATTCCAAACTCTTCGAACGACTTCTTAATCATCGCATGATAGCGATCCACCACGTCCTGAGGAGTAATACCTTCCTTACGGGCTCTCACCGTGATGGGCACGCCATGCTCGTCAGAGCCGCCGATGAACATGACATCCTCCTTCTTCAAGCGCAGATAGCGGACATAAATATCGGCAGGAACATAAACGCCTGCCAAGTGTCCTATGTGTACGCCGCCATTAGCATACGGCAATGCCGACGTCACGGTAGTTCTCTTAAACTTCTTCTCTGTCATAATTGATAATACCTTTGTTTTTCTTTTTGTGGTGCAAAGGTACAAAAAATTCAGTAAAAAGTGTTGTTCCCTCTATTTTTTTTATTAACTTTGCACACGAATATACTAAAACAACGAATATCGATATTTAGATTTTAAACAATGGAACAAGTCTTTAGTTACATTATCAGCCTCGGTGCCAGTGTGATGATGCCCATCCTGTTTACCATCATCGGACTGTGTATCGGCATGAAGTTTGGCAAGTCGTTAAAGTCAGGACTCTACGTCGGAGTCGGTTTCGTGGGACTCGGCATTGTGACAGCTCTGCTGACCAACAATTTCGGTTCTCCACTGAGTGAAATCTCACGACTCTATGATCTGCAGTTAGGTGTCTTCGACATGGGATGGCCCGCAGCAGCAGCTGTTGCCTATAATACGGCAGTTGGTGCACTGATTATCCCTATCTGCTTAGGAGTCAATTTCCTATTACTTATTACAGGATGTACGCGTACCGTTAACATAGACCTCTGGAACTACTGGCACTTTGCCTTTATCGGTGCCGTGGCTTATTTCGTCATGGATCAGAGCCTGGCATGGGGCTATTTTGCTGCCATTGTCTGCTATATCATCACCTTAGTGATGGCCGACCTGACGGCTGATAAGTTTCAGGGCTACTACGAGGATATGGACGGCATTTCCATCCCCCAGCCTTTCTGCCAGAGCTTCACGGCTTTTGCCATCGGTATCAACTGGTTGTTAGACCGTATCCCTGGATTCTCGAAGCTCGACATTGACGCCGAAGGTCTGAAGAAGAAATTCGGTGTACTCGGTGAACCTATCGTATTAGGTGTCATCGTAGGTGCCTTGATAGGCGCTGTTGCTCAGCTGGACATCAAGAAGGTGCTCTTCCTGGGTGTCACGATGGGTGCTGTGATGGAGTTGATTCCTCGTATCACCAAGCTGTTCATCGACGGTCTGAAGCCCATTGCTGAAAAGACACAAGAGGTCGTACAGAAGAAGTGGGCCGGCAAGAAGGTCTATATCGGCATGTCGCCGGCACTGGTCATCGGACATCCCACGACCCTCGTTGCCTCCCTGATTCTGATACCGTTGGCTTTGCTGATGGCTGTCGCCCTGCCTGGCAACGAGTTCCTGCCCTTGGCATCGCTCGCCGGTATGTTCTATGTGTTCGTGATGGTGCTGCCCTATACAAAGGGCAACGTGGTGAAGACCCTGATTATAGGTATCATCACTGTAGGTATCGGTTTGTGGTTCGTCACCGATATGGCTCCAGCCTTTACGCAAGCAGCCCAGACGGTATATGCCCAGACACAAGACCCTGCCGCCCACATTCCCGAGGGTTTCCAGGCCGGCGCCATTGACTTTGCCTCCTCCCTCTTCGGATGGGTTATCTACAAGTGCGTAGATAGTCTGGCCTATGTCGGTGCTGGCATCCTCACCATCATCACCATTGCTATGGTGGTATGGAACCGCATTCGTATTGCCAAAGAAGAAAACAACAAATAATATCACATTATGAAGAAAACAATTCTGACAATTGCAGGAGCCATGCTCCTCTCACTCTCTACGGCCTATGCTCAGGAGGCCGACAGATTCGTTGGCGCACAGCATGTGAAGTTCCAGACGGCCTGTCATCCTGAAGACGTGAAACACTATGACACGAAGCTGCTCCGCGAGCGCTTTGTAATGGAAAAGGTAATGGCACCCGACTCCATTCTGCTCACCTATTCACACTACGACCGTTTCATATTCGGTGGAGCCATGCCCGTCAACACCACCCTGACGCTGGAGAACTTCTTTGAGTTGGGCCTTGACGTAGATAAAGACATTAAGGAGAAATACTTCATGTATAACCGCGAGCTTGGCGTCGTCAACTGCGGTCAGGGCGACGGTGTTGTCATCGTTGACGGCAAGGAGTATGCCCTCTCGCCCAAGGAGGCTCTCTATATCGGTCGCGGTCACATCGGCAAGGGCAAGGATGTGAACAAGTCTGTTCATTTCCGCTCCAAGGATGCTTCCAAGCCTGCCAAGTTCTACCTGAACAGTGCCACTGCTCACCAGCATTACAAGACCCAGTGGATTACGCTGGATGGTCGTAAGGGTTCGCTGAAGGCTGCCGTATGGGGACCCGTGGGTTCTTTGGAGGAGTGCAACAACCGTACCGTCTATAAGCTTATTGTCAACGACGTACTGGAGGAAGGTCCCTGCCAGTTGCAGTTGGGTCTGACGCAGCTCAATCCCGGTGCAGCCTGGAACACGATGCCTCCTCACACCCACGGTCGTCGCATCGAGGCTTACTATTACTTCAACCTGCCCCAAGAGCAGACCATTGCTCACATTATGGGACAGCCGGAGGAGAGCCGCGTGGTATGGCTGCACAACGACCAGGCCATCATGTCGCCTGAGTGGTCTATGCATGCCGCTGCCGGCACCTACTATTATACCTTCATCTGGGGTATGGCCGGTGAGAACCTCTACTATAACGACAAGGACAACATCCCCGTTATTGACATCAAGTAAGACTGACGGGACGGCATAAGCTTCTAAGCAGAAAAAAGAGAAACCCAAGCGAACTGACCTGCAGTCGTTTGGGTTTCTTTTTGTGTCGACACTTGGATTCGAACCAAGGACCCCCACCATGTCAAGGTGATACTCTAACCAGCTGAGCTATGCCGACAATTGCGAATTGCGGGTGCAAAGGTACACATTTTCTTTTAAAAACCAAAATAATTCATAATATATTTTCTGTTCACCGTAATTATTCGTACCTTTGCAGATAGTTTTAATAAATTAATGTACGCATGAAAATGAAAAAGACTCTGATGATGTCTGCCATAGCCGTTGCTATGCTGACGTCTTGCTCAGGCAAACTGGGCCAGTTATCAAGTGATTACTTCAAGGTGAACCCTAACCCGTTGGTAGCCGAATCCGGTCAGGTAGATGCCACCATCAATGGCATGTTCCCCGAGAAATATATGAATAAGAAAGCGGTTGTCACCGTAACTCCTGAGTTGCGTTACACCAAGAATGGCGTGCAGGCCGTTGCCAAGGGACAGCCAACCACGTTTCAGGGCGAGAAGGTCATCGGCAACGACCAGACCATCAACTATCGTCTGGGCGGTCGTTACTCCATGAAGACCAGCTTCCCCTACGAGGCTGCCATGCAGAAGAGCGACCTCTATCTGACCTTTGATGCCAAAATTGGCAAGAAGATGGTCGAGGTTCCTGCTGTCAAAATTGCCGAGGGCGTCATCTCCACCAGCGAGTTGTACCACCGCACCCTGTCGTCTGCCCAGCCTTCTGTTGCTCCCGACGCCTTCCAGCGTGTCGTTGAACAGAAGCAGCAGGCCAATATCAAGTTCCTCATCCAGCAGGCCGAGCTCCGCAAGAGCGAGTTGAAGAACAACTCCGTGCAAGAGTTTGTCAGCCTTCTGAAGCGCATCAGTGCCGACCGTGAGGGTCTGAACCTCAACAATGTCGAGGTTTCTGCCTACGCTTCTCCCGATGGTGGCTTTGACTTGAACGAGAAGTTGGCCAACAAGCGCCAGCAGAATGCCGAAGGCTATGTCAAGCAGCAGATGCAACAAGCCAAGATGGAGGGTGAGATTGAGGCCAGCTACACCGCCCAGGACTGGGAAGGTTTCCAGGAACTGGTAGCCGCCTCCAACATTCAGGACAAGGAGGTGATTCTCCGCGTGCTCTCCATGTATAAGGATCCTCAGGAGCGTGAACAGCAAATCAAGAACATGAGCCATGCCTTCAAGGAACTGGCTGACGGCATTCTGCCCGAACTTCGCCGTGCCCGACTGATTATCAACTACGAGACCATCGGCCGCGACGACGACCAGATTGCCGCCCAGTACAAGCAAGACGCCAGCAAGCTCAGCGTTGAGGAACTGTTGTATGCTGCCTCTATCGCTGACGACAAGGCTCAGCAAGAAGATATTCTGAAGACCACTACCCGTCTGTACCCGAAGGATGCCCGTGCCTACAACAATCTGGCAGTCTTAGCTTACCAGAAAGGGCAGTACGATGTTACCCGCCAGTACCTGCAGCAAGCTATCCAGACGGACGGTCGCCAGCAGGAGGCCCAAGCTAACTTAGGACTGTTGGCCTTGCTGCAGGGCGACATCCAGACCGCTGAGACCCATATCGGTCAGGCTGGTCAGGCCAACGGTCTTGCCGAGATTTTAGGCAACCTGCACTTGGCTCAGGGTAACTATGCTCTGGCTCAGCAGGACTTCAAGGGCGTCAGTTCCAATAGTGCCGCTCTGTCTCAGATTCTGAACAAGGACTATGCTCAGGCAGCACAGACGCTGAGAAACGTGCCACAGGCTGACGCCATGACCGACTATCTGCAGGCTATCGTCAATGCCCGTCAGGGTAACCACGATGCTGCTGCTTCGTTCGTACGCTCTGCCGTCCAGAAGGATCCGTCGCTGAAGCAGTATGCCGACAACGATTTGGAATTCAAGAGATGAAAGGTGCTATTCTGTCTCTCCTCTCCCTACTCCTGCTGCTGACCTCCTGCGGTTCCAAGGGTGACACCTTCCGTCTGGAGGGTCGTATGCGCAACATGAACCAAGGCGAATTCTGGGTCTACAGTCCCGATGGCGGCATGGTGGGCATCGACACCATCAAGGTGCGCGACAGTCGTTTCTCCTACGAGCTAGAACTTTCCGACGACGCCACGCTGATGATTGTCTTCCCCAACTACTCTGAGCAGCCCGTCTTTGCCTCCCCCGGTGCTACGGTGAGCATCAAGGGCGATGCCAGCCACCTGAAGGAAATGATTATCCAAGGTACCACCGACAACGAGGATCTGACCACGCTGCGCTTAGAGTTGAACGACCTCCCCCCGCCGGACATTCCCAAGGCCGTCAGCGACTTCATCGAAGAGAACCCTGCCTCACGGGTCAGCATCTACCTGTTACAGCGTTACTTTCTTCAGCCTCCCGACCTCGACTATCGTCAGGCCTCCAAGCTGACGAAGCTGATGCTGGCGACCAATCCGGACAACATCACGCTGCAACGCCTCAACAAGCAGCTGACAACCCTGAAGAATGCCAGTGTGGGCAGCCGTCTGCCAAAGTTCACTGCAACCGACATCAAAGGCAAGAAGGTTACGGAGGCAGCCTTGAGACAGAAAGTCAACGTCGTCAGCGCCTGGGCGAGCTGGAACTATACCAGCATCAACACCCAGCAGCGCCTGCGACTGCTGAAGGTCAAATACGGCAAACGCCTCGGACTGGTCAGCATCTGCATGGACAGCCGCGTCAACGAATGCCGTAGCCGTGCCAACCGCGACTCGTTGAATTGGCAGATTGTCTGCGACGGTCGCATGTGGGACTCTCCCCTGATGAACCATTTCGGCATGGCCGACATCACCAGCAACGTGCTCATCGACAGCGTAGGACGCATCATCGCCCGCGACCTGCCGGCTCAACAGTTAGAGGAGCGCATCAACAGCATCCTCCGATAAACGCTATCCACCTCATCCTCTTCCCCGACAGCCCTCTCACAACGCTATGAAGAAAGCCCTCGTAATAACTCTAAAGATCCTGGGTGGCACCGTGCTCACCCTGGTCGTCTTGTCATTAGCCCTCGTCGGACTCTTCCATACCGACTGGGTGCAGGAGCGGGCTTCCCGTCAGGTGACGACCTTGTTAAAGGACTACCTGAACACCCATATTGAGATAGGCTATGTCGGCGTCAGCCTCTTTGGACAGGATCTCAAGATTCACAACTTGATGATAGAAGACCAACAGCACCGCAAGATGCTGGAAATGGAGGAGCTGGGCGTAGAACTCGACCTCTGGCGACTTCTTCATCACGAGTTACATATTACCGAGGCAAAGGTTCGGGGACTGGAGGCGAAGATTCACAAACCGGCTTCCGACAGCGACAGCGTTGCCAACTTCCAGTTTATCGTAGAAGCCTTCAAGAGCAAGAAACCCAAGGCCGACCGTCAGGCACAGCCTGCTGACAGCACCAAGAAGGCAAAGCTGACATTAGATGTCGCCAAGCTGAACTTAGAGCGTATCAGCGTCAGCTACAACGACACGACGCATGCCCACTTGGGCAGCTTCCGTTTCCGCAAGAACAGCCGAGGTGAACAAACAGCCGTCATCACGGAACTCACCACCGCTTTCGTGCAGCGCACCAAGAAAGGTCCTGTTGATAGTCGCCTGCGTATCGGTCGCTTGGAGGCCAAGGCCGACGGCAAGCAACAGTCGTTCAGCGGTTCCCTCATCAGCATTGACAGTCTCTGCTTCTTTACCGACAACCACAAGCCACGCCTGAATACAGGCAAACCCAAGCGAGGCGCCTTCGATGCCGGCCATCTTGACGTCGTCGCCCAGCTGCAGCTTCGTTTAGACAGCATCGGCAAGGACACGCTGATGGCAACGCTTACCGACATGCAAATCCTGGACCGAGGTTCGGGCCTCAACATTACCAGCATCACCCTCAAGGCCGCTGCCAACAAGGAGAAGCTGCACGTGAACGATGTCTGCATCAAGATGCCCAACACCCAGCTCACCTTCGACCACGGAGAGATGACGCTGCCCAGCAAGAAGTTAGGGCGCAAGTTAGCCTTCCAGACCACGACCATCAACGGCAACACGCTGCTGAAGGACATCTCAAAACCTTTCTCCAAGGTCTTGTACAAGTTCAGCATCCCCCTGTACTTCCAGACGGAGATGAACGGCAACGACGACCTGCTGAACTTCCGCAACGTCCGCGTCTATACCAAGGGACACAAGCTCGACATCTTTGCCTCCGGTCACATCACGGGTCTGAAGAACAAATACGACCTCAACGTCCACTTCGACGTCCAGAAGATGACCACCACCGGCAAGGAAGCCATCCGCATCATCAACGAGTTCCCTGTCAAGAAGTTCATGATGAAGCAGGTCGATGCCTTAGGACGCATCAGCTATCGCGGCTACTTCGAAGTGCTGTGGAAGCGCGAGCAGTTCTTCGGTACGCTCAACACCAGCGTCGGTGCCCTGCGCTTCCAGTTTGCCCTTGACGAACTCAACAAATACGTGACGGGTACTGCCAGCACCGACTCCTTGGAGTTAGGCAAGGCGATGGACATGCCCGGCCTGGGCAAGATAGCCAGCACCGCCAAGTTCCGTTTCGACATTTCGAAGCCCCGCACCCTGAAGATGCGTAAGCGTTTAGGCGGCAAACTGCCCATCGGCGACATTCAGGCCGAGGTGAAAGAAGGCAGCTACAAGAAGGTAAAGGTACGCAATGTGTTTGGCGAAATCAAGAGTAACGGAGCCATTGCCGAGGGTAAAGTCATCGTCAAGGGCAAGCGCGTTGACTTGTCTTGCTCTTTCTCGTTCACCAATACCAACGAGATGAAGAAGACCAAGATCAAGACTGGCATCAGTTTCCACGGCCTCTCCGCCGAAGACAAGGCAAAGAAGGAAGCCGACAAGGCTGCGAAGAAAGCCCAGAAGGATGCCGACAAAGCTGCGAAGAAAGCCCAGAAGGATGCTGAAAAAGCCCAAAGGGATGCTGAGAAGGCTGTCAAGAAGGCTCAGAAGGAAGAGGAGAAGGCCCGCAAGCGTGCCGAGAAAGAAGCCCGCAAAGCCGCCAAACAAGCCGCCAAGGATTCTACCAACACCTAACACCTAACACCCAACACCCATCACCTAACACCCATCATACGTCCGAAACACCAAGTAGTAGCCGTCAGCCTCTAACGTAAAGCTGTTGCCTACCGCCTCGTTCAGCGTACCCTGCCACCACTCCTCATAGCCGTACGACTGCCAGCGCAATCCCTCGCTGACTATCTTCGTGCTACCGAAGTTGAAGATGCTCACCTGCTGCCCCTTGAAACTCTCAAAGGTCTGCCGTCCTTGGGCAGGGGTAAAGACGCCGTGATTGGTCAGCATCACTCCATCAACTCCCATCGTCCGGTAGTAGCGCATCAGCAGCGAGATATTTCCTATAGTATGGTCTTCGCGCTTGCCGGTAGCACCGAGATAGGCAATGCGGTGCCACCCTTGTGCCAGACAGTAGCGTGTTGCCTTGGTCAGATCGTTGTCTTCCTGCTCATCGACTTGTATCAGCCGCGAGCGGTATTGGTCAGGAACAGAATCGCCGTCTCCCACGACCACCTCTGCCTGCGGCACGTTTCTGACGGCACCGTCGCAGGCCACCACATGAGTAGCTTCCTGCAGGACGTCAAGGGGAACGGCGTGCGTGGGGAACGCTCCGTTAGCAACAATGACAGCATCAAACTTTTTCATACTTCGTAATCTTTCTCATCTTCATCCATTTGAAATAGCCTACGACGGCTATCACTACGTAAAGTCCATAGAGCCCTGCCTTGAAGGGGATGCCTTTCTGGATATAGAGCACGCTACACACTGCATCGACCACAATCCAGAAGAGCCACTGCTCCACATACTTGCGAGCCAGCGCCCACATACCGACGAAGCTGAGCGCATTGGTGAACGAGTCTTGCAGGGGTACGGTCGAGTTCGTCCACCTTATTAATATATAATAGGTGACGCCCCAAGCCAGGAAAAAACAGGCAGCAACAGGGAGATACTTGTCGCGGGGCATTCTGATGATGGGCAGTTCTTCGTGGGTCTTGCGCGTCTTCTTGAATTTCCAAATGGCGAAGCCGTAAATGGCGGCTAACACATAGTAGCACGCCATTCCGGCATCGCCATAAAGACCGTGACTCCAATAGAGATAGATGTCCAAGGCTGGCATGATAATACCGAAGAGCCACAGCCATACGCTGGCTCGATACTCCAGCAAGATGTATATCAAGCCGAGTACCGTGGTCAATATGTCCAACCAGTCAAGCGTCATCTTTCACTTTTCCCTTTTCACTTTTCCCTTTTCACTTTTCACTTATCACTTTTCCCTTAAAAGTTCACCGACAGGTGCGCCATCATGTTAAACGGTGCGGAGGGAGCGAAACCCGCTGCTCCGCTGTCGCGTGTTCCCCATGTGTTGACTGCCTTGATGCTGCCGTCGGCACGCTGTTCCAGCTGGGGAGCCGCCCATCCGTTGTTGTTGAACTTGGCGGAGAAGAGGTTGTTGAGTGTCAGTCCCACGGTAGCCTCCTTCACGCCCCACGCCTTCATGCCAAAGGTATAGGACAGGTCGAGGTTCGCTTGGAAGTGGCGTTTCAGCAGCAGCGTCTCGTAAGTCGTGGTGACACCGTCCTCGCCGGTACACTCCATCTCGCTGAAGCCCGTGTTCGTCAGGTACTGGTTGCTGACATATTGTCCCTGGGCACTCGCCTTGAAGCCCTGATAGGTAAAGGTCAGGATGTGGTTCATGATGAAGGCTGGCGAGAAGGCCAGTGGCTGGTCGCCGATGTTGACGTTCGTCACACCGTCGCTCAGCGTCACCACCATATTCTTCACACGGTTGCGGCTCCACGTGGCGTTGGCGTCCCAGCGCAGGAAGTCGAAGGGCTGCCACGCTGCCTCTATCTCTACACCCAGTCGGTAGCTCTTGTCCAGGTTCTTGGTCAGCGCCTCACCGATGGCATTCAGCTCGCCTGTCAGCACCAGCTGGTCCTTGTAGTGCATCCAGTAGAGGTTGGCACCTGCCGAGAAGCGCGGACTCTGGAACTTATAGCCAGCCTCGAGGTCGCCTAACTGCTCGGCCTTTGCCTTACAGTCGGGACGTGTGGGGTTCGCCACCTCCTGCATGAAGTTGTTGCGAACGGGTTCCTTATGACCGATGCCGTAGGAGACATACACCCTGTGCTGACGGTTGATGTCGTAGGTGACGCCTGCCTTGGGGTTGAAGAAGTCGTAGGTGTTGTCGATTACCCAGCGGCCATCGACGTTGTAGCCATAGCCCACCGTGGGATTCTGCAATCTGTAGCGTACATGGCGGTACTGCAAATCGACGAAGGCGCTCATGCCCCTCACGAACTCGTAGGTCGCCTTGCCATAAATGTTGAAGTCCGTCTTGCGCGAGTTATTTCGGTAGTATTCGAAGTCGGGCGACAGGGCGGAGGGCGTTGCCACAGTGGTAGTGACGTTAGGCTGTGTCCACACGATGTGTCCGAACTGAGCGCCGTTGTAGCGGTTCCAACCGCCACCCAGCACAGCCTGCAGACCGTTATGGTTGTTGTAGAGCAGCGAGGCGACGGCTCCGAAGAAGTCGTTGTCCATCTTCTGCTGGTCTGCCAGGTCGGCAACGACGGCGGATGTGGTGCTCAGTCCGAAGTCCTTCCACGACTTGCCGTACAGCGCCATCGTCTCGGCACTCTGATACTGCTGGTAGTAGCCCTGTCCCTTGGTATAGTGCAGGGCGGCGTTCAGCGTCAGTTCGCGCATGAGTCGCTGGTTCCACAGCAGCTGGTAGTTCTGCTGGTGGTAGTTGTCGGTCTGGTCCTTATAGTAGGCAGTGGGATTGCCGTTGGCATCCTTGCTGATGAGTCCGCACGAGTTGTAGCGGCGTCCGAAGCGCGACTGCTCATACTTCGACGTATAGTTCCAGGCGTGGTAGGTCTCCTCTATGCCGTTCCACGTGACGAGCTTCACCACGGTGCTCTCACCGAAGTATCCTGCCTGCAGCAGATAGCTGTTCAGCTTTGTGGAGGCACGGTCCAGATAGCCCTTCGAACCGATGTTGCTGAGTCGGCCCTGTATGCCCCAGTGTCCGTTAATCATTCCCGTGCCGAAGCGCACCGTCTCCTTGTGGCTGTAGTACGAGCCGCCACTCATGTCGATGCCTACGAAGGGCGTCGTGCCGATGTTCTCCGTCAGCATGTTCAGCGTAGCACCGAAGGCTCCGGCGCCGTTCGTCGATGTTCCTACGCCGCGTTGTATCTGCATCGACTTCACGCTGCTGGCGAAGTCGCCCATGTTCACCCAGAACACGGTAGAGCTCTCGGGGTCGTTCAGGGGAATGCCGTTGGCCGTGATGTTGATACGACTGGGGTCGCTGCCACGCACTCTGAGCGACGTATAGCCAATGCCGTTACCCGCGTCGCTGGTCATCGTCACGCTGGGCGTCAGCGACAACAGATAGGGCACGTCCTGTCCGAAGTTGACGGCCTTCAGCTGCTGTTGCGTCACGTCAGAGAACGCCATTGGCGTCTTCTTCGACGCACGCGTCGATACCACCTGCACATCCTGCAGCGAATACGTCTTCAGCGTATCCTCCTGCTGTGCCTGAACACTCATGGCAGTTGCCACAAAAACCATGAAGAAAAACTTTCTCATTTCTTATACCTTATTATTATATAGAACAAATAAGGGGAGAAATAAAACACTCTGTCATCCCTACGCCGGCATTATCCGTATCAGGTTCGAGGGTATCATCTCAGCCCACAACCGTGAGCACCCCTTGACAAGCACTTTGCTAATCGCCTGCAAAGGTACGAATAAGTGAGCACAAAACCAAAGGAAAACGAAAAATTTTCCTTTGTTTTGTCGAACGAAAGTACTTTCGACGTTAGTCAAAGGTAGTACAAATCGGTTAAAGAACCAAACAAAAAGCCATTTATTTGTTGTTACCCCCCCAGTTTGCAAAGTGTTTCCCCTATAGAAACAAACTGCATCTATAGGGCTCACACGTTGCAAACCCCATCTGCGTACCCTGCAAGTATAGAGCGTTGCACAACGTTTTGCACACAAAAATAAAAATTTTTGCCTTTTTTCTTTGCTATTTCGCTGAAAGTTTGTACTTTTGCGCCCGAAAAGTGTTTGCAGTTGTGGGTGAGCTGATGCTCAGAATTCCTAACTTCGTTTAGTTTTCCCCTCCCGACTGCGGCATTTTGTCTATGGGTTAGATGATAATTCATAATAAAAATACTAATTAACAAAAAAACTATGCTTATGAAAAAATTAGTTACTCTTATCCTCGTATTGGCGGGGATAGTTGGTACGGCGAGTGCGGGTACTGAGATAACGGTGTACTATGCAATCCCAACAAGTGTTACTGGATATGATAACGTAAAGCTTAATGTTAATCATCGAGGATGGGGTGATGCTAGCGGAGATTGGTGGCAAAGCTTTTCTATGTCAAAAACAAGCAAAACCTATTTTGGTAAGTATATTTATTCATGCACTTATGACTCTCCCTACAATGGCGTCGGAGTAATGCAAATTCAATTGTATAATGGAGAAAGTCAAGTAAGTCTGGTCACACCTTTCGCTTGCACAGAAAGTAATAAGTTTCTGAAGGGTGATGATTTTAACGGTAAGATGTGGGAGCATGACAATTCAGATGGTAAATGGAGGTCTTATAACTACGATAAGACGGTAACCATTCATTGTAAAAAAACTGCTTCTTGGACACCTACCAAGTGCCACAATTATTTCAATGATGGCGTAACAGGAGATGTACCTGAGACATCTTTCCCAGGAAATGGTACAAGCCAAAGTACATTGAATTCAGACTGGTATGACTATACAATTACTGGTAGACCTTGTACAACCGCAATTATGAATAATGGGTATTCTGGTACTGGTAATCAGTCTGGTAAAATATCGATTGGTGATGAAAAGGAGTATTGGGTAACTTATGATGGCTCGACAACGACATGTGAGACAACTCCCCCTGCAAGCTTCTCTTATTCTCGTGACGTAACTTCGGGTAACTTTGGAACAATTTGCCTGCCTTATGCAGCAACAGTTGAAGGTGCTACCATTTATGAGATTTCCAGTGCGATAAAGAATGGTAGTGGAGAATTGGCTGGCATTAACTTAAGTGAGACCGCATCGTTGACTGCAGGCGTAGCTTACATTTTTAAGGCTACAAGTAGCACGTTAACAGCCACACTCTCTGGTAATTATACTGATGCAACTGCTGGTAATTATATGGTGGGTAACCTTTCTCCAGCTAACCTCAATGTTCCTCTGGAAAAGTACGTTGTAAGCGGAAACAAGATTCATAAAGTTATTGGTGGTGGTAGCGGTGTGACCGTTGGTCAATACAGAGGTTACCTTGACCTTTCTACCTTAGAAGCAACATCAGCTCGCGGTCTTAACTTTATTAGTCTGGAAGGCGAAACAACTGGTATTGATGCAGTTAAGCAGGAAGTAAAGACTAACGGAGTCTTCTTCAACCTTGCGGGTCAGCGTGTTGCTCAGCCCACTAAGGGTCTGTATATCGTGAATGGTAAGAAAGTAATCATGAAATAATCTATAGGAGGACACAAATATGAAAAAGACATATATTAGCCCTATTGTTATGGTCGTTAAAGTTGCAACGCACGGCATGTTAGCAACTTCATTGCTAAGGGGAGAAGACATGAGTAGCGGTACAGGTGATGCTCGTGAATTGGACTTCGACGAAGAATATTAATCTCTGAATAGCAATACAACATGAATGCGGCAAGCCCCCGAACGGCCTGCCGCATTTGTTTTTCCCCTTTTTATTTGGTTTTCTCACTTATTATGCTTACTTTTGCAGCCAAAATAAAGAAATAATAGGTAGTCTGATAACGGATAGCAAGAAAACCAACATGGATACAATCAAGAAACGCTTTGCACAGAAGCTGATGGATATCAAAGCCATCAAGTTGCAGCCCAACGACCCGTTCACATGGGCCAGCGGCTGGAAATCGCCCATCTATACCGACAACCGCAAGACGTTAGGATACGCCGACGTCCGCTCGTTTGTGAAACTGGAGCTATGCCACGCCATACAGCAGCACTTCCCCGAGGCTGAGGCGGTGGCAGGAGTGGCAACAGGCGCCATTGCCCAAGGAGCCTTGGTGGCCGACGAGTTAGGACTGCCCTACGCCTATGTCCGTCCGAAGCCGAAAGACCACGGCATGGGCAATCAGGTGGAGGGAGAACTCCAGAAGGGTGCCAAGGTGGTAGTGGTCGAAGACCTCATCTCCACGGGCGGCAGTAGTCTGAAGGCTGTCGAAGCCCTGCGCCAATACGGCGTAGAAGTAGTAGGCATGGTGGCATCGTTCACCTACGGCTTCCCCGTCGCCGAAGAGGCTTTCCGCCAGGCTAACGTGCAGCTGGTAACGCTCAGCGACTACAATGCCGTGCTGGAGCAGGCTGCCGAGACAGGCTATATCAAGAAAGACGAACTGGAAGTGCTGAAGGAGTGGCGCAAAGACCCCAGCAAGTGGGGAGTATAGTTTCCATCCCGCCCATCATTCCCATTAATCCCATCATACAATGTCAAAATTTGAAAGTAGCATTAAGCAGATACCCTACCCCGTAGAGGCTGTCTATAAGAACATCAGCGACCTGAGCAATCTGGAACGTGTCCGCGACAGAGTGCCTGAGGACAAGTTGCAGGACTTTTCGTTCGACAGCGACTCCGTACAGGTCAGCGTGCCTCCTGTAGGCACCATCAAGCTGCGCATCATTGAGCGCGAAGAAAACAAGTGTGTCAAGTTCGAGGCCGAGCAGTCGCCGCTGCCCTTCAACCTGTGGATTCAGGTGCTGCCCGTGGACGATGCCACCAGCAAGATGAAGGTAACGGTGAAGGCCGACATTCCCATCATGCTGAAGGGAATGGTCGCCGGACCGCTGCAGGACGGCATAGAGAAGATAGCCGACGTGCTGGCACAGATTCCTTATAACTCATAAGCCCTATAAGCCTTATAGGCCCTATAGGACCCATAAGCCCCATAAGAAAAAACAACTATGGCAAACAAACTCTGGGAAAAGAACTTCGAGGTGAACGCCGAGATTGAGCGCTTCACGGTAGGCCGCGACCGCGAGATGGACCTCTATCTCGCCAAGTACGACGTGCTGGGCTCTATGGCGCACATCACCATGCTGGAGTCGATAGGCCTCATCGACAAGGACGAACTGCCCCTGCTGCTGCAGGAGTTGCGCAACATCTATGCCATCTGCGAACGCGGCGAATTCCGCATCGAGGACGGTGTGGAGGATGTCCACTCGCAGGTGGAACTGATGCTGACCCGCAAGTTGGGCGATATGGGCAAGAAGATTCACTCCGGTCGCTCACGCAACGACCAGGTGCTGGTCGATCTGAAACTCTTCACCCGCCACGAACTCATGGAGGTGGCAGACGGCGTGAAGGTACTCTTCGACGAGCTCATCCAGAAAAGCGAGCAGTACAAGGACGTGCTGATGCCTGGTTATACGCATCTGCAGGTGGCGATGCCCAGCAGCTTCGGACTGTGGTTCGGCGCCTACGCCGAGAGTCTTTGCGATGATATGCTCTTCCTGCAGGCCGCCTACAAGATGACGAACCGCAATCCGTTAGGCTCTGCCGCCGGCTATGGCTCGTCGTTCCCCTTGAACCGACAGATGACCACCGACCTGCTGGGCTTTGACACGATGGACTATAACGTGGTGTATGCCCAGATGGGACGCGGCAAGACGGAGCGCAACGTAGGCTTTGCCCTTGCCACCATCGCCGGCACACTGGCAAAACTGGCGTTCGACGCCTGTCTGTTCAACTCGCAGAACTTCTCGTTCGTCCGCTTGCCGAAGGAGTGTACCACAGGCTCGAGCATCATGCCGCATAAGAAGAACCCCGACGTCTTCGAGCTCATTCGTGCCAAGTGCAACAAGATACAGGCGCTGCCCCAGCAGATTATGCTCATCATGAACAACCTGCCCGTGGGCTACTTCCGCGACCTGCAGATCATCAAGGAGGTGTTCCTGCCTGCCTTCGATGAGCTGAAGGACTGTCTGCAGATGACTGCCTACATTATTAATAAGATAGAGGTACGCGAGGACATCCTCGACAACCCCATGTACGACCCGATGTTCAGCGTAGAGACCGTCAACAAGCTCGCGTCTGAAGGTTTACCCTTCAGAGACGCCTACAAGCAGGTCGGCCTTGACATCGAGGCTGGCACCTTCCGTCCCGACAAGAACATCCATCACACCCACGAAGGCTCCATCGGCAACCTGTGCAACGACCGCATCAGCGCCCTGATGGCTACCGTGCTCGAAGGTTTTTCCTTCGAGAAAATGCAAAAGGCAGAGAAGCAGCTGCTGAAAGAGAAATAAAGCAACAACAACCCACCATGAGAGGCAAGCAACAACATAGAACAGAAGCCATCAAGAGAGGGCGCCGCCTGACAGTACACAGCGCTCTGCTCTGCCTGATGGTGGCTCTTTACACCTCTTGTGGAAAGTCGGGGGAGATGTTGGGCGACATCTTCAATCCAACCTCGACAGGCGAATACAGCACGTGGCCCTGCCGCTTTGCCTACAACAACCTGATACACCAGGACGCCACGCTGGCGGCTTCGATGAGCGATGCCTCACGGGGCATCTTCTGCATCATCAGCGAAACGACACATGCCGGCAGGAAGTTCGTAGTATTCGAAAACAACAACGGCAGCAGTTCCGAGCAGCCTGAGTCGGAAGAGGAGAAGATGGCGTTCATCCTGGGCCTCAACAACGGCATCATCGTCGGTTTCCAGACCTTGATAAACGAACCTAACGGCGGCTTTGTGGCTTACGACCTGCAATGTCCCAACTGTGTGCGTCGCGACAACAACACGTTGACGCCCACCTACCGGCTGACTATCGACAGCAAGGGCATTGCCACTTGTCAGAAGTGCAAGAAGACCTACGATATGAACAACGGTGGCATCGTGCAGAACGGTGAAGAAGGAGATACCGGACTGGCCAAATATCTCGGTAGAACAATGGGGCCTTACGACTTTGTCAGCGTGGTTACGAGACAGTAAGCCCACCCCCTGCCCCTCCCCAAGGGAGGGGATTAGATAGAGAAGAAGATTATTGATAATAGAAATATAAGATATATGCAAATAGAACAACAGATACAACAGGCGGCACAAGCTGCCGTGAAGGCACTCTACGGACAGGAGGTGCCTGAAAAGATGGTCCAGCTGCAGAAGACGCGCAGCGAGTTTGAGGGCAGTCTTACCCTCGTCGTGTTCCCCTTCGTCAAGATGGCTCGCAAGAGCCCTGAGCAGACAGGAACAGAGATTGGCGAATACCTCGTTGCCAACTGCTCCGCCGTCAGCAAATACAATGTGGTAAAGGGGTTCCTGAACCTCAGTATCGCTGATGCCGCATGGTCTCAGCTGCTGCAAGACATCGACGCCGACGCCCACTATGGCGAAAAGGCTGTGCACGAGGGTTCACCCCTCGTGATGATAGAGTATAGCAGCCCCAACACCAACAAGCCCCTGCACTTGGGCCACGTCCGCAACAACCTCTTAGGCTGGTCGTTAGCTCAGATTATGCAGGCCAACGGCTACAAGGTCGTCAAGACCAATATCGTCAACGACCGAGGCATCCACATCTGCAAGTCCATGCTGGCATGGCTGAAGTGGGGCAACGGCGAGACCCCCGAAAGCAGCGGCAAGAAGGGCGACCACCTCATCGGCGACTACTACGTAGCCTTCGACAAGCACTACCGCGAGGAGGTAAAGGTCCTTGCCGAAAAGCTCGCTCTCAGCGGTTTACCCGCTGAGCAAGCCGAGGAGAAAGCCAAGCAGGAGGCTCCGCTCATCAAGGAAGCCCACGAGATGCTCGTCAAGTGGGAGCAGAACGACCCTGAGGTACGCGCCCTGTGGGAAAAGATGAACGGATGGGTGTATGCCGGTTTCGACGAGACCTACAAGAAGATGGGTGTCTCGTTCGACAAGATTTACTACGAAAGTCAGACCTACCTGAAGGGTAAGGCAAAGGTGGAGGAAGGTCTCGCCAAGGGACTCTTCGAGCGTCACGACGACGGCTCGGTATGGGCAGACCTCACCAACGAGGGACTGGACCAGAAGCTCTTGCTGCGCTCCGACGGCACCAGCGTCTATATGACGCAGGACATCGGTACGGCAGAAATGCGCTTTAAGGACTACCCCATCGACAAGATGATTTACGTCGTAGGCAACGAGCAGAACTACCACTTCCAGGTGCTCAGCATCCTGCTTGACCGTCTGGGCTTCAAGTGGGGCAAGGAACTCGTTCACTTCTCCTACGGCATGGTAGAGTTGCCCAACGGTAAGATGAAGAGTCGTGAAGGAACGGTGGTCGATGCCGACGACTTGATGGAACTGATGGTCAGCGATGCTCGCCGCGTCAGTGACGAAGCCGGCAAGAATGCCGATATGACGGAGGAAGAGAAGCAGGAGATAGCACGCATCGTAGGTATGGGTGCCCTGAAATACTTCATCCTCAAGGTCGATGCTCGCAAGAACATGCTCTTCAATCCCGAGGAGAGTATCGACTTCAACGGCAATACGGGTCCTTTCATCCAATATACTCATGCCCGCATCCGTTCTATCTTACGTAAAGCTGCAAATACTAGTACGCCTAGTCTTTCTAGTACACCTAGTCTTGCAGATAAGGAGGTAGAGCTCATCCAGAAGATGAGCGAATACGGTGCTGCCGTAGAGCAGGCTGGCAAGGACTATAGTCCCAGCGGTATTGCTAACTACTGCTACGAGCTGACAAAGGTCTTCAACCAGTTCTACCACGACTACAGCATCCTCAACGAGCCGGATGCCGACAAGAAAGCCTTCCGTCTGGTCTTGGCACGCAACGTTGCCAAGATCCTGAAGAACGGCATGAACCTGTTAGGTATTGAAGTTCCTGAGCGCATGTAAGAAACTCGGAGCGAGGTAATAAAAAGAATCGTGCTGCAAACGGGGTTTGCAGCACGATTTCTTTTGCCTAAGCGTTGTACCCAGACCCGGGCTCGAACCGGGATGGGTTGCCCCACTGGTGTTTGAGACCAGCGCGTCTACCGATTCCGCCATCTGGGCTTAAGCGGGTGCAAAGGTACAACAAATGCAGCAAAAAACCAAAGAAAAGAATAAAAAAATTAAAAAAGAGCGTATTTTCTTGTACGTTATCTAAAAACTTTGTACCTTAGTAGTCGAAAAAGCACTAAATCTACTAACTTATGAAAATAAACGAAGATAATTTCTGTGTCATCTTAGCGGGAGGAAGAGGCCGCCGACTGTGGCCCAGCAGCCGTATGGAGCTGCCGAAGCAGTTCATTGACTTCTTCGGAGTGGGGCGCACACAGCTGCAGCAAACCTTCGACCGATTCGTCAAGATACTTCCCAAGGAGAACATTCTCATCTGCACCAACAAGGAGTATGCTCCGCTGGTTCGGCAGCAGTTGCCCGAGCTACACGAGGAGAACCTGATGATTGAACCCATCTACCGAGGGACAGCTCCCAGCGTCGCTTGGGCAGATATGCGAGTCTGTCGCCGCAATCACGAAGGCTATATCGTAGTCACTCCCAGCGACCAGTTCGTGCAGAACGAAGAGGCGTTCTATGCCAACATCGAAGAAGCCTTTAATTTTATCCGTCATCACGACATTCTGCTGACGATGGGCGTTAAGCCTACACGTCCTGAACCAGGCTACGGATACATTCAGAAAGGCGACCCTTCGGATACGGACGGCATCTATCAAATACAGTCGTTTACCGAGAAGCCCGAACGCGAATTTGCCAAAATGTTCATGGAGAGCGGCGAGTTCCTGTGGAACACTGGGCTGCTGTTTGCCAATGCCCGTTACCTGCACGAATGCTTCCGCAAGCTGTTCCCCGAGGTCTTGAACCAGTTTGACACCTCCAGCTTCAACTACACCATCGAACAGGAGATGGCTTTCGTCAACGAGAACTACCCCTCCTACCCCAAGCTGAGCATCGACCAGTGTGTGCTGGAGCGTGGTAGCAATGTGTATGTGATGACCTGCGACTTTGGCTGGGCTGACCTGGGCACATGGCATTCTATCTATGAAAGCATGAGCAAGGGAGATGGCGACAATGTCGTCATCGACTCGGAAGTGATGCTGGAAGACGCTCATAACAATGTCATCAAACTGCCGAAAGGAAAGTTGGGCGTCATCAACGGACTGGATGGCTACATCGTGGCCGAGGAAGGTAACGTGCTGTTTATCTGCAAGAAAGGCGACTCGTCGGCTATGGTCAGAAAGTACGTGTCGGAGGTGCAGATAAAATACGGCGACGACTTTGTATAAGAGCAAGAGACAAGACAAGGAATAATTTATATGATAGTAGGTATTGACGCTAAGCGCATTGTGCGCAACGGCACAGGTTTGGGAAGCTACGGACGCACATTGGTGAACGATCTTATCCGGTTAGGCGACAACGACATGGAACTCAGGCTCTATGCGCCGGACGAAGGACGCGAGGACTTGCGCAGTCAGATGATTGAGGGTACAGAGTTCTTCTATCCCAAGGGAAATCCTTCGGTTATCAGAAAGGCGTGGTGGCGCTCACGGGGTATCATCAAAGACCTGCTGCACGACGGTGTGACCGTCTATCACGGACTGTCAGGCGAATTGCCGACAGGGCTGCGCCAGGCTGGCATCCGAGGTATTGTGACCATCCACGACCTTATCTTTATGCGTCATCCCGAATACTATCACTGGTTAGACACGAAAATCTACGAATGGAAATTCCGGCAGGCACTCAAGGAGGCAGACCACATCATTGCCATCAGCGAGCGCACCCGGCAAGACATCTTAGAACTGGGCGGCGAGGAGTATGCCGACCGCATCAGCGTCATCTATCAGAGTTTTGCTCCCCGCTTCTCTACGGAGGTGAGTGCCGAGCGCAAGGCCGACGTACGGAAACGCTACAAACTGCCCCAACGTTTCGTGCTAAACGTAGGAACCATCGAGAAGCGCAAGAACTTGGCAGTAGCGATAGAGGCTGTAGAACTGTTGCCGCAGGATATTCATCTGGTGGCGGTAGGTCGCCAGACAGACTATGTCAAGGAGTTGCCCAACAGCGAGCGACTGCACATGCTGAGCGGTGTGCCCGATGAGGATTTGGCGGCCATCTATGCGCTGGCAGAAGTCTTTGTCTATCCGTCACGCTACGAAGGTTTCGGCATTCCCATCATCGAAGCCATTGCCGCCGGACTGCCCGTGGTGGCTTGTACCGGCTCCTGCTTAGAGGAGGCCGGCGGTCCCTATAACCGCTATATCAGTCCTGACGATGCCATCGGCATGTCGGAAGCGTTGAAGATGTCGCTGCGAGGTGGTCGCAACCGACAGGAGCGCATCGACAAAAGCAGGGAGTACATCAAGCGCTTTGAGGGCAACAACGTCGCCCAGCAGGTGGCTGAACTATACAGAAGGTAAGACGCTACAGTTGACAGCTTAGTTGTAACAGCAGGTCGCACAGGGAGGAGTGGTTGACTTGCTGGAGACCGGTTCCGATGACAGAGCGGTCCAAATAGCGGGTAATGCCGACCTTCGCCGTCGCAGAAAACCTTCCGACATCAGCGCGGAGCTGCAAGGCAGAGCGAAGGCCACGACCATAGTAGGCAGGAAAGGAGAAATCGTAACGCACAGAAGGTTCATACTGATAGAGGCGGCTGTCATAGTCGTCGGTGCAGAACCATGCCAACACGGCACTGCTACGTAGCCATTTCCACTGCCACCGCAGTTGTTCTCCCACCATCACACCACGACTGCTTTTCCCTTGAAACTGACTGGCGACAGCATCAGCCTGACTATGCAGAGTCAGTTGTGGGTTTATGCTATAGTCAGCACTGAAACGTAGGCGGTGCTCCGTTCGGTTGAGCAGGTTCTTCTTCTCACTGTCATCCCGTTGACGAAGATGAAAGCGATAGCGGCCATAGAGTGTCCATCGATGAGAACGACAGGTGGCAGACAGCAAGGCGTCGAAGGCATCGCTGGGAGCAGACACCAGATAGCGTGCCCAAGGAAAGTGCGCATAGTCAACATACCCTTGTAACTGCCATGACCACGACGGCTGCCACGTAGCACCCAGATAAACTCCATGCTCGTTCTGCACACTGCTGCCCTCTCTGAAACTGCTGGAATGAAGTGCTGTATAGCGCTTGTCGTAATAGCGGTGCAACAACATGAGCGACCACGTATCAGAGGCTTTCAGGCTGACACTGTGAATAGCCGCTAACGAACCTTTCCTGTTGAGAGCCGTCTCGCCAGCAAAAGACCACGGATAACTGGTATATCCATAATCCAGACTGATATTGAGGAAGTCACTACCGGTGGCGGCATAGCGGCGGTAGAGCGTGGCGGTCTGCGGTTGTAGCGAACGGTCGAAATGCGTATAAACAGCATTGGCATTCACATAGAGCGAGCCCTGACGCCAGCCGATTCTTCCTCCTAAGTCCGTCTCACGGGTGTTGTTTTTCTTCTCCATCTCTGTCGGTGTGCGGTGATAGCCGTCGGTAACAAGCGTTCGCGCCGTACCATCCATGTTCAGCGTAGCATCGACAGGACGTGACGAAGCAAACGCCATCACCTGCCAATGGTCAGACAATTGCACCGTAGCGGCAGCACCCTGCAGATAGTTGGCCGACGACCGCGAGCTGTAAGCCGTCAGAAGACGAGACGAACGTCCCAGCGACTGCAACATCGCCAACTTACCCAAATAGAAGCCTGTATTCATCAGCAGTCCCATACCCATCTGAACGCGATACATTCCAACGTTCAGCTCTTTCAACCGTCCGATGTCCCGCAACTGGAAATAGTAGCTGTAGTGGTCGTATCCCCACTTGTTCCTATTGGTAAAGAAGGGCTCGCCAGCATCCTGCGCCGCCGTCAGTCCGAACTTGACACGGTTGTTATAGTTAAACTGATAGCGGAAGTCGTGGCGGTAGCGATAGCCTAAATAGCCGTTACGGTCGCCACGACGCTCATAGAAAGGAATCTTACCCGTAGCCATCAGGGTATGACGACCATATTTCGCCACCGAGTCCAACGGAGGGAAAAGGCGACGGGGAGCCATCTCACCAACATATACGAAGTGTTGGAGCAGATGTCGCGTATAATAGTCAAGGGCCTTGATGACCTGCAGCTCGCTCAACGAGCGGATGGGACTATGTCGGTCGATATATTCCACCAATCCCTCCACCTGCTGTTCAGAGAGAAACGGCAACTGCTCCAACTCCTCACGACTGGTCTGGTTGAGGTTAATGGGGTCGGCTGCCAACTGCTCAAAGAGTTCCAGGGTTTCCTCCCCGTAATTCTCCTCTATATCTTCTTTCATCAACCATTGCCGCAAGGTCTCCCGCCAGTCGTTCTGAGCGATTGAGGTGAGAGGTAAAAGACAGGCGATGAGTAACAATATCCGTTTCACGGGAGCAAAATTACAAAATATTCTTCACTTTTTCATTCATTATCTTCAATTATTTTGTACCTTTGTACCCAGTTATGGAATGGAAACAGCTAATATCGAACAAGCGGTTAGGACAGGAACACCGCCACACGGAGCGGCATGACGACCGCACGGAGTTCAAGCGCGACTATGACCGACTGATTTTCTCGGCACCTTTTCGTCGTCTGCAAAACAAGACGCAGGTCTTCCCCTTGCCGGGAAGCGTCTTCGTACACAACCGACTGACGCACTCGTTGGAAGTGTCGAGTGTAGGCATGTCGTTAGGCAATGATGTCGCCCAGCGCATCGTCCAGAAGCGCCCGGAACTGAAAGATACGCTGTTTGAACAGATAGGACAGATCGTTGCTACCGCCTGTCTGGCACACGACTTGGGCAATCCGCCTTTCGGACATAGCGGTGAGAAAGCCATCCAAACCTTTTTTACCGAAGGGAACGGCCGTCAGTTGAAGGCACTTGTCAGTCCTGCTTTCTGGGACGACATCACCCACTTCGAGGGTAATGCCAACGCCTTCCGACTGCTCACCCACCAGTTCAAGGGGCGCCGTCCCGGCGGTTTCGTGATGACCTACTCCACCATTGCCAGTATCGTGAAGTATCCTTATGCCTCGTCGGCAGCAGGAAAGAAGGGGAAGTTCGGCTTCTTCCAAACGGAGCAAGACATCTATCAGCGACTGGCGGAAGAGATGGGGCTTTTGCGCCTCTCGGCAGACGGAGAACCGCTGCGCTATGCCCGTCATCCACTCGTGTATCTGGTAGAGGCCGCCGATGACATCTGCTATGAAATCATGGACTTGGAGGATGCCCACAAGTTGAAGATCGTTTCTTTCAACGAGACCTCGCAGCTGATGCTGGGATTCTTTGACGACGAGACACAGCAGCGCATTCTGCAACGCATCCAGAACGAACAGCTGACAGACCCCAACGAACAGATTGTCTATATGAGGTCGTGCGTCATCGGCAAGTTAGAGAACGAATGTGTGAATGCCTTCATGGAACACGAAGAGGAGATACTCAACGGCACTTTCACCAAGGGACTTATCGACCATATCGCTCCCCTGCAACGCGATGCCTATCGCCGCTGCTCAGAGCTGTCGGTTGACCGTATCTACAAGAGTCGCCCGGTGCTGGACGTAGAGTTGTCAGGTTATAAAATCATGGCAACACTGATGGAGCAGATGGTAGAAGCGGTGATGCACCCCGAGCGCTATTATTCGCAACAGCTCATAGGCCGTGTGTCCAGTCAGTACGACATTGACGCACAAGACTTAGAGACTCGTCTCATGGCGGTTATCGACTACATATCGGGCATGACCGATGTCTATGCCCTGGATGTCTATCAGAAAATCAACGGTATCTCACTACCTATTATATAATATAGGTGAGGCCGGTTAGACAATAAACAAGACGAATGAGCGTTATTTATAACGTGCTTATACGAAAATACGTCATATCGGTATTCCTCCTGTTGACGGTGCTGACTGCTCAGGCGCAACAGGAGCCCCACTTCTCCCACTACTGGGCGATGGAGCCTTCGTATAACCCTGCTGCAGCCGGCAAAGACCCCGTTGTCAACGTGACGGGAGCTTACAACATGACGCTGACAGGCTTTGAGAATGCCCCCAAGACTATGTATATCGGAGCCGACATGCCCTTTCGTCTGCTCAACCACTTCCATGGCGTTGGCATCCAGCTCATGAACGACCAGATTGGTCTGTTCAATCACCAGCGACTGGTGCTCCAGTACAACTTCAAGGTAAATCTTTTCGGTGGTTCGCTGAGTACCGGCATACAGTTTGGCTTGCTCAGCGAAAAGTTCAAGGGCAGCAGTCTGGACTTGGAGAACACCGATGACCCCGCCTTTACGAAATCAGACGTTAACAACGTAGGCATAGACCTCTCGGCAGGCCTGTACTACAAGCACCGCAACTGGTATGCCGGAGTCTCTGTGCTACACACCACAGCACCCTCTATAGAACTGGGTGACCGCTCCATTTTGAACATCAGTCGTGCATATTATTTAACGGGTGGATACAATATTCGGTTGAGGAATCCGTTCTTTACAATACACCCCTCTGTGTTAGGAACGTACGACGGTACGAACTACAGGGCAGATATAACGACACGTGTGAAATACACCCATGAGCAGAAAATGCTCTATGCCGGCATAGGATACAGCCCCAAGAATTCAGTAACAGGATTCATAGGCGGCAATTTCCACGGCATCTGCTTGGGATACAGCTACGAGTTCTACACCTCCGTGCTGAAGATTGGCAACGGCAGCCACGAGCTGTTTGTAGGCTACCAGACGACGCTGAACTTTGAGAAAAAAGGGCGTAACAGGCACCAAAGTGTAAGAATACTTTAATCCCTCCTCACTTCAGTTAGGGGGAGCAGGGAATCCAAACGAAGAAACAAAATTATAAAAATACGGATATATGAAAGAAAGAGCAAATACGAAGAAGCAAGAAGGCAGATGGGCAGAAATGCTTTTATCTCTTTGCCTTTTTACCTTTTTACTATTACTGACCGGTTGCTTCGGTGGTAAGCACGTATCAGCAACCGGCGGCGAGGTGACAGGTGTCAGCGGAAGGGCCTTCAATGAGCCTGCTCCCTACGGCATGACGCTGATCAAGCGTGGTCATCTGAAGATGGGTCTTGACAAGCAAGACTCCCTGTGGGGTAAACAGACTCCCGTAAAGGACATCTCCATAGAAGGTTTCTGGATGGACGAGCGTGAGGTGACGAACTCCATGTATCGTCAGTTTGTGATGTATGTCCGCGACTCTATTATCCGCGAGCGTCTGGCAGACCCTGCCTACGGTGGTGATGAGACCTACAAGATTGAAGAGGACAAGAACGGCGATCCCGTGAAGCCTCATCTGAACTGGAAGAAGCCCCTGCCCCGCAAGCCTAACGAGGACGAGCAGCGCGCCATCGAGAGTGTCTATACCATCAACCCTGTGACGGACGAGAAGATGCTCGACTGGCGACAGATGAACTATCGCTACGAAGTCTTTGACTATACGGAAGCCGCTAAGCGCAAGTATCGTCTGAAGCACGAGGAGCGTGTGCTGAACACCGACATCCGTGAGAACCCGAACGAGAAGATTATGATTTCGAAGGACACCGCCTATGTCAACGATGAGGGCGTGATTATCCGCGAGACCATCAATCGTGAACATACAGGTCCTTGGGACTTCCTGAACACCTACATCATCAACATCTATCCCGACACCACTTGCTGGGTGAACGACTTCCCCAATGCCGACAACGAGAGCTACATGCGCTATTACTTCTCGAATGCCGCCTATAACGACTATCCCGTGGTAGGTGTCACCTGGGAGCAAGCCAACGCTTTCTGTGCCTGGCGTACCGAGTTCTTGTTGAAAGGACTCGGCGGAGCAGCCCGTTTCATACAGCGCTATCGTCTGCCGACAGAAGCAGAATGGGAGTATGCTGCCCGTGGCAAGGACCAGAACGAGTTCCCCTGGGAGAACCAGGATGTTGTCAGCGGCAACGGCTGCTTCTTTGCCAACTTCAAGCCCGACAACGGAAACTATACCAAAGACGGTAATCTGATTACCAGCAGGACGGGTATCTACTCTTCGAACTCCAATGGACTCTACGATATGGCAGGTAACGTGGCGGAATGGTGTAGCACCATCTATACCGAAGCAGGTGTGGAAGCCATGAACGACATCAATCCACAGCTGCAGTACAATGCCGCCAAGGAAGACCCCTACCGACTGAAGAAGAAGAGTGTGCGCGGAGGTTCATGGAAAGACCCTGAGAGCTACATCCGCTCGGCATGGCGCTCGTACGAATACCAGAACCAGCCCCGTTCCTACATTGGTTTCCGTTGCGTCCGCTCTCTGGCCAACACCACCAGCGACAAGATGAAAGTCAAGAAGTCGAAGAAGTAAATCGTAAATTGTAAATCGTCAAATAGTAAATTATCATGACTACATATAGCAAACTGAACTTCGTCTATCGCCTGCAGAAGTGGATGGACAGCGTGGCAGGACAGACTTTCCTGAACTACGCATACAGCTGGGGTGCCTCTATCGTCATCTTAGGTACTCTCTTTAAACTGACCCACCTGCCAGGAGCGAACTTCTTCCTGTTCTTAGGTATGGGTACAGAGGTCTTCGTATTCTTTATCTCAGCCTTTGACCGTCCGTTTGACAAGACGACCGACGGTATGGATCTGGACATCCACATGGACGATGAAGAAAGCGCCGAGGGCGTCACCGTAGCTGGTCAGCCGGGTGTTGCCGGCGGCGGTACGGTCATCATCAATGGCGGTGGTGGCGGTGCAGTCATCGGAGGCGGCTCTGGCGAGCAGGCTGAAGGCGGTACCATCAGCTTTGCCGGCGGTGGTGGTGTTATTGGTGGAGGTGTTGCCGGAGGCGGCGCTGTGGTTGGCGGCGCTGTGGTCAGCGGTACACCCGCTGACGTCACCATGGGCGACGAGATGAAGGAGGCCACCTCGAACTACATTGAAGAGCTGAACCGCCTGACGGAGATGCTCTCGCAAGTTTCTGAGCAGAGCCAGCGCCTGACACGTGACTCCGAGGAGATGGAGAACCTGAACCGCACGCTGACCGGCATCAGCCGCGTTTATGAGATGCAGTTGAAGAGTGCCTCAGCACAGATTAGCACCATCGACGAAATCAACGAGCAGACCCGTCACATGGCTGAACAGATTATCGAGCTGAACAAGATTTACGCTCGCATGATTGAGGCCATGACGACCAACATGCCCGTAGCGCCGAAAGCATAAACAACGAGCGTAACAGCGTTATAACTTCATAACGAAACAAGCAAACGAGATGGCAATAAAGAAAAGACCGGTTTCCCCTCGCCAGAAGATGATCAACCTGATGTATGTCGTGTTGATGGCGATGCTGGCGCTGAACGTCTCGAACGAGGTGCTCAACGGCTTCTCCATCGTGGAGGAGAGTCTGAAGCGTACCACCGAGAGCACTATCAAGGCAAACCAAAACATATACAATGACTTTGCGGAACAGATGAAGAAGAATCCGCAGAAGGTCAAGCAATGGTTCGACAGGTCGCAGAAAGTCAAGCAGCTGAGCGATGACCTCTACAACCTTGCTGCCGAGCTGAAGATGGCTATTGCCAAGGAAGCCGACGGCAGTGACGGAGATCCTCAGCAGCTGCGCAACAAGGAAGACCTGGAGGCCGCCAATCAAGTGATGCTGTCACCCAGTGGCGGTCGTGGCAAGGAACTCTTCGACGCCATCAACAACTATCGCGAACAGATGGTGAAGATGGTGACCGACAAGGATCAGCGGAAGAACATTTCGTCCAACCTGTCAACTACCGTTCCCGAAGGTGAGGAGACCTTAGGCAAGAACTGGCAGGAGTATCTCTTCGAATCGATGCCTGCAGCCGCAGCCATCACACTGTTGAGCAAGCTGCAGAGCGACGTCCGCGCTACGGAGGGTGAGGTGCTACACACCCTGGTATCAAACATCGACGTAAAGGATATCCGTGTGAATGCCCTCAATGCCTTCGTCATTCCGAACTCACAGACCATCGTTCGCGGTGACAAGTTCTCTGCCCACATCGTCATGGCTGCCGTCGATACGACACAGAAGCCGCAAATATTCATCGGTGGCAAGGAGATGAACCTGCCTAACGGCTTGTATGAAACGGTGACGGGTCGTACGGGTGACTTCACGCTGTCAGGATACATCCAGGTAGAGAACGGCAACGGCGAACTGCTGAAGCGCAACTTTGAACAGAAATACACGGTGGTAGATCCTTCCGCAACGGTTTCTGCCGACCTGATGAACGTGCTCTATGCCGGATATAACAACCCGTTGAGTGTGTCAGTTCCCGGTGTGCCTGTCAACAAAGTACAGGCAACGATGACTGGCGGTACCTTGCAACCTGTAGGACCAGGCAAATATATCGCCCGTCCGGCAGCAGTGGGACAGAACGTCACCATTACCGTCACATCGACCAATACGGGCCGTGCGCAGCAAATGGGACAATACACTTTCCGAGTACGTCGTCTGCCAGACCCCACGCCATACATTGCTATGAAGGATGAGTCAGGTAGTCCCTTGCGCTACAAAGGCGGCGGTGTGGCCAAAGCCCAGCTGATGGCTGTTGAAGGCATCGGTGCCGCTATTGATGACGGTATTCTGGACATTGCCTTCACCGTACAGAGCTTCGAGACGGTGTTCTTCGACAATATGGGTAATGCCGTGCCGATGGTGAGCGACGGCTCACGCTTCTCAGCACGCCAGAAGGATGCCTTCCGCAAGTTACAGCGTAACCGCCGTTTCTACATCTCACGTGTCAATGCCATCGGACCTGACGGCATACAGCGTAAGTTGAACGCCTCGATGGAGGTGATAGTGAAATAATTGAGAGTTGACAATTGATAATTGATAATTGATAGTTATGAAAAGAGTATTGTTCTTATTGATGATAACACTGGTGGTTAGCGAAGCGCTTGCCCAGCCTAAGGCACGTCGCCAACAGCAGAGAAAGGGTCAGCAGACTCAGCAGGCTCAGCAGAGGACGCAGAACCAGGGTATGTCGGTGCGCGCCCAACTGATGTTCCCCACGGCTATCGACATGCCGGAAGACGTCGTGTGGCGCCGTGACATCTATCGTGAGATTGACCTCAACCAAGATGCCAACGCCGGTCTCTACTACCCTGTAGAACCTATCGACAGACAGGTAAACCTCTTTACCTATATCTTCAAGTTGGCGCTGAACAACTACCTGCCAGTCTATGAATACCGGCTGGACGGCAATGAGGTGTTCAACGATTCGGCAAAGGTACAGATGAAGACCGTGCTGGACAACTACCACATCTTCTATGAAGAGAAGGATGGCAAGATACGCGTCGATAACAGCGATATTCCGTCGGCAGAGGTGAAGATGTACTACCTGAAGGAGAGTGCCTACTACGACCAGGCCAACGCCACATTCCACCGCAAGGTGCTCAGCCTCTGTCCCGTCATGGTTCGCGAGGACGACTTCGGCGGCGAGGCATCGAAGTATCCCCTCTTCTGGATTAAGTATTCCGACCTGGAGCCGTTCTTAAGCCGCCAGACAGTGATGACCTCCAACCTGAACAATGCCGCCACGATGTCCACGGACGACTACTTCACGATGAACCGCTATAAGGGCAAGATCTACAAGACCACCAATATGCTGGGAAAGACGTTGGCACAATACTGTCCTAACGACACGGCACTTGCCAAGGAGCAGAAGCGCATCGAGGCAGAGTTGAAGGCCTTCGAGGAGAATATCTTCGGCGACAAGGCTCGCAAGGACTCGTTAGACTCTATCGCCAAGGTTGACCCGAAGGTGATGAAGGCTGCCAAGAAGGGTAAGAGCGGCAGCAAGAGCAGTGCCCGCAAGTCGAGAAGTCGCCAGAGCAATAGCGGCAGTTCTTCTGGCTCGGCACGTGTCAGCGTTCGTCGCCAGAGACACTAATCAAGAATAAGATAACCAAGCAGAAGTTAAACGATATTTTAAATGTATAACGGTATGAAGAAAGTATTTGTAGTATTGCTGATGGCAGTAGCTTTCGCTATGCCTTCCAAAGCACAGTTTAAGTTTGGTGTTACGGGTGGTCTGAACATGACCAATGTCAACACGAAAGACCTTCCCGCAAGTGTGAAGAGTCGTACAGGATTCTTTGTAGGTCCTACCGTGAAGTTCTCATTCCCGATGCTCCCCATCGCCATCGACGCTGCTGCAGTCTATGACCAGCGCGAGGGCAAGGCTGGAGAAGGAGACTATACACAGACCATCAAGTCGCAGTCTATCCAGATTCCCATCAACCTCCGTTACGGTGTTGGTCTTGGCGACATGGCAGAGGTATTCCTCTTTGCTGGTCCTCAGTTCGGTTTTAACGTCGGCAGCGACAAGAAGTTTAACGAGGTCTATTCCGAGTGGACGCTGAAGTCTTCGAACCTGAGTGCTAACGTCGGTCTCGGTCTGACGCTGCTCAGCAAGCTGCAGCTGAAGGCCAACTACAACTTTGCCTTGGGCAAGACGGGTGAAGTAAGGCCGTTGGATGCTGCTAAGTCTGTCATCAAGAGTACGGGCAGTGCAAAGTTCAGTGCCTGGCAGATTTCGCTGGCTTACTGGTTCTAAACCACAGGCATGCTACACAATCATTGAAAGCTGGCACACAACCTTCAATATCGGTATTCGTTTCACAGCGAATACCGTTTTTTTATTTCAACGGAGGCGGAAACAAGGGAGAATAAGGATTGTTTTTAACAATCTGTAACGATAAGTGAAAAATATTCCCCTTTTTTCTTGGTCGATTGCGGAAAAATGTCTATATTTGCCTTGTCGTATTGACACTATGAAACTAAAAATAACTTTAAAAACCTTTATACTATGAACGTAGAAAAAGTCATGCAGGCCTTGGAGCAGAAGCATCCTGGCGAAGTAGAGTTCTTACAAGCAGTACGCGAAGTCCTTGAATCTATCAAAGACGTGTATAACCAGCATCCTGAGTTTGAGAAGGCTAAAATTGTGGAACGCATCGTTGAACCGGAGCGTATCACCACCTTCCGTGTGCCCTGGGTGGACGACAAGGGCGAGGTGCAGGTAAACATCGGCTATCGTGTACAGTTCAACAGCGCCATCGGTCCGTACAAGGGCGGTTTGCGCTTCCACCCGTCAGTGAACCTGAGTATCCTGAAGTTCCTCGGTTTTGAGCAGACTTTCAAGAACGCGCTGACGACACTGCCGATGGGCGGTGGCAAAGGCGGATCAGACTTTGCACCTCGCGGCAAGAGCGATGCCGAGATTATGCGCTTCTGTCAGGCCTTTATGTGCGAACTCTATAAGGTGATAGGTCCCGACATGGACGTTCCCGCTGGCGATATCGGTGTCGGCGGTCGTGAAATCGGTTACCTGTTTGGCATGTACAAGAAGCTGACCTCACAGTTCCACGGTGCTACCCTGACGGGAAAAGGCATCGAATGGGGCGGCAGTATTCTGCGTCCGGAAGCTACGGGTTACGGAGCCCTCTACTTTGTTCACCAAATGATGCAGACCCACGGTCTGGACATCAAGGGAAAGACCGTTGCCCTGTCAGGTTTCGGCAATGTGGCCTGGGGTGCTGCCAAGAAGGCAACGGAGCTGGGCGCCAAGGTCATTACCATCAGCGGTCCTGACGGCTATATCTACGACCCTGCCGGACTGGACGATGAGAAGATAGACTTCTTGCTGGAGCTGCGCTCTTCGGGCAACGATATCTGTCAGCCGTATGCCGACGAGTTCCCCGGTTCACAGTTCTTTGCCGACAAGAAACCTTGGGAACAGAAAGCCGACATCTACCTGCCGTGCGCTACGCAGAACGAGTTGAACGGCGACGATGCCGACAAGATTCTTGCCAACAAGCCGCTGTGCGTTGCCGAGGTGTCGAACATGGGATGTACCGCTGATGCCGTCAACAAGTTCATTGCTGCCGGTCAGCTGTTTGCTCCCGGAAAGGCTGTCAATGCCGGAGGTGTTGCCACCAGTGGACTGGAGATGACGCAGAACTCTATGCGTATCGCCTGGACAGAAGAGGAGGTGGACCAGAAGCTGCACCAGATCATGTCGGGCATCCACGCCCAGTGTGTCAAATACGGCAAGGAAGGCAACTACATCAACTACGTCAAGGGTGCAAACGTAGCCGGCTTCATGAAAGTCGCCAAGGCCATGCTGGCACAGGGGATTGTATAGTTGAGAGTTGAGAGTTGACAATTGACAATTGATAAACAAGACATGAAACATCAGACATTTAACCTCTACAGGCGATGGGCAGTAGTTTTACTCTTGCTTGTCAATTGCCAGTTGTCAATGGTCAACGGCCAGACAGCACAACGCGGAAAGGCATCGTATTACGCCAAGAATTTCAACGGACGGCGCACGGCAAGTGGCGAACGGCTGCATCCGGACAGCTTGACGTGTGCCCACCGCAGCTATCCGTTCGGAACAATGTTGCAGGTGTATAACCCCGCCAACGGCCGCCGAGTCATCGTCCGAGTCACCGACCGAGGACCTTTTGTCCACGGTCGCATCATCGACCTCTCCTGGCGCGCTGCCAAGGAGTTGGACATCATCGGTGCTGGCGTTGCCATGGTGGTGGTACAGAAAGTTGACCACCTCATCATACCCTTCCAGCCTATCGACGAGATTGAGATTCCCGACTTAGAACTGCAAACCAACGAAGGTCCGCCACCCATGACTCCCTACTGGCAAGACATGAAGCGCGACCAGCACGAATACAACACCAAGGTCAAGTAGCGAACGGCATTAAAGCGTTCGCAAAAGTAGCATTTTTGCAACGCGGAGTTAGCAATGCGGCGTGTTTTCATATTTAATAACAATAAATTTGACCGTTGAGCATTGGGCTTTGAGATTTATTTCGTAACTTTGCAGACAGAAATTTCAAAACACATAATGTTATGGCTTTTTTAACAAACGAGAAATTAACCATCGTCGGCGCAGCCGGCATGATTGGTTCTAACATGGCTCAGACCGCCCTGATGATGGGTCTGACAAGCGAGATTTGTCTTTACGATGTATTCTCTCCCGAAGGTGTTGCCGAGGAGATGCGCCAGAGCGGCTTTGATGACGTCAACATCGTAGCCACCACCAATGCCGAAGAGGCATTCAAGAATGCTAAGTATATCATTTCTTCGGGCGGTGCTCCCCGTAAGGCTGGCATGACCCGTGAGGACCTGCTGGCCGGCAACTGCAAGATTGCCGAGGAACTGGGTCAGAACATCAAGAAGTATTGCCCCGACGTGAAGCACGTCGTCATCATCTTCAACCCCGCCGACCTTACCGGTCTGGTAACGCTGCTCTACTCTGGCTTGAAGCCCGGTCAGGTAACAACACTGGCTGGTCTGGACACCACCCGTCTGCAGTCGGCTCTCGCCAAGAAGTTCGGCGTGATGCAGAACGAGATTACAGGCTGTGCAACCTACGGCGGACACGGTGAGCAGATGGCAGTCTTCGGCAGCCATGTAGAAATCAAGGGTCGCAAACTGACCGACATCATCGGCACTCCCGAGTTCCCCGCAGAGGAGTGGGAAGAAATGAAGACCGCCGTTACCAAGGGCGGTGCCAAGATCATCGAGCTCCGCGGACGTTCTTCGTTCCAGAGCCCCTCATACCTCTCTGTCGAGATGATTCGCTCTGCTATGGGTGGTGAGCCCTTCCGCTTCCCCGTCGGCACCTACGTCAAGACCGACAAGTACGACCACATCATGATGGCCATGAAGACCACACTCGACAAGAACGGCGCTCACTTCGAGGTTCCCCAGGGTCTGCCCGAGGAGAATGCCAAGCTCGACCAGAGCTACGAGCACCTCTGCAAGATGCGCGACGAGCTGGTAACGCTGAACATCGTACCGCCTATCGCTGAGTGGAGCAAGATCAACCCGAATTTGTAAATCAGTTGATAGTTTACAGTTTACGGTTTACAGACGACTAACATACCGTTTACTGGCTGATTCATCATAAAAAACAGGGCGTTCGCTGAAATAATTTGCGGACGTCCTGTTTTCTTTTTACCTTTGCATCAGCATTAAGGTTCTAATGCATAAGTTTATAGGTTAGTAGTTTTTTCATAGTAAATGGATTGTATGCTCGTCGGGATGACGAGCATTTTTCCATTTTTAACGTCATAACGTCACCTTTGCGTCTATCCTGCTGGTTTACTGCAATTTACGAGGTGACGTTACGTTTTTGTAACGTCACCTAACGTCACCTAACGTCACCTTTTGAGCGTAAATTTACATTTTCCTTTACTTTTTTATACGCTTTCCCGCGATTTTCGCACGGCTTTACACTCCCTTAAAAATACAACTCTTACATCATGAGCCCTATCCTGACAAAGTGTTTCCCCTATAGAAACACTCTGTTTCCCCCAAGGAAACACTCTGTTTCTACGGCAGAAACAACTTGCAAAAACCATCTAAAATGCTGTTATTCAATATCTTTGCAAAAACATAGGGGTAGAAGCAAGATAAAAGGTGACGTTACAAACCATAACGTCACCATAACGTCACCCTTCTAACAAACAATAGATTAGACATTTACAAACGAGGTGACGTGGTGACGTTAAAAACGCAATTAAAATTCATTTTGGGATTTTTCAAGCGACTACACGATTCCCCAAAATTCGGAAACTATTTGACATCCTTCACACCCTCCACTTTCTATGATGCCTTATATCCCAAAACGAACCAGAAATACAAGCACCAACGTGCTATTGAGGCGGGAAAACAGCTGCCTTTCATGGGCGGACGTTTAGTTTTAATTGTCTTGGTTCATGGATGTTCATAAGATAAAAAGAGTTATCGCTGCACTGGCTTCGGATCTCCCAGCTGTTTCAATCCACGACATTAACAACATCAATCAACCGAAATATTTTTTATCATTGCCTTTGCAATGTTTTTATGATATTTTCGGCTTTTATCTTTGCATTTACAATTTTTATTTGTATCTTTGCAACCGAAATACATAAGACATTGATAATATGTGGACAGAACTTAGTGATACAGCCATACTAAACAAGCTTGGAACAAGGCTAAAAGCTTATCGTATATCAAGTGGTCTAAAACAGCAAGAACTGGCCATAGAGTCAGGCGTTGGCGTAAGCACCATCGCCAAGATAGAAAGTGGGCAGTCCGTTTCGTTCTCATTATTAATCAGTGTCATGAGAACGCTTGGATTACTTGAAAACTTAGACTTGCTTGTACCCGAACAGAAGCCATCGCCAATGGAACTGCTGAAAATGCAGGGCAAGCAGGTAAAGCGTGTAAGAACAAAGAAAGATTAAGCAATGGAAGAAATACCAGTTATACAGATATATCTGTGGGGTAACCTTGTGGGAGCCATGTCATGGGATGATGAAAGAGGCTATGCAGATTTCCAGTTTGATGACCGTTTTCGCAGGTCTGGCTTGGATATCGCCCCACTAATGATGCCATTGGCAAGAACCCGTGGTGTCGTCTCATTTTCCACAAATGCAAGAACGAAATGTTTCAGCGGTCTTCCTGGTTTGATAGCTGATGCCCTCCCAGATAAGTTTGGTAGCCAACTTATCACAGAATGGTTCGCCCAACAAGGTAAAACGGAGAGTATGATTACTCCGCTTGATCGTCTATGCTATGTAGGCAAACGAGCCATGGGGGCTCTGGAGTTTGTGCCTGCTGCCAATGTGGAGGGCGTAAACGAATCGACTGAAATCTATATTCGGGAACTGATGGCCTTGTCTGACTCTATCTTCAAGGAGCGGAGCATGTTTCAGGAACTGATTCGCCAGAACGACAAGTCGATTCTCGACATCCTTAAAGTTGGAACGTCTGCAGGTGGTGCGAAGCCAAAGGCAATTATTGCCTTCAAAGAAGAAACAGGAGAAGTACGTTCTGGCCAGGTTCCTGCACCAGAAGGATTTTCATATTGGCTGTTGAAGTTTGACGGAGGCACATATAGCGAGCATAATGAGATAACCGATAATCCGCAAGGCATCGGAAACATAGAATATGCCTACTATAAGATGGCTACTGCCTGCGGCATCACCATGTCGGAGTGTCGACTGTTACCGGAAGGGGACTGCAACCACTTCATGACACGCCGTTTCGACCGAACACCAACAGGTGAGAAAATCCATATGCAGACAGCTGCTGGTATTGCTCATCTGGACAGAGACGTGCGCCATTCATATGAAGAACTATTTGGCGTATTACGCCGATTAGGACTGAACTACAAAGACTTCGAGCAGTTGTATCGTCGCATGGTGTTCAACGTCATCGCACGTAACCACGATGACCATACCAAGAATTTTTCTTTCCTCATGGACAAGACTGGTAAATGGTCGTTTGCCCCAGCTTATGACTTATGCTACTCCTACAATCCTGCAGGACGATGGACAAGCCGTCACCAGCTTTCACTCAACAGCAAGACTGATGACTTTACACGGGAGGACTTGATGGCTGTGGCACAGAACATCGGCATACGTGATGCCAACCACATCATTGAGGAAGTTCTCTCCACGGTAGCATCTTGGCCTGATACAGCAAAAGATTGTGGAGTAAGACCTGATCATATAGAGGCTATCGGTAAGACTCTACTGCTGAAAATATGATAATGGTATTGCCGACCAAAAGAGAAAGATGAAGGTGCGGATTGGATTGAATATGGTGCAGTTTAGTTTATACCCATATTAAATATCCATAACCTAAACTAAACCTTAATGCAAGAATGTGCAAAAATCTGCATTAAAAAGTGTAAACGTGCAAAGAACTGGAAAGTCGATTTTGCAGATGTTTGCATTTTCTTTTTTTGAAGGCAGTCATATTTGCAGATTTTACATTCTGCATCGGAAAGTAGATTTTGCGTGGACATAGTTAAGTAGTTGTAATACGCTCAAATCACATAAGGCTAATTTTCTTCCTCTTTCCTTTCTCTTTATTATATCAAGGTGGAAGCGTAATGTAAGTGCGCCATTTTTACAAAAATTCGAAGAATTGTTTGGAAGTTCGGATATTTCTTTCTATCTTTGCAGCGATGTTATAACTACAATTGAATGGAAAGAATGAAACAATTAAGGCAACCTTTAAATGCAGCACAGATAGAACTATTAAACTCTGTGGCTCACTTGGAGTCTGAAGAAGACCTGCGTGAGTTAAAGCATACCTTGGCTTTATTCTTTGCCAAATTGGCTGACAGAGAAATGGATCGTCTTTGGGATGAAGGAATTATAAATGAAGAAGTGATAGAGGGTTGGGCACACGAACACATGCGTACCCCTTATCATCCAAAGATGTAGATTTTCTATGAGACACGTTGTTGTTGATACAAACTGCTTGCTTCGTATGATACCCTTACGGAGTAAATATCGCTCGGTTTGGGAAGCCTTTCTAAATGAAGAATTCATTATTTGTGTCAGTAATGACATTCTAAGTGAATACTTAGAAATACTGACTCAAAAGGTTAACCATACGTTTGCAGTGAGAATCATAAATGCTTTATTGAAAAGCAACAACATTCTCTTTTATGACCCTCATTACCATTTTGAGCTAATTACCCAAGATCCTGATGACAACAAATTTGTAGATTGTGCCATTGTAGCCAGTGCAGATTATTTGGTGACTGAGGACAAACATTTTGATGTATTAAAGAGCGTTCCTTTTCCTAAAGTCAATGTCATTACATTAGATGACTTTCAAGCGGACATAGTTAAGTAGTTGTAACACGCTCAAATCGCATAAGGCTAATTTTCTTCCACTTTCCTTTCTCTTTATCCCAAATCGGTCGTTAGACTGAATTGGGATTATCAACTCTAAGAAGAGCCATTTCCTCAAGACAATCAGGTACAAGATACTCAGTATTCCTGCATATCTTGAAAAGAAAGGAAATAAAAATATTTTACGTCTTGTGAGAACCATGAATCAGCGGCAGGCATTCCTTGAACTCTGGAGGACAACTGAAAACTTTGACATCACCAAAACTAATTGGGTCTAACGACCGATTTGGGTTAAATTCAAGCGACCACACGATTTCTCAAAATTCAGAAAATATTTGATAGTATTTACCCCCGTCTCCCATCTATTGTGCTTTATGTCCCAAAACGAACCATCAATACAAGTGCATCAACATGCCGGAGAATCGGAAAAACAAGTCGCCTTTCATAGTATTTAGATTGTAGGGATGACGAAGCACAAAAATCCCTGTTTTTATTTTGTTGTTAAGGAAAAACTTTGTAACTTTGCAACTGCATCTGCCCGATGTTGCTGAGAAGTCCTACGAGCAGGACGGAGCCGCTAGGCGGAGCACTACATATTAGAAGGCGTTACTGACGCTTTGTTTTTGGACTTTCGAAACTACCACAATCGAATAGAGAACAAAGACATTGCAGGGGTAACTCCACGGGGTGTAGTATATACTCTCCGTAGTGTGCTGCGAGGGCTAACCATGTCCTCACTAGCACACTTTACGGTGTATAATACTCCCACGTGGGTGTTTCTCTGTCTGTTATTCTCTATGGCTGTGGTAGGCCACGAAAGTCGAACAGGCAGATGCAAGCACCCACGTTTTTTTGTATGTAGGTATCAACAAAGTAAAATCCATCTGACCTATGGGTGCTTGTCAGAGCAAAAGAGATAGAAGACAACGAAGAGAAACTGACTATACCATACTGACGAGCATCATTTCGCTTCTGACAAAAGAGAACTGGAAATCTAACTGACGCAGGAAGCAGAAAAGACGTAATGAACTCGCACGGAACAGCGTGAGGGGACTTGTTATGCTTTTCTTGCAGCGTTTCCAGTCGCTTCTTTTGGGCACGACAGCCCCTTGCGCTTTCCTTTCAAAGGTGCAAGGGGTTTTTCGTGTCTCAATAAGCGAAAGAAAATGCCAAAAATAGTAGCATCATTATTTTCAGGCTGTGGTGGACTCGACTTAGGGTTCACTGGCGGCTTTACATTTCAAGGAAGAGAATATGAGAGACTGAATACACATATTGTGTTTGCGAACGATTTCGATCAAGACGCAGCAAATTGTTATAATGCCAACCATTTATTGACAGCAGATGGTGCAGACTGCCTTCTTCAGGACATAAGAACGGTAGAAGCAGAAGCCATTCCTGATTTCCAAATTCTGCTAGCAGGTTTCCCTTGTCAGCCTTTCTCTAATGCAGGAAACCGTAAAGGAGTTAATGATGATAATGGTAGAGGAACTCTGTTTGAAGAATGTGAGCGAATTATTAGGGCTAAGATAAACGCAGGTCATCGCCCCCAAGCCTTTGTATTTGAGAACGTAAGAGGAATCTTATCTTCAAAAATGCCTGATGGCGTAACAACCGTTCCTCAAGAAATATCAAACAGGATGCATGATATGGGCTATAATATGAGCATGCAATTGGTGTGTGCTAGCGATTATGGTGTACCTCAGCAAAGATATAGGGTGTTGATAATTGGTATTGATGCAGAACTTGGTATTGGCAACTTTGATTTTACAGCTTTACAGGATATTATACATGAGTATCACATCCCATCGAAGAGTTTTGGTAGGGATGAAGAACTGCTGTTAGGAAGTATTCTTCAAGGAGTCCATGAGGTACAGGATGATGTTGTTTGGGATTATAGTGAAACGACTCAAAGGTCAGTAGATTTAATTGGTGGATGCAGACACGGAATGGAGGCCTTCGATTTTTTTGTCCCGGGTTTCCGTAAGGAAGACTTACCAGAAGTAGTCTTTGAAGGACGTTCTTGGAAAGACATTCCATACGAACTCCTTTCACCCAGATTTAAGAAAATTGCTGATGACCCAAAGAAATATCATGCCCCTAAGTTTTTCAGGCGTTTCGCTTTTGGTGAAATCAATGGAACCATAACGGCATCGGCACAGCCTGAGAATTGTGGTATTACTCATCCTGTAGAAAATCGCAGATATTCAGTCAGAGAGTGTGCACGTATTCAATCCTTCCCTGATGAGTATCATTTCGGTAACATTCCTCTCCAGTCCCAATATAAGGTGATAGGTAATGCCGTTCCACCTGTTTTGGGTTGGGTTATTGCAAAAGCATTGTTAAACTTCTTACCTGAGAATTAATATGGGCTATTTACCAAAAGAATTGATTCTGAAAGCGTATAAGACGCTATCCATGCTGACCGAAGACCATAAGCAAGGGCAGACACAAATTACCAGTTATCTAAGGCATTTGCTTGCCTTTGACATGTACTACAAAGAGAAAGGTGATGATTGTGACCTTGATGATGAAGAGAACCGAGATACGTTTACAAAAAACGTCAAAAGGATAGTTAATATAGTTGATGACTATTATACGACAAACTTCTATACTAACATCAAAGAATTGGACGACTGTGGCGTTGGGAGTAATTTCTATTCTGCAGGGGTGGTAAATAATTCAAAGCAGAATAAATCGTATACGTATGATTATCCAACTAGAGGCCAATATCCGTTGTTTAAAGTTCGTAGTAACAAACTGATTAGGGATGTATCTTATTTTAAGAATGTCAATACTTATTTAAAAACTCAGGAAATTAAGTGCGCATTTGTTATTTGGGGTCTACGAGATTGGTATATTGATGAGTTGTCTGCGTTACCAGTAAAGTCAAGATTGCAAAAAATGATTACAGAGGAACTGGTAGAAGCTATCATGCCAAAGGAAGAAAAGTTTAATGGATATGTTGAAGGGTACGAACTTACAAATACCATAAGCAGTATTTCCGTAAACGACTTATCGGCGTTATTTGGAAAACCTCATATGTCACATACAACAATACAATTGGAAAACTCAAAATATGACATCTATCGTAATGCCATTCGCACCAAACCTTTCTTACTGCTTGCAGGTATTAGCGGAACGGGTAAATCGCGCATAGTTCGTGAGTTAGCTTTCAAGTCTTGTCCAGAATACTTGCAGGATAAGGATGGAACTATCCCTGGCAATTACTGTATGATTGAAGTGAAGCCAAATTGGCACGACTCTACAGAACTGCTGGGTTACTACAGCAACATGAATAAGAGGTATGAGTTCAAGAAATTCGTGAAATTTTTGGTAAAGGCGAAGATGTTCCCCAAGGTACCATTCTTTATATGTCTCGACGAAATGAATTTGGCTCCTGTAGAGCACTATTTTGCTGAGATATTGAGCATCATGGAAACTCGCAAGCATCCGAAGAAAGAAGGAACCAACGAGGTGGATAAGAATGTCATCAAGACAGGGGCAATAGTGGATGCACAGTATTTCTGCGAGTATGCCAGATTGACTGATAAGAACGGGAACACATATGCAATGCTGAAGACTGACCGTGACATATACATGAAACTTCATGGTGTTGAAACAGAAAGTGACATTGACGATGAGGTAGGTAAACGTACTGACCTAACAACTGAAGGTTTGACGCTGCCTGATAACATCATCATCATTGGTACCGTGAATATGGACGACACCACTCACCAATTCTCGCGGAAGGTGATAGACCGTGCGATGACTATAGAAATGAATGGCGGCAAACTGAGCAATATGTTCGGGGGCAGCAAGGACTTGGAATACCTGCCAAAGGAAGAACAAGAGAAGTGGCAGAATAGTTTCCGCCAGTTATATGTGAATGCAGACGAGGTTCTGGAAGCACATTCTAACGAGAGGGATGAAATCATTGAAAAAGTGCCAGTGAAACTGGAAAACATCAATAAGGCTTTGAAGGGAACACCATTTGAGGTGAGCTATCGTGTATTGAACGAACTGACCATTATGGTGGGTGTGTTGCTTGACGATAAAAAAGACACAGAGAGTATTGATGATATTATCAATCAGGCTCTCGACCGCATCCTGCTGATGAAGATACTGCCTCGCATTGAGGGCGATTCTGATATGTTCAACCTTTCAAAGGACTTTAAGGAGGAGTATCAGAAAAAGTATGATGTCAAATTGGAGTACAACAACCGCTTGGAGTGGCTGATGGACTTAGCGCCTGAAATCAAAATAGAAGAGCAAGAGGGTAATGACCATTGCCAGACTGCTCGTGAGAAAATACAGGAGATGATAGAGCGACTTGGAAATCAGGAATTTACTCGTTTCTGGCCATAAGACACACAAAGAATGCAAACGGATGTACTCAGACTGAAACAAACGGAAGGTGACTACGAAGTAATTGTTCGTACGCAGGACATCGGTTTCTCTTGGAAGAAATTCGAGAGCAGGATACGCTATGCAAAAGATTCTAACCCTGAGATTGATGCACCAGAGGCTTATTGTTCGTATAAGAGTCAGGATGAGTGCCAACTGAAACTGTATAGTCCTATAGAATATAAAGAGGTTTTTCTCTCGGATGGAAAAGAGTGGAATCGTTTATGGCCTGTATTCTTTGAAACATGCAAGTACCAGATAAGAATCCAATTTCATGGTATTGATGCAGACTCTGTACCAGAGGTGCGACATGTTAGAAAGGACGTTGAGGATAGTTTCTTTCTTGATGAAGAGCATGACAAGAAAGAGAAATCGCTTACAGGCGACTTGGACTTCCTAAACGAGCCAGGTGTGTTTCGGTTGGAATTTAGTTATCAAAAGAATGGGAAACATAAGGATACATACATCTGTTTCGATGTCGTGTCACCAAAGCTTGATACAAAGAACGATTATGCCTCGTTGCTACGTGAGGTGAACAACGAGTATCAAGATGTTATCTATCGTTACCTGAGTATCACGATACAACAGTTCAGTCGTGGTCACTTAAACAACGACGCCACATGGATGCAGGCTTTTCAAGGGATTGTGGATAACTATACGAAGAACGTGAAGTGGGTAATCCAGAATCCGCACTCTCAAGTGGTGAAATACAGGACCTCGCGCAAGGCTGAACAGATAAAGCATTGGACTCCAGAAATGGAGGAACGCTATGCTGAGGTGCAGGCAGAAGGCAAAATGGAAGAGTATTACTTCAGTTATGATGAGGCTTGCTCCACGCAGGACACAATGGAGAACAGATTTGTGAAGCATACGCTGAAAAGTATTGGGCACAGATTGAGTAGCGTTATTGCCAATGTGTTAAGAAGTACACAAGAAGAACTGTCTGAACGTCATCGTCAACAATGGATTGGCTATCAAGAAACACTACGCAAAACCCTACACCATCCGTTCTTTAAATCTATTGGTAAGTTTGAAGGATTGAAACAAGAAAGCCTGGTGCTGCAGAACCGCAGCGGATACCAACAGATATACAAGGACTGGTTGAAGCTTAAACGAGGTATTGACCTCTATCATGGAGCTGCCAACATTGGTACGCTGCAGATATGGGAAATCTATGAGCTGTGGTGCTTCATCAAGATGAAGAAACTGGTGGCCGAAGTGATGGGTATTGACAGGAACAAACCTGATTACGAGAGTCTGGTGACTGAACCAAAGGGGACACTCCTCAATCCCTTTACTGACTCAACATTGGAGCATGTAGTGATGTTCCGTTATCCTTCACCTAACGATACAGAAGATAATGACATAAGAAGATCCCAGCTGGAAGCTCATGCCGGTGATGTTGTGACGCTGCATTACCAGCATACATTTAATCGAACTAGCGGTAACGGGGCATACGGAATGGGTATTCATACAGCTACTACGGAACAGAGGCCCGATATTGTGCTAAATATCAGCAGGGAATCTGGCGAAGTGGTACTGACATATCTCTATGATGCGAAGTATCGAGTTATCAATGACCGCACACTTGATAAAGACTTTGAGCAGCAAGACGCTGATGAGTTACTACAATTATCAGGTGGAGATTATCCTCCCACAGATGCCATTAACCAGATGCATCGTTATAGGGATGCTATCTATTATAGTAAGGAGCAGGAAAAGTATCGTTCAAAGGAAGTGATTGGTGGATATATATTGTTCCCAGGTCGTGGCGATGACAAAAGCGTCAAAGACCGATATTACAGCAAAAGTGTTGAGGATGTGAATATTGGTGCATTCCCATTACTCCCTAATGTAAACAAGGATCAAGAAGGAAACCTATTAAGGGAGCATCTTCACAAAATATTGATGGAGAAGGCGACTACGGAAAGCCATGTAGCCAAGGCCAAGCCGCAACGTACGCTGGCATATATCTCTGAAGACGAGAAGTTGGGTATGATTAACGACCTCGTAATGGTGGCCAGAGCTGGTAGCGATGAGAAACGTAACTGGACGTTCGAGAACTGCTGGTACAATATCCCACTTGACAAGATTGCAGATTCGCCTATATTGCAAGCAAAATACTTGTTGCTATTTGTGGGTAATGAGAAAGAGACTGGCAACATCAGAAAAATAGTCAAAACAAGGCATGATGTATGGACAAAAAAACGTCTGCTAGATGAAGGTTATCCCGATGCCAACCATCCTTCGTACTATATGATGAGAATTCGAAAGGATAACGGAACAGAGGAGACATTGAGATATCGTGTCTTCGACTTGAGGAATGTTCCCGCTATTGTTTGGGGAAATCCGAAATTGCCGTTCTTCTTTGTCAGATTGAGGGATTTGCTGGGAACAATATAGGTCTAATATCGCATTCGTTTTAGGGCATAAGGATTAGAGTACACAAACGGAACGGTCCCTTCTGTGTTCACCGTTCAAGGTGGAAATTGAAAGATTTCCGCTTTTTCTTTTGAAGTTTCGGAAATAATTCTTAAATTTGCAGCAGTAAAACTATGAATTCTGCGTATGTTAGACAGAGCAATGACTATAGAAAAGTTGAAAGGGACACGCCAATATCTTAGTGAACATTATGGCGTCAGTTCTATGATGCTCTTTGGTTCAGTTGCACGCAACGAGCAGAAAGAGGATAGCGATGTTGATGTCTGTGTGGAGATGACTCCTAATTTGTTTAAGCAGTCAGGTGTTAAGATTTATCTTCAAGAGCTCCTTGGCTGCGATGTCGATGTTGTCAGAATGCGAGAGGGGTTAACTCCTGTGTTTAAATGCCAAATCCAAAAGCATGGAATTCGAGTCTACTGATTAAGGTTGACCCTGATGCTGTGTTTGACATACTTGCGAAACACTGTATATAAGATGGTTGGAAAGGAATTAGCCGCCACTGGAGGTAGGACATACCGTAGATATGAGTTGAGTGATGGCAGAAAAGAAAAGAAATAAAAAAGAAAACGATAAAAGATGTTTGTAAATGATTGATAATCAGATAGAAATTTCTTTTCCTAAAGTTCTGTTATAACCTAAAAGAGTTGTTGTGTGATTCTATTAAACAGTATTAATGTGTAGATGGAGTCCCGATACAGTAAATCGGGAGCAGAATATAAAAGTATTCTTACCCTAACGAGCACAATACTAGAAGGAGGGCAGGACAATGGGACGCTTTTGAAACGTGACTTCAACAACTGTTACCTTGCCATCCATATGAGGTATATACCTATATGGGCTTAGTTTAATTTGCCAGTAATTTGCTGGTAAGCATTCGATAAACTACAGGTAGTAATACCTATATTTTGCTCCTTCTTTTTGACAAAACAGACCGTTTTTTGCCCACGCTCTTGGTTTTGGGGTGTATTTTGGATAATTTCTCGCATCTTTTGCCCCTACTTTTGGATATTTTTTAAGTACACAAACGGAACCGTCCTTTCTGTGTACACCCCACCCCTTGCCAAGAGCAGACGGCAGGGGTGGAGTGAATGAAGTGGATTACCCGATGACAACTAACTTGTTGTCGGGTAAATCGTACCTGACAGGATGAGCAAAAGAAATGGCTTTAACGTCATATATGGCTGAGACATCGATGCCGCGCCGTTGGAACTCGTCGATAAGGGCAAGGTCGTGGTAGGCTCGCATACCAGTCCAGCCGGCATTACCGACTTGACGATTGAAAACTGTTACTAACTCGTTGATTTGCATGCCTGCGAACTGCAGAGCATACTTGGCCTGTGGCCGAACCTGCTTTCGCTCAACAAAGAAAGCGAGCTTTCTCTGTATTCGCATAATCGCAGCCTTGATGAAATAAATGTGCTGTTGCATAATAGGAATTTTTTGAAGTTATAACTACCACATCGTACTGACCACCGTGGCTTCCATTGCTCGGTTGGCGAGTTACCCATTCGGGCACTGCTCTTGATGCTTCGGGTGCAAAGGTACAAATAAGTGGGCAGAATACCAAAAGAAAAAACATTTTTCTTATGAGTATTCTTACCCTAAAGAGCACAATACTAGAAGGAGGGCAGGACAATGGGACGCTTTTGGGGCGTGACTTTAACAACAGTTACCTTGCCATCTTTCAGCTCTGCCTCGACAACCGTTCCTCGGGAAGCGTGGAGCTTGAAGCGCACATCCCACTCTTTGGGCCAGGCAGGAAACAGGTAGAGTGTGTCGCCCACTTCCTGCATGAGCATCTCCTGCAGCGCTATCATGCCACTGCCGCCCCAGTTATGGTCGGGCGTCCAGTCGTAGCCGGGTCCCCAGAAAGCCGGGAAGCGGTGCGGACCGTCGGCAAGTTTCTGCTGTATCAGTCGTGCAGCCTCATCGGCCATTCCTAAACATGCCGCCCAGATAGCATCTTGTTTCCAACCGACATGCGAGCGGAACTTGACCGCCAACGAGTCGTTGAGATAGGTATTGCGGGCAACTTCCAAGTCTGGACGGCCAATGCCGTACATGCGCCAAGGGAAGACAGGGTAAAGCTGCGTACTCTCCACATTCTGCACCCGTTCATAGTGCAAGGCGGGAGCTATCATGCCGTTCTTTATGGTGATGTCAGGAATACGAGAGGAAAGAGATAAGAGGTAAGAGGCAAGAGCGGTGTCACCCTGCTCTTGGTTATAAGCCATCAAAGCCTTTGAAACGGTGCGCAGGGCGGCGATGGTGGAAGTGCTGTTGTAGGCTCCCTTAAAGGTCTCACCACCAGAGCCCGGATAGAGCACCAGTTTCCCGTTGTCATCCTGGCGCTTGGCTCCGCGCTGGTTTGCCAAATACTGATAATGCTCATCGAAGAAGCGAAGACAGGAACGTATCATGGGCAGATAACGCTCTATATCCATACCACCATATTGATGAGCCTCCAAGGCCATCATACAGAATTCCAGACAAGTGTCCCACTCATACTCCAACCAGGCGTTGCGCTCCATGCCTGGGTCGAAGTCGGCAGGGCGCTTGGTGCCGTATTCCGGATAGCAAGGCAGTCCGTAGTTCTCTACCTGCTCCGTCAGACAAGCGCCTTCGTGTCCCCAGTAGTAACGGGAACGCTCCTCAGCATTTTTATATATGTTCAGATAGAAATCCAACTGCGGCAGCAGCAGGTCGTAGTCACCACTCTTGAGCATCGGCCAATAGACCAGTCGCTGGTTCTGCGCCGTATGCACGCCACCACCCCAGTTGCGGAAGTCTGGCGACAAGCGATATTCGTTGGCAGCATTGACATATTCAGGGTCGAAGGTAAACAAGCCCCCATTGAACTTCGTAGGCCACGGTCCGCGACTGTTACATCCTAACATATAGCGGAAGAGGGTATAGTTGCGAGCGAGGGCTGAGGGCTGAGGGCTGAGGGCTGAGGGCTTACCTCTTCCATCTTCCTTCTTACTTCCCACCTCTATGTAGCTGCGCTGCCAGAACTGATGCCACCAGTCGCGCGTCACCTTCTGGTCGCGTTTGGTCTGTATCTGTCGCTCCGTCAGACGAAGGGCTGCTTGCCAATCAGCCACAGACCCTTGAACGGTAGCCAGCGTGATAACGAAAGCATGACGCTGTGAGGCACGTTTCGAAATATACGTCCATCCCTCATAGTCGTGACTGGCATAGTGGCCCGTCGTGTGTTCCTTGAAAGTGAACTGATCGCCATGCAGGCGACCGCCAAAGGTCAGGTTCTTCAGCGGGTTTGTCAGCCGGTCTTTCACACTATCCATCTGCTGCTGACGCACGGTGGCATCGAAGATGGTCACCTCACCATTATGGTGTACAAAGCTGATGCCGTCCTCACGGGCCATGATGCTGTCGTGGCGGGTCGTCAGTCCTTTTGGTGCGGCAAACTTGTAACTCGTCTGGAAACGTTCGCGCTTGGAGAGCACGATATCCTTTGTGCGCCACGACTCGTAAGTCACCTCGACATCTGTCTTTTCTTTCTCTACCGACACTTCGACGTGTACCACAGGCTTCTCTACATCCACCCACAGCACGACCCACGTCTGACCGTCTGTCACCTGACAGTAGCCATCCTTCAGTACCAGCTGCTGACGAAACGACGACATGTTCAGAGGTTTAGTGAGATGAATGCGGAAGCGTCCCAGTTTCAACAGCGTATTGTTTTCGTCGAAGCAACCGCTACGACTCAGATAGAACAACACATCGCCCTGCTCCACCCAGACGTTCATACCCACGTCGCCACCACCGCACGGCATCGACTCCGACGAGTTTTTGCTGGGCGTTGTCCATTCATAGGTATCTGGTTGGGCGCATAGCGAGACGGTCCAATAAATAAAAAAACAAAAAAACAGAATCCTTTTCATACTACTATGACGGAAAAGTTATAACTTTGCACCCAAATTTCAACACGCAATCAACTATGAACATGTGGATGATAGCCTTTCTGTTGCTGCCTATAGCCGCCATGAGTTATATTGGCTGGCACTTCTGGTGCCTGCTGCCGTTAGGAGGACTATGGAAAACCATCGTCATCACCCTGATGGTGATTTCTTTCCTGTTGCTTTTTGCCGGCATACGGCGTACCACCGACCAGCTCTCTATGCCATGGGCTACGGCAGTCTATGAAATAGGCACGAGCAGCATCTTTATTCTCCTCTACCTGTTCATGCTCTTCCTGCTGTTGGACTTAGGACGACTGACGCATCTCATTCCACGAACGCTGCTCTATCAGAACTGGTGGACAACAGGTGGCATTGCACTCTTCATGACGGCACTCTTCGTCTATGGACACCTGCACTATCGGCATAAGGTTCGCGAAGAGCTGACCCTACAGACTGAGAAACCGTTGGAGCGCCCCATCAGACTGGTGATGATGAGCGACCTCCATCTGGGCTATCACAACCAGCGGGAGGAACTGCACCGGTGGGTAGATATGATCAATCGCGAACATCCTGACCTCATCCTCATTGCAGGAGACATTATTGACGGTAGCATGCGTCCGCTGTTGGAGCAGCAGATGTCGCAGGAGTTCCACCGTTTCATCGCTCCCGTCTATGCCTGTGTGGGAAACCATGAATACTTCAGTGGAGAGCCTGATGCCGTCAGGTTTTATCATGATGCCGGCATCCATCTGCTGCAAGACAGCGTTGCCGTCGTTGGCAACCTGTGCATCGTCGGCCGGGACGACCGCAGCAACGTACATCGTAAATCTTTGGGAAAAATCGTGGCAGAAAGTCATGGGGCCACTAGGCACTTCACTATTTTGCTGGACCACCAGCCCTACCACTTAGAGCAGGCCGAACGACAGGGCATTGACTTCCAGTTCAGCGGACATACCCACCATGGACAGGTATGGCCCATCTCATGGATTACCGAGTCTATCTATGAATGTGCCTTCGGAGCGCATCAGCGTGGCAACACCCGCTATTACATCAGCAGCGGTATTGGCATCTGGGGCGGTAAGTTCCGTATAGGTACGCAGTCAGAATATGTCGTAGCAACCATCAGCCGTTGAACCGACAGTCGGGATTCTCCTCCATAAACGTCTTGGCATATTCCAAGTAATGCTTGGCATTGTCCGTCTGTCCTGGACGGACGGGCTTCAAGTATTTGGCAGGCACACCACCCCAAATCTCGTGGGGAGGAATCTTGGTATTCTGCAGCACCAAGGCGCCAGCTGCAACGATAGAGCCCTCTCCTACTTCACAGCCGTCTAACAGCGTAGAACCCATGCCTATCAACGCGCCGTCGTGAATCGTACAGGCATGCACCGTTACGTTATGACCAATGGTAACGTCTGAACCGATATGTGTAGGACCAGTATCATGTGTCACATGAACACAAGAACCGTCTTGAACGTTCGAACGGTCGCCTATCGTAATAGGTGCTACATCGCCGCGAACGACGGCATTGAACCAGATGGAACACTGGTCGCCTATCGTCACTTCGCCGACAATCGTCGCGTTTTCGCTGAAATAACAATCTCTGCCCCACTTAGGCGTCAGACCCTTGTAACTCTTGATTAATGCCATAAAAATTTTCTATTTTCATTTTGCGTGTGCAAAGGTAGTGTATTTTTCTGAAATGACCAAATAAAAAGTGCCTTGTCTGTTGTTTCAATACAGACAAAGCACCACAATAGAAAACAAAAACTATCCGTAGGTCAGACAACAGCGTTAGCGCGCAATGGCTACTTTGGTGCAGCGATTTCCAACCTTCACGACATAGATACCGCCAGGCAACTGTTGAGAAACACTGGAGTAATCAATGCTACGACGGATGAGCTGACCATTCAGCGAATAGATGTCTGCCAATGTTGTGGAATTTGCAGACGCAAGACTAATACCTGTAGTTGAGGGGGCTGCGGTAATATTGTAATACTGGTCGCGGCACTCGTCTTTATAGGTATGCAAGTCTTCTGACTTGGAGCCTGTACCTGGTGAGGTCAGGATATAGCTGATACCCTTCGAATTGTCAACATCGGCAAATGTCCAATAATACCAACCGTCATAACCCTCTAAGGGGTTCATTTCTGGACGCGTGGCCCATTCATAGGTCTTAGAGGCGCTAGGACACTTGTCACCACCACCCCACCACCAGATAGTAGGAACACCATCAGGTGAATAGGCTTTTACGGTAATGTTCTTGTAAACTTTGCTATTGAGCTTCTCATTCATCTTGTCAATCTGCTCTTGGGTCAAATAACCATTGGTGATGAAGTAATTGCTGAGGGCTTCCTTCAGATTTTCAACGGTACTGACATCATAGACGTTTAACAGCTGACGGAAGGTGTAGGCCAACAGATGCCAGTCACGGAACTCACGGATTTGCATGTTATTAGTAGCCTGATAGTCAGCAGTGATGGCGTCCCACTGTGCTCCGCAAAGGGCTGCCAATACGGCGCAGAAGACACCTGTGCGGTCGGTTCCCAGACGACAGTGAATTTGAAAGGGTGCAGGAGTGTTGTCGTCAATAATGAATTCCACAATCTGCTTCACCCAATCGCCAAAGTATTTTGAGGTTGGCTTGGTATAGACGTAACTGTAGGAAGGCACCTTGTTATTGGCATTTACATAGAGTACATGCTGGTTGTCTATAATCTTCTGATAGTATTCGGGAATGGTCTCCATATAAGTCTGCCCGTTGGTGGTGTAGGTGGTAAGCGTATTCTCATCATTGTCAGAGAGGCAAATATCCGATACGATTCCGTGGTCGGTAGCCAGTTTATCTACATAGTAGAGACGCCAATACTCCGTATCAACGCCTTTGTTGTCGCCACGTGAGGACTTATAGGGATGATAGGAACGGAACAACTGTTTGGTACCAGGCACACAACGGAAGTTGGAGATAGCTGCCTGGTCAACAGGGTCGTCCAAATTGAAGTCGGCCAGCGGACGGATGTATCCAGCAATGGCACTATTGGCTTTGATTTGTTCAAAATCATCGGTAGAGAACACCACAATCATGTTCTGGTCGGAGGTCATGAACACATAGCCGTCAGTCAACCAACTGGGAGCAGACTTGTAACTTCCGTTGATGACAAACTTGTACTCAGGCTGTCCGCTGTTGCCGGGAACATTGACGTAGTCATAGGAAACGGTACAATACCAGCAATTGCTTTCCTCGTCAAAAGAGAGCTTGGTAATTTCAGCATCCTTCCAGTTGTTGAAAGAGCCACGAACATAAGCCGTATTTACAGTTCCTGTCCAGTAACCTTCATCCATACAATATAAGAAGGTAATAGTACGACCTTCAGGGTCGTCCATGAAACAGCGACGCTTGTCGGCTTCTGTAGGGTTGAGCGCATGTGCCTGACAGATGAAAAGAGTAAGCAGGCACGTTAATAATGTACGTAATGTCTTGTAGTTCATAATGAGTATGTTTTTAAGTTAATGAATGATTAAATGATTTCCGCTGCAAAATTACAGAATATCGTAACACGCTCCAATAGGCAAAAAGCCTAAAGTAAGTGTTTTAGGTATATAAAAGCGTAAGACCGTACTGATAATCAGCACGTTCCGTTTTTGTAGCCCTTTAAAAAAAGTAAACTAAAATTAGAGGCTTTGTACCTGAAGCATAAAGTTTTCTTGCTTGTTATGAGCCTTGTTGCGGATTTTTTGTCGGTAATTATATACCGTTTGCGGCGAAAAATGCAGGAAACAGGCGATTTTGGTGCTGTCGGTAATGCCCAGCCGTACCAATGCGTAGATGCGCAGTTCAGGAGAGAGCAGTGCACCCTCTTTCACTTTCAGCTCTTCGCCAGGACACAGCAAACTGTTGAATTTCTCGATGAAATCGGGGAAAAGTTGCAAAAAGACGGCATCAAAACGATGAAAGAACGACTTGAGAGATTCCTGTGTCCTGGAATGTTCCAACTGAAGGGCCAATTCCTTATGCTGTCCTGTTTTTAACTTATTGAGTACAGACATGCGCAGGTGTTCCAACTGGTCGATATTTTCGGAACAGAGATTAAACAATTGGGCGATATATACCTCTTTAATCTTGTTACTCTCCAGCAATGCCTTATTAGCACGTTCCAATTTGTCGTTTAATTCGCGCAATTTCACATTACTGTCTGTCAGTTGGACGCGAATGGCTGCCAAGTACTTGTTGCTGCGATAAAGTAACAAGAGCAATATAGCCATCATAATAGCTGACAACGAAACAACAGCTATGATGATGTTTCGTTTCTCAACCACTTCCTGTTGTTGTTGCTCATGGGCACCATTGATAATGGACAGATAGCCTGTCACCAGCGAAAGTCGTTGGCGAGCACCAGAACGGATGACGTCATGTAGTGAAGTGGTAATATAGTAGTAGGCGCGATCCAAGTCTCCCTCCTGGTACAACAGCATGGACAAGTTCTGCAGTGCCGTATACGTCTTGCTGCATCGGCGCTTGTCAATGATAGCAGCCATAGCATAACCGTATTTGGCTTCTTCTATCTTTCCAAGATGTTCGTAGGCATCTGCCAACGAAAACCAAAAGATGGCATTATGTTGCAACTCGTCTGGGTGTTCGTTCCGAATTTGTTCCAATAGCATGACGGCCTCTTGGTATTGCCGTTTCGTCTTCAGAATTTCACCCTGATTGATGCGCAGAGAGATATCATCATTGCCACCTCGGATGTCGGTACTGTCTCGATAGAGTTTCATCAGTTTCTGATAATACTGTCTATCCTCATTGTCTGATGCCATTTCATAGAGAGACAGCAGGTTGCTGTGATACTGATAATAATAGGAAGGACTAACGGGATGCCTGACATCATGACGAATGCCATTCAACACCTGCAGTGCTTCATAGTGACGTCCCAAGCATTTAAATGCTTCTGCCTCTATCAACTGTGCCTTAACTAACGAATCAGGATTATCCAATAACTGACCTAACTGAACGCCTAGTCTCGCATAATGTAGGGCAGAATCAAGCTGTAGCCGGTGATAGTTGTAATAGATTTTACGTGATAAGGTAAATTGTCTAGGTATGGCGTGACTGGTCCTAAAAGCACTTTTCAACTCGTCTACCCGTCTTTGCAAGATGGCTTCCCGTTGTGCCGAATGTTCTATTACAGTATCCAAGACAGCAAGCAGAGAGTCAGTAGGCGATGCTAGCATTACTGTTGTCTGAAAGAAGGCCAGACAAGTAAGCATTGATACATACAAAACTCTCTTCAATGGTTTGGAAATTACAAAGGTTCAGAGTTATAAGGAGATGTCAGCGAGAATCTTACGGGTGGCGCCCGTCATACTCTCGACAAAGGCGCCAGCCTTCTCACCCAGTTCCTTGGCCAGCGTGGGATGGTCTTCAAAGCCTTGCATCAGTCGACGGAAGTCATCAGCGTTGCCGATCTCTAGACCGGCACCACACAGCTTCAAACCCTGAGCCTCCTGAAAGCGCTGGTTGTTGGGACCGAAGAATACAGGAACATCCCAGACAGCAGCCTCCAAGGTATTGTGAATTCCCACACCAAAGCCACCACCGACATACGTTACATCGGCATAGCCATAGATGCTGGAGAGCAGGCCAAAGCAGTTAATCACCAACACCTCAGCACCTTTCACGTTTTCTTCTGTTGCCTCCGTATAGCGCACCACCTTACGACCTTCCAACATCTTCTCAATCTGTTGCAAATGGTCTTCACCGATAACATGCGGAGCGATGACGAGTTTCCAGTCCTTATGTTCGTTAAGCCAAGGGATGAAGATCTCCTCATCGGGTTGCCAACTGCTGCCTGCAATAAAGACTTTCTTCTTATCGCAGAAGGCTTCAACGATAGGCAACTTCTTCGCAGCTTCTTTGATTTGCAGCACACGGTCGAAACGGGTGTCGCCCACCACCGTCACCTCTTGGATACCAATCTTGCCTAACAGTTGACGGCTTTCCTCGTTTTGAACATAAAAACGGGTAAAGCACTTCAGCACATGCGAATATTGGCGACCATACCAACGGAAGAACACTTGGTCAGGACGGAAGATGCTGCTGACGCTATAGACGGGAACGCTCCGATGGCGCAGGATATGCAGGTAGTTGTACCAGAACTCATACTTGATGAAGAACGCCATGACGGGACGAATGGTCCGCAGGAAACGGCGGGCGTTGGTAATGGTGTCTAACGGCAGATAACAGATGATATCGGCACCTTCGTAGTTCTTGCGCACCTCGTAGCCTGACGGCGAGAAGAAGGTAAGCAGAATCTTGTACTCCGGATGGTCGTGGCGTAGCTGTTCCATCAGCGGGCGTCCCTGTTCGAACTCACCCAGCGAGGCAGCATGAAACCACACATACTTGGCGTTAGCATCCATCTTCTCCCTGATGGTGCGGATGGCATCATGTTCGCCACGCCACATCTTACGCACCTTTTCATTGAAAAGACTCGTAATGAAAACACCTAACGCATAGAAATAGATGATGACGTTATACATCTGCTCTGTCTTTATTTACTCTTTATTCATTGTAGTGTGCGAATAGCATCTGCCATTCGCTTCAGCGTCTCCTCCTTACCCAGGAAAGCAGAGATGTCGAACATGCCGGGACCCTTGCCCTCACCGACGAGGGTCAGTCGCCAAGCATTCATAATATTACCCAACTTATAGCCTTTCTCCTCTATCCAACCATGAACAATCTGCTCCTGGTTCTCCAAGGAGAAGTCGTCGATACCTTCCAAGACATGCATCAACTCGGTCAACTGCTGAGCAGAGTCCTCCTTCCAGCGCTTCTTCACGGTCTTCTCATCGTATTCGGTAGGAGCTACGAAGAAGAAAGAGCACAAAGGCCACAACTCGTGAACGAAGCTGACACGGTCTTTCATCATACGGGTCACCTGAAGGATTCGCTCTGACGTCTCGTTAGGACAGTGCTCGCGTACCATCGGTTCAAAGAGGGCAGCAATCTCCTCTGCCGACTTCATGAGAATATACTCATGGTTGAACCAGGTAGCCTTCTCGTATGCAAACTTAGCACCAGCCTTCGAGCACTTGCTGATATCGAACAGCGGCACCAGCTCGTCGAGCGAGAAGATTTCCTGCTCTGTACCGGGGTTCCATCCCAACAGGGCGAGGAAGTTCACGACAGCCTCTGGGAAATAGCCGTCCTCACGATAGCCACGACTGACGTCGCCCGTCTTGGGGTCTGTCCATTGCAGGGGGAATACGGGGAATCCCAGTCTGTCGCCGTCACGCTTGGAGAGCTTACCCTTGCCGTCAGGTTTCAACAGTAACGGCAGGTGAGCAAACTGAGGCATGGTATCCTCCCATCCGAAGGCACGGTACAGCATCACATGCAGCGGTGCTGACGGCAGCCACTCCTCGCCACGGATAACGTGTGAAATCTCCATCAGATGGTCATCGACGATGTTGGCGAGATGATACGTCGGCAGTTGGTCGGCACTCTTATACAGCACCTTGTCGTCAACGATATCGCTCTTGACACGCACCTCACCGCGAATCAGGTCGTTAACCAGAATCTCCTGACCGGCTTCCACCTTGAAGCGGACAACATACTGCTTGCCATCGGCTATCAGTTGTTCCACCTCCTCTTTTGACAGCGTCAGCGAGTTGCGCATCTGACTGCGAGTATGACAGTCATACTGGAAGTTCTGCACCTCCTGACGCTTCTTCTCCAGCTCTTCAGGGGTGTCGAAGGCGATGTAGGCCTTGTCGGCATCCAGCAACTGCTTCACGTACCTTTTATATATATCGCGACGCTCACTCTGCCTGTAAGGGCCCTTGTCACCACCGAAGGAAACACCTTCGTCGAACTTGATTCCCAACCAACGGAATGAGTCAATAATATATTCCTCTGCACCAGGAACGAAACGGGTTGAATCCGTGTCTTCAATACGGAATACCAAGTCGCCGCCATGCTGACGTGCGAACAGATAATTATAAAGAGCTGTACGCACACCACCAATGTGCAATGCTCCTGTCGGACTGGGTGCAAAACGCACTCTAACTCTTCTTTCTGCCATAGTAAAATGGGGTTTTCTTATTAAATTTGTGCAAAAGTACGCATTTTTTTTGATATTATGCGCTTTTTTTTGTATTTTCGCACGGTAATAGCAAATATAACGATATGAAAGAACTCAAATGGCGTGATATTATCATCCGCACAGCCCTTGTACTGGCTACTGTTGGAATTGTTGTCTGGTGTATGCCTCATGATAACAGAACTTACTTCTTTGTAGAGCAGGGAAAGCCCTGGAAATATGCTGATTTCACAGCTCCCTACGACTTCCCTATCTACAAGTCTGAATCTGCCATTCAGGAAGAACGAGACAGTGCCCTGCGCCTGTACGAGCCGTATTATCGGTTCAACAGAGATGTCGAGTACAAGATGCTGCAGAAGTTCAAAAACGACTACCCTAATGGTATTGCCGGACTTTCTGCCAAGTTCACCAACATCATCATCAATCGCCTGCATAACCTCTACCAGCGGGGTATCATGGAGCAAAAGGCGTATGACGAGTTACGTGCCGATACCACGAGCATGCTACGCATCATCAGCGGCAAACAAGCCATCAGTGCTTCTATTATGGACGTCTATTCCGCCAAGGCAGCCTATGAGCACCTTTTCATGGACGAGCAATTGGCTCAGGAGCGCAGCGTCTTGCAGAAGTGCAACTTGGACAACTACATCGCAGCCAATCTTACCTACGACCGTGAGCGCAGCGAAGCCAGCAAAAGTGATTTGCTGAGTGGGGTGGCACTCGCCAGCGGATTAGTACAGAAAGGACAGAAAATCATCGACCGTGGCGACATCGTAACGGAGAAGGTCTATCGCATCATAGAATCCTTCAAACACGAAAACGAGCTACGCAACGAGAACACCAAACAGACACAGCTATCACTCTTCGGACACATCCTGTATGTAGCCATTCTGATGCTGTGCTTCACGCTTTATCTGAGTCTCTATCGCAAAGACTATTTCGATAAGGCGCGCAGCATCACTATGGTCTATGCCCTCATCGTCATCTTTGCCCTCCTCACGGCAGTGTTCATCCGCAACACGTTCATCCATGTGTATATCCTGCCATACGCCATGGTACCTATCTTCATCCGTGTCTTCATGGACTCTCGAACGGCATTCATGAGCCATGTCACCATGGTGCTGGTATGCGCTATCATGCTACAGCACCCCTTTGAGTTCATCGTTATTGAGACTGTGGCAGGACTCACAGCCATCACTTCTCTGCGCGAGCTCTCCGAACGTTCACAGCTATTTAAGACAGCCATCCTTGTCACCGTAGCTTGCATGGCTGTCAACCTGGCGTTCGACTGGATTCACTCCAATGCCATCCAACAGATAGACTACAACATCTACAACTACCTGATGGTCAACGGCATCGGACTGCTCTTCGCCTATCCTCTACTCTACCTCATCGAGAAGGCCTTTGGATTTACCAGCGACATCACACTCATCGAACTGTCCAATACCAACAATGTACTGTTGCAGCGCATGAGTGAGGTGGCTCCAGGCACTTTCAACCATTCCATCCAGGTAGCTAATCTGGCTGGTGAGATTGCCAACAAGATTGGTGCTCAGGCACAGTTAGTGCGTACCGGTGCTCTCTATCACGACATCGGCAAACTGGCAAATCCTATCTATTTCACCGAGAACCAGTCTGCTATCAATCCTCACGAGACGCTGACCGATATTGAGAGTGCTCAGATTATCATCAGTCACGTGACGGAAGGATTGAAGACGGCGGACAAATACAACCTGCCGGAAGTCATTCGTGATTTCATTTCCACACACCACGGTCAGGGCAAGGCCAAATACTTCTATCTCCACTATCAGAAAGAACATCCTGACGAGCCCGTCGATAACTTGCTGTTCACCTATCCTGGTCCTAACCCCTTCACACGTGAACAGGCTTGTCTGATGATGGCAGATACCGTCGAAGCCGCTTCCCGGTCCTTGACCGACTACTCCGAGCAGAGCATCCGTTCGTTGGTGGAACGTCTCATCGACGGACAGGTGGCTGACGGCTTTTTCCGTGAGTGCCCCATCACTTTCCGCGACATTCAGTATGCCAAGACCGTTCTGATAGAGAAGCTAAAGACCATCTATCATACTCGTATCAGCTATCCGACAGGAAAGTAATGAAAGAAATGATGTTTGCGGACACATAATTCTGCACATTTTTGCACTTTTGTGCAGAAAGTGTGTAGTTTTTGGTTAATAGTTGTTAATATATTATGCACTCTTGCCGCTGTTTTGTGCAATAACCTTACCTTTGCAGCCGATTTTTGATAAAATTGTTTAAAAGATGAAAAAGATTTTAGCAGCGGCTGCTGTTTTCACAATGACATCGGTGAGCGCCTTGGCTGGCGGTATTCTCACAAACACCAATCAAAGTATTGACTTTTTGCGTAACCCTTCTCGTGATGCCGCTATCGGTTTGGACGGTGTGTATTCCAACCCTGCCGGTGTGGTCTTCATGCCCGAAGGTTTCCACTTAGGCATCAACTGGCAGTATGCTCACCAGACGCGTACTATCGAATCGACCAATCCTGTCTATATGCTGGGCAGAAAGAACAGTCCTAATAGCCCCACGAAAGTTTTTGAGGGTGTTGCTAACGCTCCTGTTATTCCCTCTATCCAGGTCGCTTACAACATGGAGCACTGGAGTCTGCAGGCTAACCTGTCAGTACCTGGTGGTGGTGGCAGCTGCGAGTTCGAAAAAGGACTGGGTTCCTTCGAGAGCACGGTGGGTAACATTACCCAGATGCTGGGCCAGTTTGGTGCTCAGGGCTACGACATGGACAGCTATATGAAAGGACGCCAGTACTACTACGGCGTGCAGATTGGTGCTGCCTGCAAGGTCATTCCCAACCTGTCAGTATATGGTGGTTTGCGTATGCTTTATGGCGATGCCACCTACAAGGCAAAGCTGAGCAACATCCAGGTGAAGACAGCCAACGGCTATGTTGACTTCGGCAGCTTCCTGCAGAACACGACCAATACGGTAAGCAACAACCTGGATCAGGTGAATGCTGGTATCAAGCAGTATCAGGATGCCGGAGTTCCCGTTCCTGCTGACCTGATTGCCACACAAGCCAAGTTGGTAAAGGCCAAGGAGAGCCTCGGTCAGCTGGATAAATATGCCGATGGTGTCAACCTGCTGTGTAACCAGTCTGGTGTAGGTTTTGCTCCTGTCGTAGGTATCGACTATAAAGTTGGTCAGTTCAATTTTGCTGCCAAGTATGAGTTCAGAACACAGATTCGCATGAAGAACGAATCGACCGTCAACGAGGCCAGCGAGATTCCTGCCGTCAACAAGTTCCGTGATGGCGAGAAGGTGAACGAGGACATTCCTGCTATGGCAACCCTCGGTGTGATGTACAGTCCTATCGAGCAGGTACGCATCAATGTCGGCGGCCACTATTTCTTCGACAAGAATGCTTCGTGGTATGGCAACAGTCAGGACAATTTGAGCCATAACACCTACGAGATTCTGTGGGGTGCTGAGTGGGACACCACTGATAACCTGACCTTCTCTGCCGGTGCCCAACTGACCCGCTACGGCAACACCGACAGCTATATCAACGACATGTCGTTCGTTGTCAACAGCTACAGCATCGGTTTCGGTTTCAACTACAAGCTTTCCGATGTCGTGGCCATCAAGGCTGCCTACTTCCAGACCTACTATGGCAACTATGACCGTACCGACGCCACCAATCCTGCCATCAAGGACAGCTTCACACGTACCAACCGTGTGTTTGGCGTAGGTTGTCAGCTACACCTGTAAGAAAAGAAAAAACTACTACTTATTTCATTAATAACCAATGCGACGAGGTGCGTATAGCGTGAGGCTATACGCATCTTTTCTTTCTGATGGGGAAGAGCTTATCGGCCAATCGGCACAACTGTCCGTAACGGCTGCTACGATCCACATAGACGGGAGTCTGCTTTAGCAATTCTATATCCAACTCAGCCAGTTCCTCCTCTACCGTCTGGTTCTTCATGTAGGCCTTGCACATCAGGTCGCTGACCAGTTGTTCCCAGTCGGCCTTATTGCCCCAATAGTGCCCCACATGGTCGTCCGTTGCCATCAGCTGTGTATGTTCGAGAAGAGCAATGGACAAGGCATATTCTTCCAGATTAAAGGCTTCAACTCCGGCGTCGAGCATGTAGTCGCATAGTGCCAGCCAGTCGCTGATGACCTGCGAGGCCTTACTGGCAGGAATACCTATCACACCCGAGTTCCACAACGCATGGCGTTCTCCGATGGTGATATTTCCAACCGTTCTGCCGTTCATCGTGTTCCACATCTGTCGTGAGCGTCCCTTCATCTTGCTGGGATGTCCCTCACAGAGGTGCATCAGTCCTGCTCCGGAACGGATACGTTCCTTCATCTCGTCCAACCTGCCATAGAGGAAGGTGTCGCAGTCCATGAACAACAGGTCATCGTCAGGATACTGCCGGTGCAAATAGTCAACCGCCATGATCTTGATGCGGAAAAGATACTGGTGCTTTCCTCGCCATTCGTTCATCTGCTCGTCGGTCAGCGTCATCACCTCCACCTGCGCCCTGCGATAATATTCCGGTCGGTTGGTAAAGACGATGATGCGGTCCTTCTCCGTCATCTGCCGCTGGAAAGTGCGGATGGAAAGATTCGCCTCGATGTGGTAGCGTAACGTATCGCCGAAGACTAAATACAGGATATTCATAGTGTTATGTTTTATTTCGACATTTCGATATTTCGATATTCCGACATTTCGACTATCAGAAGTTCTCCTTACAGTGGATCAACATCGTAGTAGATCTGCAGCGAGGCATAGCGCTTGTCAGCGAGCAGTTGCTCTTGTTCGTGCAACAAGTACTGCCGCACCTTGGGGAGGTCAATGCCCTGTTCCAGTTTCAGCACCAGCTTGCGGATGTTCTGTGACTTCACCTTCGCCACAGCAGGCTTGTCGGGTCCGAGCACGCGACCACCAAACCACTGCCGCAGGCGGCTTCCCATCTCCACGGCAGCCGTTTCCACAGTTGACTCCTTGGTGTGTTTCAGGAAGACATACACCAGATGATAGTACGGAGGATAGTGGAATGCCTGTCGCTCGGCTATCAGGTCTTTATAGAGACCGACATAATCATTATGCACCACCTGTCGGATGACGGGAACCTCCTTCTGCTTGGTCTGCAGGATAACCAGTCCGCGCCGGTTCTTGCGCCCTGCCCTGCCACTCACCTGAGCCATCATCATAAAGCTATGCTCATAGGCACGGAAGTCAGGATAGTTCAGCATGGCGTCGGCATTAACGATGCCTACCACGGAGACGTTGTCGAAGTCCAAGCCCTTTGAAATCATCTGCGTGCCGATGAGGATGTTGGTGCGTCCTGCTGCAAAGTCGTTGATGATGCGGTCGTAGGCATTGCGTGTCCGGGTGGTGTCCAAGTCCATGCGGGCAATGCGGGCCTCAGGGAACACCTCGCGAACCTGTTCCTCAATCTTCTCCGTACCGTAGCCACGGCTGCGCAGGTCGGTACTGCCACAGCAGGGACACTCCGTAGGCACCTTGTAAGTATAGCCACAGTAGTGACATGTCAACTGATTCAGCTGGCGATGCAGCGTCAGCGACACGTCGCAATGCTGACAGGTGGGTACCCATCCGCACTGCCTACACTCTATCAGCGGTGCAAAGCCGCGGCGGTTTTGGAAGAGGATGACCTGTTCGCCATGTTCCAATGCCTCGCGTACCTTATTTAATAATAGAGGAGAGAATGGTCCTGCCATCATCTTACGACGTTGCAGGTCAGCAATATCGACCACCTGAATCTCGGGCATCTCGATACCCTGATAGCGTTCCTTCAGTTCGACGAGTCCATATTTTCCTGTCTTGGCATTATGATAGCTTTCCAGTGAGGGCGTTGCTGTACCAAGTATCACCTTGGGTGATGGGTGTTGGGTGTTAGGTGTTGGGTGTTGGGTGTTGGTTATTTGTGCTGCAAGCACAATGGCGGCACTACGGGCATGATAGCGGGGTGCCGGGTCTTGCTGCTTGTACGACGTCTCATGTTCCTCATCGACAATAATCAGTCCTAAGCGCTGGAAGGGCAGGAAAACTGCCGAGCGTGCTCCGAGGATGACATCATAGGGATTGGCAGAGAGTTGCTTCTGCCATATCTCCACCCGCTCGGCATCCGAATACTTGGAGTGGTAGATGCCCAAGCGGTCGCCAAAGATACGCTGCAGGCGCTGCATCATCTGCACCGTCAGGGCTATCTCCGGCAGCAGATAAAGTACCTGTTCCTTGCGTTCCAGGGCTCGCTGTATGAGGTGGATGTATATTTCCGTCTTCCCACTGCCCGTAACGCCATGCAGCAGGACGACTCGCTTCTTCATCATCTGAAGCAACAACTCGTTGTATGCCTGCTGCTGTGGTTCGGTCAGCGGTTTGATGAGCTCAGGACGATAGTCGCCGCCATGGTTCAGTCGGCCCACCTCCACTTCGTAAGTTTCCAACAGCTGGCGTTGCACCAGCAGCTTCAGCGTTTCAGCCGATGACGCGCTGACGTTCAGCAGTTCCTCCTTGGTGACTTCCATCACCTTTAAGCTTTGACCTTTGTCTGCGTCAGCATCTATCTGGTCCCACCCCGACAGTTCGAGATAGGCAATAAACGCCTCCAACTGTTTCTTGGCACGCGAGAGTACGTTCAGGGCGATATGCAGCGCCGTCACATTACGATAGGGTTCCGTCAGTCGGATGTACGTCTCAGTCTTAGGCCGATAGCCGTCCTCAGCCTTCAGCCCTGCCGGCAGGGCAGCCTTATACACCTCGCCAAGGGGAGACAGGTAGTAGTCACTCATCCATCGCCACAAAGTCAGCTGTTGGTTTGTGACGATGGGCATGGTATCCATGACCTGCAAGAGTGCTTTGACGGCATATTGCTGTGGCTGCACATCGTGAATCCTATCGACCAGTCCCACATAGGTCTTGCTACGACCTAAAGGAACCAACACACGCATACCTACCGCCACCTGCATGTTGTCAGGTATGGCATAGGTAAACGTGCCTTGTAGCGGCAGAGGCAATATGACGTCAGCATACTTCATCAGATTGCAAAGATACAAATTCGGACGCATATAGGCAAAAAAAAGCACAACTTCTTTTGCTTTTCGGTGATTATTTCGTAACTTTGCCACATCTAACGACAAGTGCTATGAAGACAAAAACAACGATTCTCTGCGCGCTGGGGGCAGTTTTGCTGCTGACCAGCAGTTGCAAAAGTCATTACCAGGTAATGTCCATCGAACGGACGCGTATCCTCATCGACAGTCGCTACGACGGTCAGGTGGAGCCGCAGGTGGCTGAATTTCTGAAACCTTACAAGCAACAGGTTGATTCCGTCATGGGACCCATCGTAGGTCGCTCGGCCCGCTACATGACGGCACAGCGTCCCGAGGGTTCGCTGAGCAATCTGCTCAGCGACATCATGGTGTGGGGAGGTAAGTTCTATGACGAGACTCCCGACTTTGGCATGTATAACATCGGTGGTGTTCGTGCTGACCTGCCGAAGGGTGATGTCACTTATGGCGACGTGCTCGACGTGGCACCCTTCGAGAACAAGATAGCCTTTGGCACGCTGAAGGGTACGGAGGTCATGGAACTGTTTCAGCAGATAGCATCGACGGGTGGCGAGGGTGTCAGCAGCGGTGTACGACTGGTTATCAGTAAGGACTATAAACTGCTCAGTGCCACGCTCAATGGCAAGCCCATCGATCCCGACCGCGACTATCGCATAGCGACGATTGACTACCTTTTAGGAGGCAGCGACAAGATGGAGGCACTGAAGAAGTGCCGCAATGTCAAGGCACCTCAGGAGGCGAGCAACAACACACGGTTTATCATCATGGACTACTTCCGCGAGAAAGCCCGTGAAGGCCAGGAGGTCGATGCGCAGATAGAAGGAAGAATCTGCGTTAAGTGAGAGTTGAGAGTTGAAAGTTTAGAGTTTAGAGTTAAGAGTTGAGAGATTATGAAGACTATTATATATAATAAGGTGGTGAGACTGGCGGTATTCGCTTTGCCGTTCATCCTGTTGACGCTGATGCCCACAGAGGCTCAAGGTAAGAAACCCAAGCAACTCGTCATTCTGCATACCAACGACACGCATTCGACGATATTCCCCATCAACGAGCAGTTGCCAGACACTATGAAAGCGGGTCGCGGCGGTTTCCTGCGGCGCCTCGCGATGCTGAAGGAAGAGCGACAGAAACATCCCGACCTGCTGTACTTCGACAGCGGCGACTTCTGTCAGGGTTCCGCCTACTACACCATGTTCAAAGGCGACGTGGAGGTGGGACTCATGAACCAGATGGGCATCGATGCCTCTACCATCGGCAACCATGAGTTCGACTTCGGTCTGGAGAATATGGCACGCATCTTCAAGATGGCCAACTTCCCCATTCTCTGTACGAACTACGACTTCACAGGAACGGTTATGGAGGGCGTCTGCAAACCCTGGATTATCATTCATCGCAATGGTGTGAAGATTGGTGTCTTTGCCCTGTGCCCCAAACTCTCTGGGCTGGTCAGCAGCAAAAACTGCCAGGGCGTGAAATACCTCGACCCCGCCAAGGTAGCATTGGAGACGGCCACTATGCTCAAGGAAAAGCAGAAGTGCGACATGGTAATCTGCATCTCACACCTCGGCTGGGAAAACTATCGCGCCGAGGATGACCTCTACATGATTAAGAACTCTCGCAACATCGACCTCGTGCTGGGTGGACACACCCACACCTTCATGCCTACCTTAGAGTACGAGAAGAACATGGACGGCAAGCCTGTTCCTGTTGATCAGAACGGCAAGCACGCCATCTTCGTAGGCAAGCTGGTGGTAAATCTTAAATGAGAAATGAGGAATGAGAAATGAGAAATGAACAAATAAGGACTGCCTTGCGGGCAGTCCTTATTGTTTTTAACCACATAAAATTCAGCGTATTCCTTAGGGAAGGCTGATAGCTTCTGACGGACAAACGTCAGCGCATGTGCCGCACTCAGTGCAGACATCGGGGTTGATTGAATACTTGTCGCCCTCAGAGATTGCTCCAGCGGGGCACTCATCGATACATGTACCGCATGCGATGCAGTCGTCACCAATTACGTATGCCATAATCTTCTGTTATTTAATTGAGTTAATAAAATACTTAAAAATTGTGATGCAAAGATACGGACTTTTTTGAATATTACCTAATGTTGATGACTTTTTTTCTCTTTTTGTACCCAATTTATACGATGTCGAAATAATAATTCGGCTATGTTTGTCGTTATAATGTTTAGTTATGAAACGATTTTTGACCATCTTCTGCCTCGTGTGTTGTGCCGTGAACAGCATGGCGCAGCAAGACCGTGAGGTGCAGCATAAGCCCTATATTGACTTGCGCCCCCTGCACTTCGGTATTCTGGTAGGCATGCACCTGCAGGATGTGGAGTTTAACAACGTAGGGCCTCACATGGTAACCTACACCGATGGCACGTCGAAAGAGGCAAACATTGTCTGCGATGCTGACAAATGGGTAGCTGGTTTCTCGGTGGGTGTGCTGGGTGAACTGCGGTTGAACGAGAACTTCTCGCTGCGTGTGACGCCGACGATGCACTTCGGTGCCAAGCACTTGGAGTTTATCAACCTGAACGAGAAAGACGCCCGCGGCGACAATATCCGTGAGCGCCAGGACCTGAAGAACACCTACCTGTCGATACCCATCGACATCAAGTTTGCCGCACCGCGCTGGAACAACTACCGCCCCTACATCATGGCGGGAGTAAACCCCACGCTGAACCTGACAAACAAGAATTCGGACTTCGTGCACCTGAAGCGTTTCAACACCATGTTGGAGGTTGGTATGGGCTGCGACTTCTACCTGCCGTTCTTCAAGCTCATTCCTGAGCTGAAGTTCTGCTTCGGCTTGGGTAACGTGCTGGACAAGGACCATGTCAACGGTAATCGCGACGACAATATCCGCACCTATGCCGGCAGTGTCGATTCTGCTAAGTCTAAGATGATCGTCCTCACGTTCTATTTCGAATAGCGCTACCGTTTCTCAGAACGATGAATTCATCAATATCATCACACAAATAAAAGCCCCCACGGACATCGAAATGTCGTGGGGGTATTTCTTTTGTCAAGAGAACTGGCTTACTTGGTAGCGTCGATGACCTGCTTGGCAATCTCGTTCTCGGGGTCAATCTGGATGAGCATCTCAGAGTAGCTCTTTGCCTGTGCCTTGTCTTCCTTGACGATGAAGTAGTAGGCTATCAGATAACGGTAAGACTCGATGATGCGAGCACGCTCTGTAGCATCCTTCTCAGCACGGGGCTCGATGAGCTCGATGAGCTTCTCGTAGTAAGGCTTAGCCAGACCGAGCTTGGAGTCGGGGTCCATCTGAGCATTGACACGAGCACGCATGAAGGTAGCATACTCTACGGCATTTTCGAACTTGTCGGCAAGGTCGGCATAAACGGCATCGGCCTTCTGGAACTCTGCTTTGCGGGCTTCGGCATCCTGCATGCTGCCACCGTGCTGCATGTGCAGTGAGGCGAGGGCGGCAATATCGGTGGCTGATGCCTTCTCGATGGTCTCTAAGTACTCCTTGTAGTGCTTGATGGCATTGGGATAGTCCTCCTGCTGCTGATAAGCATCGGAGAGGTCCTTGATGACACCGGCACGCTTAGCCTTGTTGTCGAGGTCTTCCTGCTCGAGGGCCTTCTTGTACATGGCGATGGCCTCGTTATGCTTGCCTGCACCGCTCAGGGCTTTTCCGTAATAGACGTAGTCGTAGTACGAGAACTTAGCAGAGTCGGAGTGGTGGAACAGCTTGTCAGCGTATGACAGCGCCTGCTCGTACTGCTTCAGGTCAGTGCTATTGAAGAATGCCAGACGGTTGAAGGCAGCGTGACGAGGATTCTTAGAGAGTCCGAACTTGGCAATATCGAGGGCCTTCTGGTTCTTCTGTGTGAAGAAAGCAGCCATGGCATAGTCCGTGAGGTCGCGCTCTTCCATCAGGCTCTTGTCGGCCTTGTCGTAGGCAGCCAGTGCCTTATCGAATTCGTTAGACATGTAGTAAATACGACCGATGAGGGCATCGACGGCGACGTCAGGACGCTGGGCACGCAGGTCGTTCAGCTTGGCAACAGCCGAACTGGGGCTGAGCTTACGATAGACGGCAGCATACTTATAGTAGCCATCGGGGTTCTTCGGATCGGTGTAGGTAGCCATCTCGTAATACTGAGCGGCAGCACCACCGTCGTCAGCGAGCGCCTTCAGGTCGCCTAACAGAATAAAGGCAGGGGCATACTGACGGTTCTTCACAGCCTGGAGGGCATACTCGGCATAGACACGGGCATTGGCAGTGTCCTTAGCCTCGTAGAAGGCACGTCCGAAAGCGGTGAGGTTCTCGGGGTTCTTCTTATTTTCCTTGTAGTAAGGCTTCATCTGCTTCTCCAGATCAGCGGGTTTGCTACTGATGATTTTCTTCACGGCATCAACGTCGGCCTTAGTGCCGTCCTGTGCCATAGCGGGGGCGGCCATTCCTGCCACCAGCGCAGCGATAAATAGATATTTCATAGTCTTCATAATAGTATTTTGTTTTTATTCTCTGTTCACAATGACGTTGCGCACATTCATGCTTGCCTGGATGGTGAGCAGTCCTGCGCGGTGGATAATCATCTGACCACGGGGCAGCCGGCAGAAGTGGGCAAAGCTGGTGGGCAGTCCGCTGCGAGGCTCGTTGAGCAGGGCATAGATGGTGCGGATGAGGGGATAGTTACCATTATATATATAGTACTGATAGGGTCGCCAGCTGTTCTGCACGGTGGCAGAGTCCATGCGGCTAACCTTCATGACGGTAATGTTCTTATGGAAGGTGACGTTGGTAGTGTCGCGCTTGTCGTTGAGCCAGTTGCTGCCGATGATGCCTAAGGCATTCGGATGGCGCTCGACATAGTCTATCACAGCGGCACTGGTCTCGACGGCGCCGATGTTGGGAGCACTGAACTCCTTGCCCTGCAGCAGGGAATCGACACACCAGCGGACGGTGCTGGACAGCGGATTGTCGAAGACGACGTCGATGACGCCGAGCTTGGAAGCGGCATTGAGTTCGCTCCACTGGGTCTTCTCGCCCCGCAGGATGCGCTTGAAGTCCTTGACGGTGATGCACGTGTCGGGGTTGGAGTTGTTGACGATAATGGCCAATCCATCATAGGCGATGGGGATGGTTCGCGGCATATACTTACGGTCTATAAGGTTCTGCCGCTCGCGAGGCGTCAGGTCGCGGGTGGTGAAGGCAAGCCATGTCTCAAGTTTCATGAGTTTCTTGATGGCTTCCTGTTCGTTGGTGTATTGCACCTCGAGGGTGTCGAGGGGCAGTTGGTAGCGGAAGACCTCCAGCTCTTCGTTGAGGATGGGGCTGAAGCTTTCGTCTGCTACGAAGTAGCGGGCAGCGCGCTGGTAGTCCTGCTCTGCCTGAGTATTTTTAGGCTTGTTCCCACAAGAGAGGAACAAGCCTAAAACGAGTGTTAATCCAATAATGTTATTGAATGTTGTGTTCATTACAAATAGTTTCGAGGTAGATTACTGCAGACGGAAGCTGACGGGAAGGGTGAACTTCACACGTACTGCGGAACCGTTCTGCTTACCAGGAATCCAGCGAGGCATGGACTTAGCCACGCGCACGGCTTCCTTATCCAGTGAGGGGTCAACAGAGCGAACGACGCGCACGTCGGTAATCGAACCGTCCTTCTCGACGACGAACTGTACGATGACACGACCCTGTATGCCGTTCTCCTCAGCAGCCACCGGGTAGCGGATGGTCTTCGAGAGGTACTCGTTCAGAGCACCCTGACCACCAGGGAATGAAGGCATCTGTTCGGCATAGTCGAACACTTTCTGCTCTTCTTCCTTCGGGGGTTCTGGCTGTGCGATAACTTCCTTAGCCTTCAGCACCTCGCCGGCGGCATCGTCGTTACCCTTCACGTCGAACGCACCGATAGCGGTGTTGGTCTTGCTCAGGTCTTCCTGTGACTTCAGCTCCTCCTCAGGCTTCACCTCGCTGTCCTTCTTAATTTCAGGAGCGGTGAACTTGACGGAGCTCTTCACCTTTTCTACTTCAATCTTCTCAATCTTCGGTTCTTCCTTACGCTCTGCCTTGGCTTCCTTCTTCTCGGCGAGCTTTGACAGCTCGACGTCAGCCTCGATGGCAACGTCCTGCTTCATGGCATTCTCGACGACACCTTTCACGGCGACGACGATAGCAATGGCCAGAGCAATAGCGAACATCACCAACAGAGCCTGGACATTACGCTTGCCAGTCTCCTTGCGCAGTTGATAAGCACCGTAAGCGTGGTTCTTGCCCTCAAATACGAGGTCAACCCAGCTGTTATCTATAAGATCTATCTTTGACATAGTTTCTTAATCGTTTAAAGGGTTAATCACCGATTACTTGACACCGGCTTTCGTGATGAGCTCACGATCCTCGGGACCAATCTTGTCGATGACATACTTATCAATACTGCAAATGAGCATCTCGTCAAGAGCGGACACCATGTTATCATAGGTGGCAGTGTCCAGCGGACGGATAATGACGGTCATGGTAGGAACCTTCTCGCCGTTGGGCAGCTCACCCTTCTTCAGCTTCGACAACTCCTGCTGATACTGCTCGTCGGTCATCTTGCTGTTGTAGGCGGTCTTCTTGGCGTCCAGTTCTTTCTTGGCCAGCATAATCTTGGCAACAGGATTCACGCCTTCCTCGGTGGTGTGCTCCATCAGCACCTTGCGGACACCGTTGGCACCATAGGTGGTCTGCTTCACGCAAGAGGGATCCTCGTAGTTAGGCAGTCCGGCAATGTAGTAAATCTTGTTGTCTGCACCCAGATAGAGTGTAATGGTGTGAGAAGCTTTCGTTACCGACTTGTCTTCCTTCTGCACGTTGTCGTCGTTCGACGGCATCGTCAACTGCATGGACTGGGGCTTAGCCAGTGTGGTACACAGCATGAAGAAGGTAATCAACAGCATCATCATATCTACCATCGGCGTGAAGTTCACGCGGGTATCCATTTTCTTCTGTTTCGATAGATTCTTTTTTGCCATAGTTTATTCCTCCGATGCAGTTTTAAGATTAGTAATCAACTGGTAACGGTTCTCGTTCATATCCTGAAGCTCAGACATCATGTGCTTCACAGCCTTGTAGCTGGTAGCGGCGTCGGCCTTGATGGCCAGCTTGATGTCCGGATTCGCATCGCGGGCGGCTTTCACCCACATCTGGAACTCGCTCATCTTACCATCGATGCTGTCGGTGGGGATGCCGAGTTTCTGGATGGCTTCGCTCATCTTCTCGGGCTCGAGACTGAGATAGGCGGCAAGTTTGTCCATGGGTGCTCCCACCATAGCATCTTCCAGGAAGTGCTTCTGCTGGGTAGCGTCGAGCTTCAGACTGTAGATGTCAGTCATCGTCTCGAGCATGGCTTTCATGTCGTTCTTGTTCTCAGTACCGAGGAAGATCTGTCCTGTAGGGCTCACGAGAATGTTCAAGACATTGCTCTCGGGCACCTTGGCCTCGGACACGGAACCAGGCGCATTGACCTGTATGGGCTCTGGCGTCAGGAATGTTGACGTCAACATGAAGAAGCAGAGCAACAGAGTCATCACGTCTGACATGGGCGTCATGTCAATCCAGATGTCTTTTTTCTGTATCTTAACTTTAGCCATTCTAAAACGGTTTCTAAGGTTTTAAAAAAATGGACTGAAAATTAAGCCTCGTTGTGGTTAGAATCGTAGGTAGAAGCGATTGTGTAACCAATCTCGTCGAGAGCGTAGGTCAGCTTATCGATCTTGTTAGAGAAGAAGTTGTAAACCACGGTAGCTACCCAAGAGGTCAAAATACCTGATGCTGTGTTCACAAGGGCCTCAGAAATACCGGCAGACAGAGCCATAGAGTCAGCACCACCACCAGCAGACAGAGCCTGGAACGATCCGATCATACCGAGCACAGTACCGAACAGAGCGGTCAGGGTACCCAGAGATACGATGGTAGCAACCATAGGCATGTTCATCTGAAGGGTAGGCATCTCCAGCTGGGTAGCCTCCTCGTGAGCCTGCTGAATCTTGGCAATCTTAGCAGCCTTCTTCAGAGTGGTGTCACCTTCAACGGTCTGATACATGTGGATAGAAGCCTTCACGACGTTGGCTACTGAACCCTGCATCTTGTCGCAGAGAGCGTCAGCCTCAGCAAACTTCTGCTCCTTAACGAGAGCCTTAGCCTGTGCGGTGAACTTAGCCAGATTCATCTTACCAGAAGCACTCTTGATAGCGAAGAAACGCTCGAAGCCCAGGCAGATAACAGTGAACAGAAGGGTCAGGATAAGACCTACTACGAAACCGCCCTTATAAACGGTACCCAGCAGGTTTGCGGGATGACCACTGCGGTCGCCACCGATGAAGTTGTCGGGGTTACCCATTACGAAGTACCAGACACTGTAACCTGCGATACAGCAGATAGCGAGGATGATCCATGCGTCTTTTACACCTCCAAAGCCCGATTTTTTAGCTGGGGCTGCAGCCTTTGTTGTTGTTGCCATAAATTTTGATTTTAATTTTTTAGTTATAAATAAATGTTAGATGTTAAATATTATCTTTTTCGTAGTTTGTCACACGTCAAAGGACCATCGGTTAACGGGATGATACGTCCAATGCTCGGCAAAGTTAATCATTTACCACGTACTTTCTGCCAAATTAAGAACTTTTAACTTGATATTTCTCAATTTCTCACAATTCTTAGTAAAGATTACTGCACTAAACTGCCTACTTCAGTGCTGCCAAAGCTTCGGCAATGCGACGCATAGCCTCCTCGATATTCTCGTCGCTGGTGGCATAGCTCATGCGGAAGCACTCGGGGTCGCCGAAGGCATCGCCGCCGACGGTAGCCACATGTCCTTTCTCCAGCAGATACATCGCCAGGTCGGTAGAGTTCTTGATGACAGAACCGTCAGGCGCGGTCTTGCCGTAGAACGACGAGCACTTGGGGAACAGGTAGAAAGCACCCTCGGGAACGTTGACCTCCAGACCGGGGATCTCCTTGGCGAGGCGCACGATGAGGTTGCGGCGGCGCTCAAAGGCCTGACGCATCTGCTCCACGCACTCCTGACTCTGGGTATAGGCAAACTCGGCAGCCTTCTGACTGACGGAGCACGGGCCGCTGGTGTATTGGCCCTGCAGCTTGTTGCAGCCCTTGACAATCCACTCGGGAGCGGCAATATAGCCGATGCGCCAACCGGTCATAGCGTAAGCCTTCGACACACCGTTGACGATGATGCTGCGCTCCTTCATGCCCTGGAACTGGGCAATGCTCTCGTGCTTGCCGATGTAGTTGATATGCTCGTAGATTTCGTCGGCCAGGACAAAGAGGTCCTCATGCTTCAGGATGACCTTTGCCAAAGCCTTCAGCTCGTCCTTGGAATAGACGCTACCCGTAGGATTGCTGGGCGAACAGAGGATGATCAGTCGCGTCTTGGGCGTGATGGCAGCCTCCAACTGCTCGGCAGTCATCTTGAAGTTCTGGTCGAAGCCAGCCTCGACGATGACGGGTTTACCACCTGCCAGCAGCACCATCTGCGGATAGCTCACCCAGTAGGGAGCCGGAATAATCACCTCGTCGCCGGGGTTCACCAGCGCCAGCACGGTATTGCAGACACTCTGCTTCGCACCGTTCGAGACCAGAATCTCCGAGGGCGTATAGTGCAGGTGGTTCTCGCGCTCCAGCTTGCGGGCAATGGCTTGACGCAAGTCGGGATAGCCCGGCACCGGCGAGTACTTCGAGTAGTTCTCGTCAATGGCCAGCTTGGCAGCCTGCTTGATGTGGTTAGGGGTATTGAAGTCGGGTTCGCCAACGCTCATATTGATAACGTCGATACCCTGAGCCTTCATTTCTGAACTCTTCTGCGACATCGCCAGAGTGGCTGACGGTGCCAGTCGTTGCAAACGCTCGGATAGTTGTGCCATCTTCTTAAACTTTAAAATGTTTCTATTCCAACGTGCAAAGGTAATGAATTATTTTAAATTCACACCATCTTTTATTCTTTTTTTTGATTATACCTTATTTATAAATATAGAGCACAAAGAATGCGGTTCGTCTTGCTTATCTGCAAACCGACACGCCCCATAGTATAAAAAAAGGTTTTTGGCGGGAGCCCAATTCATTTTTGGCGAGAGCCGTGAATATTTTTAGCTGCCGCCAAAAATAAACGTAGCGGCCGCTAAAAATAAATGAGAACCCTTCTCCCACCCGACGAAATACGTCTTCTCCCCCGTCGAAAGCCGTTCCCGCACCCTGTTACAACGGCACTCCCTCATAGCAAATACGGTATTCGCTTTCAGCCCGTCCGTTCCTTCTCATTTTCACCTGCAAGATTTAAAGGTAGTTTAGCTTGTAACAGATACCAGTCCCTGCGGTTTTAGAAAAAATATTTCTTTGTTTTATTTGCTTGATTAACGATTTTGTCGTATCTTTGCATTTGAATATAAAATTCAAACGCGAGGACAGGCCCTGCATTAGGTTGGCACTGTCCTTGCCACTGTAATTTAAACATAGATGAATCATGACATTTCTAAACCAGTTCCACAAGGAAGTGACGGAGCGCAAGATGCGGAAAATAGCCGCATCACAGCAATCGCCAATCAGCTCGAGCGACTTTGCACAGTACATGAAGCGCAACTTGGAGATAGCCAAGCAGATGTAAGCCGTTTCGAAGCTGAACAACGTGCTGCTGAACAGATGGCCAAATCCAATGGCTATTGGATTCCCGTGATTATTCCAACAACACCTACGAAGTATGGGACCTTGTTCCTCGCAATGTCCTCGTTGATGCCGAAGGAGACATCTTTGTGGTTGATGCTGAGATCAAGCTAATTGAGTAAGTGAATGGGAGGATGATGGTAGGATGCCCGCCACCATCCTCCTACGCCTCAGCCCATTGTACATCGGCATTCCAGCGAATCATGGTACGATGGGAGGATGATTTGCAAATTCCGTTAGAAAGAAAACAAAAGCGCCTCGAATGAACCGTCATGGTTCTCCGAGGTGCTGATTTGTTCAGTTAAAGGTCGTATTACTTCACTACAACCTTTCTCGTTGTGCCGTCGCTCATGCGGACGATGTTCAGACCACGCTGAGGCTTTGACAACCGCTTGCCGTCGATGGTGTATATCATGGCATCATCCTTTCCATTACTCATAATCTGATCAATGGCTGTATCTATAGTAAATGTACCAGTAACTGTCACATCATGAGCAGGCATCAAGTAAGGAATATCACTCCAACCAGAGAAGATGCAACCCTCTTTGTAGGGGTCAGGTTCGGGCGTAATGACCTCTGTTGCTTGGATTTCGTAAGTTTTATATTCTTCTCCATCTACAATATAAGTCAGTTTGAACTTTGTATCGGTCTCCATAATATTCAGGAACTTCTGCCAACCCTGAATACCACTGTACATGGGAACACGACCACGCGGCACATAGAGCGTGGCAGCCATGTACACAATATCTTTATCATACTGAGTTCCTGTATATTGGAAGGCAGTTTCGTCAAGATTGAATGGCAGATTGAGAAGCGAGGTCACAGAATATAGACTTAAACAATCCGAGAAAGCGTTTGCACCGATATTGGATACCGTGTTTGGTATGACGATACTCTTCAGATTCAAGCAACCGCTAAATGCAAAACTACCGATAGTTTCTAATCCATTAGGAAAAACAACAGACTCTATCCCATTGCCTTGGAAAGCATTGGGTCCGATACTTTTTACACTATTTGGTATTGTAATTGATTTAATACTAGTACAACCTGCAAAAGCATACGAGTTAATTTCATCAACTGAATTTGGAATGACCAAGTCCCTAATTTCTTCTCCATTCAAGAAAAGGTGATGTGCAAAGAAAAGGGGATTAGAAGAACTATTTCCTCCCCATGTTGCTTGGTAAAAGTGAATATTACACCAAGCGCTCAAGTCTGTTATATGTACTGATGTAAGGCCTTTGCAGCCTTCAAAGGCCCAAATTTCGATATCTTTAAGGGAACTGGGAATATTTATTCTGCTCAGACTTGAACATCCCTCGAACGCAGATTGACCGATGATTGTCACACCGTTGGGGATGGTCACTGATGTCAGACCAGTACAGTCTCGGAAAGTACTACTTGCTATTGATGCCACATTGTTGGGAATTTCAATAGAAGTCAGTCCAGAGCAGCCACTGAACGCTTCATTTCCAATGCTAGTCACACTACTAGGGATAGAAATTGAGATGAGACCTGTACAGTTAGAAAAAGATTTAGTTCCTATCTCTTTTACGCTATTGGGGATGGTTATAGAATTTAGCATCTTATTATTTGCAAAAGCAGAATTCCCGATAGTAGTAACATTATTACCAATTTTGTATAAAGAAACATTCTCTCCAAAATATTTACAAGTCTCAATAGAGACCAAATAATCGCAATTTATTGTCACCTCTTTAAGATTACAATTACCAAACGATGTTGGATCAATTTGTTCGATGCTGCTAGGGAAAAATACAGATTTTAAGTTTTCGCAACCCCAAAAAGTATATTGTGGAATAGTCTTAATACTTTGAGGTAACACTAATTCTGTTAACTCATAGTAAGAACCGATATACAAATGTTTAGCATACGCTAATGGATTGGAATCAATATTATAGAAATCGATATTGCACCAAGCTGAAATATCAGCTATTTCTACTTTCTCTAAACTGGAACAGTTTGCAAAAGCACTCTGTCCAATACGAGTAATACTCGAAGGTATTACTATTTTGGTTAAATTCTCACAATCTTCGAACGCAGACAATTCAATACTTTCAACTCCATTTTGCACAGTAACATTCTTTAATCCTTTCCAGTTACGAAAAGCATTTTTTTTAATCACCTTAACAGTATTTGGAACAATTAACTCTGTTATTTCAGAACCTTGGCTTGTATATAAATGTTTTGCAGTACTTAATGGGTTACTTTCAAAATCAATATTAAACCATGCAGTAAGGTCTTGTACAATTACCTTATTTAATGAATTACAGTCAACAAAAGCTGAAGATCCAATTCTATTTAAGTTTTTTGATATAGTAATGGACTTTAAGGATTCGCATCCCCAAAACGCATAAGAGCCTATTGATTTAACCTCATCGCCCAAAACGTATTCCTGAACTGAGGGTGTAAAAACATTTGCTAATGAATATGAATAAGTGTAATCACGTTTTGCAATTGAATTGTTGTTAAGAATAACTTTTGTAATATTACAACCTTTAAATGTGTTATATCGAACTCCAGAAACATTATATACCTTTGATTCATATGAGATGGTGGCTGGTATAGTAATTGTTCCAGAGTATGAGTTTGAGTACCCAGATGATGTGACATAAGCTAAATTATTATCATCATCAAGGTCATAATAAATACCATCAATTTTACAATCATATGCACTTGCTTTTTGCCCTACAATATTAAATAGAGTTGCAAGTAAGATTATTAATTTTATTTGTTTCATTTTGAAAAATAAAAAAGGACGGAACTGCTCTTTGCTTTTCCACCTCACGGGCACCGCCAAGCGCCTTGTATCAAGAATAGCACGAACAATTCACGCCCACAGCGTGAACCCTTCATCGCTTGTTCTCTGATACGAATATTTGGCGGTTTCGTGAAGTGAGAACAAGGACTTAAAGTCCAAGTTGTATTAAAAAGTCGTTTGAGAGCAGAAACGTCAGGTTAATAAATTGTTATTTCATTCTCCTGTGAGAAGCATGGTCATAAACCATTATATAGCTCCCTCATGAGCGTTTCGCTCGTTAGTTAAATTTATACTGTCTGTTTCTTGTTCTATTGGTTTAAAAGGGGTTAAACATTATGTTAATTTATGACCATCTTATTATGGTTACAGTCATATTTTCTATTATTGCTTTAACAATTCATCTATTTCTTCAATAAAACGCTGAGCTTTGGGTTGATATTCTTCAATCAGTTCTTTGTCACAATACACAAAATCATCGTAGTCGCCACTATGTCTGATTTCAAACAAACGGCTGAAAGTCTTACCATGCTCATTAGCCAATAGACCTTTGGATACGAAATGCATGCCAAGCATCATTTTTACTCCTGCATGGGTCTGCGCGGCAATACCTTCAGATATAAGAAGAGCTGATGCCGCATAAAAGCATGCATAATACAGACGATTTGCTGCGGCATTGAAATGAGACTCTTTTTTAAGAATGTCTGCCTCTTCTAATGCTTCTTTGGCCCTTTCTAATCGATATTGCACCAATGATGCACGACTTTGATCGTCTAATGTCTCTTTCATAAAACAACTCCTTCATTCATAACATTTACATAGAACGGGGTCTTAAAGGGGCGATTTTCCCATTGCTTGCGCAACATAATCATAGGACTTATAATAACTCCTGTAGCCAGTTCTATATCATACAAAGCTCCAGAAACGGCCTCTTCGCGACGAAAGTCTCGCTTGTCACCATCTAATAGAATCAGTACATCGACATCGCTATCAGCACGAGCATCACCCCGTGCTTCTGAACCATATAGTATGGCGGTTGCCGTTGGCTCCGTACTTTGAATGGTCTGACGAATCTGATTAACTATTTCCGGTCTCTTCATAATTACCTTGTATCCGCTGCAAATTTAAGCATTATTTCCGAATAATGCAAGAAAAAGGCGGAAATCTTTCGATTTCTGCCTTGTATTGCATTGTAACGACAGTGTTCTATTTCTGCCCCCACTTAGCCCATAGGCATCATATATTTAAATGGGTTATACATTAGAATATTGAATTAATGATTTTATCCACTATTTCATCAAAGTATTTTTGCTTGATACTGCCTAATCGACGATTTACGTCGCGCTCGATGTTGCCAGTAAGAATCTGACACTTAACAAGACTCGGCTTCGAAAAAGTAAAGCCTTCTACCATATCACCAGATAAAGGATAAGAATACTGGGGATTTAACCAGTCATTAGAGGTTATAAGCACGAGATAAAACATTCCATCCTCATCCTCCTGCAACTCGTCATTGGATACGATAATGGCAGGATGGGGCTTGAAAGTTCCGTCTGGAAAAAGAAAGTTAACCTCCACAATATCTTTTTGGTGGTATTTCATAAATATCGGGCTATAACGTTAGACATGCTCCTGCGGGAATGCTCAAGAACGGCATCCCTCAACTCACGATGAGCCTGAACTTCTTCAGGAGTGGGTTCGTTAACCTCTTCTCCAACCTTAAAGAAAAGACCAGTTGCCAACAAGGCAGCAAGCTTGCGCCGTGCTAACGCGTTTCCCTTATTATACTCTAACGTTACTGTGCACATAATAATCAAGCTTTTATTTGTTTCTGTTGGCAAAGTTAAGCATTATTTCCGAATAATGCAAGAAAAAGGCGGAAATCTTTCGATTTCTGCCTTGATATTAAATATAACACAAAGAAACATCAAACTCCTACATAGTCTAGCGGATTTCGCTTGATGACAAGTGGATAGCGCTCGGGGTGACGGAGGCTGTCAAGTTCAAGGTCAACATCAAGATCAGGCCACTCAATGGCCTCAGGACCACTCATCTGAACATTAAGTACACTACGAATGGGAGCATCCTGCATCCAAGGGATACGGTTGTATGAAAGGAAATAGTCATGCCCGCAAATGGAAAGCATAATACCCTGAGCATTAATCATCAATACGCTTGCCGATGTGCTGTTGGAATTGTTCTTTGAAACTGTCTGCATATCTCTCTATTATTCTCTTAATTTCACTTAATTTGTGTTCTGGAATTCCAGTATTCTTTGCCAGTTCCACTTCTGGTTCTAACCAAAATTTGGCTTCGTGACCATCGCAGAGCACATGTATGTGCATTCGTTCCTCTTCATTGGAGTATATTTTGAATGTATATTCGCTTTCACGTCGAAATACTGGACTCATTGCTTTTAAAAATTATAATGCTTTACCTATATATAGATCCCCACCGTCGTTTACACCACCCTCAAGCGGGACACCGGCATGGGAACCGCTGCAAATTTAAGAATTATTTCCGAATAATGCAAGAAAAAGGTGGAAATCTTTCGAACCGAAGCCGCTTTTGAGGAGGTACCCCGACCGAGAATCGAACTCGGAACTAAGCTTTAGGAGAGCCTTGTTATATCCATTTAACTATCAGGGCTTGCGATTTTCGGTGCAAAGGTAGTTATTTTCCGTGAAAAATGATTACCTTTGCACAAAATATTTATTAAAAGAAAGAAATCATGGGAAAATTAGTCATTAACTCGTACGACGAGTTTGCTGCCCATCTGGGCGAGGAATTAGGTCATTCGGAATGGCTGCAGGTAGATCAGGACCGCATCAATCTTTTTGCCGACGCTACGCTGGACCACCAGTGGATTCATGTCGATGTAGCACGTGCCAAGGAGGAGAGTCCGTACAAATCGACTATTGCTCACGGCTATCTGACGCTGTCGCTGCTGCCTTATATGTGGGACCAGATTATCGAGGTCAACAATATCAAGATGCTGGTAAACTACGGCATGAACGATATGCGCTTCGGACAGCCGGTCATTACGGGTTCACGTGTCCGACTGGTGACCAAGCTGCACAACATTCAAAACCTGCGTGGCATCTGCAAGGCAGAGATTAAGTTTACCATTGAAATAGAAGGGCAGCGAAAACCCGCTCTTGAGGGTATCGCCGCCTTCCTGTACTATTTTAATTAAGAGGTAAGAGGTGAGTGGTCACTTCTTACGCTCCCTCTCTGCCACTTTGCGGAAGCTCGACAGCTTCTCGCCATAGCACAAGTCGCCACAGTCGCCAAAGCCTGGAACGATATACTTGTGCTCGTTCATGCCCTGGTCGATGGCAGCACACCAGATGGTGCTGCCTTCGGGCAGGACTTCTTTTATGACCTCGATGCCTTCGGGAGCAGCGATGACACAGCAGACATGAATCTTCTTGGGCTTGCCTGCCTCTGTCAGACTCTCAATGGCTGCCGCCAGACTGCCGCCCGTTGCCAGCATGGGGTCAACGATGACGAGTGTCTTGTTCTTGGCACTCTGTGTGGCGATGTATTCCGTGTGGATGCCTACCTCGGTATGTTCGCGGTTGATGTACATGCGGAAGGCTGACACGAAGCCGTTATCGACATTGTCGAGCATGCGCAGGAAGCCTTCGTGGAAAGGCAGTCCGGCGCGCAGCACAGTAGCCAGCACGATGTCCTCCTGCTTGGTGAGGGGAATATCGATCGTGCCAAGCGGAGTAGTGACGGTCTTGGGCTTGTAGTCGAAGGTCTTCGACAGTTCGTATGCCATCAGTTCGCCAATGCGCTGGATATTGTTACGGAACAGCAGGCGGTTCTGCTGGTACTTCTTGTCGCGCAACTCAGCCATGAAGTGGTTCATCACGCTGTTCTGTTCCGAGAAATTGATGACTTGCATAATTTGACAATCGTGTTAAAGTCTTATTTTACTATTACCTTGCGGCCTCCTATGATGTTGAACCCGCGCTGAGGCTGTGCCAGCCGTTGTCCCTGCAGGTTGAAGATGGCCTTTTGCTGCTCAGCTGTCTTGGAGACGGTATCAATGCCGGTTGTGGCAGTGGTAAAGGTCTTATCGTAACCGAACTGTTTCCAATTTGCAGCGGTGTGTGAGGCGAACCCAAAGAGATAAGCTCTATAGGTGGTGCCAGGAGATAAATAGCTGACGGGAATCGTCACGTCAATGCTTCCATTGGCGGGTATGGTTATGTTACCAGATTCCGCTTGATCTACCTGATTACCCTTGGTGTCAGTGATTAAAATCGTAACCTGGCGGTAATAGGGTGCCGAAGAGTTGTTCTTGACAGTGGCAGTCACATTTTTATCTGTGCCTGAGATAGCGGTCATGGCAAGGCTATATGTGACAGTTGGTGCAGCCTCAATGGTAACGGTGTTGGTAGCCAGTTCGATGTAGTTGTTTCCATCGCGTCTGCAGAGGAAGAGATACCAAGTGCCTGAACTGCTCGGAGTAAAATAGAGGCTGACATTGTCTGTCTGTCCTTTCTCTAAATAGGCAGTGGCCAGTCCTACAGGAGTACTGGGACGACTGTTGGTCTTGCTGGCAAAGAGATAAAGTGTCTCATCAATCTCATCGCCATTGTTCTTCAGCGTATAGCAAACTTCTTGAGGGATTTTGACAACGGGAGAGCTCTTGAGTTCCATGTTGGTGACGCTGATACTCGGAGTGGGATGTAAAGTAACGGAATAGCTGGTGCCGTTTCTTGTCACCTCGGCATAGAATTTGCCATCGCCGGCGATATGTGTCACCTTTTGCCCTGCGATATAGCTATAGGGATAGAAATAGTAAGTAGCACCGCTTGTCAGTCCCAAATCGGCGAGATTTACATAGGTAAATGCTCCTTTCAATGCTCCTGTTTCGGCATCGATAGGTTCAACACTCGCTGTGCCGAGATCCCTATAGGTAAGGTTGCTTTCTGTCGATTTCCGATAAGCATAGCCCATGGTAAAATCGGCAGTGGAACCTGTACGATTGGAGAAATTGGTCGTCAAATAGGTGCCATACTGAACATTCATCAGATAGAAAGTCAGATCGCGAAGATCCTGCACCTCTGTACCATCAGGTTTTTGGATACCGATGACGGCGCCCTGGTCTGAAGTATAGCCGTCCTCTGTTCCTGCGCTACCAGTACCACCGCCATTGGGGTTCAGGACGGACAGCTTGTAATAGCCGTTGTATCTGCCGCTCCAACCCCAGTTGACATGGTAGAAGCCGTTGCCGTCATAGCCGTCACAGACAAAGGCGTGACCACCGCCGGAAGCTGTACCTTCATAGATAACGGGGCGTGCTTGCTGCAACTCTGTGTAAATGATCTCGTCCCACGATGCTGCAGAATAGTTTGCACGGTCGATATGGCGAGCTCCTTGCTTGTATCCGAAGATGTCGGTCAGCTGGTTGCCACAATTATCAAGAAAAGCTCCTGAAGCACTGGATCCGTAATTCATCATCAACGACTGTCCACACAGACGCATCAGACGGGCTACGGCATCATCTTCAGTTGTCGTCTCGTTGCCAGTGTAATGGTCTTTCATGTTTGCCCAGTCGATGACTCCTGCCTCGGTGGCACTCACCGTGTAGCCGCCCATGGTGTAACCAGGAATACTGGGAACACTGGCTTCAGGCCACTTGTGATAAGCCATCACCTGCGCCATGGCAGTAGCAGCACAACCAGTAGGAGCGGCATATCCACCACGTGTGGGGCACTGCAGGTTATAGGGATCTTGCTGGTCCCATTTAGTCTTCGTCATGGGTGCTATAGCCGCATGGGTAGCTACCCGACGAGTCCCCTCCTCCACTTTTCCCTGTGAAAGGGCGTCAATCTGTCGGGCATAGCTTTCCAGCCATGCCTTGACATTCGAGGGCAGTGCAGTCTCGTCAAAGGAGCCTTCGTCAGCATAACCCAAGATGGCTTCAGTGCTCTCGTCACCGGAAACGATGACAAAGCCTTGCTGCTGCTTGGCATTAAAGACATAGTAGGCTGCCTGTCCCTGTGCCCTGCGGCTGTTAGGACGGCTGGCTACTGCTTGTTCAATACTATGGCCTTTGGCTTGCATGAAAGCTTGCGCCTTTTGGAAAGCCGCCTCGGGAGTGATGCCTTGTGCCATACACCATAGTGCAATAAAGGCAAAAAGCATGGAGGAAAATAAACGTTTTGTCATAGTGTTTTTTTATTTCTTAGTAATCTTATTGTTATATTCACTTTGCAAAGTTACATAAAAGTTTTCAATTCTCATTGATATAGACTAAAAATATTCGTTATAAACGTAAAAAACTCTTAACTTCTGACAGTTTACTCTCATTTTTTTCGTATCTTTGCAACCGATTCAGAAGATTATTTATAACACTCAATATAAAAGATTTAGCAATTATGGCAAAGTTAGATTTGACACAGTACGGCATCACTGGTAGTAAGGTGATTGCCCACAATCCGTCGTATGAGTTCCTCTTTGAGGAAGAAACCAAGGCTGGCCTGACAGGTTTCGACAAGGGCCAGAACACCGAGTTGAACGCTGTCAACGTGATGACTGGTATCTATACCGGCCGTTCTCCTAAGGACAAGTACATCGTGAAGGATGCACAAAGCCAGGACAAGGTATGGTGGACCAGCGAGGAGTACAAGAACGACAACCACCCCATGAGCGAGGAGGTTTGGGCTAAGGTGAAGGACATCGCCATCAAGGAACTCTGCAACAAGGAGCTGTATGTGATGGACGCTTTCTGCGGTGCCAACGAGGCTACCCGTCTGCGCGTCCGTTTCATCGTTGAGGTGGCTTGGCAGGCTCACTTCGTCAAGAACATGTTCATTCAGCCCACCGCTGAGGAACTGGAGAACTTCGAGCCCAACTTCGTAATCTACAACGCTTCTAAGGCTAAGGTAGAGAACTACAAGGAGCTGGGTCTGAACTCAGAGACTTGCGTAGCCTTCAATACAACCAGCCGCGAGCAGTGCATCATCAACACCTGGTACGGTGGTGAGATGAAGAAAGGTATGTTCTCCATGATGAACTACTATCTGCCCCTGCAGGGTATCGCCTCTATGCACTGCTCTGCCAACACTGACATGGAGGGTAAGAACACTGCTATCTTCTTCGGTCTCTCTGGTACTGGTAAGACCACGCTGTCAACCGATCCTAAGCGTCTGCTCATTGGTGACGACGAGCACGGATGGGACGACGAGGGTGTATTCAACTTCGAGGGCGGTTGCTACGCAAAGGTTATCAACCTCTCTAAGGAGAACGAGCCTGACATCTACGGTGCTATCAAGCGCGACGCTCTGCTCGAGAACGTTACAGTTGACGCAGCCGGTAAGATTGACTTCGCTGATAAGAGCGTTACCGAGAACACTCGTGTATCATATCCTATCAACCACATTGAGAAGATTGCCCAGAAGGTGAATGGTAAGAGTGCTGGTCCTGAGGCTAAGAACGTGATCTTCCTGAGTGCTGACGCATTCGGTGTACTGCCCCCAGTATCTATCCTGACTCCTGAGCAGACCAAGTACTACTTCCTCTCTGGTTTCACAGCTAAGCTGGCTGGTACAGAGCGTGGCATCACAGAGCCAACTCCTACCTTCTCTGCTTGCTTCGGTCAGGCATTCCTCGAGCTGCACCCCACCAAGTATGCTGAGGAGCTCGTAAAGCGCATGGAGAAGAGCGGTGCCAAGGCTTACCTGGTTAACACTGGCTGGAATGGTACCGGCAGGCGTATCTCTATTCCTGACACACGTGGTATCATCGATGCTATCCTGGATGGCGCTATCCTGAAGGCTGAGACGAAGAAGATTCCTTACTTCGACTTCGAGGTGCCCACAGCGCTGCCTAACGTAAATCCTGCTATCCTTGATCCTCGCGACACTTATGCCAATGCTGCTGAGTGGGAGGAGAAGGCTAAGGACCTGGCTGCCCGCTTCATCAAGAACTTCAAGAAGTACGAGGGTAATGAGGCTGGTAAGGCACTCGTTGCTGCAGGCCCGAAATTGTAAGACTATAATCGTTCTGAATATTGAGAGGCTGTACCAAGTGTGCAGCCTCTCTTTATGTTTATATATTATAATAAGGTGAAAAAGAAATCCCGACAGGTGTTGCCTGCCGGGATTTCCCGTATATTGGATGACTTACGGTTTAGAAGTCCATCTTGTCAAGAGCATCTGAGAAGTCCTTGGGCTCGTTGTTGTCCTCGTGGAACTCCTCGGTGCGCTCACGGTGCTCGGGACGGGGACGACGCTCGCCACGCTCGGGACGAGGACGACGCTCACCACGCTCGGGACGCTCGCCACGCTCACGGCGTGCAGGACGCTCCTGATAGCCCTCGGGCTTGTCGATGAGTACACGGTGAGAGAGTTTGAACTTACCGGTCTTAGGATCAATCTCCAGCAACTTAACGGTAATCTTGTCACCCTCCTTGATACCGGCTTCCTCGACAGTCTCCAGACGTTTCCAGTCAATCTCGCTGATATGCAGAAGACCGTCCTTGCCAGGCATGAACTCTACGAAGCAACCGTAAGGCATGATGCTGCGAACGGTACCCTCATAGACCTCGCCAATCTCGGGAATGGCAACGATAGCACGAATCTTGGCAATGGCAGCGTCAATGGCATCCTTGTTGGGAGCGCTGACCTGTACCTTGCCGACGCCATCAATCTCGTCGATAGTGATGGTGGCACCCGTGTCTTCCTGCATCTGCTGGATAATCTTTCCGCCCGGGCCAATGACAGCACCAATAAACTCCTTGGGAATATCGAAGGCCTCGATACGGGGAACCTGAGGCTTCAGCTCGGCACGAGGCTCGGCAATAGTGTCGGTGATGCACTTCAGGATGTGCTCACGACCTGCCTTGGCCTGCATGAGGGCTTTCTCCAGAATGTCGAACGACAGACCGTCACACTTGATATCCATCTGCGTAGCGGTCAGACCGTCCTTGGTACCAGTGGTCTTAAAGTCCATGTCGCCCAAGTGGTCCTCGTCACCGAGAATATCAGACAGTACAGCGTACTTATCCTCTCCGGGGTTCTTGATAAGACCCATAGCGATACCGCTGACGGGCTTCTTCATGGGAACACCGGCGTCCATCAGGGCGAGTGTGCCAGCACAAACGGTAGCCATGGACGAAGAACCGTTTGACTCCAGAATCTGGCTGACCAGACGTACGGTATAGGGGAACTCAGCAGGAATCATGTCCTTCAGTCCGCGCCATGCCAGATGACCGTGACCAATCTCACGACGACCTACGCCACGCTGTGCCTTGGCTTCACCTGTACAGAAGGGAGGGAAGTTGTAGTGCAGCAGAAAACGCTGGTAGCTCTTGTCGAGTACATCATCAACGAGCTTCTCGTCAAGCTTGGTACCTAAGGTACAAGTGGTCAGCGACTGCGTCTCACCACGGGTGAAAATGCTGCTTCCGTGAGGCATGGGCAGCGGAGAAACCTCGCACCAAATGGGGCGGATGTCGGTAGTCTTACGACCATCAAGGCGGATGCCCTCATCGAGAATGCAACGGCGCATGGCGTCGCGCTCTACGTCGTGGTAGTAGCGGTCCATCATGGCGTTCTTCTCTTCTATCTCGTCCTCGCTCAGTTCGGTATGCTCAGCAGCATACTTCTCCTTGAAGTCAGCGAGGATCTTCTCGAAAGCCTCAGCACGGGCATGCTTCTCCAAAGCCTGCTTGGTAACGTCGTAGGCGGGCTGATAGAGCTCCTTGTTCATACGCTCGTGCAGCTCCTCATCGTTGACCTCATGGTCATATTCGCGCTTAACATCCTTGCCTAATTCCTTAGACAGGGCCGTCTGCAACTCACACATGGGCTTGATAGCGTCCATGGCGGCTTTCAGGGCACCGAGCAAGTCCTGCTCTGACACTTCCTTCATCTCGCCTTCCACCATCATGATGTTCTCGGCAGAGGCACCAACCATGATGTCCATGTCGGCCTGCTTCATCTGCTCGAAGGTGGGGTTGATGACGTACTCGCCATTGATGCGGGCAACGCGAACCTCAGAGATGGGGCACTCGAAGGGGATATCTGAACAAGCCAGCGCTGCCGATGCTGCAAAACCTGCCAAAGCATCGGGCTGGTCAACACCATCGGCGCTGAACAGCATCACGTTGACAAAAACTTCTGCATGGTAATTGGAGGGAAACAGCGGACGGAGCACACGGTCAACCAGACGGCTGGTCAGAATCTCATTGTCCGAGGCTTTGCCCTCGCGCTTGGTAAAACCGCCAGGAAAACGACCTGCAGCGGCGTACTGCTCTCTGTAGTCAACCTGCAGAGGCATGAAATCTGTTCCGGGAACTGCATCTTTTGCGGCACAAACAGTAGCCAGCAGTACAGTGTTGTTCATGCGGAGCATCACACTGCCATCGGCCTGCTTTGCCACTTTCCCGGTCTCAATTGTGATGGTTCTTCCATCAGGCAATTGAATACTCTTTGTAATTACGTTCATCTTGTATAAAAAACATCTAAAAATAAAAAATATGTGCACCTAAGCACAAAAATTGGGCACAAAGGTACACATTATTATAATAAGAAACGAATAATTGCAGGATATTTATTGTTATTTCCGAGAAAACACCCCCTGTTTAACATCCTTTAAGGTTGACTCTCGCCTTCTACATACTCTTCGAGGAACATGTGTTCGCCGTCATAAACGGCATAGGTGAACTGCGTAATCCAGTCGCCAAGAATCATCAGTCGGCTGTGTCGTGCCAGTTTGATGTCCAACTCGATATGGCGGTGGCCGAAAATGAAGTAGTCAATGTTGGGATGTTCCTCAATATACTTCTTCGCAAAGAGTACCAAGTGCTCTTTGTCTTCACCTAAATACACCACGTCGTTGCGCTCTTTGTGCTTCATATAGCTGTGCTTGGCCCAGGCCAGCCCGAAGCTGATGCCCCAACGAGGGTGCAGTCCGGAGAAGAGCCACTGGCAGAGGCGGTTATGGAAGATGGCACGGATTATTTTGAACGATTTGTTGGGATCACCCATGCCATCGCCGTGTGCCAAGAAGAACTCGTGTCCATAAATCTCGGTGGTCTCGGGCTTGTGGTGCAGTATAACGCCACATTCTTTTTCAAGGTATTCGTAAGCCCAGATGTCGTGGTTGCCGGTAAAGTAGTGAACCTCCACACCCATGTCGGTCAGTTCCGACAGCTTACCTAAGAAACGTGTAAACCCTTTAGGTACCGTATATCGGTATTCGTACCAGAAATCGAACATGTCGCCCAAGAGATAGACGGCGGCAGCCTTCTCCTTGATGGAGTCGAGGAAACGAACCAAGCGGCGTTCCTGCATGCGCTGATGAGGAACGGCGAGCGAGCCTAAATGTGCATCGCTGAGGAAATAGACACTTTTCATGGGCATTAAACTTTTAGCATGATAGTTGATGTGCTTAGTCGAACCCTAACTCTACGCGGGCTTCTTCGCTCATCATACTTTGGTCCCAGGCGGGCTCGAACACCAGGTTGACGTTGGCTGACGTAATACCATCCACACTCTCCACCTTGGTACGAACATCCTCCAGTATAAAGTCGGCAGCAGGACAGTTCGGAGCCGTAAAGGTCATGTCAAGCTCTACGCTGGCATCGTCCTGCACGTCGATTTTGTAAATCATGCCGAGGTCGTAGATGTTGACGGGTATTTCAGGATCATAGACGGTTTTCAGCACCTCTACGATACGTTCTTCCATAAGGGTCTTTTCTTCTTGTGTCATATTGTTTTCTAATAATCCGAGGGCAAAGGTACGAAATATTTTTCATACTTTTATCCTTTTATTCTTTTATTTTTCCTACCTTTGCACCCGACGACGTAAAACAAAGGTCATAGAGAGTGTCATTATTTAATGTTTAAAGAGATGCATCTGGATATTTCCGACGAACAGGTCTTGGATAATGCGGGCATCCGTCTAACGGCGGTCCGCTTGCTCATTTGGCGTAAGGTGCGTCATGAATTGACTGACGCTTTCAGCTTGGCTGACCTGGAATCTTTGCTTCCTACTGTTGACCGTTCCACACTGTTTCGTACCTTGACGCTGCTCACCGAAAAGCATCTTTTGCACGAGATAGATGACGGGACGGGCTCGCAGAAATATTGTGTTTGCCAATTGGATGATACGCGCCATTGTTGTGGTCATGTTCACTTGACGTGCAGGAAGTGTCATCGAACTTTCTGCCTACAGAACGTCCACATACCTTCTGTTCCCCTTCCCGCTGGCTTCCAACAGGAAGAGGCTGAATATGTCGTTAAAGGCATCTGTCCGCAATGCGCCGGAAGATGAAGCGAAATGCCGCACAAATTATAGAACAAGGTGTTGAAGTCGGTCGGGAGTGAAGACTTGCTGTGCAACGTCCTGCAGCTGGGATGCTGTGAGGTCGTCAATTTGCTGCAACAGTTCTTCGATGCTGCGTTCGTGACCATAGTGCAAGAAGTGCTTCGCAAAGTCGAGGGCAAACTGCTCACGATTGTCGCATGCGATGGCAATCTGTCCTTTCAACTGACGCTTGGCAGCTAATAGCTGACGCTCGGAAAGAGGTTGCTGCACCAAACGGTTTAACTCGTTCCATACCAGTCGTAAACAACGGCGTACATCGTCGTGGTCGCATCCGAAATAGACACACCAGCAGCCCGTGTCACTATAGGTAGCCATCGAGCTCTCGACAGTATAAACCAATCCATGGCGCTCACGTAGAGAAAGGTTCAGACGAGCATTCATGCCTGGACCACCCAACAGATTATTCAATAGATAAAGAGGCAAGCGTCTCGGGTCTTTATAGCCGAAGGTGCGACTACCAACCATCACGTGGGCTTGGTGGTGAGCTTCGGAGGAGGAAGTAGATTTTTCGACTGTGAGGGGTGAGGATTGAGCGATGGGAGAAGGGGTCTGAACAAGCATGTCGTCATCTAACATTTCTCTCACCTCTATCTTCTTACTCCTCAGTTCTAACATCTTGATCAATCGGTTGAAGTCAACGTCACCATAGATAAAGAAGATGGCATTATCTGGACGATAGTGGCGACTGGTGAATCGCAGGGCGTCCTGCGTAGTAAAAGCCATCACTCGCTCGCGGGATCCTAAAATGTTATGACCCAAGGGATGACCTTCAAAGATGAGGTTTTCGAACTCATCGTAAATGAGCTCAGCCGGTGAGTCGTTGTAACTCTCAATTTCGTCGCAGATAACATCTGCCTCATGACGTAATTCCTCAGCAGGATAGGTACTGTTGAACACAATGTCGAAGAGCAGGTCAACAGCCTTGTTCAGATGCTCTCGTAAGATAGCCGCATAGAATACGGTGTCTTCCTTGTTGGTGAAGGCATTGAGATCACCACCAACGGTTTCCAGACAGTTCAGAATTTGTAGTGAGGAGCGTCGCTGAGTGCCTTTGAATGTAGTGTGCTCGCAATAATGTGCCAATCCCTCTTCGCTCTCTGCCTCCTGGCGGGAGCCGGCATTGATGCCAATGCCGCAATAAACAACGGGAGAAGCCGAGGACATGTGTATGACTCGCAGGCCATTAGCGAGTGTAGTGGTGTTATATTTTGTCATAATGGTTGCAAAGTTACGAAAAATAAAAGAATAAAAGACGAATAGTATTAAAAAATTTTGTACCTTTGCCGTCGTTAAACAGATAATAGCTATGCGAAAAGTAATAGGAATAGGCGAAACGGTGCTCGACATCATCTTTCGCAATAACCAACCAGTCAGCGCCGTACCTGGCGGTTCCACCTTTAATGCCATCATCTCTTTAGGACGTTGTGGCGTGACCACCAGTTTCATCAGCGAAACGGGTAACGACCGAGTGGGGCGCAACATTATTCAGTTTTTAAAAGACAACGGTTGCCAGGCGGATGCCGTCAATGTGTATCCAGACTCTAAGTCGCCTATCTCGCTGGCGTTCCTCAACGACCAGAACGATGCCGAATACATATTCTATAAAGACCATCCTAATGACCGTCTGGACTTTACTTATCCGCAAGTCGAAGCCGATGACCTGGTGCTCTTTGGCAGTTACTATGCGCTGAACCCTGTTATCCGTCCGCAGGTGAAAGGTTTCTTGGAGTATGCTCATCAGCGCGGTGCCATCCTTTACTATGATGTAAACTTCCGCGCCTCACATCAACATGAAGTGATGAAGCTGACGCCCAACTTGCTGGAGAACTTCGAGTTGGCAGACGTGGTACGCGGTTCATCGGAAGACTTCGACATTCTGTTTAGGAAAGTTGATGCCGACAGCGTCTATCGCTCTCAGATATCATTCTATACCAAGAAGTTCATTTATACGCAGGGCGGAAAACCTGTCGAGTTAAGAGCTGAGGGTGGGTTTAGCAAGCAATATCCTGTAGCCACCGTAAAGCCCGTCAGTACTATTGGTGCAGGAGACAACTTTAATGCAGGTTTCCTCTTTGGAATCATCAAAAACAATATCCGTCGAAGCGACATGGATAACGGAATGACGGAAGAACAATGGGACAGCGTTATTTCGAGTGGACTGCTGTTTTCTAAGGAGGTATGTAGCAGTCTGTACAATTACATTTCGCCGGAATTTGGCAAGCAAAGGAAGCAGGAGTTAGAACAGGAACAGTTCCTCGATTTTGCCTGAAAACGAAAATAATAGCGAAATAATTTTGTTTTTTCCGCTTTTATTCGTACCTTTGCACCCGTTCAGAGGAATGAGGGGCTTTTCGAAGCCTCTCATTCTTATTTTTAAACGTAACAAGATATGATAAGTAAAGACATCATTCAGACAGCGGTAGAAGAGTGGCTCGCAAAGGGCGACTACTATCTGGTAGATGTAGAAATGACCGCAGACGACCGCATCATCATTGAAATAGATCATGCTGACGGTGTGTGGATTGAAGATTGTGCAGACTTGAGCCGTTTCCTACAGGAGAAATTAGGAGATGAGCTGGGTGACTATGAACTGGAGGTTGGGTCGGCAGGTATCGGTCAGCCCTTTAAGGTTATTCAGCAATACCGTAATCATGTCGGGAAGGACGTGGAAGTACTGCAGAAGGACGGACAGAAAGTTCAAGGTGTATTGAAGACCGTAGGCGACGACGAGACGTTTGTCGTGACAGTCAAAGAGAAACAGCATATAGAGGGTAAGAAACGCCCTGTGTTGGTGGAGGTTGACAAGTCTTTCTCCATCGGCAACATCAAATATTGCAAGTACTTGCTGAACTTCAAATAACGAAATATCAAAAACAAAAATAAAGTATTGTATGGCAACAAAAAGCGTGAAAGGACCCTCAATGATTGAGACCTTTCAAGAATTCAAAGAGACAAAAAACATTGATCGCACTACGCTGGTAAGCGTGTTGGAGGAGAGCTTCCGCAACGTTATCGCTAAGTTGTTCGGATCAGACGAGAACTTTGACGTCATTGTCAACCCCGACAAGGGCGACTTCGAAATCCATCGCAACCGTATCGTCGTGGCTGATGGAGAAGTGAAGGACGAGAACAAGGAGATTTCTCTCACCGAGGCACAGGAGATAGAGCCTGACTACGAGATTGGTGAGGAGGTCAGTGAAGAGGTGGATTTCCAGAAGTTTGGACGTCGTGCTATCCTGAACCTGCGTCAGACGCTGGCTTCTAAGATTCTGGAGCTGGAACATGACTCGCTGTACAACAAGTACAAGGATAAGGTAGGACAGATCGTTTCTGCCGAGGTCTATCAGATGTGGAAGCGCGAAGTGCTGCTCATCGATGATGAGGGTAATGAGTTGCACCTGCCGAAGCAGGAGCAGATTCCTTCCGATAACTACCACAAGGGTGAGACCGTCCGCGCTATCGTCAAGGAAGTGCAGAACGAGAACAATAATCCGCGCATCATTCTCTCACGTACCAATCCTCAGTTCCTGGAGCGTCTGCTCGAGGCCGAGGTTCCCGAGATACAGGACGGCTTGATTACCATCCGCCGTATTGCCCGTATGCCAGGTGAGCGTGCCAAGGTAGCAGTAGAGAGCTACGACGACCGCATTGACCCAGTAGGAGCCTGTGTGGGTGTTAAGGGCAGCCGTGTACACGGTATTGTCCGTGAGCTCTGCAACGAGAATATCGATGTCATCAACTTCTCCAACAACATGCAGCTCTTCATCCAGCGTGCATTGTCACCAGCCAAGGTGACCAGCATTACGCTGAACCCCGAAGAACACAAGGCTGAGGTTTATCTGCAACCCGAGGAGGTGAGCCTTGCCATCGGTAAGGGTGGTTTGAACATTAAGTTGGCTTCTATGCTGACAGAATATACTATCGACGTCTTCCGCGTGGTTAGCGATAACGAGGCTGACGAGGATATCTACCTCGACGAGTTCTCCGACGAGATTGACCAGTGGATTATCGACTCTATCAAGGCTATCGGCTTGGATACTGCCAAGCAGGTCATTAATGCTCCCCGTGAGATGCTCATCGAAAAGGCTGACCTCGAGGAAGAAACCGTTGACCATGTGCTGGAGGTTCTGAAAGCTGAGTTCGAGTAATTATCAATAGTCAATTATCAATTTGAACAGAATGGGAGTCAGATTAAATAAAGTATTATCAGAACTGAATATAGGACTTCAAACAGCAGTTGATTTCCTGAAGAAGCGTAACGAGCTCGGCGAGGTAAAGGATGATGCAACACCCAACACCAAGATTTCCGACGAGCAGTACGAGGCGCTGGTAGATCAGTTCAGCTCAGACAAGGCTGTCAAGAGCCAAGCTGAGAAGCTGTTTGTTAAGAAGCCCAAGGAGAAGAAACCCGAAAAGGTGGAAGCTCCTGAGATGGCCGTTACCAAGACCGAGGAAATGATGGACCAGCGCCACCAGTTCAAGACAGTAGGAAAAATCAATCTCGACGAAGTGGGAAAGCCCAAAGCTCCCGCTGTTGCCCAGCAAAAAGCCCAGGCAACCGTTGAGACTCAGGAGGAAACGACTTCTCCTGTCGCACCAGAAGAGGTAGAAGAGAAAGAGACTGCCGCTAAGACAGAACAACCTGTTGAGGTTACACCAGAGCCTGTTACTCAGCCTGATGAAGTGGATGAGGACGTTCAGGATGTGGAGGACAAGGATGTTCCTGTCGAGCAGGAAGCTGCTTCTTCGTTAGCAAAGACACCTGGTGACTTCATGAAGCCTGCCACGCAGTTGAATGTCGTAGGTAAGATAGACCTTTCTTCTCTCAACCAGAGTACGCGTCCTAAGAAGAAGTCGAAGGAGGAGCGTCGCAAGGAGCGTGAGGAGAAGGCTGCCGGCGAGCGTAAGAAGCGTGAGCGTATCCGAACCGACCGTGTGGATATCGAGGCTGCTGCCAAGCAAGTCGGCAAGAACGAAAAGAAGCAGAAGCCCAACAATGCCAATCAGCAGCAGAACCAGCAAGGCGGCAAGAAGAACAAGAAAAACCGTCCCGTCAAGCCGTTGGAGGTTGATGATGAGGCCGTAGCACGTCAAGTTAAGGAGACGCTGGCCCGTCTGACTGCGAAGACGCAGAACAAGAAGGGTGCCAAGTATCGTAAGGAGAAGCGTGACGCCGTCCAGGAACGCATGAGCGAAGAGATGGCTGCTGAGGCTGCTCAGTCGAAGGTGCTCAAACTGACGGAGTTCGTAACCGTTTCGGAGTTGGCAACGATGATGAACGTTGGCGTCAACCAGGTAATCGGTACTTGTATGAGCATCGGTATCATGGTAAGTATCAACCAGCGTCTGGATGCTGAGACTATCAATATCGTAGCCGACGAGTTTGGCTTTACTACCGAATACGTTTCTGCCGAGGTGCAGAATGCCATCACCGAGGAAGAGGATGACGAGAACGATCTGATTTCTCGTGCTCCTATCGTTACCGTGATGGGACACGTTGACCATGGTAAGACTTCGTTGCTTGACCATATCCGAAACACCAATGTTATTGCCGGTGAAGCTGGCGGTATTACCCAGCACATCGGTGCTTACAACGTGAAGTTGAAGGACGGTCACAGCATTACCTTCTTGGATACCCCTGGTCACGAGGCCTTTACTGCTATGCGTGCCCGTGGTGCTCAAGTGACGGATATTGCTATCATCATCATCGCTGCCGATGACAGTGTGATGCCTACCACGAAGGAGGCTATCGCACATGCACAGGCAGCCAATGTACCAATGGTATTTGCCATCAACAAGATTGATAAACCTGGTGCTAACCCGGATAAGATTCGTGAGGACCTGGCCAACATGAACCTCTTGGTGGAGGATTGGGGCGGTAAGTATCAATGCCAGGAAATCAGCGCCAAGAAGGGACTGGGTGTCTATGAGCTGCTGGAAAAGGTCCTGCTGGAGGCTGAGATGCTTGACCTGAAGGCCAATCCTAATCGCAAGGCTACGGGTTCTATCATTGAGTCATCACTCGACAAGGGTCGTGGCTATGTCTCTACCGTTCTCGTATCTAATGGTACACTGAAGGTTGGCGATATTGTCGTTGCCGGTACCAGCTTTGGTAAGATTAAGGCCATGTTCAATGAGCGTAACCAGCGCATCGAGAAGGCCGGTCCTGCCGAACCCGCTATCATACTGGGTCTGAACGGAGCCCCCACCGCAGGCGACTCTTTCCACGTTATGGAAACGGAACAGGAGGCACGCGAAATCACCAACAAACGTATCCAGTTGCAGCGCGAACAGTCGCTGCGTACCACGACGAAGCTGGGTCTCGACGAACTGTCACATCGTATTGCCTTAGGTGAGTTCCATGAACTCAACATCATCGTCAAGGGTGATACCGATGGTAGTATCGAGGCACTCTCTGACTCGTTCATCAAGCTCTCTACCGAGAAGGTGCAGGTTAACGTCATCTCTAAGGCTGTGGGTCAGATTTCGGAGAACGACGTCATGCTGGCTTCTGCCTCCGATGCTATCATCATCGGTTTCCAGGTGCGTCCTTCCGGTGAGGCTCGTCGTCTGGCAGAGCGTGAAGGAGTGGAAATCAACACCTACTCCATCATCTACGATGCTATCGACGATGTGAAGCAGACCATGCAGGGTATGCTTGACAAGGTGAAGAAAGAGATTGTCACTGGTGAAATTGAGGTCAAGCAGGTCTTCAAGATTTCCAAGGTGGGTACTGTTGCCGGTGGTCTGGTTACCGAGGGTAAGGTTCATGCCAAGGACAAGGCCCGTGTGGTTCGCGACGGTATCGTTATCCATACTGCTGCCATCGAGGCTCTGAAGCGTTACAAGGATGACGCCAAGGAGGTCGCTACAGGTTTGGAGTGCGGTATCTCGCTCGTCAACTACAACGACATCGAGGTAGGCGACATCATCGAGACCTTCACCGAGATAGAGGTTGAACAGAAACTATAAAGTGAAGAGTGAGAAGTAACAACGAATATGTCCGTCAGGTTGCCGACCAGAAATATGAGTTCGGCTTCACGACGGATGTGCATACTGAGATCATAGAAAAGGGCCTGAACGAAGATGTCGTCAGGCTCATTTCTGCCAAGAAGAAGGAACCCGAGTGGATGCTTGAGTTCCGCCTAAAGGCTTTTCGTTATTGGCAACAGCAGACGGAACCGAAGTGGGGACACGTCCATGTGCCGCCTATCGACTATCAGGCGATATCGTATTACGCTGACCCTACGGCGAAGCCAGCCTCCAATGGTTCTTCCGCTGGAATCGATCCGGAACTCGAGAAGACCTTCGACAAGTTGGGCATTCCCTTGGAAGAACGTCTAGCACTCAGTGGTAATACGGCAGTAGATGCTATCATGGACAGCGTTTCAGTCAAGACGACCTTTAAGGAGAAGCTTGCTGAGAAGGGCGTCATCTTCTGCTCTATCGGTGAGGCCATTCAAGAACATGGCGACCTGGTACGGCAGTATCTCGGTACCGTAGTGCCCTATCGTGACAACTTCTTTGCAGCTCTCAATAGTGCAGTCTTCAGCGACGGCTCGTTTGTCTATATACCTAAGGGCGTTCGTTGCCCGATGGAACTGAGCAGCTACTTCCGTATCAACGCCCGCAATACGGGACAGTTTGAGCGTACCCTCATCGTAGCCGATGACGAATCCTATGTTTCTTACCTGGAGGGATGTACGGCTCCTATGCGTGACGAGAACCAGTTGCATGCCGCCATCGTGGAGATTATCGTGATGGATCGTGCAGAGGTAAAATACTCTACCGTACAGAACTGGTATCCGGGTGATGAGAACGGAAAGGGCGGTGTCCTTAACCTCGTTACGAAACGTGGCGACCTGCGCGGTGTGGATAGTAAGCTATCATGGACACAGGTAGAGACAGGTTCTGCCATCACTTGGAAGTATCCTTCCTGTGTGCTGCGTGGCGACCGTTCGCAAGCCGAGTTCTATTCAGTGGCTGTCACTAACAACTACCAGGAGGCAGACACGGGAACGAAGATGATTCACATGGGAAAGAACACCCGTTCGACCATCATCTCGAAAGGTATCTCGGCAGGACATTCGCAGAACTCCTACCGTGGTTTGGTGCGTGCTACCAGCAATGCCGACAATGCCCGCAACTATTCTTCGTGCGACTCTCTGCTTTTAGGCTCACAATGTGGTGCTCATACCTTCCCATATATGGATGTCCATAACGATAGTGCCATCTTTGAGCACGAGGCTACCACGAGCAAGATTTCTGAGGACCAGCTTTTCTATTGCAATCAGCGTGGCATACCCACGGAGCAGGCCGTAGGACTTATTGTCAACGGCTATGCGAAGGAGGTGCTGCAGAAGTTGCCGATGGAGTTTGCCGTAGAGGCCCAGAAGCTATTGAGTGTCTCTTTAGAAGGAACGGTAGGTTAGTATTTGTGCCTTTTAAGTAAAATAACGTAAGGGGACGTGTCTGCTTTGGCACGTCCCCTTTTGCTATCATTGGAATACTCGTTCGGTGACAATTCGAGGCATTGTTCGTCTTTATATATATAATAATGTATAACTATACTATGAGACGATTTTTTCTATTGACCCTGCTGGGGTTGGCCATCACGGCAATAAAGGCTCAACCATCGGTGGAAACACAGCGACAGTATCTGAGTGGTCACGGTTGTGACGATATGGTGCAATGGGACTTCCAATGTACCGACGGTCGCAATAGCGGCAAGTGGACAAAGATAGGAGTACCCTCCTGCTGGGAACTGCAAGGCTTCGGCACCTATCAGTACGGTATGCGCTTCTACGGCAAGGCAACTCCTGAAGGCATTGCCGACGAGAAAGGATTGTATAAGCATGAGTTTACGCTACCCAAAGAGTGGGCAGGTCGCCAGATACTGCTGGTTTTTGAGGCAGCCTTTACGGAGATTCGTGTGCAGATCAATGGTCGTAAGGCAGGCAACGGCACCTATCAGGGAGGGTTCACCCGTCATACGATGGATGTCTCTGACCGCGTGTTCTTTGGCAACAAGAAGAATCGCCTCGAAGTGGAAGTGCTGAAGGAGAGCAGCGTGCCGCAGGTGAACCTTGCCGAGCGCCGTGCTGACTACTGGAACTTCGGTGGCATTTGGCGTCCGGTGTTTATCATCTCTAAGCCTGCTCAGAACATTCAGCGCGTGGCTATCGACGCCAAAGGCGATGGTCACTTCATGGCTGATGTCTTCCTGAACCGTGCTCTCCCTGGTGGTTCTGTAAGTGTCGATGTCATCGACGCCAACGGAAAAACAGTGGGGAAGAGTTCCGCTCTTCCCATCAGCAGTGACGGTGCAAAAGTTGATTTCAGTGTGAAGGACGTCAAGGCCTGGAATGCTGAGCAGCCCAATCGCTATACCGCTATCTTTACATTAAAAGATCAGCACGGCAAGACGCTTCATGTAGAGCGTCAGAAGTTCGGCTTCCGCACGATAGAATACCGTCACCAGTATGCTGGAGATAAGGAGGACGGTCTCTTTATCAACGGGCAAAAGGTTATTGTGAAGGGTGCCAACCGCCATTCTTTCCGTCCGGAGACGGGTCGCACACTGTCAAAGCAGAAGAACATCGAGGACGTGCTGCTGATCAAGAGCATGAATATGAATGCCGTGCGCCTGTCGCACTACCCTGCCGACCCCGAGTTCCTGGATGCCTGCGACTCGTTGGGTCTCTATGTGGAGTGCGAGATGCCTGGTTGGCATTGGCCTCATGAGACTGTCATTGGCTCGCAGATTGTCGAGGAGATGGTGCAGCGCGACGTCAACCATCCCAGTATCATCTTCTGGAGCAATGGTAATGAGGGCGGTTTCAACTACGAGCTGGAGCCCTACTTCACGAAGAACGACCCGCAGCAACGTGTGGTGCTCTACCCGTGGGCTAACCGCAACGGCTTTGAGACCAAGCACTATCGCTCGTGGGGCGAGACGGCAGAGTATATGCGCCAGAAGGAGATCTTCATGCCGACAGAGTTCCTGCACGGTCTCTACGATGGTGGTCACGGAGCAGGACTGAAGGACTATTGGAAGCTGATGATGTCGAATCCACGCTGTGCAGGTGGTTTCCTGTGGGACCTGATGGATCAGGGTGTGGTACGCACAGATATGAATAATATTGTGGACTGCATGGGTAACTTCGGAGCTGACGGCATCGTGGGTCCCCACATGGAGAAAGAGGGTTCGTTCTATACGATTAGGGAGATATGGAGTCCTGTACAATTCAGTTTGGGACATGGTGGTGTGTATGTAGAGAACCACTACGACTTTACCAATCTGAAGGACTGCCAGTTCAGCTACAAGTTCTTGCAGATGCCGGACTATGGCGAAACGAAGATGAAGGTCATCAAGGAAGGCAATATTCCTTCGCCCGATGTGGCTCCCCACCAGTTCGGCAAGCTGAGAATAGAGCCGACTGATGCGGAGGTGATACAACTGACGGCTACCGACCCCAAAGGTCAGGAGGTGTTTACCTGGAGTGTCAAGAACAGAGTCAAGCCTGGCAACCTGAGTCAGAAGAGCCTTCGTGAGAACACCCAGAAGTATAACTTTACCGAGGACGACAAGCTGTTGCTGGTTACGAACGGTCAGCGCGAATATACCTTCTGCAAGCAGACAGGTCGTCTGATGCAGGTGACGGTCAACGGCAGGAAGCTGTCGTTTGGCAATGGTCCCCGCTTTGTCGCTGCCAAGCGTGCCGACCGTTCGGAGGACGGCTTCTATAACCACGACGACAAGGAGGCTTTCCAGAAGAAGACCGACTATACGGAGTATGCCGATCAGGGTTCCTTCGCCGGCTTTACCATGAACGACAGCACACTCGTTGCCAACTACCGGCACGGCTCGTTACAACAGGTAACCTACCGCTTCCTTGGCGACGGCGGTCTGTATATGAATGTCGAATATGACTTCAACGGCGTGGTCGATCTGATGGGTATCTGCTTTGACTATCCCGAGCAGCAAGTAAAGAGCAAGCAATGGGTAGGCAAAGGTCCGTATCGTGTGTGGAAGAACCGCATGGAAGGTCCGCAGTATGGTTACTGGCAGAACAACTATAACGACCCCATTCCCAGTGAGTCGTTCGAATATCCTGAGTTCAAGGGCTACTTTGCTGATGTCCGGTGGATGCAACTCACCACGACGGAAGGCAAGGTGGGCATAGAGACCATCAACGAGAAGGTGGGCATCTATACCCCTCGTGATGGTCGCGACCATCTGCTCTATTCCCTGCCTGAAACAGGTATCAGCATTCTGAGAGTCATTCCTGCCGTCCGCAACAAGGTGAACACCACAGATCTCAACGGTCCGTCGGCACAGCCTTTCTGGAGCAAAGGAAAGAGACACCTGCGGGCTATCCTAAGATTTGAATAATATGAAACGACCGCTGATACTCTTCTATATACTGTTTTTTGCGATTTCGTCGCAAGGCCAAGACACTTCTCGTCCCTGGACCTTCTGGTACTGGATGTATGGTGCCGTGAGTGAGGCTGGCATGAAGGCAGACCTCAAGGCCATGAAGGATGTGGGGCTGGGCGGTTGCTACCTGATGCCTATCCGTAGTGCCAGTGAGCGTCCGGAGTTTCAGGGAGACGCCGATGCCCTAAGCGATAATTTCTGGAAACGGGTGGATGTGGCACTTGAGCAAGCCGATAGCCTCGGCTTGGAGATGGGCATTCACGTCTGCGACGGCTTTGCCTTGGCGGGCGGTCCCTGGATTTCTCCTGCGGAGTCTATGCAGAAGATTGTCTTCTGCGATACCATCATCAGTGGCGGGCAGCACCATTTCCTGATGAAGAAGCCTCAGCACTATCAGGATTATTACGAGGATATGGCAGTCTTTGCGGTGCCGGTGGGGGGGACCTTGGATGAATCCAAGGGTACTATGACTCATTCGTCTAACGTGACCATCAATGCCAAGGGCGTCTATTGTGCCGACAGTCGCTGCTGGCTGCAGTATGCCTTCGACGAACCGACCTTGGTGCGCAGCATTGAGATATTGCCTTCCGGTACAAACATCCAGTGTCAGCGTCTGAAGGTTCGTGCTTCTGACGATGGTGTTGTGTTCTACGACGTCAAGCAGCTCACCCCACCGCGTCAGGGTTGGCAGAATACGGGCTTTAATACCTCGTTCTCTATTCCCCCAACGACCGCCAAGTTCTTCCGTTTCGAATGGACGCCCGAGGGAACAGAGCCTGGTGCTGAAGACTTGGACGCTGCCAAGTGGAAACCCGTGCTGCGACTGAAGGATATTCAGCTATATAGCTGGCCATTGCTCGACAATTGGGAGGGCAAGGCAGGCTACGTGTGGCGCATTGCCCCCGACACCCCGGAACAAGATATCGCCCCGAAGGACTACCTCCACAAGGAGGATATTGTCAGCACTACCATGCAGGGTGATACCGTCGCTCTGTCACTCCCCAAGGGTCAATGGCGCATTCTCCGCATGGGGCATACCTCGACAGGTCATACCAATGCCACCGCCGGTGGTGCCAAGGGTCTGGAGTGCGACAAGTTCTCGCAGCAGGCAGTAGCCAAGCAGATTGATTCGTGGTTCGGGCTGTTCATGCAACGTCCACACCATCGGGTCATCAAGTATATGCACGTCGATTCCTGGGAGTGTGGCTCGCAGAACTGGAGCCCCGTGTTTGCCCAGGAGTTTCTGAAACGCCGAGGCTACGACCTCATGCCTTTGTTGCCCGTTTATGCCGGCGTGCCGATGGAAGGAGGTGAGCAAGTGTTGCGCGACATTCGTCTGACCATCAACGAACTCGTCAACGAGGTGTTCTTCGCTACTGCCAAGCAGAAGGCCGACGAGTATGGAGTGCAACTCTCCAGCGAGAGTGTGGCACCTACAATGGTTTCCGACGGTATGGAGCACTATCAGTATGTTGACCAGCCCATGGGTGAGTTCTGGCTCAATTCTCCTACCCACGACAAGCCCAACGACATGGTGGACGCCATTCATGGCGGTCACGTCTATGGCAAGAACATCATCCAGGCCGAGGGTTTCACCGAACTTCGTGGTGTGTGGGACGAAACGCCGGCAATGGTCAAGCCATTGCTCGACCGACAGTTTGCCTTGGGCATCAATCGCTTGTTCTTCCACGTCAACACCCATAATCCGTGGCTCGACCGCAAACCCGGTATGACGCTCGACGGCATCGGCCTTTTCTTCCAGCGCGACCAGACCTGGTTTCCTGAGGCCAAGGCCTTCGTTGACTACATCACCCGTTGCCAGACGCTGCTGCAAATGGGCAAGCCCGTTGTAGATATTGCCGTCTTTACCGGCGAGGAGATGCCTCGCCGTGCCTTGACGCCCGACCGTATCGTGCCTATGCTACCCGGTTTGTTCGGAGCAGAGCGGGTGGCTGCCGAGAGGGCTCGGTTGGCCAATGTTGGCCAACCGATGGTTGAAAGTCCCGTCGGCGTGCGCCACTCGGCAGGCATCATCGACCTGAAGGACTGGATTAATCCCTTGCATGGCTATCAGTACGACTCGATGAACAAGGACGCCCTCCTGCATCAGCCGTTCAGTTATCAGGCTCTTGTCGTACCGCAAGGACTCCGGATTTCGCCTGAGGCTCAGGCTCGTATTGAGCATTTGCATCGTAAGGGCGTGCAAATCATTGACCGTCCCTATCACGAAAAACAGTTACAGCAGGTTGTTCCCGATGTCGTTTTACCCGAGGGCATTGCCTATACCCATCGTCAGACAGCTGACGGCGACATCTATTTCCTGGCTAACCAACAGGACGAAGCCGTAACCTTCACGCCGCAGTTCCGGGCCCAACAGCAGCAGGCTGTATGCTATAATCCCGTCAACAATACGTTTTCACAGTACGCTAACAGCGCTATCACGTTGCCGCCTTATGGTTCGCTGTTCGTGATATACGGGCAAGTGGAGTGTTTCCATAGGGGAAACAGTGTGTTTCCAGCGTGGAAACAGAGTGTTTCCTCCGTGGAAACACTTTTCAAGCCCTATACGCTCTTGTTCCGAGAAAGTGGTTTGAAGCTGAAGAAACAGCGTCTCTTTGACTGGAGCAAGCATGAGGATGAAAAGATACGCTACTTCAGCGGACATTGCCGTTATACCACGACGCTGAAACTGAAGAAGGGCGAAGTGCCTGAGAAACGTGCGTGGCTTGTGTTCCCCAACGTCAGGGACATTGCTCATGTATGGGTCAACGGTCGTGACTGCGGTATTGCATGGACAGCTCCCTACGAGGTGGAGATAACAGGTGCTCTGCAGAAAGGCAAGAACACCATAGAGATAGAAGTGGTCAACACGTGGCACAATGCCCTGCAAGGTGCCGACCATGGCAAGGCGCCCTACGACGGCATCTGGACCAATGCCAAGTATCGCACCAAGGGCGACCAGCTTTTGCCTGCCGGTCTCCTTGCATCACCAGAACTTAAAATAGAACAATGAATATGAAAAAGACAATCCTCATCATTTGTATGCTCTGCAGTTTGAGCATACAAGCAAAGGTCACGCTACCCGCTTTTTTCTGCGACAACATGGTATTGCAACAACAGACAGACTGTAACATCTGGGGATGGACAGAACCAGGAAGGAAGGTCATCGTCTGCACCTCGTGGAATAAGAAGTGCTATAACGCCACCGCCCGTAAGGACGGCCACTTTGAGGTGACGGCGAAGACGCCCGAGGCTGGCGGTCCTTATACGATAACCATTAGAGACGGCGAGACGGTACAACTGAACAACGTGATGATTGGCGAGGTGTGGATCTGTGCCGGACAGTCGAACATGGACATGCAGCTGAAAGGTTACAAAGGACAACCCCTGGAAGGCACTACCGAAGAACTGCTGAACTGCAAGGACGACGACCTGCGCCTGCTATTTGTCAAGCGGACGGCCGAACTGACGCCTCAGAATGACATCAAAGGCGGCACATGGCGCGTAGCGGATATAGAGTCGGTGCGCAATTTCTCAGCAACGGCCTACTACTTTGGCAAGGCGCTCCGCAAGGTACTGAATGTTCCAGTGGGACTTATCTGTACAGCTTACGGCGGTTCTGCCTGCGAGGCGTGGATGAAGTCTGAATGGCTGAAAGCCTTCCCGCAGGTGCAGCAAACCATCACCGAGGCTGACGTGAACGAGAAGAAACAGCGCTGCCCTACGGCTCTCTACAACGGACAACTCTATCCGCTCATCGGTTACGGCATTCGTGGTGCCATTTGGTATCAGGGCGAGGACAACGTGCCCCGTTACAGCTACTATGCCGACTTGTTGAAGGCGATGGTTGAGGGTTGGCGTAGCGAGTGGAAGCAGGGCGACTTCCCGTTCTATTTCTGTCAGATAGCCCCTTACGACTACAGCCTCATCGGTTGGCAGGGCAGTCAGTATCTGCGCGAACAGCAGCTGAAGGCGGAGGACATCATTCCCAATGCCCGCATGGCTGTGCTGATGGATGCAGGACTGAAGTACGGCATCCATCCTCGCAAGAAGCGTCAGGCTGGTGAGCGTCTGGCAGTGTTGGCACTGAGCAACACCTACGACGTCAAAGGCTTGCCGGAGTTTGCCAAGTATAAGGACGTAGAGTTCCAGGGCGACACCTGCGTTATCTCATTCGACAGAAGCAAAGAGTGGGTCTATTTCGAGCACGGCACTACCAGCAAGAACTTCGAGGTGGCTGGCAGCGACCGTGTGTTCCACCCTGCCACGAGTGTGTGGACCAGTCGCAATAAGGTATATGTCAAGTGCGATGAAGTCTTCCAGCCCGTTGCTGTGCGCTACGCCTTCAAGGACTGGGCAGAAGGCGACCTCATGCACGACGGTCTGCCCGTATCGTCCTTCCGTACCGACAACTGGACAGACGCGCCCCAGACGGTTCGCCCGTCTGGAAAAGACTACAATAACCCCCAATAACTAAGACTATGATGAAGAAAACCGCTCTCGTATTTTGCCTTATAGTATGCGCTGTGCTTGTCTCGTATGCTCAGTCTTCGACTCAGCTTCCCACCTCCGTCGCAGGCTTCTTCCCCTTGGAGAATAGCGGCCGCCAGGTATGGAACTTCAACGCAGGCTGGCGTTTCCATCGTGGCGACGTTGCCGGTGCTGAGGCTATCGACTTCAACGACCGTTCATGGGAGGTGGTCACTACGCCCCATACCGTACAGCTCATGCCTGCCGAGGCCAGCGGTTGCCGCAACTATCAGGGCATCGTTTGGTATCGTAAGCACTTCCGCCTGCCTGTCGAGTGCAAGGACCGCATCGTCACTCTGCACTTCGAAGCCATTATGGGCAAGCAGACGCTCTATGTCAATGGCAAGAAGGTCAAGGAGCACGAAGGCGGCTATTTGCCTGTCACCATCGACCTCACCGCACTCGGCCATAAGGCGGGCGACAATTTAGTCGTCGCCATCTGTGCCGACAATAGCGATGATAAGTCGTACCCTCCGGGCAAGAAGCAGATGACGCTCGACTTCGCTTATCATGGGGGTATCTATCGTGACGTGTGGCTCGTTGCCAAGAACAAAGTCGCCATTACCGATGCCGTTGAGGAGAACCGTGTGGCAGCTGGCGGCATCTTTGTCCACTATGCCAACATCAGCAGGAAGAGTGCCGAGGTATTCGTCAATACCGAGGTACGCAACAGCGACAGCAAGTCTCGTATCGTTACGGTGGAGAACATCCTCCCACCGATGACTGCGGGCAGAGGTTCCGCCTCCACCAAACTGCGCCTTCAGCCCGGTGAGGTGCGTACCGTCACCCAGCGCTTCGTCATCAAGACCCCGCATTTGTGGTCTCCCGAGTCTCCTTATTTATATAATATAAGTACACGCGTGAAGGATGGCAAGAGCTGTCTCGACGGCGGCATCACCCGCATCGGTATCCGCTCCTTCGAGTTTGTCAATACTGACGATGCACAGGGGCGTGCCCCCGGCTTTTATCTCAATGGCGAGAAGTATCATCAGCTCATCGGTGCTAACCGCCACCAGGACTTTGCATACGTGGGCAATGCCCTACCCAACTCGCAGCAGTGGCGCGACGCCAAGCGTTTGCGTGACCTCGGCTTTACCATCATCCGTACTGCCCACTATCCGCAGGATCCCTCCTTCATGGATGCCTGCGACGAGTTAGGACTCTTCATCATTGTAGCGACACCTGGTTGGCAGTACTGGAACAAAGACCCGCAGTTTGCCGAGAAGGTGCATCAGAATACCCGTAGTATCATCCGCCGCGACCGCAACCATCCCTGTGTCCTCATGTGGGAACCCATCCTCAACGAGACGCGCTATCCTGAGCAGTTCGCCCTCGAAGCCCTGCAGATTACCAAGGACGAATACCCGTATCCCTATCGTCCCGTTGCTGCTGCTGACATGCACTCTGCCGGTGTTGCCGAGCACTACGATGTGGTTTATGGTTGGCCGGGCGATGACTTCGTCTCCGATGGTTCACCCATCGGGGACCCCAAGAAGGTTAAGCAGCCCATCCTTACCCGTGAGTTCGGCGAACTGGTAGATGACTGGTATGCCCACAACAACCTCAATCGCGCCAGCCGCTCTTGGGGCGAACGCCCCATGCTCATGCAGGCCATGAGTCTGCACCAGACCACTACGGAACTCTTTAAGACCACAGGACAGTTTATCGGTGGTTGCCAATGGCATCCCTTCGACCATCAGCGCGGCTATCATCCCGACCCTTATTGGGGCGGCGACTACGATGCCTTCCGCCAGCCGAAGACCGCAGCAGCCATGTTTACCGCTATGCTCACACCTTCCACCACTCCCGAGGGTTCTCCCGAGGGTATTATCACCATTGCCCACGAGATGACTCAGTTCTCTGATAAAGACGTTACCGTCTTCTCCAATTGTGACAGTGTGCGCCTGACGATGTACAATGGTGAGCATTGCTGGACGCTGCCCGTTCATCAGGGCGTCGTTGTCTTCCCTGATGCTTGGAACTTCTTCGAGGCTCGTGACTATAGCTATACCCAGCGCAGTTGGCAGAAGGTGAAGATGACCGCTGAGGGAATCGTCAACGGGAAGGTAGTCTGTCGCGATGAGAAGATGCCGTCGCGTCGTAGCACCAAGCTTCGTCTCCGTGCCGACGAGATGGGTAAGCCGCTTGTTGCCGACGGCTCAGACTTTATCGTCGTTGTCTGTGAGGTGACAGACGACAACGGCAACGTTCGCCGCTTGGCGAAGGAGAACATTCATTTCACCGTTGAGGGCGAGGGTGAAATCATCGGCGATGCCTCTATCAATGCCAATCCACGGGCCGTGGAATGGGGAAGTGCTCCCGTGCTCATTCGCTCTACGAAGAAGGCCGGCAAGGTTAAGGTAAAGGCTGAAGTGCAGTTCCCTGGTGTTCATGCGCCCACTCCTGCCGAGTTAGAGATTGAGAGCATTCCTTACGACGTGCCTATGTGTTATGACCCCAATGAGACGCTCGAACACTCGCGTTCGACGGTTTCCGCATCGACATCAACTCCCGCCTCCTCCCTCTCCGACGCCGAAAAGCAGAAGATGCTGCAAGAGGTAGAGGCCCAGCAAGCCGACTTTGGCATTCAGAAATAACCATCACCCATCCATCATGGAAAGCGTAATTCTGCAACATCTCAGCATCGGCTATACCGCCAAGAGTCGCCAGCATGTAGTTGCTCGCGGCTTGTCGGCATCCATCCAAAGCGGTGAACTGACGTGCCTCTTAGGGCGCAATGGTGTGGGTAAATCCACCCTGCTACGCACCCTCTCCGCTTTCCAGCCAGCACTCCAGGGCGACATCCTCTATAGAACAGGACAGGAAGAGTCCCTGCTCCTCTCGTCGCTTTCCGACAAACAGCTGAGCCGTCTCATCGGAGTAGTACTGACGGAACGCCCTCATGTTCGCAACATGACGGTTGACGAGATGGTGGCAATGGGGCGTTCGCCCTATACAGGCTTTTGGGGAACACTATCTGCCGATGACCACACCATTATCGGCGATGCCATCCGTCTGACGGGTATCGAGGCTTTGCGCCATCGCATGATGCACACCCTCAGCGACGGTGAGCGCCAGAAGGTGATGATAGCCAAGGCACTGGCGCAGCAGACGCCCGTCATCTTCTTAGACGAACCTACCGCCTTCCTTGATTTTCCCAGTAAGGTGGAGATGATGCAGCTGCTGCATCGATTGGCTACAGACGAGCAAAAGACCATCTTCCTCTCTACCCATGACGTAGAGCTTGCCTTACAACTTGCGGACCGCCTCTGGGTAATGGAGCCCGACAGTCTGCATGTAGGCACACCAAAAGAACTGGCTGTCAACGGGGTGCTGAGTCGTTTCATTGAACGCGACGGCATCCGCTTTGACAGCCAGAGCTTAACGATTCACGTATCGAAGTAGCTTACTCTTCTACCGAGAATTCATCTTTACCTACACCGCAGACGGGGCATACCCAATCTTCGGGAATGTCTTCAAACGCTGTTCCGGGAGCGATGCCGCTGTCGGGATCGCCTACTGCAGGGTCATACACGTAACCACATGTGTCGCAAACATACTTTTTCATAGCTTTAGTCTTTGATTTTGTTTAACTTAAATATAGGAATAGTTCTCAGTCTTTCGATTCTATCACAGCAATAGCCTTGCGGAATATCGTTTCCGGTTCAATGTTGTTCAGACAGGCAAAGTCGCCACGAAAGCAAGGCTTCTGTCCGAAGACGCTGCAGGGACGGCAGGGTAAATCCACCTGTACGACATTCTCTTCGCTTTGGTTCCACCCCATAAAGCCTGCATAGGGATGAGTAGCTCCCCAGATGCTCACCACGGGTGTTGCTGTCAGCGAGGCTAAGTGCATATTGGCAGAGTCCATGGAAATCATCACATCCAGGTGGCTCATCACGATGAGTTCCTGTTCCAGCGATTCCAAGAGAGGTGCCACGTAGATGCACCTATCGTACTTCTTGCACCACTCGGTGAAACATTGCCGTTCCTTCTCGCCTCGCCCAAAGAGGAATATGCGATAGTGCTCGTCATGATTAAGCAGCTGCTGCAGCACCTTCTCCATCTGTTCTATGGGATAGGTCTTACCTTCATGGGCTGCAAAGGGGGCAATGCCAATCCAGTGCTCGTCGCTTTTCTTCACGTTCATCACCTCGGGCAGCACACTCAGGTCGCCGCCTTCCTTGGAGAAGACGCTGGTGAACTGAATATCCACGGGGTAGCCCAACTTGCTGAATACATCCAGATAGTTCTGGAACGACGTCGGCTGTTGTGTCAGTTCCTTGTGTTTCTTTGACGTGATACGGCGACGTCCCTTGCGGTGCTTGTCGATATGCGCTACAGGATAGTGGTTCAGGTTAAAGCGTAACCTCAGGTATCCCGAACGCAGCACGCCGTGCAGGTCGGCAATGGCTGTAAACTGCTTGGCTGCCAGTCGGCGGTACAGGGCATTCAGTCCTCTGATGCCGTGATACTCATGCTTGATGTCAGCCTCCATAAAGTTGACGTTTGGTGCCAAATTGGTGAACAGCGGACGGGCAAAGCCGCGGCTGAGCACCGTGATGCGTGTGTCAGGATAGCGCTGTGCCAGCGAATACACAACAGGCACTACCATCGCCACGTCGCCCATGGCAGAAAAACGTATAACGAGCAGGTGTTCTTTCCTCATATCTCTTTCCCCGGCATTGCCGACAGTTCTCTTTTATTTCTTATACAGCACAGGGTTAGTCGATGGGTCGTTATACATCTTCATCTGCCGATATACCTTCATATACTTGCGTCCAGCCTCGATGTCCTCCAGCAGTTGGTCGATGGCGGTCGAGAGGTCCTTCTGCTGCTCCAGCAGTATTTCCAGCTTAGCGCTGCACTTGCTGATGTGAGCGGCGTCGGCATCCTTACGCTCCGTCTGCTCCTTCATGTGCCATATCTTCAGAGCAAGAATGCTCAGGCGGTCGATGGCCCAGGCGGGACTCTCCGTGTTCAGACGGGCGTCTTCCTGTATCTTCACGTCGCTATACACTTGACGGAAATAAGAGTCTATCTCTTCCACCAAGTCCGTACGGTCTTGGTTCGAATGGTCGATGCGGCGTTTCAGTGCCAAAGCCTCTGTCGGGTTTATATGCGGGTCACGGATAATATCCTCTAAATGCCACTGCACCGTGTCAATCCAGCACTTCAGGTAGAGGCTGTACTCGATGGTGTTACGCTCATAGGGATTGTTGATTGGAGTGTCCACATGGTCTTTCAGGTGATAGTCACGTATCGCCTGTTGGAAGATCTCGTTTGCTTTCTTTGTAAAAGACATATCTGGTTATGTATTTATTGATAGATGGTTTTTGTGTTTGCAAAGATACAATAAATAATTGATAATTGACTACGGATAATCGATAATTTAAATATATTTTGTAACTTTGCGCCCAAAATACACACTTATGAAGATTGTAATCGACAATAAAATACCTTATATACAGGAAAAGTTACAACACCTCGCCGACCAGGTGGTAGCCCTTGGAGGGGCAGAGATAACTTCCGCCGACGTTCGTGATGCCGATGCGCTCATCGTCCGTACCAGGACACGTTGTGACGAGCTGTTGCTCAAAGGCAGCAGCGTGCAGTTTGTTGCTACTGCCACCATTGGCTTCGACCATATCGACACCGACTACCTGCAGCGAGTAGGCATTCGCTGGACCAACTGTCCAGGGTGCAATGCCGCCTCCGTGACACAATATCTTGAGAGTACGCTGTTGCTCTTGCAGCGCGACAAGGGCGTTGACCTTCGCCACGCCACCATCGGCATTGTGGGTTGCGGTCATGTGGGTTCCAAGGTTCGGTCCCTCAGCCAGCGGTTAGGATTGCGTGTCCTTGTCTGCGATCCTCCCTTAGCAGCAAAAGAATCCACCAACACCCCTCGCAACGCCACACTCTCGAAGAGAGAACACCCATCACCCAACACCTACGTCTCGATGGATGTCATCGAACGCGAGTGTGACATCATCACTTTCCACGTTCCTCTTACCCGCGACGGCAGCCATCCCACCTATCACCTTGCTGACGAGACCTTCTTCCATCGCTTGCAACACCGTCCCTACATCATCAATACCAGCCGTGGTGAAGTTGTTGATAACCAAGCTCTCCTTGCCGCTCTCTGTGACGGACGAGTCCAAGATGCGGTGCTTGATGTTTGGGAGCACGAACCCCAGCTCGACCTTCAGCTTCTGCAGCGCGTTTTCATCGGTACGCCACATATAGCAGGCTATTCTGCCGATGGCAAGGTCAATGCCGACAATATGGTCATCGACGCTCTATGCCGTCATTTCAACCTGCCTCATCCGGGGTATATCGAGGCTCCTGCTTTACCTGCCGATCACCCAGCATCGCTCGCTGCACATCCAACCCCCCTCGACTACTACAATCCGCTGGTCGATAGTGCTGCCCTTAAGGCTCGTCCCGACCACTTCGAATATCTGCGCAACCATTACCCCCTGCGCCGCGAGGGTTGTAGTTACTAAGTGTGAGAAAAATCCTTGGCTTGTGTTATAAGCATAGAAAAACATCCTGCGAACAAACGTTCACAGGATGTTTTCTCGTAGCGGGAGGGGGACCCGAACCCTCGACCTCCGGATTATGAATCCGACGCTCTAACCAGCTGAGCTACCCCGCCATCATAGGGCAATGTCCCTTGAAATCGGCTGCAAAGGTACAATAAAGTTTTTAATTACCAAAACTTTTTAGGGAAAAAACGTTGTGTTTCGTTTTTTTTTTGTATTTTTGCGGTGTCAAACGTTTTGGAAGAAACCTGAAAACATCTATAGACTATGCAGAAACTGACATTTGAATACCCACTGACAACGCGTTCACCGCGTATTGTATGGGATATGATAAGCAATGCCGCAGGCTTGCAGAAGTGGTTGGCTGACAAGGTAATAGAAGGCGATAGGAATACGCTGATTTTCACCTGGGGACAGCCGTGGACTGAACGCGATACGAAGCAGTCGAAGATACTGGAGATAGAGAAGTTGGACCACATACGCATGTTGTGGGACTACCACGAAGATACGCCGGAGGCTTTCTGGGAGTTGCGTATTGTGGAGAGCAAGGAGACCGGTCATCTGACACTCATGGTGACGGACTATGCTTCCGACGACGATGAGGCTTCCGACTTGGAAGGTATCTGGGAAGACAACTTCGAGCGTTTGCATCGGGTCAGTGGTCTGTGATGTTTGATAAGAGACAATTGAGAGTTGCTACGCATTAAGAAATTAGACCTGTTTATAGCCAAACAGTTTGGCTTGCTGTTCATGGCCACATTCTTCATCTGCCAGTTTGTGTTGATGATGCAGTTTCTGTGGCGCTATGTCGATGAGCTGATTGGCAAGGGCCTTTCCATGGAAGTGCTGGCGCAGTTCTTCTGGTATATGGGTCTGATGCTGATGCCGCAGGCTTTCCCCTTGGCTATCCTGCTGTCGTCGCTGATAGCTTTTGGCAATCTGGGCGAGAGTTCGGAGCTGACGGCTATCAAGGCTGCCGGCGTGTCGCTGATGCAAGCCATGCGTTCGCTCATTGTCATCACTGTTGCCATAGCGTGCGTGTCGTTCTTCTTTCAGGAAGTCATTGCACCGCGTGCCTTTATCTCTTTCCAGCAGCTGTTGCTTTCGATGAAGCAGAAGAACCCTGAGGTGGAGATTCCTGAAGGCATCTTCTACGACGGCATCCCCGGCTCGAACCTTTATGTGGCAGAGAAAGACCTGGAGCGTGGTATGCTGTATGGCATTATGATTTACCGCATGGCTGGCGGCTACGACGATGCTGCTATTATCCTGGCAGACTCTGGCCGCATTCAGGCAACAGCAGAGAAGAAACACCTGCTGCTGACACTCTATAGCGGCGAGTGGTTCGAGAACATGCGCCAGTCGGGCATGAACTTAGAGACCGCTGTTCCCTACCGTCGTGAGACCTTCTCTACGAAGCGCATCCTATTAGACTTCGACGGCGACTTCAACATGGCTGAAGTGGGCGGTATTGCTGCCGATGCCCGCTCAAAGGGGTTAAGCCGCATTCTTCATGACCTGGACAGCATTCGCGAGTTTAACGACTCGGTGGGACATTCCTATTATTACGAGGCTAAACAAATGCTCTTCACCCGACCCGACCTCTCGAAGAAAGACTCGCTGGCGGTGATAGCTCAGGTAGAGCGGCAGCCACTGAACTTAGACTCTGCCTATCAGCAGTTGCAGGGCGAGCAACGTCAGCGTGTGGTGCGTCAGGCCGTTACCGATGCTCGCATGGCCTATAGCCATCTGGAGTACAAGACCGAATATTCCGAGTGGCTGAACCGTGAGGACCGCATGCACCAGATGGAAGCCATCAACAAGTTCACGTTGTCGCTTTCGTGCATCATCTTCTTCTTCATCGGAGCTCCGTTGGGCGCCATCATCCGCAAGGGTGGTCTGGGTGTGCCTGTCATCATCTCCGTCATTGTGTTCATCGTGTTCTACATCCTCGACAATACCGGCATGCGAATGGCACGAGCTGACGAGTGGACGGTGTGGTTCGGCAAACTGTTGGGAACAGTGGTGCTGTCGCCCATCGCCATCTTCTTCACCTACAAAGCCAACAAAGACTCTACGGTCTTCAATGTCGATTTGTATAAGGACCTGCTGATGCGCATCCTCGGCTTGCGACAGAAGCGGCATATCATGCGCAAGGAGGTAATCATAGAAGACCCGAAGTACCTGATGGATGCCCAGATGCTGCGCAACGTCGAAAAAGAGATTATCCTGTACCAGCAGCAACACAAGCTGTTGCACTGGCCCAGTCCTGTCAAGGTGTTCTTCCGTCCTGGCGACGACAATGCCATAGAACATCTCGCCGATGTGCTGGAAGTGGCTATCGAAGACCTCTCGGCAACGCGCAACCGCTATGTGCTGATGAAGATCAACCAATACCCCATCATTCCCACAACGGCTCATACCCGTCCCTTCCGACGTCGCTGGCTGAACGCCGTGACGGGTCTGCTGCTACCCTTGGGTGTGTTCTTCTACTTCCGCATGCTGCGCTTCCGCTTCCGTCTGTATCAGGACCTGCAGCTCATCAAGCGCATCAATGCCAAGCTCGTGCCGCGCATCGAGGAACTCGGCAAGGTGCAGGGCGTCATCGATGACTTCCTGTTTGTCAAGAAGTGGGAAACTGAAGACAATAACGAATAAAAGAAACAACAATATAATATAATAATGTATATGGAAAACTTCCAACTGAATACTATTGAAGAGGCACTGGAGGACTTTCGTGAAGGCAAGTTCGTCATTGTTGTTGACGACGAGGACCGCGAGAACGAAGGCGACCTGATATGTGCCGCAGAGAAGATAACCCCCGAGATGGTAAACTTCATGCTGAAGAATGCCCGTGGACTACTGTGTGCTCCCGTCACCATCAGCCGTGCTGAAGAACTGGAGTTGCCCCATCAGGTACAGGACAACACGTCACTGTTAGGAACGCCGTTTACCGTTACCGTCGATAAGATTGAAGGCTGCACTACCGGTGTTTCTGCTCACGACCGTGCTGCTACCATTCGTGCACTTGCCGACCCAGCATCGACCCCTCAAACCTTCGGTCGTCCGGGTCATGTCAATCCGCTGTATGCCCAGGATAATGGCGTGCTGCGTCGCTCAGGACATACCGAGGCAGCCATCGACCTCTGCAAGTTGAGCGGTCTGCTTCCTGCCGGAGCACTCATCGAGATTATGAACGATGACGGTACCATGGCGCGTATGCCTCAGCTTTGCGAGTTTGCCAAGCAGCACCAGATGAAGATTATCACCATCAAGGACCTCATAGCCTATCGTCTGAAGAAGGAGAGTCTGGTGGAGAAAGGCGAGGAGGTGGATATGCCTACCGAGTACGGACATTTCCGTCTGATACCTTTCCGTCAGAAGTCGAACGGCTTGGAGCACATGGCGCTCATCAAGGGCGAATGGCGCGAAGACGAACCCATTCTGGTGCGCGTTCACTCCAGCTGTATGACCGGCGACATCCTTGGCTCTAAGCGTTGCGACTGTGGAGAACAGTTGCACAAGGCGATGCAGATGATAGAAAAAGAAGGCCGTGGCGTCATCGTCTATATGCAACAAGAGGGCCGTGGCATCGGACTGATGAACAAGATTGCTGCCTACAAGTTGCAGGAGCAGGGCTTGGACACTGTCGATGCCAACGTACATCTGGGCTTCAAGGCCGACGAGCGCGACTATGGCTGTGGCGCACAGATCCTGCGTCAGTTGGGTGTTCAGAAGATGCGCCTCATGACCAACAACCCTGTAAAGCGTGTCGGCTTGGAGGGCTACGGCCTGGAGATTGTCGAGAACGTCCCCATCGAGATTACCCCTAACAAGTATAACCTGCGCTACCTGCAAACCAAGAAGGAGCGCATGGGTCACACCCTGCATCTGAAATAACGGTTTGCACAGCCCTCGTGATTACAAGGCAGGAATCGAAAGATTTCCGCCTTTTTCTTGTATTATTCAGAAATAATGCTTAAATTTACAGCAGATTAAACTATCAAGGCGTGAAAAAAGGGCAGAACCTCTCTGGCTTCGTAAAGAAATTGCGGGAAAGATAAAGAGAATGTAGAACAAATATAAGTAGAAGTGAAAATGCAAGATTTTGCAGCTATAGATTTTGAAACGGCTAACAATGAGCGCAGCTCTGTTTGTTCCGTTGGTATCGTCATTGTGCGAAATGGTGAGATTGTAGATACGTTCTATTCTCTCATCCAGCCAGAGCCGAACTATTATAACTACTGGTGTAGTCAAGTACATGGACTATGTCACGAAGATACTGACTCTGCTCCTGTATTCCCTAAAGTATGGGCGCAGATTGAGCCTCTGATAGAAGGTCTTCCACTTGTGGCTCACAATAAGCCCTTTGACGAGGGTTGTCTGAAAGCCGTATTCCGTGTCTATCAGATGGACTATCCTGACTATGAGTTCTACGATACGCTGGCAGCTTCACGCAGAGCCTTCCGCTATCTGGAGAACCACCAGTTGCACACCGTTGCAGCTGAGTGTGGTTACCGTTTAGAGAATCATCACAACGCCCTTGCTGATGCAGAAGCCTGTGCATGGATAGCAAGGGAAATATTGTAAATTTCTTAGGTGGAATGTTTGGAAAAGCCAAATTAAAAGAGTATCTTTGCAAAAAGATTTAGGACTATGGACAATGACAAGATTATCATTTATCAGACGGAAGACGGACAAACGCAGATTGATGTCCGTCTGGAAAACGATACGGTGTGGCTGACACAAGCTCAGATGGCTGAGTTGTTCGAGAAAGATCAGTCAGTCGTAGCCCGCCACATAAATAATGCTATTAAAGACGGCGAGTTGGATGAAAGTAATATGCATTTTTTGCATAATACTCAATACAAATATCGTCCTACTAAAATATACGACCTCGATGTCATTATTTCTGTTGGCTACCGTGTTCATAGCAAACGTGGTACTGCTTTCCGCATTTGGGCTCGTAAGATTATCAAAGACTACCTTGTCAAAGGCTATGCAGTCAACGAGCGCATCCGAAAGGAGCAGATTGGCGAGTTGCGCCAACTGGTGGGAATGTTGGGACGCACAATCCAGAATCAACCGCTATTGTCGAACGACGAGACGAATGCCCTCTTTGAAGTAAAGGCTCGCACGACGCCTCGTAATTACAAGGCAGTAATCGAAAGATTTCCGCCTTTTTCTTGGTCGTTTGGGAAAGATTTGTTACTTTTGCAGGGAATATTCACCCCCCCACACTTATGATGCTCGCAGGGCATAGGGTTTATAAGAAAGTGGAGGGACAGGAAAACTAAAATAATATAAGGTGGACGAGATACAAGCAATACAGAGCCAGATGAACGACACCAACGGCGAGATAGTGATGTATCAGCCTGACGAAACCATTCGCTTAGAGGTTCGCTTGGGAGAAGATACTGTGTGGCTGACACAGCAGCAGATCGCAATGCTTTTTGGAGTGCAACGCCCTGCTATCACAAAACATTTGCGCAATATCTTTAGATCTGGAGAACTCGAAGAATCCTCAGTTAGTTCCATTTTGGAACATACTGCCGCAGATGGAAAGTTATACAGAACTCAGTTCTACAATCTTGATGCAATCCTTTCCGTAGGCTATCGCGTTAACAGCATCAATGCCACTTTGTTCCGTCAGTGGGCAAACAAAGTGTTGAAAGACTATCTGTTGAAGGGGTATTCTATCAACCGACGATTTGAGCAGTTAGAGCAAAGAGTTAGCCGCACCGAAGAGAAGATTGACTTCTTTGTCCGCACTTCTCTGCCACCTCAGCAGGGCATATTCTTTGACGGTCAAATGTTTGATGCCTATCGCTTTGTGTCAGATCTGGTGCGCCAGGCGAAGCACACCATCATCCTTATAGATAATTACGTTGACGATACAGTATTGTCTTTACTTGACAAGCGCGCAACCGATGTCGATGCCATCATCTATACACAGCATATCAGTCAGCAGTTGAAGTTGGACATAGAGCGTCACAATACCCAGTATCTACCTATTAACGTGAAGCAGTTCAACAAGGCGCACGACCGTTTCCTGCTTATAGATGATGAAGTCTATCACATAGGTGCCAGTATCAAAGATTTAGGCAAGAAGTGGTTTGCCTTCACCCTGATGCGCGACATCACCTCCTCAATGCTCACAGAGCATCTAATTGGAAATAAAGAGCCTCGCAAACGTGAGCGCCGCCCCATCGGTTTTATAGCACCTGATGAGAAGAAGGAGTGAAGCGCTTGTCAAGTCTATAGCGTTCAAGGCAGAAATCGAAAGATTTCCGCCTTTATCTTTGTGGTTTCGGGAATAATGCTTAAATTTGCAGCGGAACAAAATAAGGAAAGAGCGTATGAACCACAGCCTCTTGTCTCAAGAATAGTTAAAGTTATTTAATATCCTAAGTTCTGCCACGATTTGGCGTAGCCTTTGTGTATCTTTGTAGAAAAATTCAAACGGATATGGCAGACAACGACAGGGGACAAAGCCTGATTACAAAATACGTCTGGATGATAGAAACCATCTATCGGAGAAAGAAAATCACGTTCAGGGAACTGAATGAGTTGTGGCTTCGCGATGACATCAGCAGAGGTGTGGAGATTCCCAAACGTACCTTTGACAACTGGCGTTATGTTATCTGGGATATGTTTGGCATCAACATCGCCAATGAAGGGCGTGGCGAGTACCGTTACTACATCGAGAATGAAGAGGATATTAGCAAGAACGGACTCCGTTCCTGGCTTTACAACACTTTCTGTGTGAGCAATGCTTTGGCGAACAGTCAAAGCATTAAAGACCGCATCATTTTAGAATATGTGCCGTCTGGTCAGAATTACCTTCAGCCCATTATTGATGCCATGAAAGAAAACCGGGTTCTTAACATGACTTACCATAGCTATTGGAAGGATGAGGAGAACAACTTCGACGTACAGCCATATTGTGTGAAGCTGTTCCGGCAGCGTTGGTACATGGTTGCTCGTAGCACCGATTCATATTATTATGAAAAGGGACCACGTGTCTATGCCTTAGACCGAATTAAATCCCTTCAAATAATGGATGAAACATTCGATTTCTCTAAAGACTGGACTGCCAAAAAGTTCTTTGATGGTTGTTATGGAATTATTGCTGAGCAGTCAGTCAAGATACAACCTGTAAAGTTGAAGGTATCGGCTGAACAGGCAAACTACATCCGGGACTTGAAGATGCACGAGTCGCAGGAAGAGATAGAGCGCAACGAAGAGTACAGCATCTTTACTTTTAATCTCCGTCCAGAGTTTGACTTCCAGCAGGAACTTCTCTGGAGTGGTGAGAACATGGAAGTGTTAGAACCGCTTTGGCTCCGCAAGGAAATTGCTGGTAAGATAAAGAGGATGTGGAACAAATATAATAAATAGTGGATATGGGCTTCAGTAAGTTCAGTTTTCGTGGCATACAGGATTTGTGTCGTGAGCATCATAGGAAAATCATGATGTCCCTTGACAAGGAAAGTCTAAAAGCAATTCTCGATAACAGGCGAGTGAGATTCGTAAATCCCTTAGGTAATTTTGACTATGCCTATTTCGGAGAGTTTACATTCGATGGCGATGTCATGATTCTTTGGACGAATAAAATGGAATACACAAGATTCCACAAACCCTTAGATACATTTTCTTTGTGGTCGCAGGTTCCAGTCGTCTTTGCTGGTGTGGATACCAGATACAGAGATGACCAGAATCAGAAAATCTTCACAGGCGATGTCGTTTCATACAAGGGTTATACTTCATTTGTGCGTTATTTCGGTGATTCTTCAGTTCCTGGGCTCGCCGGTGACAATTGTGATGTACAGTTTGAAAGAAACGGTGATATGCACAAAGATGGCACAGTGTTCTCAGGTATTGAGCCTACATTGTTCAAGGAGTTTGTTATAGAAAAGCTATATTGGCCGGTGACACAGTTCGTACCGCATGGTATCAGTCGTGACGAGACGATTGCAAGAGCATCTAAGTCGAAGAGCCAGCCACAATTTACAGATGACTTCAAGCCACAAAGAAGAGGTCGCCAGCTCATATATAATCAATTGTCCGAAGTTCTTCGCGAAGGCGATATCCTATGTTATATATCGAAAGAAATGGTAGAAGGCGGAGAAACAATTGGTATCATTGAGTGTGCAGACAATATCCCTGACAATTATAGTGGAGAAGAACAATCTATCGAATTGGCGACCGACCAAAGCTTTTATGATTCAATACGAACAGCATTTCAGCAATTCCTGCAACATGCACATAACAATCCTGAGAAGGCATACATCCTATGTGATTTTAGAGAAGCATTGGAGATTGCAAAATACGAGGAACAAAAGACCGCCTTGCAATTTTGGGACTGGTATGAGTACAAAATACCTAATGTCATTCTGCCTTTCTGGATTCTGAATAATATCGCTGGGTGGGATATGATAGGAAGAGACTAATATATAAAACGATGAAGAACCATCTGTACTGTTATAAGATGACTTGGGACACAGAGAGTGCCCCCAATCCGCATCATGGAGTTTTAACTCTAGCTATCTGTAAGCCAACCATTAGACGTTGTTCTCAAGTTGGGGATTGGATTTCTGGATGGACAGCTAAGGTGGTTCATGGAAAAAACGATAGAATATACTCTTTTGATAATCCCAAACTTATCTATTTGGCAAGAGTCCAAAAGAAACTAACGTTTGCTGAATACTGGCTTCAATATCAAGAGAAATATCCACATGAAATAAAAGGAATGAAATCATATGATTCAGGAGATAATATATACAAGCCATTAGTTGCAAATCCCAATAATTATAATGACTATGAGCAAGTTGATAACAACAACCACACAAAAGAAGATATAATACATGATCTAAGTGGTAAATACGTTTTGGTATGTGAGGAATTCTATTATTATGGTGTTGAAGATGCTATTGATATAGAAAAAGAAGTATTCGATGTTACAGTACCTCGATGCAAGAAGCTTGTACTTGATGATTATGACAGGTTCATTCGCTTTATAAAAAATGATAAAAGAGTAATGATAAAAGGTAAAATATGAAGATAATATTAAGTAGAAAAGGATTTGATTCGTCAGCAGGGAAGCAAGCAAGTCCTATAATGCCTGACGGTACGTTACTGTCCCTGCCTATTCCCGACGAGGAAGACTCCAACATGTTCTCGTCGCTTCAGTGGAATGGCAAGAGCTATTATGATATTATTTCATCATTGAACCCCAGGACAGAATGCAATGCATGTAGTAAATGCCATTTAGACCCAGATTTAAGGATAGGCTCCAAAAAGAGGCAACCAAACTGGCAACCAGCTTTTGGACAAATGAACGCGGCACTTTCTCATTTACGTAATCAGAAAGTATCTGTTGGTGATATATTCCTCTTTTTTGGATGGTTTAGAGAAACTGTTATAATTGATGGGCATCTTCAATATAAGAAAGATGGCATGGATGCTCATATAATTTATGGATATTTGCAAATAGGAGAAATTATAAATCGAAAAGAGGATGTTCCAGTCTTCATTAAAGATCATCCTCACTTCATGTACAATGATGCATGGGCATCTAATCAAAACGCAATTTTTCTTCCGACAAATAAACTGTCAATTCAACCGTCGCTAAATGGTTGCGATGTTCTTGATTATCGGCGTGACCGTGTTTTAACAAAAGATGGAATGTCTCGAAGATATTGGGATTTACCAGTTATTTTTAAGGACGTCACTATCTCATATAATACAAAATCATGGTTGAATGACTGTTTTAAGTCTGCAGGAAGAGGCCAAGAGTTCGTAATGGACGCAACACCTCAAATAATAGAATGGGTAAAACGAATTATACAGTAAGTAGTAAAGAACAATATGAAGGATTTTGTAGCTATAGATTTTGAAACGGCTAACAATGAGCGCAGCTCTGTTTGCTCTGTTGGTATAGTCATTGTTCGAGATGGTGAGATAGTGGATTCGTTCTATTCTCTCATCCAGCCTGAGCCAAACTACTACAATTACTGGTGCAGTCAGGTGCATGGTCTCTGCCATGAAGATACTGACGATGCTCCTGTATTCCCAAAGGTGTGGGCAAAGATAGAACCATTGATAGAGGGCTTACCTTTCGTGGCTCACAACAAACCATTCGACGAGGGCTGTCTCAAAGCTGTATTCCGTGTATATCAGATGGACTATCCTGACTATGAGTTCTACGATACGCTTGCAGCTTCACGCAGAGCCTTCCGCTATCTGGAGAACCATCAGTTGCACACTGTTGCAGCTGAGTGTGGTTACCGTTTAGAGAATCATCATAACGCTCTTGCTGATGCAGAAGCCTGTGCGTGGATTGCAAGAGAAATACTGTAAAAGTTGAATATAGAACCTATCAGTTAAAACGTTTGTATTATGAAAAATGTTAAATTTGAGCCTTGGGAAGGGAAGAATTATAAAAAGGGTGGATTCTTTGGTAAGAAAATTTTAGTTATCGGTGAAAGTTTTTACTGCTCAGAGGAAGAGGCTGTTTCAACTTTGACGGATAAGGTAATAAATGACTATTTGGCAATCAGAAGGGGGGAATACCGCGAAAACAATGGTCGTTGGACCAATACCTATTTGAAGTTTGAACGTTCGCTTGTGGGTAAAGAAACAACACCTGAAGACAGCCGGACAATATGGGACTCAATAGCATTCCATAATTTCTTACAAGTACCAATGTCTAGCACAAGAGAATCCGGCACCCACGAAGACTATATGGAAGGCCAAAAGGCTTTTCTTGAGGTAATAGATGAATACCAACCGGATTTGATAATTGTGTGGGGCGTAGGTAAACTGTATGAATATTTGCCAGGTGAAAAGGATGGTTGGATTTGTGGTGATAAATTAAAGATAGATGAGTACGATGTTAATAATGGATATTATCTACGAAACGGGAAAAAATCCCGTGTTATAGCTGTATATCATCCATCTACATCTAAAGGCTACCAATGGGATTGGTGGCATAGGGTAATTAAAGTATT